>Ga0070716_100000020_pt1 | contig 79851 bp, 63 predicted proteins | sample LARL112metaG_FD_71395 | JGI IMG/M metagenome (GOLD analysis project Ga0070716, IMG submission 71395) | Corn, switchgrass and miscanthus rhizosphere microbial communities from Kellogg Biological Station, Michigan, USA - LAR L11-2 metaG | ecosystem: Host-associated > Plants > Roots > Rhizosphere... | reverse complement strand
CAGCGGATTCGTGTTGTCGCCGGTTGAGGAAGCGCTGAAGGCCGCGTCGGTGTGATTCCCGATCTGGCTGAACGAGCGACTGACGGGGCTGAAGTTATAGTTCGCCCGCGAAGGCGTCACGGTGTAGAAACCGTTCGTGTCGACATTGTCGAACTTGTAGTTACCCTGAGCGTCAGTGATCGTCTTGCGTGATTGCGTGCCGCTCAGGTTGATTACCGCGCCGCTGATTAGACCGCCGTTAGCGTCGGTGATTGTGCCGCTAATCGTACCTTCCGATGCCGAGGGCGAGAACGTCGAGTTCATCGTCCAGGGCGAGAAAGCCGTCACCCCGGTCTTTTCCAGCCAGTTGGCAGTTGTGTCGAAAGTAGTAGGAGTAACCGGCGCCCAACCCGTACCGTTGAACCTCCGGAGAAGCAGAGTCGCTCCTTCGGTGTTGCCGTTAAGTTCTGAGTCGAGGTAGTGCAGACGCAAAGTCCCTGTGAACCCCCCCGCACTCGGCGTAATCGTATAGGTTCTCTGCACGGCGTTGGGAAAAGCGATTGAACCCGTGGGCACCGATCTCGCCAAATCGACTACGATGTTTGCCGGGGCCGTGCCAGCAGTAACGGTAATCTGATTGTTCGGATTACCGAAGCTCAGCGTTGCGCCGCCAGTCACGAAACCGGTGCGCTGCAAGCGGCCGTTAACATCGAACGTGCCGGAAGTGCTGCCGGCGGCGGGTTGCGTCAACGTCTTTGTGGCGGCGACGGTGATGTCGCTACTGGTCAACGCGAGCACGCCGTTGACCGTGTTGTCATTGGTCGTGCTGATACCGCTCGCATTGCTGTTCGTAAGATTATTAAAAGTAGTGGCAGTCGTCCCGCCGATCGTCTGAAGTGAAGAGCCGTTGAACACCACGGTTCCTGTGCCGGCGGTGAACGTGCCACCATTGTTCGTCCAGCCACCAGCTACGTTGATTGTGGCGGCGGTGCCTGCCGAGAATGTGCCTGCGGTGAGCGTGAGCGTCCCCGAAATTGTCAGCGTAGTCGTGCTGGCGGCCACGCTCAATATGCCTGCACTCTTGTTCACGGTGAAATTATTGAAAGATTGAGTGGTGGCCGAGCCGCTGATACTTTGTGCGCCGCTGCCGTTGAAGTTCACCGTGTTTCCGTTCGGAGTAAAAGTCCCACCGTTGTTGGTCCAGTTGCCCGAGACGTTCATCGTGCTGCCGTCGCTGGCCAGCGTGGCGCCACTGTCAATCTGCACGTTAGCGAAGGTGCTGCTGCTGGTGAACGTGCCGCTCTGTACGCGCAACAGGCCGCTTACAGTAAGCGTGCTACCGCTGGCGGTCACACTATTGGCGCCGGTGTGATTGATCGTCAGGTTATTGAATGTAGTCGCGCCGGTTAGAGTTTGAGTATTGCCATTACCGTTGAGAGTGACGGTCCCGGCGCCGGCGGTGAAAGTGCCACTATTGCCCCAATTGCCGGCCACATTGATGGCGGTCGCCGTCCCGGCGACGAACGTACCGGCTGTAATACTGAAGTTTCCATTGAGCGTGAGCGTGGCCGTGCTGCCACCGACCGTAAGACTCTGGCCACTCTTGCTAACGGTAAGGTTATTGAAAGTCTGGCTGGCAGCCGAGCCGTTGATATTCTGTCCCGCAGTCGTACTGTTGAATGTCACGGTCCCAGAGCCGGGAGTGAATGTCCCCCCGTTGTTGCTCCAGTTGCCGCTCACATTGATCGACGAGGCCGTGCCGGCTGAGAATGTTCCGGATGAAAGAGTCATCGTACCGTTCAGATTGAGCGTGCTGGTAGAGCCGCCAACTGAAAGTGTCTGAGCAGTCTTTGCCACGGTGAGGTTATTGAAAGTCTGCGTGGCGTTCGTACCGTTGATGGCCTGCGCTCCGACGGTGTTGTTGAAGTTGACGGTGCCCGAGCCGGGGGTGAACGTGCCGCCGTTATTGGTCCAGTCGCCACTGGAGTTGATTGTGGCCGCAGTGCCGGCGGCGAATGTTCCGGCCGTAAGCGTCGTAGTATTGAGATTGAGCGTGGTAGTACTGCCACCAACAGTAAGCGTGCCTCCACCTTTATTAACCGCAAAGTTATTGAACGTCTGAGTGGCCGCTGAGCCATTAAGGTTCTGCGCTCCGCCGCCGTTGAATGTGACAGTCCCCGTGGCGGGCGTGAACGTGCCGCCGTTATTGGTCCAATCGCCGGCGACGTTGATGTTCGCAGCCGTACCGGCGTTGAGTGTTCCGGATGTCAGCGTCATCGTGCCATTTAAAGTAAGCGTGGTTGTGCTGCCACCGACAGCAAGCGTCTGCGCAGTCTTGGCGACGGTGATGCCGTTGAACGTTTGAGTGGTCGCGCTGCCGTTGATGTTTTGAGCGCCGGTTGTGTTGGTGAAGCTGACAACGCTCGAGCCGGGCGTAAACGTGCCGCCGTTATTGGTCCAACTGCCCGTGTTAAGCGTGATTCCCGTCGCCGTGCCGGCACTAAATCCTCCCGCAGTGAGCGTTACGTTGCCTGAGATAGTCAGCGAAGTGGTGCTACCGCCCACCGTCAACGTGCCGCCACCTTTGTTCACCGTGAAGTTATTGAAGGTCTCGCTGGTCGCGGTGCCGTTGATGTTCTGCGCGGCACCGCCGTTGAAGTTCAACGTGCCGCTGTTGTGCGTGAACGTCCCGGTTGAATCGCGTTTGAAATCGCCGGAAAGGTTGAGCGTGCCGCTGGTGGACGTAAGTGTGCCGCGGCCGATGTAGAGGCCGTTACCGCCGTTCAGGTTCATGGTTCCCTGAAGAGTCATGGATGAACCGGTGCCGCCCGGATCGAGACTCATATCAATGCCGCTGCCACCGCTTCCCGCGGTATTACTGTCGATAGTGATTCCGTTGAGAATCGTGATCGAAGCGGTAACGTCACCGTTGGCGACGCCGCCACCTGGTCCAGTCGCGGTATTGTTCATGACGGTGGTGCCGGTATTAACCGTCAGCGAGGTGGTGCCGTCTCCACCGGCGTTGAAGATGCCGGCGCCTCTTGCTGAGGTGTTCGCCCCGCCGTTTCCGATCGAACAGTTAGAAACCGTGGCGTTATATGAGTGGGCGTTGAAATAAATTCCACCGCCCTGGGCGGCCGTGCCATTGTCAGCGTGATTCGAGTTGATCGTGCTGTTGCTTATCTGTGTGCTGCCGGTAACGCCCGCCGCGCCAAGATTGGCTATGTTGATTGCGCCGCCGTTAGAAGCGGCGGTGCCGCCACCGCTCTCGAGCGCACTGTTGCTGGTGAAAGTAACGCCGCTCGTGACTCCAATGTTGGTGACCTGGTTGCCGCTAATCGTAATTGCGCCACCACTTCCGTTGGCATTCAAAGTAGTGCTGGAAGCTTTGTTGTTCTGAAACGAACCGCCATTGATGGTCACGGTGCCCCCGAAGGAATGCCGCGTCCAAATCCCGCCGCCGACTCCCGCGGTGCCGCCGCTCTGATTACCATTAGCGACCAAAGGTCCGCCGACCGTGCAGGTCGTCATGTTGACGTCATGCTTGTCGGCTGCGAGCGTGAGGCCGCCACCCTCATGAGTCGCGCTGTTCCCTGAGAAGGTGTCTCCCGTGAGCGTCACCGTGCCGATATTGACACCCGCAGCCGTCGCTTGTCCGGCGCTGTCCACGTTTAGGCCGCCGCCGTGACTCTCCCCGCAATTGGCTACAATCTGGTTGTTTTGAATCACAGAGTTAGTGATCGAATAGGAGTTGCCGGCCGCAGTGGTGCCCGTCAAAAAGAAATCTACGCCTCCGCCTGTATCAAAAAAGCTGCCACACGTCCCATTGTTAACGCCGTTCTGGATGGTCATGCCGGTGAAGCTTATTGTCAGGTTGGTGTGCGAACCATCCTGATTCACGCCGAAAACTTTACAGTCACCGCAGGTGCTGTTGTAGGTGGTTGTGATAATTGTGTTCGCCGAGCCATTGCCGGTAATGGTCAGACTGTCGTTGACGTCCAGATCGCCGGAAGCGGCTGCGTTCTCGTTGCCGCCGCCGCTGGTAAGGCTCAGCGTGTATGTGCCGTTCGTATCGAAAACGATCGTGTCGGCGCCGGCGTTAGCGTTTGAGGCGATAATTGCCGCGCGCAGGGTTGTACAGTTAGTGCCGGCACATGCAGTTGTTGCGTCGGCATTCACGCCCGTGACGTGATAGGTTTGGGCTGCCAGCGGAAAAATAACATGTGGCGCCGAGCTGTCTTTGGTCATGACCACCAAACCGGGCCGGCCATCGACGCTCACCCGCATTGGCAACACGGCGACCGGCTGGCTGCCGGCCTCGAGATCAACTGCGGATCGCTGCGGCGACGCCAAATTAGTTTGGGCAGCGCCGGGCCGCGAGCTTTCGTTGTAGGAAATCTGGAACTCGCCCGCCGCCGGATTCATGATCAGCAAATCGTCAGACGGCAAAGTCGAAATTCTCGTGCTCAACAAGATTGGCGACGCGGGGATTGATTGAGATGAGTCATTACCGGCAGCGGTCGCCGCAAAGGATTTCGCGACTGGCGTGGCCAGGTCTTCGACGACGCCCCATGACTTTGGCGCCGGCCGCTCGGTTTGGGGAGCCATGAAGGCCATGCCCATCTTGCTCGCCAATTCCATTTCGGCGCGCGTTCCCTCGAGCGCCTGGCGCTTGGCAGACACTTCATCAGCCGTGAACGGTCGGGTATCCAACTGACCTTGCGCCGCAATGTGTATCGCGCCATCATCGGTCAACAAGGCCATCTGCTGCGCGCCATCGCGACTCCAGATAAATGTGCCGACACCCAATCCCTGCACCGCGAACGGCAAGTTGATCGCTTCGATCTTTCCGGCCATTCGGTCTGCGAAAAATTCATCAGCCTTGGATTGCCCATGGCCGTGAAGAATGAAAACCTGGCCGCCGGCAACAATGCCGACATCGTCAAACTGATCGTCATCGAGCCGTCCTACCGCCAAAGTCGTCGCTTCCGCTGGGAGTGAATGAACTACTGGAGTAGTTTCCAGAAGACTTCGCGTTCCTTCATAAACCATCAAAGTCGAGCCGCCCGGGACGTCGAGACCCAGGATGACGCTGGTGGTTCCGTCAGCTTGATCAATTTTGCCCGTAGTCATCGCGGTGATTACGCCGGGCAAGGCGATGCGTTGCGGAGATGCGAATCCGCCATGTCCGTCACCAGCCAGCAAATACATTCCGTCACTGCCACGCGACGCCGCGACGATGTCCATTTGGCCGTCGCGATTGAAATCTACCGTTCCGATGAAGTCAGGCCGCTCAGGCAATTCCACGTAACCGGCGTCCTTTAAGAAGGGATCGGGAAACTGCTGTTGTCCGATCCCGCGCAAAATTTCCGGATCTTCGGGAGCATAAGACGCCGGATTGCCGCGTTGAATCGATATTAAGCCGCCGTTTCCAATTGCGTACCCGCAAACCAGATCGGGAAATCCATCTACGTTGAAATCATTGGAAGCTAAAGATAAAGGTCGCGCGCCGTCCAGCGAACGAGTCACAGAATTAACTTCGGCGCCGTTGCTTTTTGCCGGCGCGGTTGCGTCCCGATAGGTAGCCTCAACAGTCCGGCTGTTCTGCAATTTGATCCACGGGCTGTCGGGATTCTGCGCGCGCGCGCTGATTTCACTCAATCCTCCTCCTTGTGATCGCAAGGACGCAGAAGCGCGAAAGTGTGCTATGGCCAACGCGGCGGCGGCGATTGTTATTAAGACCGCAAGAACCTGACGCGTTGATGTGTGGAAGACTGAGTGCTTCATTGAAAGAATTCCTCCCGCTAGCTTAAAAAAGATGCCTGGTGCCACTCTGATGCGACAATTTTGTTAGGCGAAGGTATTACTACTCACCCAACAAGTCAATTGTTTTTGTACGACCTTCATCGGCGAAATGGTCGGTTATTCCGATCCCTTGCGCATTTGCCAAACACATTCAGCCGTCCTGGTTCGGGCCAGAAGTTCGGTGGCGGCCAACGCCGGCGAGTATGATTTAGCTTCCGCTTCCCCATTACGGGTAACTTTCACATCCCAGTAGTTGCTTTTATTTGTCAATGCAAGCACAAATTCAAGCTCACCCCGGTCTTGTTTGAAGGGTTTTATGCGATAGACCATCAGCACCCATGAAGTTGTCTCTCTGGTCGTAATGGTGATGCCGGTGGTAAGAGCTACTTCGGCCCAAACCGCAAAGCAATTTAACCGGCCAAGATCCGCAGATTCCCAGCGAGCCGTCATCTTGCCCAGGTCGAGAGTTTTCTCCACGCTGCGAAAGTCCGCATGAATTAATTCTCTCGGAGGTGTAAGAATTTTCAAGCGCGATCTGTCGTTTAATCCAATCGGAATATTCAAAGCAAGCGATTGGAAGTCGGCATGCGCAAGTGGAATTCCCAATGGCAACTCTTGATTTTCGTCCTCAAGGTGCGCGCCGGCCACCATCAGGGCCACGCTTTCAGGAATCAGGATGCCCGCCGGTTTTAGGAATCTCTTTCTGGCATCGATCATGATCGAAACGATCGACTCGTCGAAAACCAAATGGCCGATGGTCTCGGAAATGACGACATCAAACTCCTGGTCCAGTTCAATCTGTCGAGAATCTCCCTGAATAACCTGAACTCTCCCAGCGACACCATTGTTCGTTGCCAGCCGCTTAATGACGTCGATTAAGAGGGGTTCTTGTTCGATTGCTACAACCCGCTTCGCACCCATTTGCGCGGCGGCGACCGCCCAGACACCGGTGCCGGAGCCAATATCGAGGACGGCTGACTCTTTGTTGACAGTTTTTTCTAAGGCCCGATACAGAGACGCATTTCGCTCCGTGTCGCGGAGTAAAGCCTCGTGGCCTTTGAGAAGTTGATCAGTGTGATTATAGAGGGCCGATTCGGCCCTCTCGCTATCCCTCACAGGGCCTTCCTTGCTACGTGCGCGGTGGGAATACTCCCTGCAGGGCAATAATGAAGGTTAGACCAAGGTACGGGTGCATATTGTTGTGGGGCAGATTGCCGCCCGTTATGGAAAGCGCAAACGGATTCATCTGCGCGTTGGACGTGGTCTGATAAAGCGGCGGCGGGGTCCGGGTCGTTCCCAGGGTTGACCAGGCATTATTTACCGGCGAGGTAGAATCACTGCCGCTGCCGCCTTGGGCCGTATGCGAATGAGCAGGCATCTCCGTTTGCAGCAGAGTCACGTTTTGCTCTCCACCGATTTCGCCCAGATCGCGGAGGGACAATCCGGGTCCCTGGCCCGCCTGCATCGGCGCGCTTCCCTGAAGATTTGGCAGGGCAAAGTTAGACTTTCCATCGCCCCCATAGGTCGTGCCCAGCAGCGAAAAGAGAGCCGTGTTCTGACTGAGTGGCAGCAACTGACCGTCACACAGCGCCCAACCTTTAGGCGCGAAGTTGCCGGCGAAAATTCTGATTTCGGCTACAAATGGATTTGACATTGACGACTCCTTCGTTAGTTCTGCGACGGGAAGATTCCCTGGAGCGCGATGATAAAGTTCAAAACGAGATATGGCGACATGTTCTCATGCGGCTGACTCCCGCCGATTGGAAGTATGCAGGCCGGATTCATGGCGTTGTTGGGCGTTGGCGCGTACTTCCCTGTTGACGACCAGAAGTTTCCGGCTATGGGCCCCACGGTCGCCGCACCTGAGTTGGCGTTCGGCACATGGTTATGAGCCGGCAGCTCGCTTATATTCAGCGTGTGCGAAGTTTCGCCGGCGCGCTCTCCCAGAATGATTCCGTTGCCGACATGGAGGGGTGATCGCCCGCGCAAATCGGGCAGCGCAAAGTTTACTCGCCCATCGCCCCCGTAGGTAGTTCCCAGGATCGAAAACAGCGCCTGGTTCTGATTGATTGGCAAGAGTTGTCCGTTACAAAAGGCCCAACCCTTTGGCGGAAAATTCCAACTGATGATCTTGATCTCGCCTAAAAATGGTTCAGACATGGATTGCTCCTCTTTAAAAGTTCTCTGGGAATCGCCGAAGGTTCTTTCGGCCGAACGCTCAAGACTGTGATGGAAATACTCCGAATAACGAAAGAATAAAATTGATGCACAGAAACGGAATCATGTTGTCGTGGGGCTGACTTCCTCCAGTCGAGCCAATTGCGCCGGCGTTCATCGGCGTGTTCGGCGCGGTGGTTTGATAGATATTCTCGTTCGCCGTTGGGTCTGTGGCCCACACGCCGTTCCCCGGTCCCTGATTTCCATTGCCGGATTGACACTGCGGTACGTGACTATGAGCCGGGATCTGCGACGTCGTCAGCGTAACCTCCTCAGCGCCGCCCGTCTGGGCCAACGCGAAACTAGGTCCAACGTGGACCGGAACACGGCTCTGCAAATCGGGTAAAGCAAAGGTTGTTTGTCCATCGCCGCCGTAGGTGGTGCCGATAAGGTTGAAAAGAGCGTCGTTTTGATCAATGGCCTGCAATGCCCCATTACAAAACGCCCAACCCGCCGGGGCAAAGTTTCCCGCGAACATTCTGATTTCACCGATGAATGGGCTACTCATTTATTTCTCCTCAGGGTTTTGCCAAAGCAGTCTAAAAGCTGGAATTGATTCGAATCTAAGAGCGATTTAATCCAACCGACAAGAAGAGCCGCTTGCCTTCTACCAATAATCCTTGCTGGGTAAAGCAAATACTTTCCGGCCGACGAGGATGGGATTCTATTACCCCTCCGCTAGAAATTGCAAGTGAAATCTTCTCACCAACCCGATCTGCGGTTTTCGCCGCATGAAACTAAATGACTTTGGTCTCGCCACATCAACCCATCTGATTGTTGACGCCCTGGACGAAACAACAAATCACTTGATTCTTGTCCCGGGAACACATAGACTCGTTTCAGTGCGGACAGATTCAAACCAGAACTAAGCGGCCACTTGGTTTCTAAAAACTATAGCAAGAAATAATCAATACGGAGAAAACCATGTCCACTAACAGGAGAAGTTTCCTGCGCGCCGGAGGTTTGCTCATGCTTGCGACCGCGACGCAATCGAAACTCGCCAATCAGGTTTTCGGTCAAGGCTCAGCGAAGGTGCAACGAAATTTCTTCGACGGCTTCAACGTACCACCGGGGAGCCTCGACGATTCGTTAACCTACTTCACCCGGTCAACGTTCGCTGCCCACCTCAACTCAGTGTTCAGTCTTCGGTCAAGCAATGTAAGAAGTGCGGTGGTAACGCTAATCGAGGTTACCGATACCGCGCCCGCTGGTTTAAGAGGATTGCAGGGAAGAGAGTGTTTCGTGTTGCAGTTTCGGAGCTCGAAGTCTTTGCCCCAGAATACCTACACCGTTTCTCATCCGGCGCTGGGAACGTTTCAACTGTTTCTGGTGCCAGGGCCGGATGGCGAAGAACCGTATTTGGAAGCGGTCATTAATCGTTTGTATAGCTAAACGCGTTCCCCCCTTTTCCGGTCACTTCCCGGGGTTGCATTCGAGCAGAAAATTCACTCCGTCTTCCTTCACGCGGGAGAAGCCGAGGCGTTCAAACAAAGGCAATGACGGATTGAAAGTTTCAACATAAACTTGAACCGCCTTTTGTGAGCGTGCTGCTTCGTTCACCACCTCCCGGATAAGAAAAGTGCCAATGCCCCGCTGGCGGTGCTGTGGCAGGACTGCAATGTCAATAATGCTGATCATGTCTTGCTCTTTGAGCAGGTAGAGCCGGCCCACGGGCTCGCCATTCTCAACAATCACATCAAACTCCGCGTTTGGAAAACGCTCTCGGTAATGGGCGTCCTGGGCCCTGAACTGCATCTCGACGAACGCTCTCTTTTGTTGATCACTCCATGGCACCAGCACCATCTCTTCGGCGCGTGTGCTCGCGTAGACCTCAAGCAGAAAGGCCTCGTCGTCTAGACACGTAGGGCGTAAACTGATCGACATGCTTTTGATTGGACGATCGACGGCGCGTCAGGTCTGCTTCACGAGCCGGTTAAAGACCGCCTCATAGTACGTACCTCGATCGTCTTGCGAGATGGGCACCAGGAATAAATCGAACTCTCCCATCTGGTCGTGCTTAAAGTAATGCATTCCCTGTCCCAGGAGTGTCTCGTTGGGACCGCGAAAAATGATTGAGAACCGCTCCTGCCTGGGCGACACCAGGTGCTCTGTAAGTTCGGTTAACTCAGCCTCGATAGTGTTCGAGTCGTCGATCTTTATCCGGAATTTCGTATTTAAGTTATTTGCGAAAGCGGCATATTCCAGGTGAACGGTCATAGTTATGCCTTCCTCTTCATAAATTTTTTACGTTGCGAGTGTTGTTGTCAGACTGGATCCGAACCTGCCTGCCACTGCATCTGAACATATAAACCTTCCTCGCCCACTTTAGAAAATCCCAGCCGCTCGTAAAGGCGCGCGGCCGGATTTGCCCGGTACACAGACAGCCGTACCGATTTTTGAGACGCAGCGGCTTCGTTCAGTAAGCCTTGGATCAGCGACGAGCCAATGCCTCGCTTGCGATAATCAGGCAGAAGCGCGATATCGACAAGCATTATGTTTTGCTGCGAGCGCTCTACCAGCATTCTGCCGATTGGCTGCTCAGCGAGCAGAACGATGCCGTTTTCCGCAGCCGGATAGCAGGCGTCGTAGCTCTGCTGCTGAATGTTGAATTGCATCTTAACAAATTCCAGACGCTGAGCCGGGTCAAGCGCGGCGAGTTCGAGACTGCGAGTACTCGCAAACAGGTCCAGCAGAAAGTCCCGGTCGTCGACCGTCGCGGCTCGAAGAGTGACTGACCCTGTTAGCTCCGGTGTCGAATTCAAAGCCCTTTACCTTTACCGTCCTGGATTATTTGTTCCCAAAAGGATTCTTGAAAAAACGGCGATAACTTGCGGCCTGATTAACGTCGCTCAGTCAATCATGGCTCAACCTGCCATTCCATTTGAAAGTGCGTTCCGGTTTCGCTGGTGCGGACGAATCCCAGCCGTTCGAATAAAGCGACTGCCGGGCTGAACCTGATCACCTGGATTCGCAAGGGCTTGCCGGTGCGACTTGACTCTGACTGCAGTTGCGCGAACAGCCGGCTTCCGATTCCCCGATTCCGAAACTGAGGCAAGAGCGCAACGTCGATGCAGCGGATCTCATGATCTCGGCGCTCAACCAACAGGCGCCCGACAGGTTCTCCGTTCATCATTATTATTCGATCATCCGCGCGCCGATATTCACTTTCGAGAAAGCGCTCCTGCGCCGCGTACTGCATTTGAAGAAATTCGCGAATTTGATCGGCATTCCAACCCAGCGACTCGAGCTCGTTGCTGCGACTGCTCGCGTAGACGGTGAACAGAAACTGTTCATCCTCTGGACCAACCAGCCGCAACGAGAGCGAATTCGGATCGACAGCCATTGGCAGAAGATAGGTTGGAACAGCAAACGCGTCAATCTGAGCGGGAAGTTTCGTGACGAATCTTAGGTGCGCAACCGCAATTTTGATGACATAATACGAGCGCTTTCCCAGGACATACAAAGTTTCGGTTAGAGGTGAGACTATGAAGCGTTTCGTTGTTTCGTCGGTCCTTTTCATGCTTGCGCTCGCGTCGATCGCAGTTGCCCAGGAACGCAGATTTACGATCGATGAGCTTTTGAAAGTTCGGCGCGTCGGAGATCCTCAGATCTCGCCAAAGGGCGACCTGGTCGCATTTACAATCAGGGACATGGATCAAGCCGCCAACAAAGGCACCACCCAGATTTACGTGGCGCCGCTGGGCGGCGGAGAGCCGCGCCAACTGACGAACGATGAACACTCGTCTTCGTCGCCACGATGGTCGCCGGACGGCGAGAGGTTGGCCTTCGTTCGCGGCTCGCAGATTTGGAGTATTGACGTCTCGAGCGGCACGCTAAAACAAATCAGCAACATCTCCACCGGCGCCGACGGTCCGGTCTGGTCGCCTGACGGCAAGTGGTTGGCGTTCACTTCCGACGTTTATCCCGAATGCGAAAACGACGCGTGCAATAAGCGGCGCGCCGATGAAGCCGCCGCGAACAAAGTGAAAGCGCACGTCGCCACTCGTCTGTTGTATCGGCACTGGACCGCGTGGAAAGACGGTACCCGAAGTCACATCCTGATCGTTTCTGCTAATGGCGGCGAGGCACGCGATCTAACTCCGGGTGATTACGACGCGCCGCCATTCAGTTTGGGTGGGCCGACCGATTACGCATTTTCGCCTGACTCGAAGGAACTGGCGTTTGCCAGCAACCACGACAAAGTTGAAGCCACTTCGACAAACAGCGACATTTGGACCGTTTCAGTCCGCGGCGGCAACGCCAGAAATATTACGGCGGCGAATCACGGCTACGACGGCTCGCCTCAGTTTTCGCCCGATGGCCGGTTCATCGCCTATCGTTCGCAAGTTACACCCGGCTACGAAAGCGATCGTTTTCGCTTGATGCTTTACGATCGCAAAACGGGCAGGGCCCAATCTTTGACCGAGAGTCTCGATTCGTGGGTTAACGAGTTTGCGTTCAGTCCTGACAGCAAGTGGATTTATCTTGACGCCGAGGATCGCGGTGAGGAGCCGATTTATTCTGTTTCAGTGAACGGCGGCCCCGTGAATAAAGTTGTTTCGGAGGGATTCAATGGCGACATCAATGTGAGCGCTGACGGAAAGACCTTGATTTTTTCGCGCAGCAGCATGACTAAGCCAACCGAGATCTATCGCGCGAATGCCGACGGCAGCGGAGTTACCGCGTTGACCACAACGAACAATGCTTTCATGGCGCGGTTCGATCTTAAACCCGCGGAAGAGATCACCTGGACCGGCGCGGCCGGAACGAAGATCGCCGGCTGGATCGTCAAGCCGCCAAACTTTAACGCGAAAAGAAAACATCCGCTGGTAGTTTTGATCCACGGCGGCCCGCAAGGCGCCTGGAATGACAACTGGGGCTATCGTTGGAACCCGCAGATTTATGCCAGCGACGGCTATGTTGTGTTCATGCCAAACCCGCGCGGCTCGACTGGCTATGGCCAGAAACTGGTGAGCGAGATTTCCGGAGATTGGGGCGGCAAAGTTTTCACCGACATCAGCAACGGCGTCGCGCAGGTCGCGGCACAGCCTTACGTTGACAAGAACCGCATTGGGGCCGCCGGCGCGAGTTACGGCGGTTATATGATCGATTGGATCGAAGGCCACAATAACGATCCAAGATTTCAATATAAAGTACTGGTCTCACACGATGGCGTTTACAATCTGACCGCCATGACCGGCGTGACTGAAGAACTTTGGTTCACGGATTGGGAGTTCAAAGGGACGCCATGGAGCAATCCTGCCATGTACGAACGTTGGTCGCCTCATAACTTCGTCAAAAACTTCCACACGCCGATCCTGATCATTACCAACACCCTTGATTATCGCGTTCCCGAAGGTGAAGGCTTGCAAATGTTCACTGCGGTGCAACGCATGGGCGTGGAATCAAAGCTGATCGATTTTCCCGATGAAGGTCACTGGGTCCTGAAGCCTGCAAATTCCGCGTTCTGGTACCGAAACGTACTCGATTGGCTCGACAGGCATTTGAAGTGATTGGGAGCGCGGTTCTATTCACCCTCTCACGCTGGGAGAGGGACGGGGTGAGGGGCGAAGCTAACGTCAGAATGTCCTAAGACCCTCACCCTAACCCTCTCCCAAAAGGAGAGGGAATCGTAGGAGGATTGTCATGCCAGGTTGGCTCAAGGCTTTACTGATCGTGCTGGGCATCATCATTGTGCTAGTAGTTGGAGTCGTCGTCGCTGGAGTCTACTATGTCTCGCGTAACAAGGACGCGTGGCTTGCAAAAGGAAAAGAAGTGATGGCCGAAGGTCGTGAGTTTGGCCGCAAGACCGACAACCAGGGATGCGTGGACGAATCCGTGTCACGTTATAAGAAGGACCCGGGCCTGACCGCGATAATCTCTAATTCTCTCTTCACGCGCGCCTGCCTCGACGTCAGCCGCGCGACCCCGGGATTCTGCGATGATGTGCCTAAGCAAACCGATTTTGTGAAGACTGCGCGCTGGCGCGTCGCTCAATGCCAGCGTGTGAATCTGGCGAACGACAGTAACTGTCCGAACCTGTTTACTCCTGTCCAGCAGTTCTGTGAATCAGAAAAGCGATCGTCAACCGAGGAGAGCAATACGAATAGTTATTGAGTGTACAGGCCAGCATTGAAGATCGTCTGGCACTCCGGCAGCGCCCGGGCGGTCGGCCCTTGATGCATCAGCATTGGGGCAAGCTGCTCTTTATGCACTGGCCGATTGAGGCCGATCTTCTTCGGCCACTGATTCCCCCACAGCTTTCCATTGATACTTTCGACGGCGCCGCCTGGATCGGGGTCGTACCGTTCACGATGTGGGCCATCCGCGCTTCATTCCTGCCGACGATTCCCGGCACAAATGCATTTCATGAATTGAATGTGCGCACTTATGTTCATTTCGACGGCGTTCCGGGCGTATGGTTTTTCTCTCTGGATGCCGCGAACCGTTTAGCAGTCTGGAGCGCGCGCAGGTTTTATCATTTGTGCTACTTCAACGCGAGAATGAGGCTGGATCAGACGGGCAATACGATCAATTACTCTTCGATAAGAGAGGATAAGCGAGCAGCGCCGGCAAGATTCGAAGCCTCCTGGAGCATCGGTGAATCGCTATCTGAATCGCAACCCGATTCGCTCGAGTTCTTTCTCACTGAGCGATATTGTTTGTATGTATCCCATCGCGATCAACTCCATCGCTCGCGCATCTTTCACAATCCGTGGCCGCTGCGCCGGGCGACGATCTCTAATTATCAATCGACGATGATTGAATCGCTTGGTGTGGCAGAGCCGCGCGGACAACCGTTGCTGCATTACGCGGAATCTGTGGCGGTGGATATTTGGCCGTTGCGGAGAGTTGAGGATCGGGCACTAGCCCGATAGTCAGGGAGGGCCCATCTCACGACACTCCATTCCTAAGCCCTCCCTTACGGTTGGGCTAATGCCCCGACTGCTACGACGTCGTTGGCGATCATCAGCGCACGGCAATCACGAAAAGCTCAGTCGAACCCAACTCGTAAGGCTTGCGATCCAATGACCCGCAGATCTCCTTGACTGCGAACCCGGCGCGTTCCAGCATCCGCCGTATTTCACCAACCGTGTAAATCCAGTGCTTCGCCTTCCGACTCTCTGTCTTGCCGTCGCGCTCAAAGATATATTCACTGTCGATACAACTCTGATCCGCGATATACCTTTCTTTGATCGTCAGGAAAATGTCATCGATCTGATGCGAGGTTTCCTTTTCAAATTTCCCCAGGACCGATTCCGCAGCCATTCCGGTTTCGATCACGAATCGGGCGCCGGGTTTTAGCGCTCGAGCAACGCCATTCAGAAACTTTTCCATGTCCGCATATTCCAAAAAGCCAAAACTATTACCGAAACAAAACGCGCCGTCATAAATCGATTCGCCTTCGACTTTGCGCATGTCACCGATGAGAAACTGTGGCCCGGCCGCTTCGCCAGTGGTCCCCGCGCCAGATGCGCGTGCCATTCCATCAGTACCACCTGCGCCAGCAGGTGGATCCATCGGGCCGGTGTGAACTAACTTGCGCGCTTCGGCAATGAACTCTTCCGAGATATCCACTCCGGTCACACGATAGCCACGCCGCGCCAGCTCAAACGACAACCTTCCGTTTCCACACGGCAAATCGAGCAGACGCGCGCCGACATCGCATCGCAGCGCTGCGACGAGGAAATCAGCTTCAGTCTTTGTCTGCTCCGGCGAAATCGCCTTCCGCCACAGATCGAGAGGCACACCGTGAAAGAAATGTTCGTACCAGTTGGAGGGAATGGTCATAGTTAATTCACTCAGGCCGTTCCAGCGGCGGCAGCACCGCGATGAAGTCTTCCGCAAAACGGCGCGCGTAATCGTCAAGCAACTCGGTCACGCGTTCCAACTTTTGCGCGCGCACGATCAATCCGGCGTGATGTTTTTTCTTCACTCGATAAACGATTTCCGGATCATCAAAAGCAGAGGTGTCCGGATATTCCTGGCGCGCGAGCGAAAGGATGATTCCCGCATAATTCTTTTCCGGTTTCAGCCGGGTCCGCGATGAAGAGTCGTCGGCCGCGCTCTCCAGCCTGGCCCATTCGCGCCAGAGATTGATCCCCGACGCCGCTTCCAGGACGTCCGCGATGTAGGCGCCGCCAACCCGCGCCGCAATTTCCAGAAAATAAAATTCGCCGTCTTCGTCGCTCTTGATAAATTCGGCGTGCGTCGCGCCGCTGCGCATTCCCATTGCTTTGATCAGGCGGCGATTTATTTCCAGAAGCTTTCGCTGGTCCGCGGAACCGTGCGCGATCGTTTGCGAAATGTACGCACCGCCGCCGTGCGCGACCTGCAGGGGCGGCCGTCCATATTTATTCACGCCGGCGAAAGTGACTCTGCCTTTCTCGACCAGCGAGTCGACGTGAAAAACCGCGCCCGGCACAAACCGCGCCAGCAGATGATAAGAGGCACGCTCGCGCAGACTCTGGCGCTGATTCAACTCTTCGATCGTCGCCCAGGCCTCTTCAGCGCTCTCCAGTTTTCGAATGCCAATCGCGGAAACGTCAGAGCGAGGCTTCAAAATCCAGGGCGGTGAGACTCGACTTAAGTATCCGCTAATCTCTTCGCTGTTGATTGCCGGCACGAAATCGGGGACATTGATTCCCGCCTCGCGCGCTTTGACGCTCATCGATAATTTGTCGCGAAAGGTTTTCGCGGTCGAGCTGTTCATGCCCGGCAGGCACAGATGCTCGCGAGCCGACGCGGCAATGACTACGTCGAACTCTTCCAGCGCCACGATTCGATCCGGCCGGGTGGTCCTGGCGATGTGGCTCACGAGATCGAGAAACAATTCCACCGGAGCGTCGTTGGGGACCGCGAAGACTTCGTCGAGCACGTCGCGCGGCCAGTCTTCGGGCAGCATTTTTTCTTTGGTGATCAGAAATACATTGCAGCCCTGTGCTTTGCATTCGCGCATAAACTCGCCGCCTTTGAAGAAAGTGGCGAAGCAAATGACGTTGAGTGATCTAGGTTTCATGTCGATGTTTGAAGTCCCGCCTTCAGCGGTAAGTCTGGATCGGATATTCCACCTTAAGGCGAAACTCTGAAACCGCGACACTATACAACGAAGCTCCGATAGGAGCGGCATATTTATAGAACGGGCTAATAAAAACCCTTTCGCTTAGTCAGGAGTGCCACAGCGCTCCTGACTAAGCGTTTGATCTAACACTGCATCGTGGGCTATAAACGTCGCGCTCCTGACGGAGCGCTGAACCGAAAAAGAAGCGGCTATAAACATCGCGCTCCGATGGAGCGCAACCGATAAGAATGATCTTTCGTGGCCCATACCCGGACGTTACGATTCCCGAAGTCTCGCTGTCTGATTTTATTTTTCAGCCGGCGCGCGAGATTCAGGATAAAGTCGCGCTCATCGATGGCGCGGACGGACGAAGTCTGACCTTTGGTGAATTTAAAGACGCGGTCCGTCGCACCGCCGCGTCTCTGGCCGGCAGAGGTTTCAAGAAGAATGACGTCTTCGGAATCTTCAGCACTAACTGCCCGCAATACGCGATCGCTTTTCATGCTGTAGCTATGCTGGGCGGCGTGAACACAACGGTGAATCCCCTCTACACCGCCGAAGAAGCCGCCTGCCAACTCAGGGATTCGAACGCGCGGTTTCTGGTTGCCGCTTCTCAGTTCATTGAGAAGGCCCGCATCGCTGCTCGACATTCAAAGATCGAAGAACTGTTTGTTTTTGGCGAGGCCAACGGCGCAACGCCATTCGATTCGCTTTTGGAAAGCGACGGTAACCCGCCCCAGATCGAAATCAATCCGCGCGAAGATCTCGTGGCCTTGCCATACTCCAGCGGTACTACCGGATTACCCAAGGGCGTAATGCTCACGCACTACAATCTGGTCGCGAACATGCGACAGATGGATGGGCTCGAATACTTTCATCACGACGATACGTTGCTTTGCGTGCTGCCGCTCTTTCATATCTACGGCCTGGTTGTGGTGCTGAACATGGGTCTCCATCTGGGCACGACCATCGTGACAATGCCCCGATTCGACCTCGAACAATTCCTGGGGCTCATCCAAAAATATCGCGTCACGCTTTCGCACATCGTGCCGCCGATCGTGCTGAAGCTGGCCAAAGACCCGGTTGTCGAGAAGTACGATCTGTCGAGCTTGAAGATGGTTTTTTCAGGCGCGGCGCCGTTGAGCGCGGATCTTTCTCGCGAATGCACCGAACGTATCGGTTGCGGAATTCGCCAGGGCTACGGGATGACGGAAACGAGTCCCGTTACCCACAGCAGTCCCGCCGATTCGGCGAAAATGAAACTGGGATCAGTGGGCCCGCCGGCGCCCAACACGGAATGCAAGGTTGTTGACCCGGCAACCGGTCAAGAGTTAGGTCCAAATCAGGAAGGCGAAGTGTGTGTGCGCGGGCCGCAAATCATGAAAGGCTATCTGAACAATCCGGAAGCTACGGCGCGCACGATCGATGCGGACAATTGGCTGCACACGGGCGACGTTGGATACGCTGACGCGGACGGACATTTTTTTATCGTCGATCGAGTCAAAGAGCTGATCAAGTACAAAGGTTTCCAGGTAGCGCCCGCGGAACTCGAAGCGATCTTGTTGACGCATCCGATGGTTGCCGACGCGGCGGTGATTCCCTGCCCCGACGAGGAAGCCGGTGAAGTTCCCAAAGCTTTTGTCGTCTTGAAAGGCGAGACCACGCCTGAAGAGTTGATAAGTTTTGTTGCTACTCGGGTAGCGCCGCATAAGCGCATACGCTCGATCACCTTCATCGATCAGATTCCGAAATCACTTTCGGGAAAAATTTTACGTCGAGTCCTGATAGAAAAGGATCGCGGTAGAGTTGTGTCCGACAAACTTTAGTTTGTCGACGAGTCAGCATAAATGACAAACTGAAGTTTGTCGGACAATTTCGATCGAGGTTAATTAGATGAGCGAACAAGTTTCAGCCGATAAGATTTCGCGCGCGGTGCGGGCATATTTCCTGGCCCTCCGCGCTATGGACGCGGACGGTTTTGCCAACACTTTCGCCGAAGACGGGACGACTTTCGATCCCGTGGGCACGCCCGGGATCACCGGCCGCGATGCCATACGCGAATTTCTTCAGTCGATTTGCAAGAACTTCAAAACGGTCGGGCTCACCGAGGACAGTGTCTTCGTCGCCGGCAACGGCGCGGCGGTGAAGTGGACCGGCCACGGCACCAGCAACAACGGACGCGAGGTCAGGTTCGAAGGCGTCGACGTGTTCGAAGTGAACGAAGACGGGAAGATTCAAACGGTGCGCGCCTATTGGAATCCGGCCGAGATGATCGCGCAGTTGTGAGTTCCTCTGCGTCCTCCGTGGCAAGACACGTTCCTGATCGAATCACCACAGAGGGACACAGTGAATAAGATATGTAGGTTCTCTCTGATGTCACAAGTCATGACCTCGGCGCCGGCGTGGACGATTCCTGGATATCTCGAAGCGCGCGAGAACAATCATCTGTTCATCAGCGGCGCGGATGCGGCCGCGCTCTCTTATAAGTACGAAACTCCACTGTTCGTTTTTTCCGAGCCCCGTATTCGCGCGAACATCGCCCGTCTTCAGGAGGCGGCGAGACAAGTCGATCGGCCGATCAAGTTTTGCTATGCGTCAAAAGCTAATTCGAACATGGCGGTGCTGAAGGTCGTGCGCGACGCAGGCATCGATATCGAAGTCAACAGCGGCGGCGAACTCTACAAGGCGCTTCGCGTTGGCTTCCAACCCAGCCAGATCATTTTTAACGGCACCAGCAAAACGAATGAAGAACTCGATCAGGCAGTTGCCGCCGGCATCTATTCAATCAACGTCGATTCGGTTTACGAAATTGAGTTGGTGGAAGACGCGGTGCGCCGCGCGCGTCGCGAACTCAATTCCGGATTGCCGCCGGCGCGCATTGCCTTGCGCCTGGTGCCGGAGATTGGCACGCGCTCGCATCTCGGATTGCAAACCGCGCTGCTGACTTCAAAGTTCGGCATCTCTTCGTCGGAAGTGCTCGATGCATTTCGGCGCGGCCTGCAGCATCCCGATCTCATTCACGTCTGTGGCATTCATATTCACGTCGGCTCGCAGACGCCCGACGTCCAACCTTTTGCCGAAGCTTTCAAGAGCATGTGGAATCACCTGATGACGATTCATCGCGAGACCGGCTTGACGCTGGAGCACATTAATCTCGGAGGCGGCATTCCGGTAAATTATCTGCGCGATGGATCGCTGGCCGATCAATTGCCCGAACATGAACGCGATATGCTGGGCGCGGATCTTGAGCTGTCAACTGTCTTGTCCGCAGCGTTACGCGCGGCGGGCGAGTCGGCGCGCGATGCGGAAGCCGAACATTTGCTCGAGAAAGTGACGATTTTGCTCGAGCCGGGTCGCAGCGTCATCGCGGATGCCGGTGTCGTGCTCGCGACGGTGCGCAACATTAAACGCCGCCCGGAAACTAACGATGTATGGTTGCTCACCGACGCGGGTTACAACATTCTGCTGTCGATGAACAATTACAAGTGGTACTACCACCTGATTTCGGCTTCGCGCGCGAGTGAGCCTCTGGAAGCTGAGTACAAAGTTGCCGGGCCGCTGTGTGATTCGGGGGATGTTTATTTCGATATTGAGCGGCACGGGCGCTTGCCGGACTATCGCTTGCTGCCGCGCGAGGTGAAACCTGGCGAAGTACTCGCGCTCTTGAACTCGGGGGCTTACTCACTCGCGCAAATGTTTCCTTACAACGGCCGGCCGCTGCCGGCGGCGGTGATGGTGCGCGAAAACGGAAGCGTCGACGTGATTCGAAAGCGGGATAGTTACGAGGATTTGATCGCTGGCGATGTTTGGTAAGTGCAGTTTCGAAACTGTGAAGCTTATGAGGACTCATTCCAGATTCCGGATTTCAAAATTACAAACTGAGAATCATTCTAAATTACAAACTCAATAAAGGTGGATGAGGGGACGTGCAATCTGGAATTTGCAATCTGGAATCGGGAATTCTGAAATTTAATCTGGAATCTGAAATTCTTGATTTTCGCTTAAGAAACTGAATCATGCGTTACAAACGTTTTGAGGATCTTCCGGTTTGGAACGAAGCCATTGAGTTGGCCGTGCAGGTTTACGCGTTAACATCTAAACCACAATTCAACTCTCAACGCAGTCTCAAGGATCAACTCGAACGCGCCGCCGTTTCCGTTTCCAACAACATCGCGGAAGGCTTCGAGCGCGGAACAACTCAAGAGTTACTCACCTTTCTTTATATTGCGCGAGGTTCTGTCGGGGAAGTGCGCTCAATGCTGTGCCTTTTCGAGCGCCTTCCAGCTTTGACTAATCTCAAATCTGAAATTTCAAATTTGAAATCACGAGCCGAAGGCATATCGAGACAGTTGCGGGCCTGGGCCGATACCTTGCAGAATTCAGAAATTCGAGGTCAACGCTATCTTAACAAAAAGACGAAACGAATCGATCAGGCCACGCGAGATCGCGAGGAGTTCCTGAAAGAACTTGCAGAGGTAAGAGCAAAAGGCGCCGCGATTGAAGCGGACAAGAACTGACATCTTCGCTAGTCTGGAGCAACTCTAATACGAATGCGACGATGAAACGCAAAATAAACGTTGGCAACTAGCCATCGCGCCACTCATGACCCGTGAACTCTAAACTCGAAACTCAAAACTCGAAATTTTCCAACGGCCAGTTAATTCGCGGCCTCGGTCTGACGGCCGCGATTTCAGTCAACGTCGCGAACATCATCGGCACTGGAGTATTTATCAAAGCGCGGGTGATGACGTGCAACGTCGGCACGCCTTCGATGGCGCTCGCAGTGTGGGTGGCGGCCGGATTGTTATCGCTGGCGGGCGCGCTGACTTATGCAGAGCTTCTGGCGATGATGCCCCGCGCGGCCGGCGAATACGGAATCATGCGCGACGCTTACGGCCGGCCGTGGGGATTTGTTTATGGCTGGACACAATTCATGATCGCCAGAAGCGCATCCGCCGCGGCGTTGGCAGTTGGTTTCGCCATCTTTCTTAACGACTTTCTCAACGGCGCGCTCAAGCCGGTCTATTTCACAATTCACCTTCCATATCGATTTGATATTCCGTTCGGCCGTTTGCAACTTGTCGCGCTCGGAGCAATTGCGGTGACGACTTTGATTAATTGCGCCGCCGTCAAAGTCAGCGGCCATTTCGCCACGGTCTTGACTTCTTTGAAGATCCTTCTGGTGCTCGGCGTCGGCGCCGGCGCGTTTATCTACGCCGGCGGCCATTGGGACAATCTCGGATCAGCAAATATCGGCGGCGCGTGCGAGGGGGTCTCAGTAACGGGCGGAGGGCTGGCCGGATTCGGGGCCGCAATGCTGGGCGCGCTTTGGGCCTATGACGGCTGGAACAACATTACCTTCATGGCTGGTGAAGTAAAGAACCCGCAACGCAATCTCCCGCTGGCTTTGATCAGCAGCATGTTCATTGTGATCGCAATCTATCTCTTCGTGAACATCGGTTACTATCACGCGCTCAGTCCGACCCAGATTGCGAGTGTGCCCGCATCCTCGTCGGTCGCCGCCGAAGTGGTGAAGAAATTTCTGGGCCCGGCGGCAGTAAGCGTGATGGCCATGGGACTGATGATCTCTTCGTTCGGAGCATTGCAAGCTTCGATGCTGGCAACCGCGCGCGTGCCTTACGCGATGGCCCGCGACCGGTTATTTTTCCAAAGGCTCGCCCACGTTTCAGCGCACACGCACGTGCCGATTCGTTCGCTGGTCGTTCAGGGATTCTGGGCGGGAGTGGTAACGCTGTCCGGCTCTTTCGATAATTTGACTGACTATGCAATTTTCGCGCTCACACTATTCTACGCGCTGGTCGCCGGCTCGGTATTCGTCTTTCGCCGTCGCCTGCCCGATGTCGAACGCCCGTATCGAACCTGGGGTTATCCGGTGGTGCCCATTCTGTTTCTGATCGTGACCGGGGCAGTCGTAGTCAATACTATTCTGACCGCGCGGCGCCAATCCGCAATCGGGCTGGGCCTGATTCTGATCGGTTTGCCGGTTTACTTTATTTGGTCAAGACGAACCCAGCAGCGCGCAAACAATCAAGACTGATCCGCGTAACCCAACTTACACGCGCAGTTTCCCGTATCTGATTTTTTTTCGCGATCGCATGCGGGCAGAAGCTCCATAAGGCAGATCGCAAAACTAATTAACTTGTTCACTGAAGCGCGCGCGCGGCCAGCGCCTCGCGCGCCACTTCTTTGTCGTCGAAATCAAACACCTCACGGCCGATGATTTGATAATCTTCGTGGCCCTTGCCGGCAATCAGAACTAAATCGTCAGCGCGAGCTTGTGAGATGGCGTGATGGATCGCTTCGCGCCGGTCGGCGATTTTTTCATAAGGCTTGCCGGTTTTCTGAATTCCAACTTCGGCGTCGGCCAAAATCCGGTTTGGATCTTCGGTCCGCGGATTATCGGAAGTCAGGATCACGACGTCGCTCAGTGAGCCTGCAGCCTCGCCCATAGGCGCGCGTTTGGAGCGATCGCGATCGCCGCCGCAACCAAATACCGTGATTATTCTCGCCCTGGTAACTTCCCGCGCCGTGCGCAACACATTCAACAACGCGTCGTCGCTGTGCGCATAATCAATCACAACCGCGAAGTTTCCCTCGTGCGGTACTCGTTCGAATCGCCCGGGCGCGCCGGTACATTTCTCCAACGCTTTGGCGATGACGTCGAGACTGTAACCGAGCGCGCGGCCAGTGGCCACCGCGGCCAGCGTGTTGTAAATATGCGGCGGCCCAACCAAAGGTGAATTGAATTCGCGCTCACCTTCCGTTGTTCGCAAGGAAAACCGCATCCCGGCCAGCGAAAATTCCGCATCACGCGCCACGATATCGGCGTCTGACTTCACTGCGTAACGAACAACGCGCAAACCTTCGGTCTCAAGCTTGTCAGCTAATTCGACGCCGTGAACATCGTCAACATTGATTACCGAAGTCTTCGGTCTTGATCCCAGACGGCCATCAAACAGACGCTGCTTGGCGTACCAGTAATTCTCCATCGTCTTGTGGTAATCGAGATGATCGCGGGTGAGATTGGTGAAGACCGCGACGGCATAATCCAGCTCATCACAGCGATGGAAATCCATCGCCTGTGACGAACATTCCATCACCGCCGTCCGGCAGCCAATATCGACTGCTTGCCGCAGCAGCCGCTGCATGTCGGTCGCTTCGGGAGTTGTGCGTCCGGCTTTCTTTCGTTCGTTTCCCAGCCGATATTCGACCGTGCCCGTCATCGCGGCGGGCTCGCCCGCAGCTTCTGGAATCGAGGCGACCAAATACGCCGTCGTCGTTTTGCCGTTGGTCCCGGTAATGCCGACGAGGTTGAGTTCACGCGATGGATGATGATGGACCGCGGCGGCGGCCAGCGCCATCGCGCGACGAACATCGTTGACTTGAATCCAGGCGCCGTTGAAATCTGCCGGCCTCTCGACTTCTGAAATCACGCCCACCGCGCCTTGCCGCACTACTTGCGGAATGAACTTGTGCGCGTCGAAGAGTTCACCGCGCACAGCGGCGAACAGACTTCCTGCGCGCGCCTGTCGCGAATCATGAGTCACATCAGTCACGACAACACCATCGCCGCCACTCAGCTTGCCGCCAACTGCGTGGGCAATCTCTTTGAGAGCTACCGGTTGTTTGTTTTCGACGCTGCTCTCGCCGTTCATCATTTAGCTCCGAATTCTACGGAGTGAATCAGGAAAAGTCATCCGTGACGAGTTCTTTGCGTAAGTCCATCTTAACGCAGAGGACGCAGAGGTCCTCGCAGAGGGCACAAAGAATTTCCTCCGCGAAACTTTGCGCGATCCTCCGCACCCTCGGCGTTAAAAAAAGCGTAAGGCTGGACACTTCAGAACCGAATGATTAGGATTCCTCGTCCTGCGAATCTCAAGTCTTCGGTGGTGAAATCATGATTGCTAGAATTTCACTGGTGTTGGTTTTAGTGATGTTGCTTCTCGTTTCATCACCAGGCCCCGTAACCGACGCCGCTCCTGAATACGACATCATCATTCGAAACGGTCGCGTTGTCGATGGCAGCGGTCGCGCCGCCTTCAATGCCGACGTTGCCATCAGAGGCGATCGCATCGCGCGCATTGGCAATCTGCGCGGCGCGAAAGCAAAGCGAGTAATCGATGCAGGGGGCCTGGTGGTCGCGCCCGGCTTCATCGATATGCTCGGCCAATCAGAGCAGTTTGTGCTGATCGATCCACGGGCGATGAGCAAAGTCATGATGGGAGTGACGACTGAGATTACCGGCGAAGGCGAATCGATCGCGCCGGTCAACGATCGCATCCTCAAAGAGCAGGAGGACTTTAATCGGCGTTTCAATCTGACGGTTGATTGGCGGACGTTGCGCGAGTATTTCAGTCGCCTGCGAAACCAGGGCGCGGGAATAAACCTGGGAACGTTCGTCGGCGCCACTCAGGTTCGGGAGTACGTCATCGGTTATGACGATCGCCCGCCGACCGCCGCCGAGTTAGAGCAAATGAAAAGACTCGTCGCTGACGCGATGAAAGACGGCGCGCTCGGCGTTTCAACTTCGCTTCAATACGTTCCGGCTCGCTTCGCTAAGACTGATGAAATTGTCGAGCTCGCTAAAGTCGCGCATCAATACGGCGGTATTTACATCACTCATCAACGCAGCGAGGCCAACGCTATCGACGATTCGATGAAAGAAGTCTTTGAGATCGCCCGCCGCGCAAATATTCCCGCGGAGATTTGGCATTTCAAGACGGCTTACCGGAAAAACTGGGGCCGCATGCCGGAAATGCTCCGCCGCATCGAGGTCGCCAGACGGCAAGGTTTGAAGATCACCGCCAACGTTTATCCGTACGTTGCGGGCAGTACTTCATTGAGTGCATGCCTTCCGCCCTGGGCCCTGGAAGGCGGCACCGATCGAATGATTGCCCGCTTGAATGATCCGGCAATTCGCCAGCGATTGAAGAAAGAAATCACGACCGACTCGAAGGATTGGGAGAATATTTATCTCGGCAGCGGCGGGCCGAGCGGAATCTTGATCGCTTCAGTGGTTAATCGCGATCTCGAAAGCTCGCAAGGCAAGCGTTTGTCCGAGATCGCTTCTGCCCAGAATAAAGATCCGCTGAACGCGCTCTTCGATTTCATCATTGCCGATCATGGACAGACGGGGGCGATCTTTTTCATGATGAGCGAAGACGATATGAAAGCCGCTCTGAAGTCGCCGTTGGTCAGTATCTGCACCGACAATGGCGCGCGCGCTATCGATGGACCGCTCGCCGGATCGAAATCGCATCCACGCGGCTGGGGGACCTATCCGCGCATTCTCGGTCATTACGTGCGCGACGAGCATTTGATGCCGCTCGAGTTTGCGATTCATAAGATGACGGGATTGCCGGCGTCAAACGTTGGCCTGCAGCAGCGTGGTTTACTTCGCCAGGGTTACTTTGCGGACGTCACGATCTTCGATCCGAAAACCGTGATCGATCGCGCAACCTTTGAAGAACCAAATCAATATCCGGTGGGAATCAACTACGTGATCGTCAATGGACAGATCGAAGTCGACAACGGACAACGCACGCCGGCGCTGGCCGGGCGCGCGCTGCACGGGCCGGGATATCGAAAGTAAATCTTCCTGGCCCCTCGCACGATCTAAATTTGCGGTGAAGCGGCTTTGCCGCCTGATGTGCGGTAAGGCTCAGCCTTACCGGCCCCGCCATTTTTCCTCTTCTTCTCACCGCGACAAGGCTGAGCGTGGTCGCGGTGAGAATCTAAAATATCGATCAGGCGTGCGGAAAGCCGCGTTCGCACTTGCTCTCCAGTAAGAGCTCCCCACGGTCTACAGCGAACCGATGATCTTTCGATATTGATCTTCGGGGAAAGCCTTCAGCGTTTCGGTGCTGACGTTTCCCTGCGAAGCCAGACCGAGTATTGCCTTCGCATATGTTTCATCGTCGGGAGCTTCCATCACACAAACAAGATCGTATCGCCCCATGGTCAAATAAACATCCTTGATTTCAGCTCCCGCTTTCTTGAAAGCCTTGCGCCCGGCATCAAGCCGCTTTGCGCTGCCGCCGATTTTCGAAGCCCCTTGTTGCGTCCAGTTAAGCAACGCGATGTAAGTTGGCATGATTGTCCTCTCCTTTTGCAGCGGCGATCTGTCGCCACTTTGTCTTCGTTCCCTCTCCCTTTTGGTAGAGGTGTTAGGGTGAGGGCTTGAGTACAGTAGACCGCTAACTCCCTCTCCCCAGCCCTCTCCCAAGGGAGAGGGAGTTCCAATGCCTCTGAAAGATCTAGCGTCACGAAAACCTGACCCCGAGCGCTATGGCTCGCGGTTCTGGATCGGCGTCACCGGTCGCATCCCCAATCCAAACTCCTCCGGGTTCGGCAGAGTCGAAGTCAGCTCATACTTTCGCAACGCGTCGTCCATTTGACGGCTCTTTGCCAGCCACATAGCGATGGCTTGATCGTAACGGGCCAAAACACTTTCGAGCCAGTAGGGCCGATTCTCCGCCAGCCATTGCTGACGATAATTCTCCTTCAAAATTGAAAGCTCTTCGGCCATCTCGCGCAGCCCGTTGTAAATCGCGCCCGTGTAATATCGCAGCTTTCTCACTTTCGTGCGGTCGCCCAGATTCAGATAAGCATTCCAATACTCGTCACTGAACTTTTGCACAACTTCCAGGCGACGGCCGAGATGATCGTACCGTTGCGCCGCCAGACGCATCGCCGCGATCGCCGATCGATTTCGGCGCGCGCGAACTTCCTCCTTCGACAACGACTCAGCAACGTCTTCGACGCTGAGGCGCATGGTTCGCGTTCTTTCGTTAAGATTGCGCGCCTGGTTCAGAAACTGATTGGTAAAGGGCTCGCGCCAAAACAGCTCATCGGTCGTGCCTGCATTCAGCAGCGCCGGCACGGCGCCAAGCGCGCGTTCGGCTTTTACAAACTGATCGCCGTCGTTGCGAAAGAAGGTCCAGTCGAAATCTCGATCGAACTTCTGAACATCAACCTCGCCTTCGTGCCATGAGGCCGCGGCGCCCAAAACGATGGGATACCACGTCGCTTCGAACAACGTTTCGCCGTCATCATCCCAGGTCGTATTCATCATTCCCATAGCGCCGGCCCGTTGGCCGTCGCGCACAAAGTTGACGATGTTCCTGGTCGCGGCTTCCAGATTGGGAAACGCCTGGTTCCAATTGTGCACACCCGGACAGACAAACTGATCGAGGCCGGCGTCTTTAAAAGGTTTGATGTACGAGGCGTAATCATCGCGGGCCCCGTATTGCCAGTTCATCACAATCATGTCTTGCGGCACGTTGCCGATCAGATCGGGATGATGAAGGGCGATGTCGCCCCAAAACATCAAACGCCGGTGGTAAGGCTTCAGAACTTCACGCACGCGATTGAGATGTTCGAAATAAACCGCGCCAACTCCCTTCGCCTGCGCCTCCACTTTACTCTGGCCTTCGCCGAGCTCAAACGTTTCGTCGGACCCGATATGAAAGAACTGTCCGGGAAAAAGCTCATTCAGCTCCCGGTACCAATCGGCGATCAGCTTGTAACTACCGGGTTGTTGAGGAGAGAGCACGTCGCCATAAGGCGTCTCTGCCAACTCGGCATATTTCTCGAGCCGCAGCGCCTTATGCAGATGACCAAACGTTTGTTGTTCGGGCACGAGCTCGACGTGATAGCGGCGCGCGTACGGGACCAGCTCGCGAATCTCCGCCGGAGTCAGCGATCCGCCCGGCGGTCCAATCAGCGGATTCGATTCACTCGCGAACGTGTGCTCCATATAAAAGGAGTGCATGTTGAGTTTGAAGGACGCTTCCGTGCGAATCTGGCGTTTAATGTAATCGACTGTGGGCAGCGGACCGCGGCTAATGTCGTCTGAGACGCCGCGCCAGCGCATCGCGGGCCAGTCGATTATCTTTACGCCGGGAATAAATGCTTTCGCACCATCACCGCGCACCAGTTGTTTCAATGTCTGAAGTCCATAAAAAGTGCCGGCAACAGTCTTACCTGCTACTACAACCTGGCTTGCATCGGCGACAAGTAAGTAACCTTCGTCGTTCAACGTCGCGGGCGATTCCAGCCCGGCTCTGTTTAGGGCGTTCTGAATCTGTGGAAGGTCGATGCGCCCAATCAGGATTGAATGGGAAGAGTGGCCGATGGCCAGGGTCAACCCCGCGGCCGCTCTAACGTCATCGATGAAATCCTGCGCGGCAAAGCGATCGTCGCCGGACCCACTATCGGCCAGCACCACGCGCGTTCCGCGGCTAAGCTGAAACGTTTCGGACGTTGTGGTTAATTGTCGTGGCCCTGGCGTGAGCTGAACGTTTGGCGACTGGGCGTTTGCCGGACGAACCATAAGCGCGAGCGCGCTCACAATCGCCAACCATGGAATCAACGTTCGTGTTAGAGTTATTCGCATCGACCCGAAAATACTTATGACGGCCATAATCTTTCTTGAAACAACAACGAAGAAGGACGACCTATTTACCTGATATTGATGACGAACACAATGGTCACTGACAATTTCGTTTAGAGTCGGGACTTGTCCCGACCTAATAAATCGGCGGACAAGTCCGCCGTCTAAACGCGCGAGATCGATTATATGTCTTTGATGCTTCAGGAAATCGCCGAGCAACCTGAGTCGCTCGCGCGAACAATTCAGCAAGAGCGGTCGAAGATCGAGCGGTTAGGCAAGTCACTCAAGCAGCGCGACATCGATCTAATTGTGCTGGTCGCTCGTGGCAGCTCAGACAACGCCGCGTTGTTTGGTCGCTATCTCCTGGAGATCACCACCGGTATTCCGGTCTCGCTTTCGGCTCCCTCAGTTCACACCATCTATCAGGCAAAGCTCGACCTTCGGCATGCATTAGTCATTGGTGTTTCACAGTCAGGCGAGGGCGAAGACATCAATCGGGTTTTGGAAAACGCGCGCGAAAGCGGCGCCTTCACTATTGGAATCACGAATGAAGCAGCTTCGTCGATGGTTAAGTTGGTTGACGAAACGCTGCTGACGCACGGCGGGCGCGAGCGTTCCGTAGCCGCGACGAAAACTTTCACCGGGCAGATGATGCTGTTCTACATGCTGGCCGCGGCGATGGCGAGAAGCGAACGGGGCGTCGACTACCACGCGATTCCGGACCTGTCGGCGCAAGCGCTCGAACAAAAAACTGCCATTGTCGAACTGGTCCAACGATACGTGTTCATGGAAAATTGCGTGGTGGTCGGTCGCGGCCTGGCCTACGCGAACGCGTACGAGTTCGCGCTCAAGCTGATGGAAACCTGTTACGTGGTAGCCGAGCGGTTTTCTTCAGCAGATTTTCTGCATGGACCGCTGGCGATGATCGAACGACATTTTCCGGTAATTCTTTTTGCGCCGCCGGGAGTAATGCTCGAAGGAACGAAGCACTTGATTGATCGACTTAGCGAACTTCGGGCAGACACGCTCGTGATCACGGGTGACCTGGATTCAGCGGCCAGGTGCTCGCGTTCGATCATCATGGCCCGCGAAATTGACGAGTTCCTGGCGCCGATTCCTTACATTATTCCCGCGCAATTGTTCGCGGCACTCCTCGCGGAAGCCAAAGGTCTCGATCCTGACAAGCCGCGCTCGTTATCCAAGGTGACTCGCACCCTGTAGATCGGGTGCAGTAGCCCGACCGTTAGGGAGGGCGTTGTTATAGCGTTCATGTTAGACGCCCTCCCTAACGGTCGGGCTACTGCCCCGAGATCGAGACATGAATGAAAGACATAGTAGAATCTACTCGCGCTTCAACTGAACGCCAACAACATGGAGGCCTGCTCCGCGTTCTCGGCGTCGGCTTCGGACTGGCCGTGACCATTGGCGGCACGATCGGCATGGGCATTTTGCGCACTCCGGGCGAAGTAGCAAACCAACTTCCGACGCCCACGCTCTTCATGGGTGTTTGGATCCTCGGCGGCGTTTATGCCTTGCTCGGCGCGGTCTCGGTGGCGGAACTTGGCGCCATGATTCCCCGCTCCGGCGGCTTTTATGTTTTTGCGCATCGCGCGCTGGGAAACTACGCCGGCTTCGTGGTTGGCTGGAGCGACTGGCTGTCGACCTGCGGGACGCTGGCGGTCATCTCACTTGTGGTTGGCGAATACACGAGCGACTTGATCGCTCCGCTTGCAGGCCAAACCAAAATAATCGCCATCTTCGTGGCGCTGCTCTTTGCCGCTTTGCAGTGGCGCGGAATTCGTTGGGGCAGCCTCACTCAAAACATCACCAGTGCGTTGAAAGCCCTGATCTTTGCCGCATTCGCAGTCGCCGCTTTCACGCACGGCAAGAGGCCCGCAGCCGAAGCGGCATTGGTTGCGCCGCACGGCGTCGCCCTCTTTGCCGCGATGATTGTAGCGCTGCAAAGTGTGCTTTACACCTATGACGGCTGGTACGGTGTGATCTATTTCGGCGAGGAAGTACGCCATCCAAAACGTGATGTTTTAGCATCGATGTTCGGAGGCGTTCTGGCGGTGATCGCGATTTATTTCCTCGTCAACCTTGCGGTGCTTCGCGTCCTGACCATGTCCCAAATCGGCGGGAGTAATCTTGCCGTAGGAGCAGCCACGAGTGCGATCTTCGGGGCCTATGGCGGGGCCGCGATTAGCATATTAGCCATACTCTCACTGCTGAGCACCATTAATGCATACACGTTGACCGGCCCGAGAATATTGTATGCGATGACCGCGGATCGTTTACTACCTCACCATGCCGCGAAGGTAAACAAGGGTGGTACGCCCACCGTCACGCTGCTGTTGAGCACGATCGCGGCACTACTATTTATTCTCAGAGGATTCAAGGAAGTGCTTGATGCTCTCGCTTTCTTTTTTGTAGCCAACTACACAATGGCTTACATCTCAGTCATCGTGTTGCGTTGGCGCGAACCTGATCTGCAGCGGCCATATCGCGTGTGGGGATATCCATGGACCACTGTGATTGTTTTGATTGGCTCGGTCGCATTTCTCGCCGGCGCGGTAATCACCGACGTAATAAATCACACGAAGGACAGCGTTCACGCCTTAGTGATTCTTGCGGTTAGTTATCCACTTTACCTGATCGCCAAATTGGTTTCACGAGTGAGCAGGCAAAAATGATCCTTCACTTCGGCGCACTTACTTGTCTATGCTATTCTCGCATTCGACCTGGCTGGGCTTCGTATTAGCGAGTAAGTTGCGAAAGTGGCGGAATTGGCAGACGCGCCAGACTTAGGATCTGGTACCGAAAGGTGTGGGGGTTCGAGTCCCCCCTTTCGCACCACAGAACAGTGGTCAGTGGTCAACCACAGAACAGTGGTCAGAGGTCAGAGAAGTGATCAGAGATCAGAGATCAGAGTTTAAGCGTCAGCAGCAATGATGCCGAGCGCGCGTGCTGACCTCTGATCTCCGACCTCTGTTCTCTGATCTCTTTCTTCAAAATGAAAACAGAACTCAAAAACTTATCTCCAACTCGCAAGCAGATCGATATCGAGATCGATTCCGCGGCCGTGCGCATGGCTTACGATCGCATCAGCGATCGTTACGCTAAGGCGGCTAATGTGCCCGGCTTTCGACCCGGCCACGCGCCGCGCGCCGTGGTGCGCACACGATTCAAAGATCAAATTCGCACTGAAGTCCTGCGCGAGTTGCTTCCCGATGCGACCCAGAAGGCCATCGAGGAACATCAGCTCGAACCGCTCGGCGACCCTGAATTAAATCTCGAGAACACCGAAGGACTCGATCGCCTCGGTGATCAGCCGATTTCATTTAACATCAATGTCGAGGTCCTGCCCGAAATAAATTTAGGAAACTACCGCGGGCTGGAAGTCGCGCGCCGGGTGCGACCAGTGGAAGACAAAGATGTCGATCGTATCATTGAATCTTTGCGCGAAAACTCGGCCACGCTCGAGCCCATTGAAGACCGCGGCGCCCGGTTGGGCGATACTGTGACCGCAAGCTTTCACGGCAAGTTTTTGAACGAACCCGATGCTGAACCGATCAACGTCGAGGACGTGGACGTCGTGCTGGGCGGAGAAGGTGTCGTGCCAGAGATTACGGACAACCTAATCGACGCTAATCCTGACGATGAAAAGATTTTTACGGTCGATTATCCCGCCGATTTCAGCTCGAAAGGCCTCGCCGGCAAGCAGGTTGAATACGGCGTGAAAGTTAGCGCGGTGCGAATTAAGGAAATACCCGAGCTTGACGATGAATGGGCGCAGAGTCTCGGCGAAGAGATCGAATCGTTAGCGCAGTTAGGCCACAAGGTTCGTTCTGATCTCGAGCAACAGGCGAAAAACGAAGCCGATGCAAAGGTGCGCGCGGATCTCGTTCGCAAACTGGTCGAAGCACATCAGTTTGAGTTGCCGGAACGTTTGGTCGAGCACCAAACCGAACATCGTTTGGAGTCAGTCGTGCGTGATATGGTCGGACACGGCGTCGATCCTCGCAATCCCGAACTCGATTGGGAGAAGGCGCGCGATTCGTTGAAAGAGCAAGCCGCTTATGATTTGCGCGGTTCGCTGCTGCTGGAACGCATCGCGGATCAAGAAAAGATCGAAGTGAGCAAACAGGAAATCGACGACGAAGTAAATGCCGTCGCCGATGCGTCGCGACAGTCTCCGGAACAAGTGCGTGCTATCTTGACAAAGCAGGGAGGCGAACGTAGCATCGCCGGTAGGTTGCGCAACCGCAAAGCGCTTGAGTTTTTAGCGGCGAATGCGAAGGTAACCGACGAAGAGTGGGAGGAAGAAAAACAGGAGTCAGGAGCCAGGAGTCAGGAGCCGGAATGAGTGTTGTTGTTCTGACTTCTGAATTCTGACTTCTGACTCCCGATTCTTATGGCTCTGATTCCAATGGTCGTCGAGCAAACGTCGCGGGGCGAACGCGCGTTTGATATCTACTCACGGCTGCTCAAAGACAACATCATTTTCCTGGGCACGCCAATCGACGATCAGATTGCAAATCTGATCGTGGCGCAACTGTTGTTCCTCGAAGCAGAGGATCCGGAGAAGGACATTAACGTCTATATCAATTCCCCGGGCGGCTCGGTTACCGCCGGTCTCGCAATTTACGACACGATGCAGTTCATTCGCCCCGATGTAACTACGATTTGCGTGGGCATGTGCGCTTCGATGGGCGCGCTCCTGTTGACGGCGGGCGCCAAAGGGAAACGATTCGCCCTGCCAAACTCCCGGATACTGATTCATCAACCCTCTGGCGGAATGCAGGGCCAGGCCACCGACGTGCGGATTCACGCCGAAGAACTAATCCTCATTCGCGAGTTGACGTCTCAGATTCTCGCTAAGCACACCGGGCAGAGTCTTGAGCAAATCGAGAAAGATGTCGAGCGCGACCGTTATTTGTCTGCCACTCAGGCCAAGGAATATGGTTTAATAGACGAGGTGATCGCGCACCGCGAGTGAAATGAACGGTGGCCGGTCATGCCGCGATGAGAAAAATGGTTCTCTTGTCACTTATCACCTGTTACTTGTCACTGATTCAGAGATGATCGCCAAGATGAAAGCTCGTGGATTGTGTTGCTCGTTCTGCGGCAAGTCGCGCGGCGAGGTCAGCGACATTGTCGCCGGCGCGCCGCACGCCGCGGGCACTCGAGGCAAGGCCGGAAAGAGCTCCTTCATCTGCAATGAATGCGTCCGACATTTCAATCAACTGCTGGCGAGCACTGAAATCAAAACCACGCTCGTCCATACGTCAACCTTGAACAAGCTCTAACAGTTCTCGATGGAGTTCCCCAGACGCTATGGTAAGACGAACCGATGACACGCTGCGCTGTTCATTCTGCGGAAAGTCACAGAATGAAGTTAAGAAACTCATCGCCGGCCCCACGGTGTACATCTGCAACGAGTGCATTGACATCTGCAACGAGATCATCACCGACGACCAGCAGGCCGAGTCGGTGGCGTCACGTCCGCCGCTACCCAAGCCCGGCGAAATCAAGGCTTTTTTGGATGAGCACGTAATTGGCCAGGAAGAAACCAAGAAGCGGCTGGCGGTCGCGGTTTACCAGCATTACAAGCGCATCGAGATTTCTCGCCGCCGCAGCGACGTTGAAATTCAAAAATCGAACATCCTGCTAATTGGACCGACAGGCACCGGCAAAACTTTACTGGCCCAGACGCTGGCGCGAATGTTGAGTGTGCCTTTCACGATCGTGGATGCGACGACGCTCACCGAAGCCGGCTATGTCGGTGAAGACGTTGAGAACATCATTCTGAAACTTTTGCAGGCCGCGAACGGCGATGTCGAACGCGCCCAGCAAGGCATCATCTACATCGACGAGATCGACAAGATTTGCCGCAAGGACGAAAACCCGTCGATTACTCGTGACGTGTCGGGCGAAGGTGTGCAGCAAGCGTTGCTCAAGATTCTGGAAGGCACCGTCGCTAATGTCCCGCCGCAGGGCGGTCGTAAACATCCGCATCAGGAATTCTTCCCGGTCGATACCACGAATATTCTTTTTATCTGCGGCGGCGCGTTTGTCGGCCTCGAGAAGGTTGTCGAGCGCCGTCTGCGCAACAAGTCGCTCGGCTTTCATGCCGAAGTGAAGTCGGGGTCACAGCGACAGGCCGACGCTCTCGGCCACACGCAGCCCGAAGACCTGATTCGTTACGGCCTGATTCCGGAATTCGTCGGCCGCCTTCCCGTGTGCGGCGTCTTACATGAACTGGACGAAGGCGCGCTGATTAAGATTCTCACCGAACCAAAACACGCGCTGGTCAAGCAGTATCAGAAGAAATTCGATTTCGACAGCGTCAAACTGCGCTTCACGGATGACGCCTTGCGGGCGGTGGCGGGCCAGGCATTGGCGCGCAAGGTCGGCGCGCGCGGTCTGATGATGATCCTCGAAGAGCTTTTGCTCGACGCGATGTACACGCTGCCTTCACAAAAGCGCGTGAAAGAATTCGTGATCACCAGCGAGATGGTCGAACGCCGACGCGCGATGCCGGGTGAAGGTCTGGCGGGCGTGGATGACGCCGCTGCTTAATCTACAAAGTCAGTTTGAGTTTGGCCAGAACCTCGGCCTCTTTGTCTGCTTGAAGTTGCCCAACCCATGAGTCGGTCACAGTACCTGAATTGTTTACGAGGATAAGCGTCGGAGTTGCCTTCACCCCAATAGCAGAGGGCGACACTTGCCTTATGTCGTCAATCGGAACGTCCAGACTTCTCAAATAGCCGCGACCCTCCTGGACGGATTGGGGCAGAAGGGCCACTACTTTCGCTTTCTGTAATATTTCGGCGTTGGTCGCGAGTTGACGGTAGAAAGACGCACTCGCCGAACAAAACTTACACTGCGTTGAAATAACAAGCAGCAGAGTTTTGTCATTTTTCGACCAGTCAATATCCTGAAGCGTTACCTTGGTTCCCGCTGAGATTGAAACATCGGAAAGTTTTTCGGGCGACTTGAAGTAAAATCGTTTTGCTAATAATCCGCCGATGACAATCGCCAGAGCGATGATACAAAGGTTGGCTATGAGTTCAATTCTTCCGAACAGTCGAGTCATTGCTTTTATTCACATGAGGGGCATCTTTCGCCAATTTGTCTGACTTCCACTGATCGATCGCCGCCAGCGCAACGATCTGGCGAAGCGGGTCCTGAAGTTGAATTGCCGCCGCGGTCGTTCGGTCTTCGTTCTTCTCGGCTAATTTCTTGAACAAAGAACTTTCGAAACCCGTGCGTCCCAAGCCAGTCTCCAATTCGCTGTGATTAGCTCTAATCACCAACTCGTCAAGAACATCAAGGGCGAGGTCATCTTCAAGGGGCGCAACCGCGGAGACAAGACTGCTCATAGCGGCGAGGACAGGATCATATTCCTTATTGCTTGGCATGATTGAGGCGGGGATTCCCGGCGGCGGTGTCTCTGGCGTCGCATCAGCTTTCTTGAGTTGTCTGACTGCCTGATCGATCACGTCGTGCGCGCAAGTGCTGTCCTTCTTCGCCGTGCACTTTCCGGCAATCACCGGAAAAGCGCGGAGGATATAAATTACTTTGGCGAGATTTTCCGCGAGTCTTCGCGCTCCAGGCAGATCGCCCTTGTTAGCGAGACTAATCGCTTCTTGGCAATTAACCATTTCGAGAAGCTGCGTCTTTCGCGATCCATCGTCAAGTCTATCAATCATCTTTCGGGCCTTCGAAAAATCACCGTGACTAATCGCTGACCGAATGATGTTTTCATCCGGCTGCTCTTGCTCAAGCTCCTGCTTGATTCGCTTTTCGTACGATACTTTCGAATCCTCTTCCAAGCCTCTCTTAGACGGAAGCACGAGGTTTTCTCCCGGCTTTCTACTTCGCTGTTCCAAATCAAGAAACTGTTGCCTGAACTCAGGTGCGTATTGGTTGAGGATCGGCCATAGGTTTAAGAGAAATCCTCTCGTGGCCGTAAGCCCAACCGAATCCATTTGGCTCATGCTCTCAAGCATGTATGAGACGTAGGCTTTCATCACGGCGGGTCCTGGCGGCGATACCGTAACAGCTCCTGGACCGGAGTTGGCGTTGGGAAATGGCACTAACGTGGCAAGCAGATAAAAAACTCTCGCCTCGCTTCCGTCGCGACGAGAAAGAGTAATGGAATTTAGTCTACTAATGTACTGAAGAATGATCTCGTCCGCAGCAGCGCGGTCATTTGCTGCTAGTCTGGCTATTTTTTCTGACACGGGTATTTGGGTGGGGTCTGCGTCAATAGCCTGAAGGATGTACTTCCTCGCAGCTTCGTTATCACCGCGATCGAGGGCATCGTTCGCTAAGGAAGCATAATTGAGATGCCCTTCATACACACCCAACCTTTCGATTGCTAACCGAATCAATTCCTCAGCGAATTTGTTATCACGCCGCGCGATCTCAAGCACATGTCTCCGCACTGCTAAACGCGCGTTACCCAACGGTCCCGGTAAAATCGGCGGAGCACCTATTGGGCGGTTACGAAGTTTGTTTTGCTCTTCGTCGCTCGGAAAGGTGTGATCGTAGGCATCTCTTAGCAACTCCTTTGCTAAATCTCGATCGAGGAGCCAAACAGCATCCGCTATTTCTATTTCCCCGGTAGCGCGAGCTAAAGGCTTTTCGAGTTGCTTTGCTCTGGCTTCCAGACCTCGCAATTCGGAGAGTAACGAGAGCTTCTGTGAAAGAACAACGTCATCCGCGGCGCCAATTGGCTGCTTTGACTGGCCGTAGTTCTCGGAAGCCAACAGACAGATCAGCATGATCAGTGGAAGTATTCGAGTGTTCACTGCGCTCAATTCACAAACAGACACGGTCACTCCTCCGGGAGCGTGACTGCGAATGGCAATCTATCAAGAGGAGCTCTCGATGAGCATTGCCACGATAACCGCTCATTCGATCCAGTCCAGCCTGTGAGTTTCTTAACCAACACAAACCAACGTTAATCAATCCATCCTAGTCCGTCGTCTCCAAATAGGGTGGGAGGACAGCCTTCTTGTGCGTACTGTGCGCAACTCATATTCGCAATTTCGTCATTACCTGAACCCGCTGGATCGCAAACTCCCTGGTCGCAGTTGTATATGAAATTCCCCGCGGAACTGCCGCAACTCAGGACTGTCACCTTACCAAATCCTGAGCTAAGGATACAGGAAAACCGCGAACTTTGTGCCTGGCTGGTTGATCCCAAGAAAATTGCGATTGCTAGAAGCACTGAAACGCAAAGTATCCTCGAGATGGGTTTTATCCAAATCTTGTTCCTCTGGAAAATGTTTTCTGTCATGGCAGGATTCTCCTTCATTTGAGAGGTAAATCGAGACTCTGTTAGGTCATGAGAGGCTTCTGATTGGTAGAAGCTGCTTCGACCGTTGGGAAACTGAGACTCTGTCACATTACGCCTACTGAAAGATGAAAGGCAATCGTGATTGTGTTTTATTTTTCATCCCGAGTGGCCTGTTATGGTGAAGAACTAAATCTGCAATTCCTACAACTTCTTGCAAGCCATGATTCGGGATAAGGATTAGTCGCCTCTCAGCGTTGAGGACTCAACATCCCCGTAAGTTGCAAATAGAGAGCGAGTGCTGCGAGCCCGAGAGCCAGTAGTGAGATTATCACTGAAGCAGTTGGCGCGAGTATTTCGACCCATCGTTTCCAATAAGCGAAGCGCGCATCGACAATTTCATGACTGAGCTTTTCAATGCCCGCATCGCTGAGGTAGGTCCGGTTCGTGTGCGGATTGGTCTCCCAATAAGGTTCTTCGCCGACTATTAGCCAGCCGTGCGGCTGAAGTTCAAGGCCAAACTTCTTCGCCCGTCTGCGCAACTTTGCAGTTTGCATCCAGCGAAGTTCTGAAACAGTCTCTGCCGTTTCGATATCATAGACACTCCGAACTGCATTGTAATCATCTTGAGTTTTTGCGGCGCGAAAATCCGATGCGTAGGCTTTGTCGATTTCGGCCAGCTCCTGATTCAGCTTTCGACGCTTCTTCCAGTTATCGAACATAGGCTACCGCCCAACAGGTAACTATATCCTCAATAGACCATCGATGCTTAGTCACACCAGTGTCCATTTGCAGGAGTCATTGAGCGATTTGTGAATCCGAACGAAATTGTAGTGCATGAAGTTAAGCGCAACTATGATTTTCGACTCGTATTGAAAATGCGATTGGTCAATAGCGTAAACCGTCTCATGCTCATTCTCATTGTGAGGTTCCGGCGTTCGACATAGCTTGTCGAAACAAGATCCATATCTTCCAGCTCATTCAGTGGCGCGCTAAAAACAAATCGTTTACAATTAGTTCATGGCAAGCAAAGGGCGAGACGGCAGTTGGCGGCTCGCCCTTATTCACAAGTATGTAAAGGCGTTTCGTTCAAGCTGATGCATCGAAGTTCTTCGAAAGAAGACCCATTGATAATTTCAATTGGTTTCACGCGAAAGGTCCGATAGGGAAATGCTTTCATTCACGCATTTTGCCTTGCGCGCCCGGTTGACAACTTGCTCGCTTGAAGGCACGATGCTCTCGCAGATGTTTTATAGCGCCGGCCGCTCAGACGGGTAAAGACCCGGAATCCGGCGCAATCCCCAGGAGAGTCATGGAAGAATATTCTGACCGCACCCCCTCAGACATAGCTCGTTACCCGATGGTGCCGATTCGCGACGTCGTGATCTTTCCCTTCACGAAGGTCGCGTTCAAGATTGGCCGGCCGGGATCGGTGCGCGCCCTGGAATCGGCGCTGGCTTCCGATCGAACGATTTTTCTCGCGACTCAACACGACGCCACGGTTGACGAACCGGCGCCCGAGCAAATTTATGGCGTGGGCACGGTTGCCCGCATCATGCAATCGCAAAAACAGGAAAACGGACAGATCAAAGTTGTCGTCGAAGGCCGCGAGCGCGCGACGACTATTCGGGTCGAAAACAATGATGGCGCCTTTACTGCATTAGTGCGGCGCGCGCCGGTCGTTAACGAAGAAAATCTGCGCTTGGACGCGCTGGTGCAAAAGATCGGTCAACTGATCGAACAACATCTGCGCCTCGCTCCCGAAGTTCAGTCAGATGCGCTGCAAACTGCGATGCGCAACGCCGATCCTTCGCACATGGCGGACGCGCTGGCCTCGCAACTTCGTATTTCGGTCGAAGACAAACAGGGACTGCTGGAACTTTTCTCGACCCAAGCGCGACTGGCGCGATTGGTTGAAGTGCTCGAGATTGAACTTGACAAGCGGCAGCTCGATCGCACGATTCAGACGCGCGTCAAGCGCCAGATGGAGAAAGCGCAGAAGGAGTACTACCTCAACGAGCAGATCAAAGCCATCCACAAGGAACTGGGCCGCAAAGACGAACGCGCCGAGCTCGACGAGTTGAAGAAAAAGATCGAAGACGCGGGCATGACCGACGAGGCCAAGGAAAAGGCTTTGCAAGAGCTGCATCGATTGGAAGCAATGCCCCCGATGTCGGCCGAAGGCACAGTATCGCGGACCTACATTGATTGGCTGGTCAGTGTTCCCTGGAAACAAAAGTCAAAAGAGATTAAAGACTTGATCAAAGCCGAAGAAGTTCTGAACGAAGATCACTTCGGTTTGGAAAAGATCAAGGATCGCATTCTTGAGTATCTCGCCGTGCGCCAGTTGGTGAAGAACCCGAAAGGCTCAATCCTTTGTTTCGTGGGCCCTCCCGGAGTCGGCAAGACAAGTCTTGGCAAATCGATCGCACGCGCCACCGGCAGAAAATTCGTGCGCCTTTCGTTGGGCGGAGTGCGTGACGAAGCCGAGATTCGCGGGCACCGGCGCACCTACATCGGCGCACTCCCGGGCCAGATCGTTCAGATGATGAAAAAGGCCGGAACTGTCAATCCGGTGCTGTTGCTTGATGAAGTAGACAAGCTCGGAACGGATTTTCGCGGCGATCCAAGCTCCGCCCTTTTGGAGGTTCTTGATCCGGAACAGAATCACATGTTCCAGGATCACTATCTCGACGTTGAGTACGATCTTTCGAAAGTATTTTTCATCGCTACTGCAAACGTCCTGCACACGATTCCGCCGGCGTTGCAGGATCGACTCGAAGTACTGCGGCTGTCCGGGTATACCGAGCGGGAAAAGCTGGAAATTGCCAAGCGCCACCTGGTGCCGAAACAGGCGGAAGCCAACGGATTGCGCACCGAGCAGTTTGATTTCAATGACGAAGGCATCCTGGAAATCATTCGTCACTACACGCGCGAGGCCGGTGTCCGCAACCTGGAACGGGAAATCGGTTCGTGTTGTCGCAAGATCGCTCGCAAGTTTGTCGCTGAGAGCGTGACGGAAGATTTCAAGGACACCATCGGCGCCGATCGCGTGCGCGAGATGCTGGGACCGATCAAGTTCCGCCAGCAGGGCGTGGCCGCCGAGAGCGAAATTGGTTTGGCAACAGGATTGGCGTGGACCGAAGTTGGGGGCGAAGTTCTGCAAATTGAAGCGACTCTAACCAAAGGCCGCGGCGCAGTCACACTGACCGGCAAGCTTGGCGACGTAATGCAGGAGTCGGCGCAGGCGGCCTTGACGTGTATCAAGGCGCGCGCGGAGCGTTTGGGCATTAATCTGGATTTCATTCGCAAACGGGATCTGCACATTCACATTCCCGAGGGGGCGATTCCCAAAGACGGACCGTCAGCGGGCATCACGATGGCCACAGCTATGGCTTCAGCGTTGATGCGCGCGGCGGTGCACAAGAATGTCGCGATGACCGGCGAGATTACTTTGCGCGGACGAATTCTGCCGATCGGTGGCGTGAAAGAAAAGTTGCTGGCGGCGCACCGGTTTGGCATCGACACGATCGTTTTGCCCAAGGACAACGAGAAAGATTTGCCCGAAGTGCCGGAGGAAGTTCGCAATGCGATGACTATCAACCTGGTCGAAACGATCGACGAGGTTTTGAACCTGGCGCTTGAGGAGCAACCGGCAACGAATGCGGCCGCGGACGCTGCCAACACGCCGCCGCTGTGGACTACCGAACCTCCGCCGCAGGGCCTGCAGACACCTGCCGAGCAGTAAGTAGCTCCGCCAAAGAGTTTTCAGCTAAGGCATTCGATCTACAATTCGAACCCGCAGAGCTCACCTTTTGGTAGCTCTGCGTTTTCGGGTTAACTATCTTTCATCAAACAAGGAGCAAAACGAAATGGGCAAGCAAGAAGACGCTAATTTGATTCTGAAACTCTATGACCTGCGACGCGAGCCGGTCATGCGCGAAGCGCGCAACTGGTTCTTTACCTTCAATCCGACCACCGGCGCCGAATATATGGAAGCGCTCATGGGCGAGCACAGCGGACATCTCCGCATGGTCATCACCTATTGGGACATGGCCGCGTCGCTGGTGAACAATGGCGCGATCGACGAGCAAATGTTCAACGACGCCAACGGCGAACACCTTTTTATCTTCTCCAAGATCGAACCGGTTCTCGGAGAGATCCGTCAGATAATGAACGCGCCGGATGCTCTGCGAAATTTCGAAGCTCTGGTCCGCCGCATTCCCGACAACGAGAAGAAGTTAGCCGACATGCGCGAGCGGATCAAGATGATCCAGGCGGTGATGGCTGAGCGCGCCGCGAAGGCCCAGACCGCGGCCGCTTAATCAGATCGCAACGACGCGCCAATGTCTTGAGCTCGGTAAGGCACGATTCATCCGGCCCTGAAGAGTGCCGTAGGCACGAAATATTTATAGCAGGCAGGCGATCATCGTCTGAAATCTTCGGAGCGAAGCGAATGCCGAACCATTCGCTTCGCTCCGAAGAGAGCCAATTCCTGCCGGTTCAAGCTATAAACATTTCGCCGCTATGCGGCGGTCGACAAACTTCATGGCGGCCAGAAACCAATCGTGACTGACTGGGTTGAGTCGTCGGGACCCTTTGTACAATGCGCATTACGAGCGCCGAGTTTCTCCTGAGTGCGTTCGAGCCAGGAGATTGGCCTAAAGATCCCAAACCGGAAATCGCTTTTCTGGGCAGGTCAAATGTCGGCAAATCAAGTTTGATTAATTCGTTGCTGGGCGTGCAGGGTCTGGCGCGAACTTCGTCGACGCCGGGCAGGACGCAGTCGCTGAATTTTTTTCTAATCAACAATCGTTTTCGCTTTGTCGACTTACCAGGTTATGGGTTCGCGCGTGTACCGGCGGCGATTAGAAAGCAATGGCAAAAATTGGCGACCGACTACCTTGCCAAGCGCCACCAGCTTGTGTTATCAATTCACATTGTAGATTCGCGTCATAAACCCGCAGAACTGGATTTGCAGCTTCACGAGTGGCTTGAGCACTATCAGAAGCCACACATAATCGTAGCCACGAAATCAGATAAGCTCTCGCGAAATGAGTTGCGCAGGAACATCGATAGCGGCCGGAATATGCTCAAGAGCGATCGAGTTTTGTCCTACTCAGCGACAACCGGGCACGGGCGCGAAGAGTTGTGGCGAGTTATAGATGCGGCCCTGGAGGAGTCTCGGAAATTGCATCCGAGAACGATGACCGGGAAATAAAGAACAATTTTTCCCGGTGTATTTGACGGGAAACTCAGTTTTTTGGTTTGCGATTTCTCGGCTTTCGTTTAGAATTAAGAATCCCGAATCGGAGCATCCTAAAGACAGCAGACATACACTTTGTCCGCCTCAGGTCTGTTAAGAGCCCGATCGAGGGCCACGCGCGGTTCGTTAATAGCATCACAAGGGCGTTACCACACGTCGTCCCCTTTTGAAATCTTTTAGACGGAACGGCTTGTAGCAAACTCAGCCACTACGGCAGAGAAATATGCCCCTCGCGCGGCTCACGGAACCGCGGGAAACTTTCCACTTGATCGACATCGTTAACCCAACTGTAAAAATTAATTGACCGCGGCGATCTGCTGCCGCGCATGAGAGAACTGATATGCCAAACAAAAGACGTACTAACAGCGACAACGACGGTTCGCGCGGGGAAAACGGCGGCGGCGTAGCGACAGCCGACGCTCCGGACGAAATCAGCCGGAACGGGATGCCGGACATATTTAATCTTTCCGAGCTGAAAGAGATGTCCATCTCGGCGCTCACGCAGGTAGCGAAAACTATGGACGTCCCGGGCGCTACCGGAATGCGCAAGCAGGAACTCATCTTCAAAGTTCTGGCGGCGCAAACGGAAAAGAGCGGCCTGATTTTTTCCGAGGGCGTGCTCGAGACCCTGCCCGACGGTTTCGGCTTCCTGCGCGCTCCCGAGTACAACTATCTTCCGGGCCCGGACGACATCTACGTTTCGCCATCGCAAATTCGCAAGTTCGATTTACGCACCGGCGACACAATTAGCGGCCAAATTCGTCCGCCCAAAGAAGGCGAGCGCTATTTCGCGCTGATCAAGGTCGAGGCTATCAATTTTGAAGCGCCGGATCAGGCGCGCGAAAAAGTCTTCTTCGATAACCTGACGCCGCTATATCCCGACGAACAGTTGCGCATGGAAGTAACGCCGGACAATCTTTCGGCGCGGGTCATCGACCTGGTGACGCCGATTGGAAAAGGACAGCGCGCGCTAATTGTTTCGCCGCCACGCACGGGTAAGACGATGCTGCTGCAAACGATCGCAAACTCGATTACTCAGAATCATCCCGAAGTAACTCTGATTGTCCTGCTGATCGACGAACGGCCGGAAGAAGTAACCGACATGCAACGTTCAGTGCAAGGCGAAGTCATTTCGTCTACTTTTGACGAACCACCGACGCGCCACGTTCAGGTTGCGGACATGGTGATTGAAAAGGCGAAGCGTTTGGTGGAACACAAACGCGACGTCGTAATCCTGCTTGATTCCATCACGCGACTGGCGCGCGCGCACAACGCGGTCGTACCGCCCAGCGGCAAAATTCTTTCCGGCGGTATCGACTCAAACGCGCTGCAACGGCCGAAGCGATTCTTTGGCGCGGCCCGCAACATCGAAGAAGGCGGCTCGCTGACAATCATCGCCACTGCTTTGATCGATACCGGTTCGCGTATGGACGACGTGATCTTCGAAGAGTTCAAAGGCACCGGCAACTCAGAAATTCACCTCGATCGCCGTTTGAGCGACAAGCGTCTGTTCCCGGCCATCGACTTGCAACGATCGGGCACGCGCAAAGAAGAGCTGCTCATCGGCAAGGAAGATCTCGCCCGCATCTGGGTAATGCGCCGCGTGCTCAATCCTCTTTCACCCGTCGAGCAGATGGAAGTCGTGCTCGAACGTCTGGAAAAGACCAAATCCAACGCCGAGTTTCTGGCGTCAATGCAAAGCTAAAAAAGCAGTGACAAGTAATAAGTGACAAGTGACAAGTAAGACCCGAAGCTTGTCACCTGTCACTAGTCACTCGTCACCGTCTTCATGCGTGTTGCAATCCTTTCTTCCGAAGCAGTTCCCTTCGCCAAGGTTGGCGGTCTGGCCGACGTTTCGGGGGCGCTAACAAAAGCCCTGCGCGCCGAAGAAGCCGATTCATTTCTCATCATTCCGCTTTATGATCAAATTGATCGTGCCCTTTTAGCCGATCAATTCATCGACGATTTGGAAGTTGAGTGGCGTGGCGGGCGCCCCCGCGTCCGCGTGTGGCAAAGCGAAGCTCTAAACGCGCCGACTTACTTGATCGACGCTCCACATTATTTTGCCCGGGGTTCGATTTATGGAGACGCGGACGATTTTGAACGGTTTGCTTTCTTTTGCCGGGCTGCGATCGCGCTGCTGAAAAGGTTGGGAGACGCGCCAGACGTGGTCCATTGTAATGATTGGCCCTGCGGTCTTGCGTCCGTAGAGTTGCGCGCACGGAGACAGCATGAAAAGTTTTTCGCGAGCACTAAACTTCTTTTTTCCATTCACAATCTGGCCTATCAGGGAGCTTTCAACCCCGCGGACCTTTGGTGGTTGGATTTCGCGAACTACGCTGACGATTTCATGTTCAAGGGCGCCGCTTCACCTTTGAAGGCCGGCATCATCGCTGCCGACGCTGTCTCAACCGTCAGTCCGCGCTACGCTCGCGAGATTCAAACGCCCGAACAAGGTTACGGTCTGGATTGGCTGTTGCGTGCCCGCAGCGATCGCCTCACTGGAATCACGAATGGCGTAGATTACGAAGTCTGGAATCCTGAAACCGACCCGCACATCGCGGCCCACTTTACCGCGGAGGATTTAAGCGGCAAGCGCGAATGCAAACTCGATCTGTTGCGGCGTTTCGGTCTGCCGCAGGAACCGGAACGACCAATCATCGCTATTATTTCGCGCCTCGTAACACAGAAGGGCTATGATTTGATCAAGCAAGCAGCGATCGGAATTCTGGACACGGGCGCGTTTTTCATCGCCTTGGGGGCAGGCGCACGCGAGTACGAGGATTTCCTGCAGAGCTGGCACGACCACGCGCCTCAGCGAGTCGGGATCTACAAAGGTTTCGCAGGCGAGCCTCTAGCGCATCAGATTGAGGCGGGCGCCGATCTATTCCTGATGCCTTCGTTGTACGAACCTTGCGGACTGAATCAGATGTACAGCATGCGTTATGGAACGATCCCTGTGGTAAGGGCGACCGGCGGGCTCGATGACACAGTCGAAAATTTCGATCCGGAGACAAAAAAAGGTGGCGGATTCAAATTTGGTCCTTATTCTGCTTCCGCTATGCTTGAAAAAATACGCGAAGGGCTTTACTTTTATAGTGAACCAAAAACGTGGACCAGGATTCAACGCAATGCTATGGCTCGGGACAACTCCTGGTCAGTTGCGGCCAGGAAATATATCGAGCTTTACGAAGAAATAATTAAGCTTTGAGCGCCGGCACTAATTTTAAAGGCGCGACAGATCATTAAGTTACGAATTCAACTAAGCGAGGAGCTAATGTATGAGCGAGCATGTGAGCGAAACCAGTGATAGCGCTTTCGAGAACGACGTTCTCAAGTCAGATCGGCCAGTCTTAGTAGATTTTTGGGCGGCATGGTGCGCTCCGTGCCGCATGCTTGCGCCAACCGTCGAGTCAGTAGCCGAGAAGTATGCCGGCAGCGCCCGCGTAGTGAAGCTCAATGTTGATGATAATCCATCCGTGTCTCAGCGCTTTGGCATTAAAGGCATCCCCACGCTGATTCTCTTCAAGAACGGCAGAGAAGAAGAGCGCGTCGTCGGCGCGACCTCCGAGGCCGCCATTTCACGGATTCTCGATAAGCACGTGACTGCGGCGACTGCCGCTTGAAACGCGGCGTGACCTTGCGAATCCTCGTCATTGCTGACGGTTCGCTAATCCGTAAACCGTTCTTTTTTCACCATATCAGTTTTTCGATTCAACCAAAGCCATTTGATTTGCCGGCGGTAACGAGTGACAGATCATGTCTGACATCTCGTCGCTAAGCCAGTTGTCACTATGTCCAAAGTCATCGCAGTGATCGGCGCCCAGTGGGGCGATGAAGGCAAAGGCAAGATCGTCGATCTGCTTGCCGAGCGCTTTGATATCGTCGCGCGCTACCAGGGCGGTCATAACGCCGGACACTCGGTCCAGGTCGGCAAGCAGTCATTCGTTCTGCATTTGCTCCCCTCGGGAATTGTCCACGAAGGCAAAGTGTGCGTGCTAGGCAACGGCATGGTGATCGATCCGATGGCTTTCTTTGAAGAAGCAGATCGGTTTATCGCGCAGGGCATGGTGGTGACTCCCGAGCGAGTGAAGATCAGCTCGCGCGCGCATCTGATTCTTCCCTATCACCGCGCTTTGGATCATACCAGCGAAGAACGACTGGGCAACGAACGCGTGGGCACGACGTTGCGCGGAATCGGTCCCGCTTACGAAGACAAAGCCGGCCGTCGCGGAATTCGCGTTGCGGACGCGCTGGTGCCCGATGTTTTACGTTCGCGCATCGAGCGCAATCTGGAAGACGCAAATCGCGTCATAGTCGCGTACGGCGGGCAGCCGTTGGAAGTGGAAACTATTTTCAATGAGACCACGCGCATCGTTGAGCGCCTGGGACCATTCATCGCTGACACCAGCCATTTTCTTAATCAGGCGGCTGCCGGCGGAAAATCCATTTTGCTCGAAGGCGCGCAAGCTACTTTGCTCGACGTCGATCACGGCACTTATCCATTCGTCACTTCTTCCAGCACGATCGCCGGAGGCGCTTGCGTGGGCACGGGACTCGCGCCGCATCGCATTACGGGCGTATTGGGCATCGTGCGTACGTACACAACGCGCGTAGGCGAAGGTCCGTTTCCGACGGAGATGCTTGAAGGCGAAGCTGAGCTCGGGCAATTAATTCGTGAGCGTGGACGCGAGTATGGCGCCTCGACCGGACGACCACGTCGCTGTGGATGGTTTGATGCTTTCGCCACGCGTTATGCGGCAGAGATCAACGGCTTTACTTCGGTCGCCCTTACCAAACTCGACGTGCTGGATGCGCTCGATGAAATCAAAGTGTGTACCGGTTATCGCTTGAACGGTCAAAACGTCGACGCCTTTCCGGCGGTGTCTCAGGACCTGCGACAAGTGGAGCCTGTTTACGAAACCTTGCCGGGCTGGAAAACTTCCACCCTCGGGGTGACGGCGTTGAGTGAACTGCCGAAGGAAGCGCGCGAATACATAAACTTTCTTTCGAACCACATTGGGGTGCAAATTGGACTTGTTTCAACCGGGCCCGAACGTACGCAAACTCTCATCGTGCGCGATTCGGTGCTGGAGCGATGGCTGCGAAGTTAGAGTCCGAAGTTTCAAGTCTCAAGTTTCAATTTTCAATTTTCAATTTTCTTGAGGATAAGGTTCCGGTTCATTTCGAGATGTCTCGGACTGACGCAAAGCGAGGCTGGGAGATTGATACTTGATACTTGAGACTTGAGACTTGAGACTTGAAACCTGAAACTTAAGCGACACAAACTTGAAACTTGAAACTTGAAACTTTAGACTGGTTTGCATTCGTGGGCCGATAGCTCAGTTGGTAGAGCAACTGGCTTTTAACCAGTGGGTCGCAGGTTCGAGTCCTGCTCGGCTCACCACTCTCCAAAACTCCCGTCGCATTCCAAAGCGAGTCACTGGCATTGCCTGAACTCATCTACGCTTCGTCCGCTTCCAAAGCGCGGGGCGCGGCTTCTGCCGCGGAATGCGCGGCGAGACTGCGGCGCCAAATCAGATAGGCGGGAATTCCTGTGAGCACGAGCAAGTATCCAATTCCGGAAGTGTAAGGCGCCAAATAAGCAAGATCCAAAACCACCAGCAACGCCAGCGCGATATAAATCAGCGGCGCCACAGGATAGCCAAAGGTGCGATACGGTCGCGCGGCTTCGGGAGCTTTGCGCCGCATGACAATCACCGCCCCAACCATCAGCGCGTAAAAAATGAGATCGGCCGAGATGATGTATTCCAGCAATTGCGTGTAAACGTTGCCGTAAATGGCCGCGCCTGTCTTTGGATCCGTCGTTACCGTTCGCGGAAGCGTTAACAGGCAAGCCCACACCGCCTGGGCCATTAGCGCGACTGCGGGAACGTGCCGAGCGTTGACCCTTGCTACACGGTCAAAAAAGAGGCCGTCTCGCGCCATTGCGTAATACACTCGCGCGCCCGCGAGAATCAGCCCGTTGTTGCAGCCGAACGTTGAGATCATTATCGCTATGGCCATCAGGACCGTGCCGCGCGAGCCAAGTATGTGCTGCATCGTTGCGGTCGCGACCCGGCCCTGCGGAGCTGTCTGAATATCGCCGAGGGGCAACGTGACGATGTAAGCCAGGTTCGCCAGCAGATACAAACCCACCACTGTGCCGCAACCAATCAGCAGCGAGAGCGGCAGGTTGCGTCCGGGATTCTCAACTTCGCCCCCCGTGAACGTGACATTGTTCCACGCCGATTGCGCGAAGAGCGGCCCCGTCATTGCCCGTCCAACGATCATCACCAGGGCGAGCGCGCCGACTATGCCGAGACCGGGCTGGACCACCTGTGGATTCCAACTGTTGGCCCATGAATCCCACCACGAAGAAGTGTAAGCCGCGCTTGTATGGTTCCATCCAAATGCCAGGCCGATAACAATCAAACCAATCAGCGCGGTAGTCTTCGTAAATGTAAACGTATTTTGAATCAGCTTGCCGATTTTCAGCCCGCGCATGTTTGTGAAAGTTAGAATGATAATCATCGCGATGGCTAAGAGTTGTGCCGTCGAAAGACTAATGGCATAGCCGCCCAGCCGACGTGGCGCCAGGATGTAGTTATCTGCCGCGACTCCCTTTACCAGCACGCCGGTAAAATTTGCGAAGGCGACGGCCACCGCGGCAATCGTGCCTGTTTGGATGACGAGAAAAAGAGACCAGCCGAAGAGAAAACCGGTGCCCGGACTGTAAGCCTGTCTCAGGAACACATAGGGGCCGCCCGCGCGCGGCATCATCGCCGCCAGCTCAGCGCAACACAGCGCTCCGGTTATGGTCATCACCCCGGCGAGCGCCCAGGCGACCAACAACCAGCCGGGCGAACCAACGAGTCTTGAGCTTTCGGCCGAAGTAATGAAAATGCCTGATCCGATCATCGAACCGATGACAATCATCGTGCCATCGAGCAGCGTCAAACCGCGCACCAGCTTTGGTGAATTCGTTTTTGCTGTGTCCATCGTAGCGGACTAAGTATGGCAACTGGACCATGAAGTCAAGAGAATTCTATTCGGGCATGCAGATCGCAACGTCCTCTGAATGAAAGCTGGTTTTCGGAGATAAAAGCGAATTATCACAAACGCAAGAGTAATCAAAGATGTCTTCAGCGTTGCGGCACTGTCTTTGCACGACTCCCGCCGGCGACACGAATTGACGTTTGTTTTGACGCACTAAGCAACAGTGGTGCACAAAAGTGCTTCAGGATGACAAATACCAATCTGGAGAGAAGGAGTTCGTAAATCATGAATAAAGGTCTGGTCTTATTGAGCGGAGTCGGGATTGGCGCGGGGTTGATGTATGTGTTCGATCCGGATCGCGGTAGCCGCCGGCGCGCGCTGGTGCGAGACAAAGTTGAGCACGCAAAAAATAGAGCCGGCGACTACGCGGGAAAGGTTTCGCGCGACTTGCGCAATCGCGCTCAAGGTTTGGCCGCCGAGACTGCCGCGATATTTAGCGAGGAGAAGGTTTCCGACGAGGTGCTGGTCGAACGCGTCCGCGTAGCGATGGGCAGAGTTCCCGCCCACGACGGCGCAGTCAAGGTCACCGCTAACAATGGTATAGTCAATTTGAGTGGCCAGGCGCTGGCAAACGAATTGCCGGCGTTGATGGCTGCCATTCGTGAAGTGGGTGGCGTCAAAGACATCGTAAGCGACCTCAAAGTTCGCGAAGGAGCTGCCGATGCTTCCCCTTCACAGAGTTCGTTAAGACGGGCTGCGTGCTAAGAGCGAGGAATTGATCGGAATGCGGCCTTGCGTTCTTTGGCACGCTACGAACAGCTTCTAGAATCGCTTGTCATTAGGCATCTTGATTGATTGACCCGCTCGCTACTGCGCGCGGTTCTGTAACTCGATGTCCGAGTTGATTTCACCTCCGATGAGTATTGCTTGAGAAGAGTCACAAGATTTGCATGATAGTTACTCATATCAGCAAGTCGTTGGAAGTAGGCAGCTATCAAAGCCTGACTCGGCGCAGGCGCAAAGCATTGCCGACGACCGACACCGAGCTGAAACTCATTGCCGCTGCAGCGATCATTGGACTCAGCAACAAACCGAAAAATGGATAAAGAATGCCGGCCGCGATCGGCACGCCCAGCGCGTTGTAGACAAAGGCCCAGAAAAGATTCTGTTTGATATTGCGCATCGTCGCCCGGCTCAAACGACGCGCGCGCACAATGCCGCGCAGGTCACCCTTTACCAGAGTGACGCCGGCGCTCTGCATCGCCACGTCCGCTCCCGTGCCCATCGCGATTCCCACATGAGCTTGCGCCAATGCGGGCGCATCATTCACTCCGTCACCAGCCATGGCGACGATGCGTCCCTGACTTTGCAATCGTTTGATTACTTCCATTTTCTGCTCGGGCAATACTCCGGCGATGACTTCATCGACGTCGAGTTTCCCGGCGACGGATTCAGCCGTGGTGCGATTGTCGCCGGTGAGCATCACGATGCGAATTCCTTCTTCGTGCAACTGTCGAATGGCTTCCTGCGTGCTCGCCTTGATTGGATCTGAGACCCCGATTAACCCGACAACCTTATCTTCGACCGCGACGAACATCACCGTCTGTCCGTTGGATTGCATGGCCTCGGCTTTGGTTATTAACTCACCTGCATCTAACTCAAGTTGTTCGAGTAACGTGCGGTTGCCAAGCGCGACTGATTGTCCGCCGACGCTACCGCGCACGCCTTTGCCGCTGATCGATTCAAACGATTCCATTTTTGCGGGTTCCAAACCGCGCTCCCCGGCGCCGCTGACAATCGCCGCCGCCAGGGGATGCTCACTAGCGTGTTCAAGACTCGCGGCCAGAAGCAGAAGTTTTGCCTCTTCCCAACCATCGACAGTCTTCACCGCGACGAGTTTTGGCTTGCCTTCCGTAAGTGTTCCGGTCTTGTCAACCACCAGCGTATCGACTTTCCGCATAACCTCGATGGCTTCGGCGTTTTTGAATAGCAGGCCCGCCGCTGCGCCTTTGCCCATTGCCACCATGATCGACATGGGCGTTGCCAGACCGAGGGCGCACGGACACGCAATGATCAAAACCGCGACCGCGTTAATAAGCCCATGGACCATTCGAGGTTCTGGCCCCACCGCGAACCAAATAAAAAACGTGAGCACGGCAACTGCGATCACGACGGGGACAAAGTAGGCCGCCACCACGTCAGCAAGCTTCTGAATCGGGGCCCGGCTGCGTTGCGCGTCCGCGACCATCTGCACAATTTGAGCAAGCAAAGTCTCTGATCCTACGCGCTCAGCGCGCATCACGAAGGAGCCGGTGCTGTTGAGAGTGGCGCCGATCACGCGGTCTCCCGCGTGTTTTTCTACGGGAATCGATTCTCCGGTGACCATGGATTCGTCGACCGCGCTCGCTCCTTCAACCAGGACACCGTCGACTGGAATTTTTTCGCCCGGCCGCACGCGCAAACGATCGCCGGCTTTCACGCGATCGAGAGGGACATCTTCCTCGGTTCCGTCTTCGTGAATGCGTCGCGCGGTCTTCGGGGCCAGGCCAAGTAGCGCTCTGATGGCCGCGCCCGTGCGGCTTCGGGCTTTCAATTCCAGAACCTGACCGAGCAAGACCAGCGTTGTGATAGCCGCGGCAGCTTCGAAATAAACCGGTACCACGTCTTCCTCACGGAACGATGCAGGGAAAGCCGTGGGGAAGAGTTTGGCGATAACACTGTAGACATAAGCGACTGCCACCCCGAGCCCGATCAGCGTGAACATGTTCAAGCTGCCATTGACGATCGATTGCCACGCGCGCGCAAAGAACGGCCAACCGCACCACAATACGACCGGTGTGGCGAGCGCGAATTCAATCCAGCCCAGTGTTTGCATCGATGCTATTCGCAACAGCGGGTGCCCCGGCAGGTTGTCGCTCATCGCGATTATCAGTAGCGGCGCAGTCAGCGCGACACCGATCCAAAAGCGTCTCGTCATATCGACGAGCTCAGGATTTTCTTCTTCCTCGAGCGAAACACTGCGCGGCTCTAAGGCCATGCCGCAGATGGGACAGTTCCCCGCCTGATCGCGCACGATCTCAGGATGCATCGGGCAGGTATACTCGCGATTAGGTGCCAACGCCTTGTTCGACATTGTTGGATTGGTTATCCGCTCTTCGGATTACTTCTCTTAACACGTCTGGCGCGCAAATGCGAAATGATCGTTCGCGCACGCGGATGTTTACGCAAATTCGAGAAAGCCGGCACGGACAGCTTGACTCCGGACTTTGCTCTGTACATGCTAGCGTCAGGATGTTAAGGGTCGAGGACATGTCGCCGGCGGAAATGCACGCGCTTTTGCGGCGGGCAAGCTTTGGACATATGGGTTGTGCGCGCGAGGGCCGGCCGTACGTGGTACCGATGAATTATGCGTATGATGGAAAAGAGCTTTACTTCTTCACCACCGAAGGAATGAAAACTCAATTCATCGAAGCGAATCCGCTGGTCTGTTTGCAGGTCGAAGAAGTAAATGATCCCACGCATTGGCGCAGCGTGATGGTTATCGGCCGCGCGGAGCGGCTGACAAATAAAGATGAAACTCAGCGCGCCATGAATCTGATTACCGAACGGAATCCTTCACTAACGCCGGCCATCAGTGCGACGCAACTCGACTCTTTGGGTCGGGCTGTCGATATTGCCCTCTATCGCATCACGCCTGAACTAATCGACGGGCGCAAAACCTCGTAAAACCACCGAAGAGTAAATCCAACGTTGGGAACAGCCGGCCAGGTCGCGCTAAAACAACGAGCCCGCGACTTGCGGTCGCAGGCTCGCTGTTCCTAAACGCTGTTCAACTGGTTATTGAATCGTGTCGGTTGATCCTTTGAAGCCGTGCATCGCTTGCTTTAGACCCCACTTGATCACGCGCTTGGTGTCGTAACAGTAAGCGAGAATGTAGTTGCAGGTCGAAAGGCAATGCTTTGAACACTCCTGCTTCATTTCATCCAACTGGGCGACTTCGAACTTCGGGTTCTCGATCGTGCCCCAGTCATGCGTCGCTGAATACATCGGGAAGCACGGCGCCAGCGTGCCGTCAGTACGAATGATCAGCGAGTTCTGGCCCGCGCGACACTTCCACGGCGGCACTTCACCACGCATGAGCTGCTTCATGTCCTGCATGTGCTTGCTCTGGTTGACCATCTTGTAGCCTTCCTGATGTCGCTTGGCATCAAGATAGTCGAGCAAGTCATCAACCTTTGACCAATCGTCCGGCGTAAGGTACGTGACGTTCTCGTCGAGGTGTTTGAAGTGCGTCTGGACGGTCATCGGCGTTTCGTTGATGTGATAGTCGGTCGCGATGCCATTGTCGTGCGCAATCTCGGTAAGTTCTTTCACGTCGTCGAGGTTGTTGCGGCAAATGTTGATATTGAACATCACCGTGTAGCCGTAGTGATGTTGCCGCTTCACCAGGTAATCAAAATAAGAGCGAATGGGATCGAGCGCCTTCGGCAGAGATTTTCGATCCTTCACCGAATCGACCGCCAGATTTACCGTGGCGATGCCGGCGTCGCCAAGACGATCGATCACGTCCGGCTTCATCAAGCGACCGTTGGTCGGCAAGTACACGAAGGTATTTTTCTTCGCGGCGTAGTAAACGATCTTGTGAATGAACTTCGGTCGCAGCAAAGGCTCGCCGCCCATCAGCGCCAACACGCGCGAACCAATCGAGTGCAGCCAATCAATCGAGCGCTTGGCCGTGTCTTCGGTCATGCCTTTGACTTTGTTGTTGTAAGACCAGCAGTAGTGACAATCCAGGTTGCACTTCCACTCGGTAAACAGATAAGGAATGATCGGGCGCAGATCGTTGCGATACCAACGCGACTTGAAATATGGCGAGCCCCAGGTCTTCCAGGTGCGGATCGCATTCAGCTTTTGATATTCCGATTTGGTCATCGGCTGCGGGTCGGCGTGAATCGGGTACGGAGGCTCCGGCAAAACTTCAGGCTCGGGCTTCTCTGCCAAAACCGCGCGAGTTTCTTCGGGGCGATAAAGTATCTGGTGCAGCTTTTGATCAATCCTGAACGCCGGCGCTGAAGAAGCCGGGGCGTTCTCTTGAAGCTCTGGTGGCATTATGGTCTCCTTTTCAAATCCTGTTGGCCAAATGTCGTCCGATTGTTGACAGAATCCGCGTTGCCGGGCAAGCAGCCCACAGAGGTTCGCGGCGATAACCCTTTTGCAAGCTGCCAATATTCGCCGATCCAGCCCTTAATTGCAAGCGCATTCTGCCCGATTACCTTTACTAAGGCTTCGGGGTTTGCTTCGCTGGTTGCTCGCCGATGGGAATGAAGTTAAGCTTTGCCGTTCATTCATCTGCTTACTACCGAAGTGCTGTTCATGCGGCCCGGGAAGGTAGGCTAAATCCTGACATCGAAGCAGGGGGTCCTTAACGTTTGTCCGCCAGTGCGGTTCCGGCGATAACTGCCGGTCTAAAACCGGAACTATTTTCCGATCTGGGCGCGGGCTCGGTCAGCCGCGGTTTGCTGGCGCTGGTGCTTACTGTATTAGTGCTCGCGGGCTTTGGTTTTCGCGTTACCAGTCTGAGCAGCGAGGGTCTCAGCGAAGATGAACTCAACAAACTAACGGCGGTGAGCGACTATCGCGCGCATGGCCTTACGAGCGCAAACGGCGAGCACCCTTTTCTGATGAAAGCCTTACTTACCGTCAGCGTGGTCGGCGCCGAAAAATGGAACCAGACTTCTTTCGTTTCTCGAAATCCCGAGTTACTGGTTCCGGTTGAAACCGCCCTCCGGCTACCCAATGCATTGTTCGGAGCGCTGACTTCGATTTTGATCTACCTGGTGGCGTCAGAGTTGTTTGGGTTCGAAGTAGCGTTGCTCGCGGCGGCGTTGTGGGCTTTCGATCCACTCGCTATCGGCCTCAACCGTATTGCCAAAGAAGATACTCTGCTCACTTTCTTTTTTCTGCTGGCTAATGTCTTCTGGCTGCGCGGCCAGCGCGTTGCTGAAACTCAAACCCAACGAAATCCCGAACCATTCTATTGGGCCACCGCGGTGGCTTTTGGCGCGATGATGGCTTCGAAATATCTGCCGCAGGCGATTGCCATTCCCATTGCTTATAACTACGTGTTTCAGGCGATTCCCGCCACGCGTTGGCGCATCGGCAGGCCGCGATTCCTGAAATTCTTCGTCATCATGGGAATCGCGTTCCTGATTTTGAATCCGACCATACTGTTACCCGAAACCTGGCGCATGATGACGAGCTTCGCCAACTTCAAAGTAATCGGCCATGACAGTTATGAATTCATGGGCAAGCTGTACCTGCATCGCGGGACCGACTGGTTTCGAGGTCAACCGTGGTACTTCTATTTCGTGTTAATTGGCGTGAAGTGGCCCGTACTTACACTATTGGGATTTGTCGCCGGCGCGCCGTTGCTCTTTCGTCGCAAGATCGGCGACGGACGTTATTTCATCCTCTTTTGGATGTTCATCTGGGCTTTGACTTTCGTGGCGTCCGGCGGCAAGTTCACGCGTTATCTAACTTTTGTGCTGCCGGCGGCAATTATTACCGCGGCCATCGGTACACAATTCGTCGCCCGGCATCTGGCCTCATTGGGCGCCCGCGCGTTCGGCGATAACGTGCGCGTTTACGCGCGCGCGGCCTTGTCTTCATTTGTAATCATCGCAGCGGTTTGGTCTGCGGCCAAAGCTGCGCCTCATTACCGCCTTTATGTAAATGCCCTCGGCGGCGGGCCCGCGCGCGCCGGTTCCTACTTTCCGCAAGACGAGTTTTACGACGCCTACATGCGCGATGCGATGGGCGAAATTGCAAGAGGCGCCCGGATCGGTGCTCGGATCGCGAGTGAGTTGCCCACGGTCGCCTACTATTACGCGCAGCAAGCGAATCGATCCGATCTGTCGTGTGTCGAACTCTCCGCGCCGGGCGCGGTCGAAGAGCTAACCGCCGGCGATTTTGTGATCGACGCGCGCGGCCGGACTTATTTTAGCAATCAGGCAATGCTGTTGCGCTTGAGAAGATCGGGCCAACCTGCATTGCGCGTCGCAGTCGGCGCAATTCCCGCGGCAGACATTTATGTCCTCGACCAGACTTCACTTGCTGCTTTGCAGGGTCGTCAGTAGTATTCGATTATGCTTTCGCTCGACGACCTCCTGGCCAAATCAATTCCGGAGCTGAAACAGCGTTTCGTCGATCGCGCGCGACCGGTTCCGAAGGGCTTGGTAGCGGCGCTCGAGTGTGACACGCGCCAGGGCGCTCATCATCTTGCAAAGCAGATCCGCGAGCGCTGGCGCAAGAATCGCGCCGAGGGTCAACGACTTCACAATCTTCTGCGATTTGAAATCGAGTTGTGGGCACAGGGCTTTAATTATATTGCCGGTGTTGACGAAGCCGGCATGGCGCCCCTGGCCGGCCCGGTAATAGCAGCGGCTTGCATTCTTCCGCAAAATTACAAATTGCGCGGCCTGAATGATTCAAAGCAAATCCTGGATGAGACCTTCCGTGGCGAATTAGCGCAACAGATCAAAGGCGACGCGATTGCCTGGTCCGTCGGCCGCTCCGAAGTTGAAGATATTGACACCCTGAACATCTATCATGCCGGCTTGCTCGCCATGCGACGCGCCGTGGAAGGTCTCGTTTCCAAACCTGATTTCATTTTGGTTGACGCGCGGCGCATTCCCCATTGTTCAGCGCCGCAGCGCGGTATCATCAAAGGCGATGCGCTCTCAGCCAGCATCGCCGCCGCTTCGATCATTGCCAAGACGACGCGCGATGCCCTAATGATCGAGTTTGATTCCACACATCCCGGCTACAATTTCTCTACCCACAAAGGCTATCCAACCCCCGAACATTGCCGTCTCTTGAAAGAGCTTGGCGCTTCTCCAATCCATCGTCGCAGTTTCGCGCGCGTTCGCGAAGTTCTCGGTCTGGATCCGATTCAGAGCGAGTTGTTCGGAGAAAAAGCGGAATCTGCGCACGGCTGAGACTGGTAGACTCAGGGCCACTAGCCCGACCGTAAGGGAGAGTTTTTTGCGGCTCTGGCCTTGCTTTGAGAAACCAACGGCGCAAACTAGATCCGGCCCTTGAAACCTGGACCCTGAGCCCGTCAAAAATTAAACTGCACTCTCAAGCTCACGCTTCGATTGCTCTGAGCGGAGCTGGCGCCGAAGGTAAACTGGCTGTTGCCTGACAGCGCATTGGAAACCCCGAACAAAGGCGAAGACAGGTTGCCGATCGGTGTTCCCCGGTTCGTACGATTAAGAAGGTTCGCGACGAACAGACTGATCGTTAGTTTGTAGGGTTTGTCTTCTGGTCTGCCCGGTTGCGCGGGTGATACAGTCCCTCTTGCCGCAGGCGCAGACGTCCTGCCCGCATTGGCTGGCGGCGATGATGAACTTCCCGTCGCCACACCCCTCGCCGGCTGCGCTCGCGCCGGCGGTTCCGGAACCGAGCCAAAGCCGAAGACCTTCGCCATCCGCAAACTCACTGAAAAATAGCCCGGCCCGTCGCCAAAGTTGCGCGGAATAATTTGCGCGCCCGGCAGTGGCAGCAAATCAAAATTGCCGAATGCCGTGCGACGCACCGATGCTCTGGTCAAATCAGTCGCAAACGCCGGCCGATCGATGAAGAGCGAATCGCCGTTGTTGTCCAGGCCGGTAATGATGTTGAATGGGGTTCCGGATGACGCGATGATGAGTGGAAAGAAACCGATTCCCCAGCGCGTGTCGATCGAGCCGGTCAGCGTGAATCGATGCCGCACGTCGAAAGAAGATCGGCCGAATTCGTTTCGCAGGTTGTAGGAATCTGAAGGGAAGCTGCCGGCGCCGTCGGTGTCGCCACTCGCTTTGCCGAAGGTGTAGTTCGCATTCAAATTGATCTTCGCATTTGGCCGCAACAACGCATTGAACACCAGCAAGTGCTGTCGATAGATGCCGCTCGTTTCGTAATCATAAACATTGAACGAATTGCCGAACGGCCGGATGCCTGTTCCCGGTGCGGGCGCGTTGAGGTTGCGCGAGCGCAGTTGATGCAAGCCGCGGGTTTCGAGATAGCTGATGCTGAAGGTCGTGTTGTGCGGCAAGCTGCGCTCGAGGCTGATGGATGATTGAATGTAATAAGGTTCGGTAAGATCAGAAACTTTTCGCCAGATGGTTTGCGGCTGTGATAAGGCCGTCAGTGCCGCACTCGACGGCACGGCCGGGAACAGCGCCAGCAGAGATGGATCGTTGACGATGAACTGCTGCTCGGTGTTGCCGTCGTAACGATTCGTCTGCAAAGTCACCGACGTACGGATCAGATCGTAGAAGATGCCGGCGCCGCCGCGAATCACCGTCTTCGGTTGGCCCTTTGGATTCAACCACGGCGTCCAGGCGAACGAGAGGCGCGGCGCAAACATTAACTTGCTCCTGAGATTGGTCTGATACTGATATCGCAAGCCGGCGCTGAGCGTGAAGTCCGGCCGCATCTTCCAATCGTCCTGAATGAAAGGCCCGATGTCCCACTGTCGCACTTCGGCAAACGGGTTACCGCCCGCGATGATCAACTGATCGGGCGTGGCCGCGTGCAGCAAAGTGCTGCGGTAACGATCGAGACTGGTAAAAATGAACGTGCCGCCAAAATTACCCGGCGCGATGTCGCTGATGTGCGCCCAGCGCAAGCGCCCGCCAAACTTGATTGTGTGTGCGCGCGTCGTCACCGACACATAGTCGCGCAACTCACCTTCGTGGCGCTTGAATGAGTAGTTGCCGATCTGTGCTCCTCCGCCTGAGAAAGCGTCGAGCACGATCAGGCCCGGACTTGGATCCTTCGGTTTCTGCGTTATGTAGTACCAGATGTATTGGAAGCCAAACTCGTTGATGGTGCGCGGATTCAAAATGGCCATGTCGATCGCCTGCAGGATGTGCAAACGATCAGAGTAATCGAACGCGCGCGACGAGAGCGCGAACCCGCCGATACCCTGCTTCGACAGATCGGTCGTGTTTAAGTTGTATCGCACCGTGAGTGTGTTGTTCTTGTTCAGCGCAAAATCGAAACGGGGACCGACGTTCAAAAACGCTTTCGGCGTAACCACCGCCTGGCTGACCGTCAGTGGATTCAACGAAGCGTCCAAAGTAGTAGCGTTGATGACCGCGGTGTCGTCGATGTCTCTGCGTCCAAAATTAAAAAAGAACGAGGCTCGCTTTGACACCGGACCGCTCAGATTCGCTTCAATTCCCCGGCGTTGATAGGGCGGGCGATTCAGCGCGTAAGGATTGCGTGAATTGAAAATCGCGTCGCTGAACGTAAATCCCGCGCCGCCGTGAAACTTGCCGGTGCCGGGCTTCGTGAAAATCTGAATGTTGCCGAATCCGATCCGTTCGAACTCTGCTGAAAAGGGGTTCTGATTGATTACGATCTCGCGAATGGTTTGCTTATCGGGCAGCACGGGCCCGGCCGTGAACCCATCGACGAAGACCTGCGTGCCGCTGGGACCGGCGGCCGGACCAGCCAACGCGTCCAGCTCCGCCGCGAGTTGACTCGGATCGTCTGAGAGCATGTTGAGATCTTTTCCGCTGATCACACGCGCGCTCTTGTTGCTGCTCGGATCGGCGCTCAGAGATCGCATGTCATCGATCGTCACTCTCTGTTCGTCGATCGTTACCGCCAATTGAAAATCCTGGGTCTTCGTGGCCGATGATAGGTTCAAACCCGTCAGCGTTTGAGGCGCAAAGCCTTTCTGCGCGGCGCTTAGGCTGTAAACGCCGGGCGCGAGATTGTCGAAACGATATGCGCCGATGCTGTCGGTTTGCGTCGCCTGCTGTTTGCCGTTCGCATTAGTTAGCGTGACCGCGACGCCGACGATAACTGCGCCGAGTTGGTCAGTCACCTGGCCACGCAAAGACGCGCCGCGCTGAGCAACAAGAGGGCTAGCCGTGCTCATTAAGATAGCTGTAAGTAAGGCAACGATTCCTGTCTTCGACATTGCTTCCCTCCTCTTGAGAAAGTTCTGTTTAGAGTCGGGCTACCGCCCGACTTCTTACTATTGGCGGGCGGTAGCCCGACTCTAAACGATGACACCTCAGTTGATCGGCACGACGCTGAAATCGAAAACGCTGGGCAGACCGGCGCTGAGGCGGACGACCTGCGGCCTGCCCGGCGGCGGCGCCAGCGCTTTCAAAACTAAATCAACCCCAGCCGCCAGTTTGATTGCGACCAGGTGCGATTCGTCTTTCTCGACAGCGCCGGTTACGGCGAGTACGTCGCCCGGCTTGATGTCTGACAATGCCACGCTGGCAAGCGTATCGATCATTTGCTGCACATCGATGACTGGTTGGCCCGCGGGCTTTTGTCCAGGCTGAGGCATGGCGCTCGTCGATTTGATTGCTTCAGCCTTTGCCTTCTGCGCGATTGCCGTAGCCACTGGCGCCGAAATTCGATGCAGCACTGAATCTTTGTTGAGTATGATTACGATTGGCTTCTTCTGATCCAGAGTAGTCGCCCGGATCTCGCTTTTCTGCTGATCGACTTCCGTAACTGTCACGCCCACTGTCTTGAACGCGCCAGAAACGATCTGTTCGGCAATGAAGGCACGACCATCAGTGCTCCTGTCACCCAGGGTCCGTAATTGATCTCCAATCCTGATGTCGGCAAAGGTGCTTGCTGAGGCATCTTCGAAGCGCAGCGAACCGGCGACATAGCGGCGAAAGTTAGCCTTCGTTGTCTCGATGCTGAGCCGCGCGCCCGCGCCTGCGCCGCGAAGTTCCAAAGTGATCTCGCCGGTCTGAGTGTTAACATCACGAACGATTCCACCCACGCCGCGTCGTTTCCATTCGTCGAGATCATGTTCGCGCTTTCTGGCCACCTCTGTTGCGGGCATGACCACGAGTCTCTGCGCCATGAAGTTCTGAGCTGTTTTTGTTCCATGCCCAAGGAGGCGATCGCCAACCGCGATGTCCGCAAACTTGATAGGCGCGGCATTGCTGAGAGTCTTTTCCCCAGCCGGGATGCGAAGACAAACGGTGTGGTCGTCAGTCATCACCTTGATCACTTCGCCTGAGTCGGTCTTGATTGTTGCGCTCTTGCTGTTCTTATCGACATCCGCGACGGCGCCGACTATGCTCTCAACCTTTTGCTGAACTCCGCACACTGCGTTCGTAACACCGATCTGAAATCCCGCGGCCAAAATTATCGAAGCAATCAGTGCTAAGCTTTTCATATGACGGAGATATACGCCCGACGCTTGATTTACGCGGTCAAGAAATGCCAAGTGTCTGTTAAGAAATGTTAAGGCCCTTTGAGAACTCCCGCTCCCAAACGGAGAGGGAAGCCTTAACATTTCTTGACGGCGAGAAATCCTCGGACGTATAGAATGTTTTTCTGATTTAGAATTCTTTGAGTCATTGCCTGATGCAGTCGCAAATCAAACCAACCGCCGAGCAGGTCCTGGTAATCGACGATGACGTCGAGCTGTGCAAACTGGTAACGCGCTATCTGACTCAGGAGGGATTTCAGATCGAGTCAGTGAACGGCGGCGCTTCGGGCGCAGAACTTGCCTTGTCCGGCAATTACGCGCTGGTCGTACTCGACGTGATGATGCCCGGTGTAAACGGCTTTGATGTGCTGCGCCGGATTCGCGCTCAGTCGCGCGTCCCGGTTTTGATGCTGACAGCAAAAGGCGATGCGCTCGATCGCGTGCTCGGTCTGGAGATGGGCGCGGATGATTATTTGCCAAAGCCTTTCAATCCGCAAGAACTGGTCGCGCGTATCCGCGCGATCCTGCGGCGCGCAAAACCTGATCAAGGCGGAGACGGCGAGGCTTCGGCCACGCCCATAATCGTAGGCGACGTTGAAATGGATCCGGGCGCGCGAGTGCTTCGCCGCCGAGGTGAGATCGTGAATCTCACCTCGGTGGAATTTGCCCTCCTGGAAGTTCTGCTGCAAGCCGCCGGCCAGGTTATTGGCCGTGAGAAGCTGACGCGCGACGTGTTGGGTCGCGAATTCTCGCCTTTCGATCGCAGTATCGACACTCATGTCTGCAACCTGCGCAAGAAAATCGGATTGCTCGCAGACGGAACCGAGCGGATCAAAGGCGTGCGGGGTATCGGATATCTCTATGCCGTACCCGCCAAGGCAAACTGATCGGAGACGCTTAGCAATGCAAAGATTCATGTCATGATGAAGAGAATTCCCTACGCAATCGTCGTCCTGTTTATCGTTTCGGTTGGAACCTCAAGACCTGGAGTTCAGAAACCCAACTCTGTTCCTTCGCAAGGGCCACCGGCCGGCGGTGCGAACTCGCAAGCGGCAGACGTAAAGGCAGAACAAAAGCTGGCCCTGGCCGGCCTACGAGAACGCCTTGCCGGCCACGAAGACGAACCGGCTGAGAAGTTTTTCAAAAACATAGAGATACTAAAGGGTAAGAAGGCCTCTCGGTTACCCGGAATGATGTCGGCACTGACTGGGTTGCTTGGTGTGGATTGTTCTTACTGTCACATCAAAAATGAGTGGGACCGGGAAGATAAACCCACGAAGCAGACAGCGCGCAAGATGTTTCGCATGATTGCGACGATCAATAAGGACAACTTTGAAGGACGCAACGCAGTTTCGTGCTGGACCTGCCATCGCGGTAATCCGCATCCGCCGATACAGTAGAGCTACAGACAATATCGGCGACGCATCGTAATGCAAAGCCTCTTCTTCAAAATCTTTTTTTGGTTCTGTGTGATTGTGGTGTTGGTCGGCATTTCGCTTGAGACCTCAAGCATCCTCGCAAACTACTACGAGACGCGTTGGCAGATGGTCCTGCATAGCGTCATGCCGATGGAAGCGGAGAAATGCGCCCGCATGTACGAGACTTCTGGAAAGCAAGCCGTGCAGGACTATCTGGACGAATTACAACGACAGAAATCGGTGAGATTCTATTTCTTTGACGAAGACGGTAATCCGCTTTTGGATCGCGGCGCGCCGGAATTGATTCTGAAGATGGCCAAGAGCAAAGAGGCTCTGAACAAAACTGCACAGCAGAACCTGTCGCTCGTAAATCCCAGACAGGGAATAGCGATGCGACTGGTCGACGGTCCCAGCGGCCGCAAGTACAATCTGGCACTTCAGCAATCACCAACGCTGATCATGCCCGTGTCGGAGGCAGTCGGCACGCATCCGTACGTTCGCTTGCTGGTCATAGGGCTGTTCGGAGCCGTCCTTTGTTTTCTGCTGACTCGAAACATCACGCAGCCAATCGTCCGCCTGCGCGCGGCGGCCGGTGGCATTGCCGCGGGACGCCTCAAAACGCGCGTCGATCCGAAGGTCCGCCGTCGCTATGATGAAATTGGCATGCTTGGGCGCGACTTTGATCGCATGGCCGAACAGATCGAAGCGCTCGTGTCGGGTCAGCGAGATTTGCTCGGCGATGTTTCGCACGAGCTTCGTTCCCCACTGGCGCGACTGATCGTGGCGCTCGGCTTATTGCGTCAGGCCTCGCCCGAAGAAGCCCCGGAGTATCTTGGTCGCATCGGATTGGAAGCTGACCGGCTCGACAAATTGATCGGGCAACTGTTGACCCTCACGCGGGTTGAAAGCGGAGTCGAGTCGACCCAGCGAGAACATTTCGATCTGACAAACCTGGTGCAGGAGGTTGCTGCCGACGGCGACTTCGAAGCTCGCGCTCACGGCCGCGAAGTTAAGGTCCTGCATGCCGATGCCTGCATGATGTTCGGGGCGCCAGAGATGCTGCGCAGCGCGATCGAGAATGTTGTGCGCAACGCAATCCGGCACACGCCGGAAGGAATGTCAGTTGATCTCACGGTTCAGAAAACGACTTCCTCCAATGCGTCGAAGGCGTTGCTGCGAGTCAGAGATTACGGCCCCGGCGTTCCCCAAAGAATGCTTAAAGATATTTTCGTTCCCTTTCATCGAGTCCCGGAGCAAGGCGAAGCAAACTCGCACGGCGCGGGTCTGGGTTTGGCAATAGCCGACCGCGTCGTTCGCATGCACGATGGAACTATCCGCGCCCGGAATGCAACTGACGGAGGTTTGATCGTCGAGATCGAGTTTCCACAACACGCGGCCCGCAGCTAGCTTCGATTCCCACCTAATAGACCGAACCTGAAGGCGTCAAATCGTTCTCACGCGGCCTCATCAGCGCCGCGCTCTTTGTCCTCAGCGATCAGTCTTTCGTTACTCCATCCTAAGATCGAAGCCGGTTCGCCCTAGCGTCAAGCGCGGCGTAATAACTTGAAACTTGAAACCTAAAACCTGAAACTATCTCCATGGCTTCCTTAACTGAATACAAAAAGAAACGGCGCTTCAACAAAACACCGGAGCCCGGTCCGGAAAAGAAGAGCTCCGAATGGGGCAACATCTTCGTCGTGCAGAAGCATCGCGCCACCCAGTTGCATTACGATTTTCGCCTGGAAGCCGACGGCGTTTTGAAATCGTGGGCCGTCCCCAAGGGTCCTTCGCTCGATCCGACCGTCAAACGTCTGGCAATGCAGGTCGAAGATCACCCTATCGATTACGCCGGTTTTGAAGGTGTGATTCCTGAAGGCGAGTACGGCGGCGGCACCGTGATGGTCTGGGACTATGGAATTTACGCGCCTGAAAATGCGAAGAGTGTTTCGCACGCGCTGGCGAAGGGCGAGTTGAAGTTCGCGTTGTTGGGCCAAAAGCTGAAAGGCTCATTCGTGCTGGTGCGCACGCGCGATCGCCAATGGCTTTTGATTAAGCATCGCGATAAATATGCCAAGGATGAAGACATCGCCGAAGCCAAGCCGGTTTCAGCAATAACAAAACGATCTCTCGCCGAGATTGCTGAAGACGAAGGCGGCAACGTAAGGAAAGCTGCCACCGGCGATCCAAAAAAACTGCCGCGACGCGTCGGCGTGAAGCGGCGCAAGAAAGGCGCGAAACGAAAGGTCTGGGCAAACTAAGAGAGAACCGCCGCTTGCGTTACCCAGAGGTGAACTCTCCGCAGGTTCTGAGGAGGTAAAATGGGAGCGACCAGAGTAACTGTCGATGAAATAAGGACACGCCTGGAGCGCGGCGAGCGATTCGCTTTCTTGACTCGCGAAATCCCAAAGCCTGGGAGGAATCAGACCGGACGTTGCCCAATGCTATTCGCATTCCCGCCGGCGACCTCAAGCAACACCTTAATGAAATTCCGCATGACCGCGTGGTCATAACCTATTGCACCTGACCACACGAAGCTTCCAGCGCCCGGGTGGCGCAGGAATTACTTGAGCATGGATGGCGAAACGTTCATCCACTCCTCGGTGGCTTCGAAGCCTGGCAGGAAGCTGGGCTGCCACTCGACTCAAAATAACCAGCCAACGTCAATCACGCAGCATCTCGCGCTATAACATCAGGTTCTCTTAATCGTTGCGGCGCGGGACAACTCAGGTACCAAATTTCGAGGTTTTTCCGGCGGCTCCGTGTTAACACTCCAGCTTGCCGCCCCGTCTTTCTGGCAGCAGACGAAAAGGCGTATCATTCTCCGAAACCAAAGGCTACTCTCCCCGAAGAGCGAAGTAAGCATTAGCCACCCGGCGCGGATCTACGCGATAAGCCGCGCGGCGTGAGCAAGGATTTCGCGCTGAGATTGCAAAGCTCGTGGAGAGACGCTCATGAAACATTTCAACCCGACCCTCTACAATTACGTTGCGCCCGCTCTGCTCTTGATATCGATATTGGTGGTTTCGCTTACGTATGACTTCTCGACCGCCAAAACCCAAACGCGCGCCAGAACAGTCTCAAGCGGCAGCCCTTCCTCGCGCCCGGCGCCCGAAAGCGCAGGCGCGGAGGTGGTTAAAGTCGACGTGGATCTGATCACGATAGATGCGCTGGTTTTGCAGAAAAAGACGGCGCGAGTCGTGGGTGATCTAAAGAAAGATGATTTCATTCTCACAGAGGACGGAACGAAGCAGGAGATCACATATTTTGGCCAGGACGCCCTGCCACTTTCTGTTTTGTTGCTGATCGATCGAGGCGGCTGTCTCGATCCGTTCGGCACACACGTGCATCAGGCAGCGCTTGACGCCATCTCGCACCTGAAACCAACCGACGAAGTTGCGGTGATGAGCTACCATAACCGAACGGAACTTCTGCAAGGATTCACTCGCGATCGGACATTGATTGCCGAGGCACTTGATCACGTTCCCCCTCACGATGAGGAGGCCGACCACTGTCTGAATAAGGCCTTCTTTGACGCCGGCGAGTACATGATCAAATCAAGCAATCCTGTCGGCCGTCGCGTGGTGATTGCCATTACCGGAGTGACTCGCAACTTTGATTGCCCGGATGGGCCTTCGGGAAAAGCGGCCGCACAGGCGATCTACGAATCGGGCAGTGTGGTTTGTGGCATCATTCCGAAGACTGGCGATCAGAAACTCGAAAACGGGATCATGATCTGGGCCACGCGTATGGGCAAGCTGGGCGGCGCGCCTTCCATGGACATTCAAAATCTGGCCAATGAGACCGGCGGTGAAGTACTCGAAGACAAGCCAGAGAACCTCAACACGACCTTCAATACTCTTATCAGTCACCTGCGCACTCGCTACAACCTGGCCTTCGTTTCCACCAATAAGAAGCGTGACGGCGCCACGCGTAAACTGAAATTGGACATAGCGCCAGCCGCCCAGAAGAAGGAAGGTAACCTGGTCGTCAAGGCACGGCGAAGTTATATCGCACCCCGATGAGATGAACGAGCGGCTGCCCATGAGGTTACACATTCGAAAAATCGCTTGAAGTGTCGGCTGCTCACAGCTCAAGTCATAATGTAAGCGATTCGATTGATTACTCTACGCCAGGAGACCGCGATAGGAGAGTTCGCCGTCTTTCACTCGAGCCGCGGATGTAAATGGATGTGACTGAGAATGATTTGCGTCGATGATGTGCACGACTTCGATCCCCTTCACTTTCAAGTAATCCGAAATTAAACCTCGATGACATCGCCACCAAACCGCTTCGGCGCACATAATAGCGGTGCGCTGAGAACGCGCGAACTCGAGCAGGCGATCGATACCCCGCTGGAAGCTTTCTGTTTCCATGTAATCTGCGTAACCCCGAAACGCTTCGTGACGCCAGGCAACGTTCGGCGAGTCGCGGCGGGCCCTGCGCCGGCCACCCAATTCCAGGACGTGTTCGTATTTAATTTCTGCCGCTGCCAGCGACGTACTGAGTTTGGCGCTGCCATATTGCGGATGGCGCCGCGAGCCCGGAAAACTCCGAACGTCAATCAGCATCGTGATTCGAAACGATTCCAGCGCGTGAATAAACTCGCCAATGGCGCGGGTCGAGTGGCCGATGGTCCAAACCTCTGGTTTTGAATCGGTCATAGCCTGAAGAGGGTTCAGCCCAATTGATCGAACGTACACTGCGCCGGCTTTTTCTCTGGTCGCCAACGCAGAAACTTTGTGCCGTGGCGAAAGCGACCGCCGGTGAAGTGGTCATAGCGCACTTCGGCTACAAGCTTTGGCGCCAGCGGTTCCCACTCCGCAGATCGCTCCGTGCTCCAACGACTCGGCCCGCCCGGCGCGCGTCCGGTAAAACCTGGCGGCTTGATCAGCTTCTCCAATCTCTTAGTGAGCTTCCCTTTTTCCACAGCCTTCAATCCTGATGTAAAACCGACGTGATGCAATAGACGTTTCTCGTCATAGAGACCCAGCAGGAGTGAGCCAACCACTTTGTCGTTCGATGCGTATCTAAAACCCCCGACCACACAGTCCGCCGTTCGCAGGCGCTTCACCTTCACCATCCCCTCCCGGCTACCAGTTTGATAAGAAAGATCGAGCCGCTTGGCAATCACGCCATCAACCTTGATGTCGCTCTTCTTAAGCCAGCTCCGAGCAACCGACACATGGCTCGTCGCAGGTGACAAAATCAGACGCCGGTTGTCTGGAAAGTTTTTCCTGGCGAAGGCTTCCAATTTCTCTCGCCTTTGCCGTAGAGGCGCCGAGGCAACCGACTTGCCCCGTCCATCGACCAGGAGATCAAAGATAATCAGCATTGCCGGATGATCCTTCGCTAACTTTTTCACCCGGCTCTCCGCGGGATGAATCCGCATTAACAGTTCATCGAATGAAAAGCTGCCTTCCATCGGAATCACGATCTCGCCATCCAGCACAAACGACTTCGCACGCAGCGCCAGCAAGGCGTCAACGAGCTCCGGAAAATATCGCTCGAGTGGCTGGCCGCTCTTCGATTGCAGGTTCACCTTTCTGCCATCACGGAAGGCCAGACATCGAAAGCCATCCCACTTTGGTTCGTACTGCCAGTTGGCGCCGACCGGAAGCTCCGATTCGGATTTCGCTTCCATTGGCATGTATGGCCGTTTGAGAGGAAGTGACATTATGTTCGCCCTCGGGTCGAAAATCAGAGCTTCACTAATTCATTACAAAATCCTTGAGCTGTCCCAAAGCCGACGTTTTACTAAAAACATTAAAAGCAGCCTCTGACTTCCGTGTGCGCTCAGTAGTTCTTCCGGCGTCTAAGAATTATTTCAGATACCGCTCGAGCCGAAAGCGCCCTCGCTTATTCAGCAGCGGCTCCCACAAGTCGCCAAGTTTGTCGAGGCGGCGGCGGACATTGTCGATGCGAAAATCCTCTATGGCGATTCCCTTCTCGATCTCTTTCCAGGTCACAGGCATCGAAACCGGCGCCTGCGCCCTGGGCCGCACGGAATAAACTGAAGCCAGCGTTCGGCCCCACGCGTTCTGGTTGTAATCAACCAGCACACGGCCCCGCGGCCGCTTTGAAATTCGATATTCGGCAGTGATTAGTTTGGGATTCGCGCCGGCCAGGAAATGCGCTACTTCTTTGGCAAACGTCCAGACCTCTTTTTGGGTTGGCCCCCGTACGATCGGCACATACACATGAATCCCCCTTGACCCCGTGGTTTTTGCCAGCGACTGCATCTTTAGCGAATCGAGCGTCGCCTTAAGAGTTAAAGTAGTTTCGAGCACCTGGCTGAACGACGCGCCCGGAACCGGGTCAAGATCGAAATGCAAATAGTCTGGCCGATCGACATCGTCGCAGCGCGCGTACCACTGATTCAGGTCGATGCAGCCCAGGTTAATCACCCAAAGTAACGAGGGCAGATCCTGAATGATCGGGAAATCGACGATGTTTCCCGACCCGTGCGAGATCGAACATATTTCGATCCAATCCGGTCGCGGCTTGGGCGCATGCTTCATGAAGAAGAAGTCGCCACTCGCGCCGTTGGGGTAACGCTTCATCACCATCGCTCGGTCCTGGAGATGAGGCAGCAGGAATCGGCACACGTCGGCGTAATACTGCAAAAGGTCGCCTTTGGTAATTCCGAGATCAGTCCAAAACAGCTTGTTCAAATTAGTGAGCTTGACGCCCCGATCGGCAAATTGAATTTCAACTTGATCGACATCTTTCGGAATCTTGATGCTCGAACTACCGCGCGTCCTGGTTTTAGCGCCGGCCTTCCGGTGTTTTGCTGGATGATAATTCCGATTAACTTCCGGCATTCGCTGCTTTCGTTTAGACCGCCCCGATTGTTTGACAGTGTATCTGGTCTGGCTCGCTAAACATAAGGCCAGGGCTTCCGCAAGTCATCGTGGGAAGTCCCCCAAGGCTAAGGCCGCCTGAGCCGTGTCGTCACTTGAAACGTCGAAGAAAACTAGGTAGGCTAGTCTAGTCTCCGTCTTAACACAGCGTTTCATTCGTGGTACACTGGGGGCCTTATGGCTGAGCTCGAATTCTTTCATCCCGCAGTTCGCAAGTGGTTTCTCGAGCAGTTCCCTGCTCCGACTGAACCCCAAAGGCAAGCCTGGCCGGCGATTAAAGAACGGCGACACACACTCATAGCCGCGCCCACCGGATCAGGCAAGACACTCGCCGCATTTCTCTCGGCAATCGACGATCTCATTTTGAAGGGTGTCAAAGGTGAGTTGATTGATGAGACTTACGTCGTCTATGTATCCCCGTTAAAGGCCCTCAGCAACGACATCCAGATCAATCTCCAACAGCCTTTGCGGGGCATTCAACAAAACCTGGAAGCGTCCGGAATCAGCGGAATTGAAATTCGCACGCTGGTACGCACGGGCGACACGCCGGCGAAGGAACGCACGGCGATGACTAAGAAACCGCCTCACATCATCGTCACCACGCCGGAATCGCTTTACATTCTGCTAACGAGTGAAGGTGGCCGCCGCATGTTGCGCACCACGCGCACGCTCATCGTCGACGAGATTCACGCGATGGTCGACGATAAGCGGGGCTCGCACTTATCGCTTTCGATCGAAAGACTACAGGCTTTGGTCAAAGCACCTCTGGTGCGCATCGGCCTCTCGGCCACGCAGAAACCGATCGAAGAGGTCGCGCGCTTTCTGGTTGGCACTGCGAACTTTAACGATGATGGTGCGCCAATTTGCAACATCATCGACACCGGTCACACGCGCCTCCTGGATCTGGCGATTGAGGTCCCCAGTTCGCCGCTCGAAGCGGTGATGTCGAACGAAGTTTGGGAAGAAATCTACAACCGGATCGCGGCGCTAATTCGCGAGCACAAGACTACGCTGGTGTTCGTGAACACTCGTCGCATGGCTGAACGCGCGGCCCGACATCTCGGCGAGCGGCTGGGCGATGAAAATGTTACGGCGCACCACGGCAGTCTGGCGCGCGAGCTGCGATTGTCCGCAGAGCAGCGTTTGAAGTCGGGCGAGTTGAGCGCGCTGGTCGCGACCGCTTCATTGGAGCTGGGAATTGATATCGGCGCTGTTGATTTAGTAATCCAGATCGGATCCACCCGCGCGATTTCCACTCTGTTACAGCGCATCGGGCGATCGAACCACACGGTCAGCGGCTTTCCGAAAGGCCGTATGTTTCCACTTTCGCGCGACGAACTCGTTGAGTGCGCCGCGCTGCTGGATTCAGTCCGGCGCGGGGAACTCGATCATCTGACTATTCCCGAACAGCCGATCGATATTCTGGCCCAGCAAATCGTCGCGGCCGTGGCCGCAGAAGAGTGGACGGAAGATTCGTTGTTGGAGATGGTTCGACATGCCTATCCATTCCGAAATCTTTCGCGTGAGAATTTCGACGCGGTAGTACGCATGCTCTCGGAAGGCTTCACCACCCGGCGCGGTCGACGCGGAGCTTACCTGCATCACGATGCGGTGAATAACCGACTGCGTGCCCGCCGCGGAGCGCGTCTGACCGCGATCACAAATGGCGGGGCAATTCCCGACACTTCCGACTACCGCGTGATTCTTGAGCCGTCGGAAACTTTTGTCGGCACTCTGAATGAAGACTTCGCGATTGAAAGTTTGGCGGGCGATATTTTCCAACTCGGCAATACTTCATATCAGATCAAACGCGTCGAACCGGGCAGCGTGCGAGTGGAAGATGCGCACGGGCAACCGCCTTCGATTCCTTTCTGGCTCGGCGAGGCGCCCGGACGTTCGGAAGAACTCTCGGAAGCAGTTTCGCGTCTGCGCAAAGAGATCGCCGGCAAAATCGACGCGGCGGAAGATGAAACTGCGGAGGGCTCTCGCGGGACCAGTTTGCGATGGTTGACGGACCAGGTCGGACTTAGCAGTGGCGCGGCCGAGCAGATCGTCGATTATCTGGCGATGACAAAGTTAGCACTGGGCGTCATGCCAACTCAGGAAGATATTGTCGTCGAACGATTCTTTGACGAAAACGGCAGTACTCACGTTGTCATTCATGCGCCGTTCGGCAGCCGTTTGAATCGCGTCTGGGGTCTCGCCCTTCGCAAGCGTTTTTGTCGGACTTTCAATTTCGAATTGCAGGCAGCCGCCACTGAAGATTCGATCGTGCTGTCGCTGGGGCCGACGCACAGCTTTCCGCTGGAAACAATTTTTAATTATCTCAACTCGAAAACAGTTTGCGACGTGCTGACGCAGGCATTGCTGGATGCGCCGATGTTTAATATCCGGTGGCGCTGGAATGCGACGCGCGCGCTGGCGATTCCGCGCTGGCGCAGCGGCGGCAAGATAGCGCCGCAGCTTCAGCGCATGGCCGCCGAAGATTTACTGGCGCTTGTGTTTCCCGATCAAGTTGCCTGCGCTGAGAATCTCACCGGCCCGATCGAAATTCCCACCCACCCCCTGGTCTCGCAGACAATTCGGGATTGTCTTGAAGAGGCAATGGACATTCGCGGTCTGGAAGCTTTGCTGCGATCGATTGAACGAGGTGAGCGAAGACTGATCTCGCGTGAGATGAACGAGCCTTCGCCGCTCGCTCAGGAGATTCTAACTGCCAAACCTTACGCGTTTCTCGACGATGCGCCGGCTGAAGAGCGTCGTACCTTAGCCGTGATGAATCGACGCTTTCTCGATGCCGAGACGGCCGCGGATTTGGGCCGGCTGGATGCGGCAGCGATCGAGCGCGTGCGCGAAGAGGCCTGGCCGCAAGCTGAGAACGCGGATGAGTTGCACGACGCGCTCATGCAACTTGGATTTGTAACTCTTGAAGAAGGACAGCGAAATGAATGGCAAGGATTGTTTGCAGAGCTGGTAAGCGCGCGTCGCGCTGCGATCATGCGGCCCGTGATCGACCCGCCCTCTGACGCAGGCGGTTCTGACTTGTGGGTTGCGGCGGAGCGATTGATGCCGCTGCGAGCGATTTTCCCCGGCGCCGCGCTGACTCCGCCCATCGATCCACCATCGAGCTATCTGAATGAAACCTGGTCGTTCGAAGATGCATTGGTTGAGATTTTGCGGGGACGACTGGAAGGACTTGGGCCGGTAACCGTTCAGGATTTAGCAGCGTCGCTCTCGCTAAGAACCAATCAAATAGATACTGCGCTGGCGAAACTGGAAAGCGAAGGCTTTGCGATGCAGGGCAAGTTCACGTCAGAACGCGCAGAGACCGAATGGTGTTCGCGCCGACTGTTGGCGCGGATTCACCGTTACACGCTCAATCGCTTGCGAAAAGAGATCGAGCCGGTTTCCGCTTCCGACTTCATGCGCTTTCTTTTCGTTTGGCAAAAGGTCGCGACTGATCACAAGGTCGCAGGCCCGGAGAGTCTGGCTTCTATTGTCGATCAGCTCGAGGGCTTTGAAGCGCCCGCCGGCTCGTGGGAGTCCGAAATCCTGCCGGCCCGGGTTGCTGATTACGATCCATCATGGCTGGACGCATTGTGTGTTTCCGGAAAATTGACCTGGCTGCGTTTGTCGCCACCCCGTTTGTCACCAGAGAAAGTAAGTAGCTCCAGTCCGGTGCGCAGCACCCCGGTGGTTTTGCTAAGTCGAAAAAACGTTTCCACCTGGACCAGGGTCTTCCCTTCACTGCCCGAGTCAAACGGAACTCACCTCACAACCAACACGCAGACTGTTGACGAATATCTTAAGGAACACGGCGCGTCGTTTTTTGCCGACGTGGTCGCCGGCACCAGTCTTTTGCCGAGCATGGTCGAGGAAGCGTTGGGCGAACTGGTTTTTCGTGGATTAGTAAGCGCGGACAGTTTCACTGGCTTGCGCGCGTTGATAACTCCGCTTAGCAAAACCACTCAACGCGAAGTCGAGAAACGCAGGAGGAAGCGCAGACAGGTTTACAGCATGGACGATGCGGGGCGATGGGTGCGTCTGCGGCGCGAAGACAATCGCGCCCAGAGTGACGACGGGCCCGCGCCGATTGATCGAGACGCGATCGAAGCCGTAGCGCTCAAGCTTTTGCAACGCTATGGCGTCGTCTTTCGCAAACTCTTCGATCGTGAATCGATAACTGTGCCGTGGCGAGATCTTTTGAGAGTCTATCGCCGTTTGGAAGCGCGCGGAGAAATTCGCGGCGGGCGTTTCGTGGGTGGCTTCTCAGGCGAGCAATTCGCATCACCGGACGCGGTCCATCTACTTCGCTCGATTCGTCGGGCGCCCAGGGAAGGATCGATGATCTCGCTAAGCGCTGCCGATCCCCTCAATCTCCTCGGAGTTGTCACACCGGGTCCGCGGCTTTCGCCGGCATCCTCGAATCGTTTGCTTTACCGCGACGGGGTGCCGATTGCCGTGCTCGAAGCAAGAGAACTAAGATTCCTCGTGGAAATGAACGCGGCCGATCAATGGCAAGCTCGCAATGTTTTGTTACGTCGCCACGTGCCTGCGAAAGTTCGCACGTACCTCAACCAATCGGGAATGACTCTGTCGCCGCGGGCGGCATAGGATTTCCACTTAACGGTCACGAAGGCGCGAAAAAAAGGCGGGCATAAGCCCGCCTCTAACAGTGTCGGGAAAGCAACTAGACTAATCCACTGAGTGACAGCGCGAGCAGTAGCTTAAATAATTCGACTGCCGCCATCTGTGGCCCCAGCGCGCGCATATTACGCGATCGACTGTTTTGTACCAGCGATAACGCAAATGCCGGAACGGAACTCGAACCGATCCGAATACCTGGAAATACCTTTGCACGAAATGACTGCCGCCCTGCTTGTTATGAAAAATGATTTGCCGAATTGAACTGAACGGATCCCGCGTATCTCTGAAATGCTAAGCCGCGCGCGAAATTTCTCTCATTATCTTAGGTTCGTTTGTTTGCTCGCCGATGGCCTCCAGGTCCGCTTCCGTAATGATGCCCACGAGACGATCCTCTTCGTCAATGATCGGTATGCGCCGCAATTGATCAACATCCATAGCTCTTATGGCGCTTGAGATATCATCGTTCGCGCGACAAGCCATCACGATAGTGGTCATCACCGTCGCCACCGTGGTTGCGTCTGCGTCCAGCGCTTCGGCAACAACCCTAATTGCCAGGTCTCTGTCGGTGAGCATTCCCACCAATTTTTTTCCGCGCCAATCGCTGACTACGGGCAAGGCATCGACGTCGTTCTGTCTCATCAAGTGCGCCGCATGGCTCACTGGGTCCATCGGCTGACAGAACATTGGATTCGTTGTCATCACCTGATTGCAATTCATCATCGCACCTCCTGAAACGGAGATTAAAACCTCAAGCTCGATTGCCAACCTGACGGCGAGCTATGGGGAGTTGGCTCTTTCGGTTTGCTAGGTGTCCCGGGGGCCATTAGCTAACGAGACAAAAAGAGGGGAATTGCTATCCGCGCGCCGCGACCGATCTTGATTTGCCGTTCAGAGGCGCAAAGGTTTCCAGCAGCCTGTCCAGAGCGTCCATATCGATCGGTTTCAACAGATACTCATCACATCCGGCAGCTCTCGCTACTTTGGCATGAGTCAAGGGATTGTGCCCTGAGACAATTATGATCGGCACATGCTGATCATGAGCTCGGCTGCGAAACTGTCGCGTTACGCTTAGCCCGTCCATCAAAGGCAACTGCAAATCAAGCAGCATGAGATCGGGGAGGTCTCTGAGGGCCGACTCAATCGCTTCAGATCCGTTTCGCGCCTCCAACACTCGGTAACCTTTCAACTCCAAGAGCGTCCTCAGCATGAAGAGTCCGTCTTCGTTGTCCTCCGCGATCAATACTGTAGGCGTCGATTGAGGACCGCCACCGGACGAATTTTTGTCAGGGGAGAATCGGCGTGTCAATTCTCGTTCCACAGCAACTTCCTTGCGCTCGAGACGCCTGGCTGTGCCCAGTGAGTCTTCGCGAGTCGGATAAAAGAATCGCGAGTTCATGACGGTCCTCCGTATCAGCAAGTCGTCCTGCGTTGCTTACGAATTGTCGGGGTCTCTGGCTCACATTTTTATGCGCTACCCCCCCCCCGTCTGTGCGGAAACGTACACAAAACGCGCATTATTGCGAGCTCCCGGCACTGTCATTGCGTTAGTGAACTTCGATAATCCGCTGTCTAAGTACGGTCTCGCAAGCGTGGCCCGTGCGTTCGGTTAGCCGACATTGTGTGACATCAAATCAGTATGGAAGCGGAACGCTCCTTTGATAAGAATGAGAGGAATTTTATGGCGCCACTTCATCCTGCCTTTGTTCATTTTCCGATCGGGCTCGTCTCGTTTTCGTTTATTACAGACTTGCTGGGACGTTGGTTCCGTCGACCATCGCTGCGCGCGGCGGGATTCTGGTCGCTGATCGGCGCTCTGCTCGGCGGCGCGATCGCCGCCGCGACCGGGTACCTGGATTTCACTCACGACACATTGGGCGAAACTGCCCGGTATGCTGACTTTCATCAAGACGTCGGTTTCATACTTGTCGGCTGCGTGCTTGTGCTGGCCTTGTGGCGCTGGCTCGCTTACTTCAGACGTGAGATCTCTCCGGGCATTCCCTACTTGATTGCCGCCTTGCTGGTGCTTGGCTTGACGCTGTTTCAGGGTTGGTATGGCGGCGAGATGGTTTACTCCCAGGGCGCGGGCGTGGCCGCGGCCGGTAAAGGCACTGAAGCACCGGCAGCAGGCAAGCAACGACTGGATAAGGTCACGAAGGCAGGCGAAAAGGAGCATTGACCGGTGCACTCCGGGCTCGGCGCAAGGAGGACAAGAGACTATGTTCATGCAAATCAAATATCGGCGTCTGGCAATATTTCTTATTGGCCTAACGCTCGGGTTGGCTGCTTCGGTGCTCGGTCAAAAAAGTAAACCGACAAAAGAGATCGAATCAATCCCTGCGGGCAAACCAGTTCTTTGGACCGAACCTGCCGACCTTCGCTCGCGGGATCTTTATTGGGGCCAGGGCGGACGAGCGATGCAGCCCGACTTAAGCACAGTCACCTTGATCAAGAAAGAAAAGGGTGGCTACTCGACGAAGTATCGAGTGCGCGATGGCTCCGGGCGTGAGTGGGTCGCAAAGCTCGGCAAAGAGGCTAAAGGCGAGACCGCCGCGGTGCGCCTGATGTGGGCTGTCGGATACTTTTCAGATATCAACTATCTTGTGCCCACCGTTCGCGTGGAAGGATTGAATCAGACGCTGACTAACGTCCGCTTCGGATTGCGGCCGGAGAATATCAAACGCATTGATGGCTGGCAATGGGATCGTAATCCGTTTGTTGGCACGCGCCAGTTTCAGGGTTTGAAAGTAATGATGGCCCTGCTGAACAATTGGGACATCAAGGATTCAAACAACAAAGTTCTGGTGCCCCGCGGTGATAAGAGCGACGAAAAAGAGCTGCATTACATGATCGCGGACCTGGGCGGATCTTTTGGCAAGGTCAGTCATATCCCTCGCTTTCTGTACTTTAAGCCCGACCGGAATAATCCAAAGGCTTATGTAAAGACGCGCCTCGTCGATAAGGTTAAGAACGGCCGAGTTGATTTTCATTTCAAGCTGAGAAGAAGTTATCTGTTCAAAGACATCACCGTCGAAGACGTGGATTGGATCACCACGTGGTTGTCGCGCCTGAGCGATCGCCAGATCGAAGACGCTTTTCGCGCGGCCAACTACAACCCGGACGAAGTACGCATGATGACCCAGGGCGTGCGTAGCAGAATCAGGGAGCTGACCGCGGTGCGCGATTCACTGACGGCCAGGAGACACTAGTTTCATTTACCGCCTGAGTTAGCCAGCTAACCAAACACTCAACCGCGCGGCGCGCTCAACCTGACGCAATGCTTACAGATCGCTTTATCGAGAGGCTTGGTCGGGGTACGTCGTAAAGGAGCGGCGCGAGATTTCACTTTGACACGAATCGGACTCACTCTCAATCCGCAGACCGTAAGCCCGGACCGGGCATCGAAGAGATGGTAGGTTCCACTGCCTGGGCGCACAGCGTACATCGAGCAAATTATATATCATGGATGTCAATAGGATTTCGCGGGTGTTTTGTGCTGTCGTTTTCTGTCTTGGCCCCGTTGCCTCATCTGAAAAAGTACTCCAAATGAGATTCATTGCCTCAAGTCAAAATGTAGTCGAACTGGGGGCTCAGTTTTGGCGAAAATAAAGTCGTTGGTCCAGCCGTGCTGATGCC
>Ga0070716_100000019_pt1 | contig 82361 bp, 66 predicted proteins | sample LARL112metaG_FD_71395 | JGI IMG/M metagenome (GOLD analysis project Ga0070716, IMG submission 71395) | Corn, switchgrass and miscanthus rhizosphere microbial communities from Kellogg Biological Station, Michigan, USA - LAR L11-2 metaG | ecosystem: Host-associated > Plants > Roots > Rhizosphere... | reverse complement strand
GGGGGGACGCAGCACTTTGTATTCGCCCGGTCCGCGTGGGCAACTGAAGTCTCGAGCGTGCTCAAGAAGGATTTCGCCTTCGCTTCGCCGCTACGCAGCCAATCTTGTATTTCCTCGTCGCTCGTCCGCGTAACCTGCTCGCCGGTGGCGTGAGCAGCCGCAGGTACTCGTCGGCCACGACATCGCGCTTCACATTTACGGCGAAGCGAACCCCGCAAATCGGGACAACTCGCAATGTAGCCGCTGGCTGTCTCCTCCAACTGGAAGAATTGTGCCAGGACATTTTTCGCCGAAGTACGTTTCACTGGATTTCGCCGGAAGAAGCCTTTGCCGCAGGCGCAAAAAGCAGTGTAAGGCCGAAGTCTTTTTTTCGCTACGCTCAAAGCGCCCGGCGCCAAAGCAAACTTCAAACTTGAATCGCCCCGTTCGCGTCAGCTTGCGAGACCTTCCGATATCCTCTGCGGCTTCGCACACGCAACGTCAAGAATGGAAAAGGTTAATGGGCCAGAGTCGAGTTACATGAGACCTGGCCGCTGAGGCCTGAGACCCGATGTCCACCTTGTTATACTCACACTCCATGCTCCGAGACACTTTGGAAGAAGGTCGGGTGGCGGCTGATCGGGCGTTGGAGCGTCTCATCCCGGCTGAAACACAACATCCAGCTTCCATTCACAAGGCCATGCGCCACAGCGTGTTCGCGGGCGGCAAGCGGTTACGTCCCATCCTGTGCCGCGAAGCCGGACGCATGATCGACGGTAAGCTGCCCGAGGGCATCGATGAACTGGGCGCGGCGCTCGAGATGCTGCACACCTACTCGCTAATTCACGACGATCTGCCCGCGCTCGACAACGACGACCTGCGCCGCGGCCGCCCCACCTGTCACGTGGTGTTCGGCGAGGCGACTGCGATTCTGGCGGGGGATGCTCTACAAACGCAGGCTTATGAAGTTCTCTCGCGGCTGCAGTGTCCGGCGGAGGCGCGCGTGCGCATCATTGAAGAGATCGCGCATGGCACGGGGACCATCGACGGCATGATCGGCGGGCAAGTGGTGGACCTTGAGGCGGAACACTCCAAGCCCGATCTGCCTACGCTCGAGTACATTCACCGCGCCAAAACCGCCGCGCTAATCACAGCGAGCCTGGTGAGCGGCGGCATCTATGCGGGCGGCGAAGCGGAAGAGATCAAGTGCCTGCGCTCGTTCGGCCAACAAGTCGGGCTGGCGTTCCAGATCGTCGATGACGTGCTTGATGTAACGCAGACATCCGAACAACTGGGCAAGACCGCGGGCAAAGACACGGCGGCAGAGAAGACAACATATCCTGCGCTGTTCGGGATCGACGAGTCGGTGAAGAAGGCCGATGCACTGGTTGCGAGCGCCTTCATTCAACTGGATCCGTTCGGAGAGCGAGCGGCGACTCTGAAGGAGATTGCGCGGTATCTGGTGGAGAGAAAGAAGTAGGGCGTCAGTCGTTAGTTCTCGGTTCTCGGTTCTCGGTTCTCGGTTCTCGGTTCTCGGTTCTCGGTGGAAGGTCAACTTTCGATCATCATTTGAATAAGTGGCTTCTTTGGTTCTCTTATAGCTAAGTTATTGAAAACTCGTCCTTGAGCTCCGCACGGCGACAAAGCACCCAACGACCATTGCGCAGAATGCCATTTAAATGCGTTCTGGTGCCCGCTGGGTGCGTTCTGGGGCCGTCCCCATACCCAACACGTCATCCGGCCCTCCAATCGACCCGCCACAGGGGCTGCAATCGCCAAGTGTATCTTTTAGTTAACATATAGACGCCAACCCGAGCGGCTAGCGACTGTGACTGACGACTGTCGACTATTACTTCAGGTCGGCGGTCCAGTTCAACACGAGTGTCATGGGTTGGGCGGACGCTGGAGGCTGGGTGAGCACGAGGAATCGTTTGCCGTCGGGCGCCACGTCGAACGGGGCTCCTAAGGCGAAGACATTTCGCAGGTCAAACAGGCTCTGGGAATTTCCCACCTCGAACTCACCCGCGCGCGATTTCACCTCTACAGCATAGAGATGGGAGTCGTACCCGACGTAGTAGACCTCTTTGCCATCGCCTCGCCATACCGGAAAGGTCCCACCTTCTCGCGTGATCTGCCAGCGACCGTTGCCGTTCGGGAAGGACGTGACGTAGACCTCTTCCCTTCCACCGTCGTCCGCACTGTAGGCGAGCCACTTGCCGTCGGGAGAGATGCGCGCGAAAGCAATTTTGCCGGTGGGCGTTTCGGGCTTCACGATCATCTGCGCCTGGCCTCCGCCGGAAGCCGGCTTCACCCAGACGGAAGCGCCCGTGGGGCCAGACTGCTGGATGTAGAGGAAGTAGCGACCGTCCGGGGACCATTCTGGCCAAGTCAGTGAAACCGGCAATCCCCGATCGTTCTCAGGTGAGAGCAGCAACTCGTCCTTTCCGCCGCCGCTCGAAAGGCGCGCATGCAGCGACGTTCCACCGAGTACCGTGGGGCCAAACTGAACCATGTAAGCGACGCGCTGTCCGTCGGCCGACCACGACGGCATCAGGTGAGTGCCATCGTCGAAGGTGAGCCGCGCGCGCGAACCATGCTCGAGATCGAGCACCCAGATATCGGACTTGGGATTACCCAGCGAGACGGCAAAGCGCTTGCCGTCGGGAGAAAGGCGACCTCCGCGAAAGCCCGCGCGTTCGCCGACGCGACTCAGGACCTTCCCGCTGCGATCCATCCAGAACAGGTCGGTGTCTCCCAATCCGTTTTCCGAGCCCGGTTCGTAGATCAACACGCCGCGATCCGCCACCGAAGCGACGGTGTGAAAGACGCCGCTGTCGTGCTGCACATCGTTCGCCACCACGGTAGGGTCGCCGGAGAGCGTACCGCGGTCCGGATCAAATTTCTGTGCTACCAGCGCGTTCTGCTGGTGGTAGAGCAAGTATCCCGAGGAATACAGCCCGCCAGAATCGGTGGCGAGCACAAGCCGGGTGGCATCGCTGTCGAGCGAGCCCATGAAGATGCCGTTGTCCTCGCGGCGCCCTCCGGCGTGATTGGTGGCATAGAACAGGAAATGCTTTCCGTCAGGAAGGAACGTGGGCCAGCGATGGGTGCTGTGTTTGCTGAGATCGAGTTTCGTGACACGCTCGGGTGTCCCGCCGTTAGCGTTGACCTTCCAGAGCGAATCGCGATAGTCAGGCGCATACAAAATAACGTTGTTTGCGCTCCAGGCGCCGCCGCGCGCGTTGGGGGCGTCGGCTAAAACGGTGGCCGGGCCACCGCCGGCGGAGATCTTCCGCAGCTTGCCATTCGAGAAGAACGCCAGGTACTTGCCGTCCTGTGACCAGAATTGCGCGAACGCTCCATCGGTGCCGGCAAGCTTTTCGGCCGCGGAACTGTCGAGGCGGCGAACCCAGATCGAATTCCCTTCCTTCCCCGTGCGGGCAGCGAAGGCGACACGAGTGCCATCGGGCGAGAGCACGGGCGGACCGGAAAAGTCACCCACGAAATCGAATCCGGCATCCGGGGGCGGCATGATGGAAGCGCGAATCACGCGCGGGTGCGGCCGCGAGAAGAACGCAAACCACAAAACAAGAGCGAGCAGAGCGGTGAGTGCCGCGATCCACCACGCACGCTCACGCCAGCGCGGATGGGGCAGCGCGATGCGCTGCGCACCCGAGGTGCTGTCGACCGAACTGATCCAGCGCAACTGGCGAGCAACATCGGCCGCACTCTGCCAGCGGGAATCAGGGTCCTTCATCAGCGCACCCTGGATGACGTGCTGCAGAGACGGCGGAGCCAGGGGTTGATGTATTGAAACCGGCTCGGGATCTTTCTCTAGAATTGCCGACGCGACCGTCACCTGGCTCTTGCCTTCGAACGCGCGGCGTCCGGTGGCCATCTCGTAGAGCACGGCGCCGAAGCTAAAGATGTCGCTGCGCGCGTCGGCTTCCTTCCCTTCGATCTGCTCGGGCGACATGTACTGGTACGTGCCAATCACCGTGCCTTCGGCGGTAAGTGGCTGGGAGTAGTTCGGCGACGTCATGGTGGCCGACAATCCGGAGGATTGCGGCACGACCGGCTGGGCCGTCTTGGCGAGTCCGAAGTCGAGCAGCTTGGCGCCCGTGCGCGTGATCATGATATTGCCGGGCTTCAGGTCGCGATGCACTACGCCCATGCGGTGCGCCTGCTCGAGCCCTTCGGCGACTTCGGCGCCGTAGCGGAGCACCAACTCCAAGGGCAAGCGGCCTTTGGTGAGGCGCGCCCCGAGGGTTTCGCCCTCCAGAAACTCCATGACGATGAAGTGAACGCCGTCCTGCTCGCCGAGGTCGTAGAGCTGACAGATGTTGGCATGGCTAAGTTGCGAGATGGCGCGCGCTTCGCGCTGAAAACGTTCAAGCGCCGCCGGCTTCTCGGCGAATTGCGACGGAAGAATCTTGACGGCGACCGTGCGATCGAGACGCTTGTCGACCGCGCGATAGACTTCGCCCATCCCGCCCGCGCCGACGGGCGCTAGGATCTCGTAAGGTCCAAGTTTTGTGCCGCTGGAAAGAGGCATGTGGGGCTAGGGGATTATAGCGTGGGCAGGCATTGGGTTTTAGGTATTGTCCTTGGGCTTTGGGCTTTAGGGCTCTGGGCCTCAGCGCACAACTCTCCAAGCCCCCAGGCCTAAGACACAAGATCTAAGACCTGCCCTCTAGTTTGCTTTCATTTTTTCTTTTACGCTGTGGGCTAGTTTTTCGATTTCTTCTGCTTTTTTTACTACGTCGAAGGAGAGGACGTTTTCATTCGTTTTGTCGACGTAGTCCTTGAGTTCGGTGGCCAGTTTGAGCAGCCTTTCGGTATCCCGCTTTAACGCTGCCTGGCGCTCCTGATTGGCCTTCTTCTGCATGTCGCGCTCGAGCTTTGATTTCGCTTGGTCCTCGAGCGAGGGGGGCTGCGTTTGCGATGGGTCCGGCATGGGCGGGAACTTGGGATTTTGGGCGAGCACACAGGGCGATCCGAAGCTCACCGTCAACACGAAGACGAAGAGGCAATGACTTAGTTTCACCGGAAATCTCCACGGCAGAGATGCACTGAACTTGTGTTGATTATAAGTGGAGAGTAGCTCGTTTCGCAGTTCCGCTAAGTCGCCAGGCGTTCGACACGGTGCGGCAAAAAGTCATCGTGGCGAATCGATCGGAATTTCTCCAACCGACGGTGCCCCACGTTCGCGCGCCCTTTGCGCTAACGTGGGTTCCTACCGCTGATGCGAATTTCCTAGCAGGCACTCGTGGTGTAGCCCAGGTTAGCGCCCAAAGAGCGGGCGCGAACCTGGGGCACCGCCGGCTCTTGCAGAGTCTTCTGCACAAATAAAAAGGCGAGGATTCAAATCCTCGCCTCGGATATCTCACTTGCTGCAGACTGATTTACAACTGGCTCATCTTGGCCAGGAACTCGCTGTTGCTGGTCGCCTTGGCCAACCGCTCAATGAGCAACTCCATGGCTTCGACCGGGCTCAGCGGGTTCAGCACTTTGCGGAGCACCCAGATGCGGGTCAGGTCTTCTTTCGGGATCAGTAGCTCTTCCTTACGGGTGCCCGAGCGCTGAATATCGATGGCCGGAAAGGTGCGCTTGTCGACCAACTTGCGGTCGAGAATGATTTCCATGTTGCCCGTGCCTTTGAATTCTTCAAAGATCACGTCATCCATGCGTGACCCGGTATCGATCAGCGCGGTCGCAATAATCGTCAGCGAACCGCCCTCTTCGATATTACGAGCAGATCCAAAGAAGCGCTTCGGACGCTGTAACGCGTTGGAATCGACGCCGCCCGAGAGCACCTTGCCGCTGGGCGGAACGATCGTGTTGTAGGCACGCGCCAGGCGCGTGATCGAATCGAGAAGAATCACCACGTCGCGCTTGTGCTCGACCAGACGCTTGGCCTTTTCGATCACCATTTCCGCAACTTGCACGTGGCGGGCAGCGGGCTCGTCAAAGGTCGAGGAGATAACTTCGCCTTTCACCGAGCGCTGCATGTCGGTAACTTCTTCCGGACGCTCGTCAATCAGCAGGACGATTAGCACAACTTCCGGGTGATTGGTCGTAATGGAGTTCGCGACGTTCTGCAAGAGCATCGTCTTGCCGGCGCGGGGCGGCGACACGATCAGACCGCGCTGCCCTTTTCCAATGGGCGTCAGCAAATCCATGACGCGGGCACTAACGTTTTCGCGCGTGGTTTCGAGCTTCAGACGCTCCTGCGGATACAGGGGCGTGAGGTTGTCGAACAAGATCTTGTTGCGGGCTTCATCGGGCGACTCAAAGTTGACCGCTTCGATCTTGACCAGCGCGAAGTATTTTTCACCTTCGTGCGGAGGACGGACCTGGCCGCTGATGGTGTCACCAGTCTTGAGATCGAACTTGCGGATCTGTGAGGGCGAGACATAGATGTCGTCGGGCCCGGGAAGGTAGTTGTAATCCGGCGAGCGGAGGAAGCCATAGCCGTCGGGCAGAATCTCAAGTACACCCTCGGCAAAGATGTGGCCTTCCTTTTCGCTCTGCGCCTGAAGGATCTTGAAAATCAGATCCTGCTTGCGCAGGCCGCTGGCCCCGGGCAGATCCAGAGATCGGGCGATCTTGGTCAACTCGGTAATATTCTTTTCTTTGAGTTCAGCGATGGTCATTGATCACCTACGGGAAATTTACAGGGGGGTGCGGCTGGAAGACTTGCAACTGCGGGGGCAGGAGGCGGGGCTGTTTTAAGCAGCCCGCCGTTGCGCCTCGGCAAAATTCTCCGGCTCTGACAGAACGGCCTGCCGCTCCGCGCCAGCGATCCGGTCCAATACCTGATTCATGGTTTCTTGAATGCGGGTGCTAGGCCGATGAAACTTCCGCGTGGCCTTGGAGGCAAGCTGACAGAGCATATAACGGTTCCGCAAAGTATGTAAAGCTTCAAAAACTCGATCAGAGCGCATGGCTGTAAACTTCTCCTTTTACGTTTGTTCGCCAGAGACCCTTTACCTGGTCAACCCAATAGAGCGCCTTCAGCTAGGCGTAAGTCACTATTTAAGATGGGTTTACACGGATTGAACGGGTCAATCCTATAGATGCTCCACCTACCCTGAAAGTTGCTTTTTTCTGGGTTTATGGCCTGGTTCGACGCAGGGGCAACGTCCAGCTTGGACCGCGAACGACTAGCAAATCCTTCGGAACGCGCTAATGTAATGGCAAAAAGACGCAACGTCAAGGATTTCCTTCCGGTCCGCGATTAAACCGATTTAGCCCTTTGGTTCCCCGGTTGATACCTCCATTCCCTCCTAATTTGTTCCGCTCCAGATTTATAGGTTTCATTCGTTCCTCCCGGGTTTGGTATCTTCCCAAGGAACGCATGATTTCAGGGACCTTGCATGAGTGATTCAGTACGCGAATCGGCTGGAGTCGACGGCGGTAAGGGCCAGCGGGGCAATGCGCCTACCCAGCGACTGGACAAGTGGCTTTCCGCGCTGGTGGCTGGGCGCGGCAGCGATCTATTGCTGGTGGCGGGAGTGCCGGCGTCGATCCGGTTCGAAGGGCGAGTGCAGCCCATCGGATCAGAAAAGCTCTCCGGCGCGGAGATCGAGGCCGCAGTCCTGCCGGCATTGATCCCGCGTGCGGTGCGGCAGTATGAGGAGGGTCAGATTTCGGACTCTTCTTACAGGCTGGAGGGTGTCGGGCGGTTTCGCATCAATCTTCACCGGGAAAAAAGCATGGCGGCGGCGACCGTACGCGCGCTGCCGGTGCGGGTTCCGCTGCTGGAGGAGCTTCGTCTGCCGCCCGCGGTGGAAGCCCTTTCGCGTTTGCCGCGCGGCCTGGTTCTGATTGGCGGACCGGCAGGCTCGGGAAAATCCACGACCGTGGCCGCCCTGGTTCACGAGATCAATCGCCGCGAGGCGCGGCACATCATCACGATTGAAGACCCGCTCGAGTACGAGCACCAGCACTTGCAGAGCATCGTGGAGCAGGTGGAAATCGGAGTGGACGCACCCGACTTCCCTACCGCCTTGCGAGCCGCTTTAAGGCAGGCTCCCGACGTGATTGTGGTTGGAGAAATGCGCGATCCAGAAACCATGCGCATTGCGGTCGCTGCGGCTGAGACCGGGCACCTGGTGCTCTCGACGCTGCACACAACTGATGTTGCCTCGACCATCGCCAGGATTTCTGATTCCTTCCCACCCGAGCGCCAGCCTACGATTCGCCAGGAATTGGCGATGGCGATCTCCGCCGTGCTCACGCAGATTTTGCTGTCCAGCAAGCGCGGAGGCCGAGTTCCGGTCGCGGAACTCCTGATGATTGGGTATGGTGCGCGCCAGCACATCCGGCGGAATGCCCTGCAGCACCTGCACCAGGAAATCACGATGACCAAGAACAAGGGATCAGTGAGCCAGGAAGAATCGCTGCAGCAACTGGTAAGGCAGGGAGACGTTGACCGCGAGGAAGCACTACTCTATGCGGCGCATCCGGATGACTTGTTGAGTCTGATTCGATCGGAAGGCCGCAACCTGGCAAGCTAGATGGTGCCCCAGGTTCTCGTCCATTCTTTGGACGGTAACCTGGGCTGCACATGCCAGGGATGTCGCGATTCCAGTGAGGCGTGTAGTTCCCAGGTTAGCGCCACAAACCGGCTCGAACCTGGGGCACCGCTGGTTCAGGGGTGAGTTAGAACTCGAAGTAGCCCGCGCGTGAAGTGCGCTCGTTGCCTTCTGTGCCGGTGGCCGGCAGCAATCCTACGATGCCGCGCAGCGTTTCCCAAGCAGCCTGATTGAGCGCAGGATCGGCACCTACCAGGTCGCGAATCATCTGCCAGGCCGCGATGTTGAGCGCTCCCTCAGGAGCGGGGCCCATGGCCAGCGACACCGAGCACTGCGAGCAGAAGCAGATGCGCTGCGAAGTTGATTTCTGGCGCGGCCGGACGCCCACGGTTTGGGCGAACATGTACACCGCGACCGACTTGTCGCCCGCCTCAAGCTCACGATTGCAGCGAAGACAGTAAACGTTCTCCAAAGTTCTCCCCTAGGAAATCTTCACCCTGCAAAAATAATGTTGCCAGCAAGGGTCCAGCCGCAAGTACGAAGGGAGATTCCATGGCCTGCGGAGAGACGCACGTTTTCGCCTGAGAAGGCATGCAGGAACCTTGGGAAGCGGCGGGCAGCGTCGCATCGGCGGGCGAGGACGCCCGCCGCTCCATTGTTTGCTCACGCGGCATGGTTCGCTGTCCAGCCTGAACCAAGGTGTGCTCTAGTCAGGGACCGCCACGTTCGGGCAGTCTGCTGCTATGACCACGGGCGATCACTTCTCGATCGTATTGTCGAAGAGCCGGGGGCCGGAACGGCCTCGGAATTTCGTGCGCCTCGAGCATCTCCGTCGTTTGCGCGGGTCTGAACAGGTGGCCGCCATCTGCTACCGACTGGGCAAGCGTGGTATTGAGTTCCTGCTGGTGCGCACGCGCAGTCGCCGCTGGACATTTCCCAAGGGCAGTATCGAGTCGGGACTGACGAATGCTCAGGCGGCGGCGCTTGAGGCGTTCGAGGAAGCGGGAGTTCACGGCTGCATCGAGGAATCCGCGTTTGCGCGCTACGTGCGCGTAAAGCCGGGTCGCGACCCGTTGTCGAGCGAGATCGAAGTCGTCATCAACGCGCATTTGTGTGAAGTCCGTCGGCTCGGGAAGCCCGAAGAAAAAGATCGGGAGCCGACCTGGTTTTCCGCGGAAAAGGCCAAGCGTCGCTTGCGTGAGGAGCGTGCTGACGACTACGGCGAAGATCTCGCGCAAATTGTGGATCGAGCCGTGGCGCGAATTCAGCGACAATATCGCGGCGAACACGGAAGAGTTATGCGAAGGGCCGCCGAGGTGATTGAGATCGACAATGCGCGGCTTGCGGGAATGAATGGAAAGGCAAGCAAAGCCCGGCAACGTGGCTCGATCTAAGGTTTCTCCTCATTTGGTGTAGGCATGGGGCCTGCAGGTTTCCAGTCGCGGATGCGCTTCTTGAATTCCTCGAACTCCGGCGATGCCGTAACCTGAGCATCTCGTCTTGGTAACACGTCCGCGATTTCTTCGTGCAGCGCCTTCAAGCGGACCGAAGTTTGGGGAAATGGACTGAACGCTTGCGCTGTTGGTTCAATCACAGGTCCGATTCGCTGTATAACTTGAACGAAACTTTCCGGATCGTGGCCAGCCTTGAAGACGTACTGCACGCCGAAGTAATCTGCGTCTAATTCAAACCGTCTTTTATGGCTCAGCATGCCCATGGAGATGACCTCTTTGGATCCGTCGGTGGGCGGCACATTCGATCCGACATAGATGAGCGAACTGGATCCGATGTTAGCTGAGTTCTCCAGGGTCATCAGCCGCGTGACAGAACGAAGGGCGGTGTGCGCGATGCCTCTGGCAAGCACGCTTGCCAGCTCGTCTTCGTTTTCCAACTGAAGCAAGAGTCTGCGACTGAGGTACTGGTAACCGCCAGGCAGCGTGACGGCCGTGACCTGCTCGCTGTCGAGCAGACGCACGGTAATCGGGATTTTCGTATCTGAATTCCTGGCGAGGTTGTCGGCAATGCGGGCGACATAATCGGTGATGACTCGATCGTTCACGATTTTGCTTGACGATTCGATCTGTGCGGAAAACGTCTCGCCAAGCCGCTTTTCTCCCTCAATCGAATACCAATTCCCCTGCATGCCCCCTGCAATGTTGCGGTGTCCGATGGCGGCGATGTTCTTGTCCGACCGGGAGCGGTGTTCGCCCGAGTTGGCGAAAGCCCTGTCTATGTTGAAGCCGGCTAGAGTCGCCAGGATCAGAACGAGCATGAGCGAACAGTTTTTCTTTTGCACGATTCGCCTCGCGCGCCAGGGTCGGTCTCGCCCCGTCCTTAGACTGTCTAATTTGAGTGTACTCGCAGGCAGGCGACTGCTGGCGGGTATGAGAGCCTTGGCTGATTGCGATCGACAAGGAACTCCTTGTGCAAAGTTGTGCGTACAGGGCAATAGCCAAGCCTAAGCGCAAGTAAGTGTCGGATCGTGTGACCCTTCCCCACACAGCTCCGACGGATCCCTCAAACCCCGCTCGGGGCGGACGATTTCGAAACATTTCCAGTTTTGTTGCCTACCGTCTTGTTACCTATCTGGCAGAGGCACGTCTGTGTATCGGTACTGACGTCGGCTCTGGGCCTTGAGTGAAAAACTTGAGAGGTGAACGATGAGCTTGGATTTTCGTTCCTTTCAGACTTCGAAAACCAATTCCATTCACAATACAATTAGCACCTTGGTCCTATGCTTTGCTTTAGCCTGCGGGCTGGTGGCGTTCAGTTCGATGGCATCCGCTGACGACGGGAACGGTTCAGGCTCTGCGAGCTGGAGTCCATTAACCAATCTGCCGCCCGGGGGTTCCGTCATCAACTTATTGCTTTTGACCGATGGATCGGTCATTGCGCAGAGCGGCGAGGACGGTCAGCACTGGTTCAGGCTCACCCCCGATGCCCACGGGAGCTATGTGAACGGGACCTGGACGACGATTGCGCCCATGATCTTCCCGCGCATCTACTTCAGCACCAATGTTCTGCAAGATGGCAGAGTCTGGCTGTTGGGCGGGGAGTATACCGGACCGTACTTCGACCCGAATATCGCGCCTTCCGGTGAAATCTACGACCCGGTCAAAGACACCTGGTCCCCCATCGCACCGTATCCCAACGAGGTGGGTGGTTGCGGCCACCGCAATGTGACCTCCGACGTTCAGCTGACAGCAGGTTCACCAGTAGTCACGGGCATCTATTCCACCGACCGCATCACGGCTGGCTGGACGATCACCGGGAGCGGAATCCCCGCCGGCGCGACCGTGGTGAGCGTGGATTCGGCGACCCAGGTGACCATCTCGGCTAATGCGACTTCAAGCGGACCCAGTCAGGCGGTCCGGTTCAGGGGTATCGCACTGGCGTGCTTCGGCGATGACCCTACCATGCTGATCTCGGGCAGGCGGATTCTGGCCGGCAACATCTTTAACAATTCCACATTCACCTACTCGGTCGACACAAACTCCTGGACGCAAGCGGCCACCAAGGTCTACAACGACCGCAGTGATGAAGAAGGCTGGACTGGCCTCGCTGGCGGAGGCATCCTGACTTACGACCTGTTTCAGAGTATCGCGACAAGCCAAGGCTACGCCGAGGTCTACAACCCTGCACACAATGTTTGGACGGCCATTAGTCCCGCCGATGGCTCGGCTAGCGGAGTGTTGCCAGTCCTGAGCAGCCCGGCCCTTGGCTTTGAACTGGGGCCATCGATGCGGTTGCAGGATGGCCGCGCGCTGGTGATCGGAGCGAACCAGCACACGGCGCTGTTTAACCAGGCTGCGAACAGTTGGTCGGCAGGTCCGGATATCCACGGCACCTTAAGCAATCCATTTGGCAGTCTCCGGCATGCCAACTTTGGAGCGGATGATGCGCCGGCCGCGCTCATGCCGAACGGGCATGTTTTGCTCGCGGCGGATGCGGGTCCGAATCCGATCACCAGCAATGGCGACGCGGCAGCTGGCACTGCCATCATCAGCAACATCCCTTCCACGGCAGGTCTGCAGGTTTCCTGGGGAGTCTTCCAGGCTGACGGGACCTCGAACGTGATACCGCCGAACACGGTCATCACCAGCATCGACTCTCGTCACCAGATCCATATCTCAAACAATGTCGCAGTTTCCGCTCAGGCAATCAGCCTGGTGTTCGGCGGCGAATTCAGCAGCCCCACACAGTTGTTTGATTTCGACCCGAAAGAAAACGAGATCTCCCCGGTGAGTCCGCCCCTGAACGACCCAAATCTGCCTACGTTTGCTGCATTCGTAACCCGGATGCTCGTGCTTCCGAACGGGCAGGTGTTGTTCAACGACGGACTCGGCAACCAGCTTTATGCCTACACGCCGAGAGGATCGGCCAACCACGCCTACTTGCCCGTCATTGAAAGAGTCCGGCGCGGCGAAGATGGCGTGTTCACACTGACCGGCCGACAATTGAACGGACCATCGGATGCGTCAGCCTACGGCGATGATGCGCAAAGCAATGAGAACTTTCCCATCATCCGGCTGCAGAATTCCAGCGGGCTGGTTTTCTATTGCCGTTCGACCGACTGGAGTTCGACCGATGTAGGCGCGATTCCACACGAAAGCGTCAAATTCACCCTGAACCCAGCGGTCACGCCCGGTGTCTATCAACTGGTCGTGAGCGCAGGCGGCGTCTCCTCTTCCCCGGTCATGATCCGCATCACCGAGGAAGAACTGAATCATCACTAGAACCGGGCTTTGTTGATGTCCTTCCGCCGGGCTTGCCTAGACGAACTCGCCGGAGAGTCGACGGCACGCTCGGCGCAGCGGCACAAAAAGGCGAAGAGCGGAGGATGTTTCCTCCGCTCTAACTTCTTTGCTGCTTGTTACTGGTTGAGTGGGTTCAGAGCCTGGCAAGCAGCCGTCCCGGCTATAACCGCGCCCGTCGGGTCGGCGCGCACAACTGCGTCTTCAAAAGAGCAGAAGCTCCGGGTGCCGGTCTGACCAACCGTGATTGGATTACCCTGGATGTAGTAGCCTCCGCCAGCGCCTGCGCCCACGAACAGGTAGCCGCTCTTTCCGCTGCCCGCCGGGTTGCCGTTGTTGGCAAGAACGCTGTCAATCAGGCAGGCGCTGGCAGGCGCGGACACGCAAGCCGCACCGATCGGGCCGCCCAGATCCTTAAGCGCGACTGCATAGCCGGTGGTTGGGTAGGTGGACTGATAGGTGATCTGAGCCGTGTTTACGGTACGAATGGAGCTGGCCGCGGACGCCTCGTTGGCCGCCATACGGGCGCGCAGCAGATTCGGAATCGCAATCGAAGCAATGATCAAAATGATCGCGACCACAATCAACAACTCGATCAGTGAAAACCCCTTCTGTTTCCGCATCTATTCATTCTCCCTAAGATGACGAACCTAAATTGGCTCGGATGCCTTGGCATCCACCGACTATTCCAGCAAGACACGCACGCCGGCCAGCGGTTACGGAATCTGTATAAGAAAAGCGTACTTCGGAATGGACTGACTTAGTTCAGAGAACCTGAACGAGGGGAGAAACAGCTCACTCAGTGTTAACCCTACCCTGAACTCCTTCTCGCGTCAACGGCGATCCGGGGAGGGCAAAAGTGAGGAAGGGCAGCAAATTGGGGCCAGACCGGGACCTTCTGGTCCGCCGTCGTTGATGTAGCCAGTGATTTCACTGACTGACACTCAACCCAATCGTCCTAATCTCGTCACCGCGAATGGGTTCCGGGCAAAACCCTCTAGGCCCAGTAGGTGCGATCCAGCGTTCGGTACTGAATCGTCTCGGCAATGTGTTTGGGTTGAATTGCAGGCTGGGCTTCGAGGTCGGCGACCGTGCGGGCGACTTTCAGGATGCGGTCATGGGCGCGGGCGCTCAGACCTTGCTGGGTCATGGCGCGCTCGAGCAGGCGCTCGCAGTCGGCACTGAGGTCGCAGAAGGTGCGCACGTGGCTGGAGGACATCTGGGCGTTGCAGTAAACCTTTTGCCGGTTTCCGGCAAAACGCTGTAGCTGAAGTTGGCGCGCGGCGATCACGCGCTCGCGAATTTGAGCTGAAGCCTCGGGCACGCTGGTCGAGCGCATTTCTTTGTAGTTCACTGCCGGCACGTCGATGTGTATGTCGATGCGGTCCATCAGCGGTCCGGAAATCTTGGCAACATATCGCTGAATCATGGGCGGAGAGCAGCGGCATTCGCGCGTGCGGTCGTTGTGGAATCCGCACGGGCACGGATTCGTCGCAGTCGCGAGCATGAAGCGGGCGGGAAAGGTCAGCGACATGGCGGCGCGGGCGATGCAGACCGTGCCATCTTCGAGAGGCTGGCGCATGACTTCCAGGGCGTTTCGAGGAAACTCCGGCAACTCATCGAGGAACAGGACACCATTGTGTGCGAGCGAGACTTCGCCCGGTCGTGGGATGACGCCGCCGCCAATGAGGCCTGCATCGGAGATGGTGTGGTGTGGTGAACGGAAGGGCCGCACGCCCACCAGTCCGGCGCCGGAGTCGAGCACGCCCGCCACGCTATGAATCTTGGTGGTCTCGAGCGCTTCTTCGAAGGTGAAGGGGGGCAGGATGGTTGGCATGCGCTTGGCGAGCATGGTCTTGCCGGAGCCGGGCGGGCCGATCATCAGGATGTTATGGCCCCCCGCGCATGCGATCTCCAGGGCACGCTTGGCGGTTTGCTGTCCGCGAACGTCTTTGAAGTCGACCGCAAAATGCTGCGCCTCGCCGAGTAGCGTGTCTCCATCCACCGTGACCGGGGCAATGCCGTTGCCCGTGTTCACGAAATGGATCACGTCGAGCAGCGACTTCACGGGATCGACTTCGATGCCGCTGACCATGGCGGCCTCTCGTGCGTTGACTGCGGGCACGATCAACCTGCGCAGCTTTCTGCCGCGCGCCTCGATGGCGATTGGCAGGGTTCCGCGAATGCCGCGCACCCCGCCATCGAGTGAGAGTTCGCCGACAAAGACGCTATCCAAAAGCTCTTTCTTGTTGAGGCCGCCGTACGCACCGAGAATCCCGAGGGCCATCGGCAGATCGAATCCGGAGCCTTCCTTGCGGATGTCAGCGGGCGCAAGATTTACGGTGATGCGCGTGGGAGGGATGTCGTATCCGCAATTGCGCAGGGCGGAGCGGACCCGGTCGCGGCTCTCGCGGACGGCGGCGTCGGGCAGACCCACGGTGTGGAAGTGGTCATCGTTGGTCTTGATGCCGGAGACGTCGACCTCGACCTCGATGATGTTGGCGTCGATTCCGTAGACCGCGGCGCTGAAGGTTTTGTAGAGCATGCGGAGGCCGGCGAACGGGAGAGACTCCTCCACGACCGCCTGCTCCAGCCTAGACGGAGGCCCACGAAACAGAAGGTGATTGTTGTCACTTAGAGGCGTGACCACTCCGCTTTGCACCCTCGCACCCAAATCTTGATGATGAAAGGTGCAGTGCAAAACAACCGGACTCTTCGGCGCCACGTTTCCCGTGTAAACACGTTCTCTGCAACGCGTACCAAAACATCCAACAAGTTGCCGAAGGCAGTCCTGTTTTCTTTGCGGCTTGTGCTCTACGATGGCAGCGAGATTCCCGTGCCCAAGGCGATCGTCGGCCTTCGATGTCGGGGATGGAATTAAATATGGCTGCGGAACAGAACCAACCCCCAGGTTCGCAGCGGTCCCCGGGCCACCTGGATCAAGAAGAAAACCGGCTGTGGCGCTACGCCCTGTGGTTCCTGGTGTTGCTTGCCGTGGCATTGGCCGCGCTGCTTTGGGAGCGGCTTGAGAACGTTCCCTATTATCTCCGAGCCATCGCGCCCGGCGTGGTGATACTGTCGGTCCTCTTCGCTGCTTATGCCTATGGCCGCCGCCGTGAAGTTTCCGAACTTAAGGTTCTGCTGAAAGATCTGCAGGACCGGGTCGGCGTCGCCCCCTCCGAAGAACAGCTTGATCAACTGAGCCAGGTCATCCTGCGGTCGCAACGCAGTTTCAAGGAACTCATCGATTCGTTCGATGACATTGCGTGTGCCATGTCGCTGGATGGGACCTTCCGCACGGTGAATCGCCGGCTCACGGACCTCGTGCACCTGCAATACGCGCAGATTGTGGGCCACAAGTTCGACGAGTTCTGCGAGACACCCACGCGCATTGAAATTGAGGCCGGCATTGGCCGCTTCCTCGACAAACGGCGCTGGGCGGGCATTGTTCCCGTCAAGTTGAAGGGCAGTTCGCGGGTGCTCTACTTCGACTGCGTTCTAAACGCGATCATCAAAGGCGATGAAGTGGTGGGCGCAAGCGTCCTGGCGCGCGATGTGACGGAGGAGCGAGAGAAGGAACGCCGCTTCACGGAACTGTTCGAGACCCTGCAGGAAGGCGTTTACTTCTGCACGCCCGAAGGCAAGCTGCTGGATGGAAATCCGACGCTGGTTACAATGCTCGGCTATGTCAACAAATCGGATCTGCTAGCCCTTGATCCGAAGGCGTTGAATGTCGATCAGGCACAGACGCCGGTGCTGGGGCGTAGCGCCGACGATCGTGGTGGCGTACGCACGCGCGAAGTCCAATTGCGTCGCCGGGATGGCAGCGTAGCGATCTGTCTCGACACCTCGCGTGCAGTTTGGGATGAAGCGGGCACGATCATCCGCTACCAGGGAACGCTGACCGACGTCAGCGAGCAACGAAAGATGGAGTCGGCGCTTCGCCAGCAGGAACAATTCAGACAAAAACTGCTGGAGAGCTTTCCGGATCTAATCCTGGTGGTGGATCTGGAAGAGCGTTACACGTTCGCCAGTTCGCGCATTCGTGACTTGCTGGGATATCGCCCCGAAGAATTGGTGGGCAAGAAGATTGAAGACCTGCAGGACCACTCGCCCGAATTCCTGTCGCTGTACCGCGACGTTGCATCGGGCAAACAGTTGTTTGCGGCGTCAGAGTACGGGGCCCTTCACCACGATGGCAACTGGCGCACCATGCGCGCTTCGGCCAGCCAATTCTTCGATTCGGAGAACGAGCTCAGCGGCGTAATTATTTCGGTGCGCGACATCACCGTCGAGAAAAAGCTGGAGCAGCAGATTATCCAAAGCGAACGCCTGGCTGCCATGGGGCAGATGATCGGAGGGTTCGCGCACGAGCTCAACAATCCGCTGACGACCATTGTCGGAGTCAGCGACCTGCTTCGCGAGGGGGAGAACAGCGAGTCGCGGATCAAGCAGCTCAACATGCTGCATCAACAGGCAAGGCGGGCAACGGAGATCGTGCAGAACCTGATGTATTTCTCGAGGCCGCCCGCCCCCGGCAAGACTCCTGTGAACCTGAGCGAACTGGTGACCCGCACCCTGCATCTGCACGCCTACTCCTTGCGCAAGAGCAATATCACGGTCGACTTTCTGCCGGAAGAAAGTCTTCCACAAGTCACGGGCGACCCGCACCAGCTGATGCAGGTATTCCTGAACCTGATGTTGAATGCGGAACAGGCCATCCGCGAAGCCCGCGACAAAGGAACGCTGCGCATCAGGCTGCGCAAGACCGACGGCGACATCCAAGTCGTCTTCGAAGACGATGGCCCCGGTATTGCCCCGGAAATCCTGCCCAACATTTTTGATCCGTTCTACACCACCAGGCGTCCAGGCCGCGGTACGGGTCTGGGGCTGAGTATCTGCAAGGCCGTCCTAAAGGAACACTTAGGAAATATCGAGGCGACCTCCGCACCCGGTGGTGGCGCGGTCTTCACCGTGTCGCTGCCGATCCCGCCGCGATCCTGACCTGCTTCTATACTGATCGCCTGATGCAGATCCTCGAAGGTCAAACTGCGCTAGTCACGGGAGCCTCTCGCGGCATTGGGCGCGCTGTGAGCATGCACCTGGACCGGGCCGGGGCGAACGTCATCCTGCACTACAACGCGAACAAGGCAGCCGCTGAGGCGGTAGCGCGTGAGATCGGACGGTCCTCATCGATTGTGCAGGCCGATTTGCGATCCCCGCAAGCAATCGACCGCCTGGTGCGCTCGCTAGGGGAAACGAAGATCGACATCCTGGTCAACAATGCCGGGCTATGGGGACCAACGGCTTTAGGGTCGACAACGCTTGAGACGTTGGAGTCGATGCTCGACGTAAATGTGAAGGCAGTCTTCTGGCTGACACAGGCCCTGCTTCCTCTTCTGCGTGATGGCGCGCGGATCGTGAATGTTTCATCGATTGCGGGCAGGATCGGCCGGGCCGGAGGGCGCAGCGTTTACGGCGCGAGCAAAGCGGCCATCGATGCCTTCACCCGCAACTGGGCTCTGGAACTTGCGTCCAGGAAGATCCGAGTCAATGCGGTCGCGCCGGGATATGTCGATACAGACATGACGGCGGAGTATTTCGCAGACAAGCGGCGACTGCAGCACGCCATCGATCGCCAGCCGTTCGGGAGACTGGCCCATGCTGATGAAGTCGCGGACGTCGTGCTGTTCCTCTGCTCACCTCAGTCGAATTGGATTACGGGCGACTCGATCAATGTGAGCGGGGGATTTGTGGCTTGAGACCTGGCACTTAGCAATTGGCATTTAGCCAAACCACGTTCTTGCCCGCGTTAAGCCATTCGCTAAAGCGAAGGGCCAATGCTAAATGCCAAGTGCCTCCTAGCGTTCTATCGCCATTGCCACGGCGTTCCCACCACCCAGGCAAAGTGCCGCAATCCCACGATGCACATCGCGCCGAATCATTTCGTAGATCAGGGTCACCAGTACGCGCGCCCCGCTGGCTCCGATGGGGTGGCCTAGCGCGACCGCACCTCCGTTGACGTTCACCCGATTCATATCGAGACCAAGTTCGCGAATCACGCCCAGCGCCTGCACCGAGAAGGCTTCATTTAATTCGTAGAGATCGACTTCGTCCTTCTTCCAGCCCGTCTTTTCCCAGATTTTCTTGATGGCTCCCACAGGCGCCATCATCACCCACTTCGGCTCCACCCCGCTGGTTGCCTGGGCAACGATGCGGACCATCGGCTTGGCACCCAACTCACGGGCACACTCTGCGCTCGTAACAACGACCGCGGCCGCGCCATCATTGACTCCCGGAGCGTTCCCGGCCGTGACGGTTCCGTCTTTCTTAAACGCGGGCTTGAGAGAGCGCAGGACTTCGATCGTGGTGTCTTCGCGTGGCCCTTCGTCCTTTTCGAAGATTACCGGCGGTACGCCCTTCTTCTTTGCGGGCAATTCTACGGGCACGATCTGGGATTTGAAGCGGCACTCTTTCATCGCAGCCAGCGCTTTCCGGTGCGAGTCAAGAGCGAATTCGTCCTGCTCCTCGCGCGTGATGCCGTACTTCTCCGCGACGTTCTCGCCCGTGATGCCCATGTGGTAGTCGTTGTAAATGTCCCACAGTCCGTCATGCACCATGGAATCGACGATCGTGGAGTTCCCCAGTCGATAGCCTTTACGCGCCTGCGGAAGCAGGTAGGGCGCATTCGTCATCGACTCCATGCCGCCCGCGACCACGATGGAACTGTTCCCTGTCTGAATTGCTTGTGCTGCGAGAGCGACGGATTTCAATCCCGAGCCACAGACCTTGTTGATTGTCATGGCACCTGTCTCCGGGGCCAATCCGCCGAAGATTGCAGCCTGACGGGCGGGGTTCTGACCCAGTCCTGCGCTGACAACATTGCCCATGATGCACTCGTCCACTTGCTTGGGATCGAGATTCGCGCGCTTCACCGCTTCGCGAACAACTACCGCGCCTAGCTGTGGTGCGGTCAAATCCGAGAGGCTTCCCTGAAATTTTCCAACCGGTGTACGGCATCCTGAAATGATGACGACATCGTCCAAAGCAGCCATATTCCTGCTCCTTGATGAGTTCTCACACTCAATTATAGATGCGCGTCCCGAAGAAAAGTTGAAATTTGCCAATGTGCGGGTCGATGGTGCGGGCAACACTCATCGACGCATCGCACCGACTCATGACGCAAGCGCAAGATGCGCGATCGTGTGTGTTCATCAGTGTTCCAACAAGCTGCGGTGAAGTGATGCTCGAAGAAAATTTGAAGTCATGGTACACGCGGTGACTTTAGTGCACGCTTCGGGCGATCATGCAACACCATTTTTCTCTTGACATCATTTTTCATTGACTCTATACATTCCAATAGTTGCAACAAATGACCGTTGCATAGTCCATGAACAGTGGAAAGGGAGAATAGATCAATGGCAACCAAGAAGAAGGCAGCAAAGAAAAAGAAGAAGCACTAGAAGTCGGCTTCAAACAGGCAAATTGGGGGACGCCAAAAGCGTCCCCCAAAGTTTTTTTGTGCGAGACCCGAATCAGTTGTTGGCAGCGCGCTGCTTGGACGGTGCGCTGTGCAAAGGCTTCTCCGTAGCGGGACACAGATTGCGGTACGAACAGAAGCGGCAGTGATAGCCGGGCGTGGGATCGAAGTTGCCCGCTGCAATCTGATTCGCGACATCTTCGACTTTGGCGCGCGCGCCTTCCAACTGCAGCCGATCACGAACCGTAGCAACCGCGCTGTTTTCCTCGAGGTTGTAGAACACCAGGCGTTCCGACTCGTAGCCCCACTTTTCCCGCGCCGCCATCGCGTAGATCGACAGTTGCAGGCTGTCATCGGCATCCGCTTGGGCACGCGGCTTGCCGGTTTTGTAATCGACGATAGCGACCCGACCGTTCCCCATATCATCGATCCGGTCGATACGGCCGGCGACGGTGGCGCTTCCGACCTTGACCTCGAAATGCTCTTCAGTGTGCAGCACGCGAGGCGTGGCTGACTTGTTGGCGAGGGCCAGGAAGTCCTGCAATTGCTGGATGCCCTGTTGCTCGTACAGCTCCCGTTGGTAGGGATCGTCAATGATTGCCTGGTCGAAATCCGTTCGAAACAACTCGATCACGTCCTCATCGGCGAGCGGACGCTCCAGGCGAATCGACTCGTAGTAAGTTTTGAGCACCCGGTGCATGGAAGCACCATAGAGCATGGCAGCAGGCACGTCGCGCGGGATTCTCCACTCGCGCTCGAGTTTGAATTGGAGGGGGCAGACCTCGTAGCTCTCGACAGCCGTCGCACTCAAGCGGTTCAGCGGGAAGGCGGGGGGCATAGCCAACCACTCGGCGGTGCGCGAAGCGAATTCTGGCGGCGGGGCAGCCCCTGCGAACATGTCGGTCTGGAATTCGCGCGCTGCCCGTTGAATCCGCCAGGATCCCAGAGCTGGATGCTTCATCAACTCGCGCATGAGGCCGGGAGGCGTCTTATCTTTCCCTGTTCCTTGCTTGCCATAAAGAATCAGCGAGTCACGCGCTCTCGTCATCGCGACGTAGAACAGACGGCGTTCCTCCTGCTCGTGCATGGTTTTCCCATCACCCTCCGCCATGGAGTCGGGGTCGCGCAGAGCCTGTGGGAAGTCGATCAATGATTCCTTGTACGCCGAGGGGAAAGAGTTCGACGTGGCCCGGATGATGAACACGTGCGGGAACTCGAGCCCCTTGGCGGAGTGCGCAGTCATCAAGCGCACGGCGTCGGGTTCGTCGGACTGCAGGCACACCGCCCCTCGCGCCTCGCGGAAGTAGCGCAGGTATTCCAGAAACTCGCCCACGCCGCCGGTCTTGGTGAGCGGCTTCGTTTCCCAATCCCCGACGAACTTCAGAAGCGCGCGCAGGGCAGCAGAAGTGCGATCGAAGCCGAACGTCGCAACCAGGAGGTCGAGAGTCGCGAGAGTCCCCGCTCCCGAACTATTCATGGCTTCCCGCACCTTGCGCAGAGTCTCGAGGACTGGGGGACCGCCTTCAATTTGTCCCAGCAGTACGGCGAGGGGAGTTGATTGCGCCTGCGGATCTCGCGGTAGCGCACGCATGGCTGCGCGAAATTTCTCCGGATCAATCTGGAAGCGCGGCAGGGCCGCGACCCTTAACAGGCTGGCGGCATCTGCAGTCGAATCCACTGCGCCCAGGCAGGCGAGCACGTCCCGGACCTCGGGTGTGTCGAGCACGTCCATGTTCTCGATGGAGAACGGGATTTCCTTTTCGCCTAGTTCCTTGGCAATCTCATCCCGATGAAAGTGCGAGCGGTAGAGAACTGCGAAGTCCTTCCAGCGGCAGCGGAACTGCCGGCGCTGTTCCTGAATCACAGCCACGATATCAGTGGCTTCGAAATCCCGGCCGCTCAGGGGCACGATCTCCACCGGCCCGCCGGAAAGCGGCTTGCCTTCTTCTGCGGCGCGCTCCTCGCGCGCGGAACGCAATGGAGTACGCCGGTAATCGAGACTCCCGGCGGGACCGCCTGCGGAGAAGACGGGAGGGTTGCGGTCGATGAGAGCAAAGGCGCATTGCAGGATAGGCGTCAGTGAGCGCTGGTTTTTCTCGAGCACCACCAGTCGCGCCCCTGGGAAGTTGCGCTCAAACAAGCCGAATGCTGCGCTGGATGCGCCGCGAAAACGATAGATCCCTTGGTCGGGATCGCCCACCGCGAAGACATTGCGCTCAGTGCCCGCCAGCGCCGACAGGATCTTCACCTGCGCGAAGTTGGCATCCTGGAACTCGTCCACCAGAATGAAGGGTGCACGCTGCTGTTCCCTGGCCAGAACTCCGGGATCATCTCGCAAAAGCTCATAGGCCTTGGTGATCATGTGGCCGAAGGTTCCAAGATTGTCCGCCTGCAGAAGACGCTCGACGATGGCGAAGACGGAAGCGATTTCCCTGCACCGCCCTAGTACCTCGTCGTCATTGAGTGCGTCCGCGTCCTTCGATTTCGTGACGCGGGGCACGGGCAGCACGCCGCAACCCAGTTTCTCGACATACTCCCCATACTTCTCCGGGCTTACCAACTCGTCCTGACAACGGCGCAGGAATTCGAGCAGGTCGTCGAGGAACTGGGTGACGTTCGCCGCCCGCACAAAATAGTTGAGGCCGAGATCGCGAATCTGCTTGCGTAGAAAAATCCACAGATCCTTGTCGTCCAGAACCTTGAACCCCCGGCCGCAGCTTTTCAGGAGTTCATTGCAGTAGGCATGGAAGGTCACCGCCCGCAGACTGGAGACATCCGTTCCGCGGAGTTCCGCCTGCACGCGCTCGCGCATCTCCTTGGCGGCGTTATCGGTGTAGGAGAGGGCGAGGATTTCCGATGGGCGGGCGTGTCCATTACGAATGAGGGCAGCGATGCGGCGTGTGAGGACGGTGGTTTTGCCCGTGCCGGCCCCGGCAACCACCAGCAGGGGACCGTGCACATGCTCGATGGCTTCCCGCTGGCGCTCGTCAGGCGTTACGGCAGCCGCACGCGCGGTGGACTTCGAAACAGCCATTGAGTGCAGAATACCAGAGGAAGGTGTGAATCCTGCTGTGCGAAACCTTGCCTCAGGAGAGCTCGGCGCAGGCAATGGCTGTGGCCGCAATGGCCGCCGTTTCGGCTCGCAGAATGGTGTTGCCGAGAGATGCTGACGTCCAACCGCTCTTCGAAAAAACAGCCAGCTCCTCTTCGCTCCAGCCGCCTTCGGGTCCGCAAGCCAGTAGCAACTCCTCGGCTGGGGAATGTGTAGCGAGGGCATCCTTCAGAGAAAGCTGGCGTTCATTCTCAGAGAGCAGGATCCGTGTGCCTGCCGTCATCTGGGCAGCGGCGCTTAGCTTGACGGGTGCTTCGATGATGGTCGCAGCCTTCCGGCGCGATTGCTCAGCCGCCTGTTGCACGATCCGTTGCCAGCGTTCGACGCGTTTCACGGATGCGTGCACGAGGTGCGAATCCGTCCGCCGCGCGATCATCGGAACAATTCTCTGGACGCCGAGTTCGGTGCACTTCTCGATCGCCCACTCCATGCGGTCGAATTTGAATACCGCCATGAGGAGGGTGATTCGGGGAGAGCCTGCCTGCGGAAGTTCTTCTCCGAGTTCAAACTCCACCCGGTCGGGAGTTACGGAGATAACGCGGCCTGATCGCGGACTCTCCCCGGCTACGATTTCGAACTGCTGGCCCACCCGGGCGCGCAAGACGACCGACAGATGCTCGGCGTGAGCGCCCACTAACGCTGCGTGATTGTCGGAGAACTCGTCGGCGATCCAGCGGCGGCGGGTCATGGTGGATTTAGGCAGAGTGTTTCACGGATGGGAACCGTAACCTATCTCGATTTTGGCCCGGCGCAGCAAATGCATCTCCGTTTCGCGTCCCGCTCCCTTTTAACTTTCGGGGTTCGACGGGCGGGAACGCCCGTCGCTCCAATCGCCCTGGATTGGGGCCTCGTACGCGGACGAAAGGCGCAGACGCTATCCGAAGATGTCTTTCATCTTCTCGACCAGAGTGCTGCGCTGCGGCTTGTTCTCAATGCGCGTGAGTCCGTCCAATTCCTGCAACAGTTCCCTCTGGCGCTTGGTAAGCTTTGTGGGCGTCTGCGAACGGACTTCGACAAACAAATCGCCCTTGCCACGTCCCTGAAGCACGGGAACGCCTTTGCTCTTGATGCGAAAGGTTGTCCCGGACTGCGTTCCCTCGGGAACTTTCAACGTCTGCTCGCCTTCGAGCGTCGGCACCTTGATCTCGGCGCCGAGGGCCGCTTGCGTAAAGGAAATCGGGATCACGCAATGGAGGTCGTTCCCTTCGCGCGCGAAGAAGGCGTGCTCTTTGACGTGCAGAACGACATAGAGATCGCCTGCGGGCCCGCCGAACATGCCGGCCTCGCCATATCCTGTGAAGCGAATGCGGGTGCCGTCTTCGACTCCCGCGGGGACCTTGGCTTCCACGGTGCGCTGCCGCAACACGCGGCCCTCGCCCTTGCATTTCGGGCACGGATCGGTAATAACGCTGCCCACTCCCTGACAAGTTGGGCAGGTGCGCGCCATCGAGAAGAATCCCTGCTGATATCGAACCTGTCCGCGTCCCTGGCAGGAACGGCAGGTAACGGGAGCCTTGCCCGGTGCGGCCCCGGAGCCAGAACATTCTTCGCAGGCTTCGTGACGGCGGACGTTGACCTTGGTCTCGGTACCGAAAACTGCCTCCTCAAATTCCAAAGTGAGGTCTTCCCGCAGATCGGGGCCGCGCTGCGCGCGCGAACGTCGCCGTCCGCCACCGGCCGCACCGAATAAATCGCCGATCCCGAAGAACTCCCCGAAAATGTCGCTGAGGTCCTGGAAGGCGCTCGGATCGAACCCTCCAGCGCCTGAAGTCGACACGCCGGCATGTCCGAAGCGGTCGTAGGCCGAACGCTTCTCCGCGTCGATCAACACCGCATAGGCTTCGGTGACTTCCTTGAACTTGTCTTCCGCATCCGGATTGTTCGGATTCCGGTCCGGATGGTACTGCATGGCGAGTTTGCGGTAGGCGCTCTTGATCTCCTGCTCGGCGCAGCTCCGCTCGACGCCCAGTACCTCGTAATAGTCGCGTTTGACGTTACTAGTCAGAATGACCTTCCTCCTGCGTGAAGGGCGAGACCGCCGTTAGTGTTTGGAGTTTTGCGCGACTTTGACCATCGCGGGCCGCAAGAGACGATCTTTGAGTTTGTACCCACGCTGCAGTTCGTCGACAACCTGGTGGTCGGGCACGTCGGTGGTCTCGACCATCTCGATGGCTTCGTGCACGTGGGGATCAAAACGTTCGCCCTTGGCAGGAATTGCCCGTACGCCCAACTTGGCCAGCGCATCCTGCAGTTGCTTGTAGATCAACTCGACGCCGCTGCGGAATTCGTTCAGTTGATTCGTGGGCGCCTGCAGCGCTCGCTCGAAGCTATCGAGTGCCGGCAGAAGAGCCTTGATTGCATCGGCAGTCGCGAAGTCCCGGAACTCCTGCTGTTCGCGGGTGGCGCGCTTGCGGGCGTTTTCAAACTCTGCCTGCAGGCGGGCCAGGCGGTCGAGCAGGGTATCGCGTTCCGAGCGCAGTTTCTGCAGTTCGCCCGCTTCCGCCGCCGTGTTCGCGGGCGTTCCTTGAACTCCGCCAACTTGCGCCTCGTCGTTTTCGTCCGAGGGTGGCAACTCATGTTCCAGATCCAGTTCCGGATCCATTTTCGATTTTCCGTTCGTCTTCCCCATAAACCTGGTACTACTCCGATTCATTCAGAATTTTGTCGAACAGGCGCGCGATATACGAGACCGCCGTCATGGTGTGCTGATAGTCGATGCGAGTCGGGCCGATTACGGCCAGCGACCCCATTACCTCACTGCCTACCCGGGCCGGCGCGCCGATCAGCACGAAGTTGCTCATGGAGGGCACGGCCTCATCGAGGCCAATCACCACGCGCACAGCTTCCTGCTTGACATCCAAATACGCTTCAAGCAACTGGACGATCTTGCCCTTCTCTTCCAAGGTCTTCAGCATTTCCTGCAGCCGCTGCCGATCCTGCTCGTTGGCGACTAGATTGGATGCGCCTTCGACGAATACTGTCTGCGCGTCCGGTTCCGCCGCCAAGGCGCCCTGTTTGTAGAGTTGCTCGAGCGACTTCATCAACCGGTCGTACTCGCTGCGCTCCGCCTCCAGACGACGCTGGAGTTCGGCCCGCATATCGGTCATCGTCCAGCCGCGGAAGTTTTCGTTGATATAGCGGGCTGCGGCATCGAGGTCGGGCTGCGAAATGTCGAGGCGCAACACGCGGTCGCGTACCAGACCCGATTTCGTTACTACTACAGCCAGCACCTTCTGATCACCCAGACGCGAGAAGTAAACGTGCTCGAGCGCATTCTTGGCGCCGGGTACAGCCACCGCCACACCGACATTCTTGGAGATCAGCGACAACACACGCGACGTCCGCTCCAGAAATTCGGAAGCATCCGTGGTGCCTGCCAGCGATTCGCGAATGATGTTCTGGTCCCCGGGGGACAGATGCGTCTCGCCGCTGATCTGTTCGACGTAATATCGATATGCTTCCGTCGTAGGTACGCGGCCCGAGGACGTGTGGGTCTGCTCCAGGAATCCGGCATCCGACAGATCCGCCATGACATTGCGAATAGTGGCCGGGCTGAGGCCCTCCCGATTGGAACGCGAAAGCACGCGAGAACCAACCGGCTCGCCGGTGGCGATAAACGTTTCAACAATCGCGGTCAGAATTTCCCGTTCTCGGTTCCCTATCGTCCCCGGAGGCGCCATAACTCACTTCTTGTATCATCTTGAGCCGGACGCCGGAAGTGATGAATGTGGCGTCGCGAAACTCTTGAATAAACACTTTAGATGCAGAAACTTAGAAATTCGATTCACTTGCAATTCCCGACTTCGATTCTAGGAAGCTGAGTCGAATACTGTCAAGCGTTGGCACTCTCACGCGCTGAGTGCTGAACGTCTTTGCTCCTCTTTTTATTGGGCACGGGGCGCGTGCGATATCCTGTCGGGCCGGCTAGAGGGCGTCGTCTGGCTCAAAAATATGCGCAAACCCCACGTTGCTGTCATCGGCGCAGGTGCGTTTGGCGGATGGACCGCACTCTATCTGCTGCGCGGCGGGGCACGGGTAACACTCATCGATGCGTGGGGACCCGGCAACTCGCGTTCGTCGTCGGGTGGCGAGACTCGGGTCATGCGTGGGACGTACGGGCCAGACCAGCCCTACACCGCTCTGGCGGCGCGTGCTCTCCGTCTGTGGACTGCGAACGAGCGCAAATGGAAACGAAAACTCCTTCATCGGATCGGCGTGCTCTGGATGGCGGCCGGCCCCGACGATGCGTGGGAAGCCGGGTCGCTCGAAATGCTGAAGGAGTCGAAGATTCCCTACTTGCGCCTGGCGCGCCGCGAGCTGACGAAGCGCTGGCCGCAAATCAATTTCGAAGGAATTGATTGGGGCGTTTTCGAACCCCACAGCGGATACCTGCTGGCTCGCTCCTCGTGCCAGGCAGTGGTCGAGGGGTTCGTCGCGGAAGGAGGAACTTATCGGCAGGCAGCGGCCGTCGACGGCGACCTGGAGTCAGGAGACATGAAAGCCCTTCCGCTCTCGGATGGCTCGCAGCTTCGCGCCGACCGTTTTGTCTTTGCTTGCGGTCCCTGGATGGGAAAACTGTTTCCCAGGACGATCGGAGCCAACATTCAAGCGACAAAGCAGGATGTCTTCTTCTTCGGTACGCCCGCCGGGGATCAGCGATTCAACGAAGATCAGCTGCCCGTATGGGCGGACCATCGACAACCATTCATGTATGGAATTCCCGGCAATCAAGGACGAGGTTTCAAGATTGCGGACGACACGCGTGGCGCAGTTTTTGACCCCACAGACGGCGAGCGCCGCGTCAGCGACCCTGCTCTGCAGCGTGCGCAAGAGTATTTGGGACTGCGCTTTCCCGCGCTCGAGAATGCGCCGCTGGTGGAAACCCGCGTCTGCCAATATGAGCAGACGCCGGACGGCGGCTTCATCGTCGATCGCCATCCTGCGGCAGTGCACGTCTGGCTGATCGGCGGAGGCTCGGGTCACGGCTTCAAGCACGGGCCGGCACTCGGGGAACTGGTCGCGAAGCTGGTTTTGAAGGACGTTGAAACAAACCTGCGCTGGGCGCTCACGCGTTTCTCAAGAAAAAGTTAAGGCACGCCGCAGTCTGCTGCAGCGCGCCCTGGGTTTTCGTGCGAAAGCTGCTACTGAATCTGAATCACGCTGTCCCCGGACTGCGCCCGGATCTCATCCACCCGCGCCACGACTCTTCGCGCGAATTCATACAAAGCCTTCGCATGAGGGGCATTCTCACCGTCAAGCACGGCTGGTTTTCCAGTATCCCCACCTTTGCGTAGTTCCGGATCGAGTTGGATAGCTCCCAGGAAAGCGACGCCAAACTGCTGCGCGGTCTTCTCGGCGCCACCGCGCGAGAAGATATCGATCTCATGATTGCAGTGCGGGCATACGAAGTAGCTCATGTTCTCGACCATGCCGATCAGGTCGACTTTCATCTGGCGGAACATTTCGATCGCCTTGCGCCCGTCCTGCAACGACACGTCGGAAGGCGTCGAGACGACCACTGCGCCAGTCAACGGCACGGTTTGTACCAGCGACAGCGCCACGTCACCTGTGCCGGGGGGCAGATCGATTACAAGATAGTCCAGTTCGCCCCACTCCACCGACCCCAGAAACTGACGGATGATCTGGTGCAGCATGGGGCCGCGCCAGATGATCGGCTTGTCGCCGGGATTCAGGAACCCGACCGAAATGACCTTAAGCCCCTGCGCCAGGATCGGTTCGATGCGCTCGTTGCTCACGGCGCGCGGCTGCGCATTCGTGCCCAGCATCAGCGGCACATTCGGACCGTAAACATCGGCGTCCATGAGGCCAACCTTGTGCCCCATTTTCGAAAGAGCCAGCGCGAGATTCACCGAAAGCGTGGTTTTGCCGACGCCGCCCTTGCCGGATCCGACCGCAATAATGTTCGAAACTCCAGGCAGGGGTTGCGGGGCGGCCGGCGCCTGGCCGTGGGAATGCATATGACTCACGAGATCACCTTCCAATCGGGCCGCCAGATAGCGGCCAACATTCGATTATACAAGGCATTTTTAGGGGTTCACTGAGTGGATGGAAAGGCTTCCCGACTGTCTGCCGATGCGGGGTCCATCCACTTCGCTCGGCTGGCGCCTCAGTTCGGTCAGGATGACAAAGTTGGAGAGGATCGCCAAACAAACCTATACAGCGAGATAGCCTCCATCCACGGGCATGGCTGCACCTGTGACCCAAGATGATTCGTCGCTGGCGAGATATACAGCGAGCCCGGCGATGTCTTCTGGCTCACCCAAGCGGCCGATGGGGTGCACGCCGATTCGTTCTTTGCGAACTGCGTTCGGGTCCGGCGCTTTGCGGATCACTTCCGCCGTCAGATCAGTCTCCACAAACGAGGGGCAGATTGCGTTGACCCGAATCTTCTCGGATCCGTGATCGATGGCCATGCACTTGGTGAGCAACACGACCGCGCCCTTTGAGGCTGCATAGGCCGCACGCAGCTTCGCACCATTGATGCCCAGCACGGACGCCACGTTCACAATTGAGCCGCCCCCCACCTTCCGCATGGAAGGCAACACGGCCCGCGACAGCATCCACAGGCCGCGGACGTTCACGTTGAAGGTCTGATCCCACTGCTCCTCCGTGATCTGTTCGGCCGAGCCGATATGCAAAACACCCGCGTTGTTCACCAGGACGTTGGGGGTGCCAATCTTCGTTTCGACCTGATGCACGACTCGATCGATATCACTTTGTTTGCAGACGTCCGCCGCGCACACCAGCGTTGCAGCGCCGAGTTCTTGTGCGAGGGAGTCCAGAGGCTCGGTGCGCCGGCCCACCAGGGCGATCTTCGCGCCCTCGCGCACAAAGGCCCGCGCAAGGGCCCGTCCGATGCCGGTACCGGCGCCGGTGATGATGGCTGTTTTGTTTTTGAGGCGAGCCAAGCGGATTAATGTATCAGGGAAATGTTCGAGAGGCGGATCAATCTGGAGCTCACGAGGCGCTCAGGTGGGCATCGCGCTGGCCAAGCATCGTTAATCAGCAGGACCCAAAAACATTGACTTAGTACCCGCCGCCTTCCAGTTGCACTTTTCCGCGGAACATTCGGTAGACAAACACGAAGTATCCGATCGCAATCAACATGCCCGGAATCCACCAGACCAAACCGACCAGAAGTCCGTGGGCTCCTGCCGCCGAGTTGTAGATGGTCAGATTCAGCGCCGGATCGGTGCTGGCGGGCAGCACCACGGGATACAAGGCAAACACCGCTCCCACCAACATACCTGTGATGTAGATGCTTGAGGCCACAAAGGCCTGCTTCTCTTTTCCCGTACGAGTGGCCAGCAACATCACCAGCAGGCTGCCGAACACTACCAGCGGAATCAGAAATCCAATCGGATAGTGAAGATAGTTTTCTTTGATCGAGGGACGCACGAACCATGTGGCTACCAGGCTGACCAAAGTCAGCAACAACTGAACGGGCCACACACCCAGTGCCAAGGCGCGGCAGCGACCTGCCAGTTCGCCGTCCGTTTTCACCCGCACGTAGAGGGCTCCATGGGCAGTGAGGGTCACGAGCGCTACGACGCCGGCCATCACGGTATACCAATCCAGAATTCCGGGATGTGGACCCAGCTGAAAATTTGTCCAGAGCGGCTCGAAGAAATAACCATCCGCACCCAGCGGAACGCCGCGGATCACGTTGCCCAGCGCCGCGCCGAAAAAGATCGCGAGCAGCGCACTGGAGAAACAGAACACTACATCGAAGAAGCCCTGCCACACTGGGTTCTCTATGTGCACGCGCAACTCGATCCCGATGCCGCGCAGCATAAGGAGCCACAGGACCATCATGAGTGGAAGGTAGAAGCCGCTGAAGGCCGAGGCGTAGAGCTGTGGGTACGCGAAGTAAAGCGTGCCGCCGGCCGCCAGCAGCCAGACTTCATTGCCGTCCCATACCGGACCGATCGAACGGAGCACCTTGCGGCGTTCGTCGACTGTCCGTGCCGCGTAGAGATAGAGAATGCCGGCGCCCAAATCAAACCCATCGAGCACCACGTAAGCCGCGATCATGAGCGAAACAATAATGAACCAAACTGTTGGCATCGGAATCCTCTAGTGACCTGCGGTTGATTGCACGACCGGACCATTCTCGATCTCGCGCCGAACGAGAAACAGGAAGAGAATGCCCAGCACCATGTACATGCCCATGAAGCCGAGCAATGTGAACAGGCCATTACCGGCCGACACCATCTTCGAGTAGCCGTCAGCTGTACGCATGAGGCCGTAGACCAGCCAGGGCTGACGCCCTATCTCAGCGGTCATCCAGCCTGCAGTGTTCGCGATGTAGGGGAAGGGCAGGCTAAGAAGCAATACCCAGAGCATCCATCGCGCACGGAACAAACTTCCACGCCACAGCATGAAGGCCGAGACCACCATGATCGCGATGAACATCGTCCCGAGTCCCACCATGATGTGGTACGAGTAGTAAAGCAGCGGGATATTGTCGGGCCAGGTGTCGGGCGGAAACGCGTTGAGCCCCCTGACCCCTGCCTCCCACCGGCGGTACGTCAGAAAGCTCAACATGCCCGGCAGGACCAACGGGTTGTCGATCTTGCGCTGCGGGACATCGGGTTGACCGATCAGAACGAGCGGAGCGTTGTTGGAACTCTCGAACAAGGCTTCCATCGCCGCCAGCGTCGTAGGCTGCTTGTGGGCAAGCAGTCGTCCTTGCCCATCGCCCGTGGGAAACAACTGGATGATGCTGGCTACGATTCCGACCGTTACACCTACGCGAACGAATATGCGGCCGTGCTCCTCGTACTTTCCCCAGAGCAGGTAGAAGGCTCCCACCGACGCCATGACGAAGGTGCCTGTGATCACGGCTCCGCACATATTGTGCGCGTACTGCCACCAGGCCCATGGATTGAGGACAAGGGCCCAGAATGAGCTGAGCTGCATGGAACCGTCCGGAGCTGTGATGTAGCCTACCGGGTTCTGCATCCAGGCGTCGGTGGCAATGATGAAGAAGCCGGAGAGCCACGAACCTAAGAAAACCGCCACCGCCGACCACCAGTGAGCTCTCGGGCTCAGGCGCTTCTCTCCGTACAAGAACAGTCCGAGAAATGCCGATTCCAGGAAGAAAGCAAACATGCCTTCCATCGCCAGCGTTTGCCCGATGACTCCCCCTGCAAAGCGCGAGAAGTGCGACCAGTTCGTGCCGAACTGAAATTCCATCGGAATTCCGGTGACCACGCCGATCACGAAGTTGATTCCAAAAATGCGGGCCCAGAAACGCGCAGCCTGGCTGTAGCGCTCGTCGTTTGTGCGCAGAGCCAAGGTCTTGAGAGTCACGATCAGGGGCGCCAACCCCATGGTCAGTTGGGGAAACAGGTAGTGAAATGTGACAGTGAAGGCAAAGTGCAGGCGATGAATCAGCAGTGCGCTATCCATAATGACGGTCTCGCAGACTGGGCAAGAACAACAAGTATGCCCGGACCAATCACCCGATGAATGTGACGATGATCACATGAAGAATTCAGCGATTGCTCTTTTGGCGCCGGGCGAGTTCCGCTTGTCGCGCCGCGCGGCGAAGCCCAGCATCCTCAAACCGCCGGAGCTGGTCCTTGCCTTGAGGAATCACCTGGGGAACCGGAAGCCGGCCGCCAATTCCGTCGACCGCGACAAACGTCAGGTATGCCGAAGCCACGTGTTCCCGCTTGTCAACGATGTAGTTTTCCATCCATACTTTCACACCGACTTCCATGGATGTACGGAAAACGCGATTCACCGACGAGCGCAGCGTCAGTAGTGAACCTACCTGAGCGGGAACGAGGAAATCGATGCGGTCGACTGACGCGGTCACGACGTAACTACGCGCGTGCCGGTGGGCGGCCATCGCCCCGGCGAGGTCGATCCAGTGCATCAAACGTCCGCCCAGCAGGTAGCCCAGCGGGTTCGCATCGTTCGGCAGCACAATCTCCGCCATTTCCGATTGCGAATCGCTGACCGGACGGGGTGCAGTATTGGTTTCAGTCATGGGATGGGTCTGGCGCGTGATTCGAATCCGTCCTCGATTTGCTCAGCCATGACTCGAGATAGCACTCCGCCATCTTCTGGATGCGCACATCCGCATGCGCGTTGACGCAGCTTCGATCCTGGACTCGGAACTCCAGATTTCCGTGGCCCGCCGGTTCATGATTGCGCTCAAAAACGTAGACCAGCCAGATGCGAGATTCGTTCTCGCGCAAGACTGAGAAACGGATTGCATCGGCATCTCGTTGTGCAGGCAGCCGGGGGCAGCTTGATGCGTAGCCGAGGGTGCAGTTCTGGTGCAGCGTCTCCGCCTCGGGCGTAACGCCTTCGTGACCTGGTGCGGTGCAGTGTCCCGTCCAGCCTGAACCCAGGGGCAAACGCGCTGGATGGATCCATGCGCCTTCAAATAGTCGCTCAGTTGGCATGAAATAGGGACAGGCCACCGTGGAACTCCTGGGATTGAACTTGATTGAAAGTTGACCCGCAATTGTACCCGTAAGCGCAAGCCTCTTGCCGACCCGATGGGCGCGGGCGAGGAGGCCCGCCCGACTGCCGGCGAGACGCCGGCGCTACCTTGTGTAGTAATCTGCTGTTGGAAACGCAAAACCAATGGATCGCATCGCAATGCTCACCGAGATCCTCGCGGAGAATCCAAACGATGCCTTTGCCCGTTACGGCCTCGCCATGGAGCTATCCAATCAGGGCAAGATCGAACAAGCGATGGAAGAGTTCGGAAAGTTACTGGCCACCCACCCTGATTACACGGCTGGCTACTTCATGGCGGCCCAGGCGCTCGCGAAAGCGGATCGGGTCGATGACGCCCGCAAAATGCTTGGCGACGGCATTCTCTCCGCTAAGCGCACCGGCAACGGGCACGCTCAATCGGAGATGGAGGGCATGCTCGCCGACCTGGGGTAAAGGTTCAGTCTATTCGGTTGGCTTCGCCATCTTCAGCATTGCCCGCTCGACGATTCCAGGAAACAACTGGTAGATCTTCACCACCGGATGCATCGTCCAGGGCACGATGACTTCCCTTCGCTGCTTCCGATAGCCGGCTAGCGTTGCGCGGGCGACGCGTTCTGCGCTGATTCCTCGGAACGTCTCGGGCCGAACCTTCTGCAGTTCCTTGCCCCGAACGGCGTTTGCGCTGAAGTCGGTGCGCACGTAGCCCGGACACACCGTCAGCACATTCACATTCCGCTTGCGCAGTTCGATACGCGCGGCCTTGCCGATCGCATTCAGAGCGAACTTTGTCGCCGAGTATCCTGAACTGTAGGGCAGCGGGATGTGACCAGCGACGCTCGAGATGTTGATCACCGTTCCTTCATTCTGCTGTTTCATCACCGGCAGCACGGCCTGCATGGCGGAAACTGTGCCAAAGAAATTCGTCTCAAACATGTCGCGGACCGCAGCCATGTCCATTTGGGCCACCGAATCGATCAAGCCATGGCCGGCATTGTTGACCCACACATCGATGCGTCCAAAGTGGTGCAGAGTCAGGCTGACGACGCGATCGATCTCTTCGCGGTGGCGCACATCGCATGAGAGAGCCAGGGTGCGTTCCGGGTGGCCCACGCGCGCCCGTGCCCCCTCGACCCGGGCCGAATCCCGCGACAGCAGCACCACGCTCGCGCCCTCATCAACGAAAGCCTTGGCGATCGCTTCGCCGATCCCCATTGAAGCGCCTGTTACGACGACAATTTTGCCCGGAATTTCCATGCATGGCTTTTAGTCGGACCCAGCAGGCAAGTCAAGCAGCGGTTGTACAATCAGTCAACGGCACTGTCTGGTCTGTCGCTTTGCCCCGGAGGCTGCGTGGATTCCCTGCTCGCCCTGTTCCCACTCGAGGTTGTCCTGTTTCCCGGCACGCCGCTGCCTCTGCACATCTTCGAGCCGCGCTATAAGGAAATGATCGGTGAGTGCCTGGAACAGAAGAAGCAGTTCGGCGTGATTCGCGCCCAGGAGACAGACCTCGCCGACGTGGGCTGCACTGCAGACATTCTCGCGGTCACGAAGAAGTTCGACGATGGCCGCATGGATATCGTCGCGGAAGGCCGCGACCGCTTTGAGCTTCTCGAAGTCAATCAGGAGCGCGCGTTCTTGCGCGGGCAGATACTGCTCGTACAAGATGATCCGGATCGGCCAACACAGGCGGAAACCTCCCACGCCATCGAACTACACCGGCAGATCCTGGCCCTGGCGAACGCGCAGCAGGACTTGCCGGAAGGTGAGGATGCTCTGCTTTCTTATCATCTTGTCGGATCGCTACCTCTTGATCTCGACTTCAAGCAGAAACTGCTTAGCCTGCGGTCCGAGGGCCGGCGCATTCAAACCGTGATTGAGTACTTCGAAGGAATTCTTCCCAGCCTGCGACGATCGGTGGTTATCCGGCAGAAGGCTGGGGGCAACGGCCACGCTCACTGAGCCGAGGTTTTCCTACCGCGACAATTGCAGCTGTCAATTTTCCACGCTCGAAAGCACCCACCGGCATCATCTTGGCACAATGGAAAGCCCCGAAGCGGGGCGTATAATCACTCGCAAGTGGTTATCTGTTGGGGGTCCCGATCATGAGTCTTCCTCGCACTCTGGGCGAGTTGCGGCAAAGTCCTTTCTCCGAGCAGCGTCTGCGGAATCGTCGAATCAAAGATGAACTGCGCGAGAACCTGATCAACCGCTTGCAAGGAAATTGCCCCATCTTTCCCGGCATTGTGGGCTATGACGATACGGTTGTCCCCCAACTGGTGAACGCGATCCTGTCGCGCCATAACTTTATCCTGCTCGGTTTGCGCGGCCAGGCAAAGAGCCGAATACTGCGGGCACTGACGGGCCTGCTCGATCCGCAGGCGCCCTACATCGCCGGGTGCGAGATTCACGACAACCCATATCTTCCGCTGTGCCGAGCGTGTCGCGACCGCATCACCACCGACGCCGACCAGACGCAGATCGCCTACCTCGCTCCGGAAGAGCGCTACGTTGAAAAACTTGCTACCCCGGACGTCACCATCGCCGACCTCATCGGCGACATCGACCCGATCAAAGCCGCACGCGGCGGCCAGCAACTGAGCAGCGAGCTCACTGTTCACTATGGATTACTGCCCCGCGCCAACCGCGGAATCTTCGCGATCAATGAACTCCCCGATCTGGCGGGAAAGATCCAGGTCGGCCTGTTCAACATCATGCAGGAAGGCGACGTGCAGATTAAAGGCTACCCCGTCCGCCTGCCGCTCGATGTTGCGATGGTCTTCAGCGCCAACCCCGAGGACTACACAGCCCGCGGAAAAATCATCACGCCGCTTAAGGATCGGATTGGATCGGAGATTCGGACGCACTATCCGGCGACGGTTGAGGAAGGAATTGCGATCACGGCGCAGGAGGCCTGGACAAGGCGTGATGGGTACCCACTGCATCTTCCGAAATACGTCCAGGCAGTGATCGAGCGAGTGGCCTTTGTGGCGCGCGAGGATAAGAAAATCGACAAGCGATCGGGCGTCAGCCAGCGCTTGCCGATTTCCGCGACCGAAAATGTTATTTCGAATGCCGAGCGACGCGCCATCCGCAATGCTGAGAAGACAGTGGTTCCTCGCATCAGCGATATCTATGCAGCATTGCCGGCCATTACCGGGAAGCTTGAACTGGAGTACGAAGGCGAGATGAAGGGCGCTGATCACGTTAGCCGCGAACTGATCCGGGCCGCGATCGCCAAGACCTTCGACGATTATTTCAGCGGTGTCGACATGCGGCAGATTGTGCAGTGGTTCGACCTGGGCGGAGAAATCAAACTGACGGAAAGCGCAGGCGCCAAGGAAGTGCTCGAGACCGTAAAAGGGATTCAGGGTCTGATGGAGAAAACCAGCGCCCTGGGAGTTTCGTCCGAAGACAACGTAGAAACCGTGGTATCCGCTGCCGAGTTCGTGCTTGAGGGCCTGTACGCTCACAAGCGTATTGGCCGCACGGAAGAGCGCGTGTTCACTGCCGGCGAGAAGCAACCGAAGAAACCGGAGCGCACGTACGAACGGGAAGAACCGTTCCGTGGGCGCAGACCGTATAACTAGCTGATGGCTGATGGTCGATGGCAGGTAGCGACTCACCTTGATAGAAAACGATCTGACTAGGACAAGGCCTTTGATGACGGCAAGAATGAATCGCCAACGACCAACAGCCAACGACTAACGACCGACGACTGCTCTTATGAGACGGATTCGATACTCCAAGTACGTTCCCGATCCCGCAGGCGAGATGAGCATGGAAGATCTGCTCAGCGCGCTGTCGGACTATCTGTTGCAGAGCGGGTTTCAGAACTACATGTTCTACGAAATGCCCGAAGGTGACCAGAGCCTGGATGCTTTGCGGCGTGCGATCGAGCAGGCCCTTCTCGACAGCGATCTGTTTGACGAGGAACTACGCGAGCGCCTGCAGCAGATGCAGATGGAAGGCAACCTCGAAGAACTGATCGAAAAGCTCATTGATCGCATGGAACAGGAAGACTTCATTTCCATTGACGATCCACCCGATCCGTCGCGCCCTTCAGCGGCCAGCGGGCAAACGGGCGAAGGGCAGCAGGCTAAGTTTGAAATCACCGACAAGAGCCTCGACTTTCTCGGCTTCAAGGCGCTGCGCGATCTTCTTGGCTCGCTCGGCAAATCCAGTTTCGGACGACACGACACTCGCGACATGGCTACCGGCATTGAAGCCAGCGGCGCGTCGAAGCAGTATGAATTCGGCGACACGCTGAATCTGGACATTACTGCGACTCTATCCAGTGCAATTCAGCGGGAAGGCATGAGCCTGCCTCTGAACATCGAGTATTCGGACCTGAACGTTCATCAGTGTGAATATCAATCATCCTGCGCAACCGTCCTGATGCTGGATTGTTCGCACTCGATGATTCTTTACGGAGAAGACCGCTTTACGCCTGCGAAGAAAGTAGCCATGGCGCTGTCGCAACTCATTCGCACGCAGTATCCGGGCGATTCGCTTTCTCTGGTGCTCTTTCACGACTCGGCTGAGGAAGTGCCCTTGACGCAACTGGCACGCGTGAAGGTCGGTCCCTATTACACCAATACGCGTGAAGGATTGCGGTTGGCGCAGCGAATTTTGCAGCGCCAGCGCAAGGACATGAAGCAGATCGTCATGATCACCGACGGGAAGCCTTCGGCGCTGACCATGGAAGATGGGCGAATTTACAAAAATGCCTTCGGCCTGGACCCGCTGGTTGTGAGCCAGACGCTCGAAGAAGTGTCGAAGTGCAAGCGGGCCGGGGTGTTGATTAATACGTTCATGCTCGCGTCTGATGCGGGATTGGTGAATTTCGTGCAGAAGGTGACCGAGATGTGCAGGGGCAAAGCGTATTTCACGACGCCTTACACCCTCGGGCAGTACTTGTTGATGGATTACATGTCGCGGAAGACGAAGACGATTCACTGAAGATCCATCCCGTCGGTCGCATTTTTCCGTGGCGACAGACTCATCAGTACAATCGCCCATAAAGCAGAGGATTCAGACTCTGGCTCGAGCGTGTACCGGAACGAGAACCGATTGAGTATTCCCGGCCGCTCGCTCAGAAACCAAGTTGAAGTCTCTAGTTCTCCTGTCCCAGCCACTGCACCGGTTTTCCATGGAACCCGGATCGAGCCAACAGCCGATCTTTGCCGCCGGGCCAAAGTTGCAATCGGACTTCGGCATCATTGCTACCCGGTTCGAAGCGAAGCCAGGCAAGCGGCTTCTTCGGAGTAGCAGCCTCTGCCGCCTCTGCCATCACGCGCTCGAAACGCCCACGATCCACATTTGACAAATATTGCCAAACGATAGAGTGATACACGACGGTTGCCATACCGGGCACTCCATGGGCCAGCGCAGCCTCGACCCAATCGGGAGCGTTGCCTTGGTCCACGGTGGCCGGCGTGCGTCGCGCCAAATCGATAGCCGCCGCAAGCTGCCGAAAGCGCTCCACCTGGTCAGGCCACAGATACGATTGCAGAGTGAGACGCCCTTCATCCGTGCCTGGATCGATTGGTAAAGCATCGCAGCCCCGGCGCTCGACAACCTTCACAAGCGCGCCAAAGCGCGGATGCTCACCGCCAAACTCGCATTTAATGCGCACCGGCGAACGAGGATCGCCCCAGCCCTCTTGCCCCGCTTCGTACCGGTATTGGTCCCAGCGGAGGATTAAGCCACCTGCAGCTCCAACTTCCAGGAGGCGCAGCGGAAGACCGGTTTGGTGTGCGACCTCGAGGAATCCACCCACCAACGCTGCGCAGCGGCCCACCTCATTCGTCTGTACGGGGCGATCAATTAATTCGCGAAGCACAGCTTGGTGGAGTTGCACAACAGCGTGAAACCTGGGCCAGAGGTCATCACAATTGGCGTCGCCGCCTACAGAGGGATAACAAGCAGCAAGTCGCGGTGCTTTTCCCTGCAGAACAAGGCGGTGGACCGCTCCGAGAAAACGCAGAGCAAGCGCTGAGTCGGGCGGATCATCGTGATGATCATGAAGAACCGCGCAGCACACACCCGTGGCCCGGACATCTTCTGCGGCATGGCGTAACAGGGTTGAGTAGAGGCTGGAACCTAGTCTCTCGCACCACTCTGCCTGTTTGAGAAGACGTCGTGCAACAATTTCGTTATCGGCGGTCATCCGTTTGGGGGCCTGATCGCATTCAGAACCCGGACTCAATCCAATTTACAAACCGAGCCCTAGTGACCTAAGTAGGTTCCGGCAGCGACTCGATCAGAATCGACGCTGGTGAGAGTCGTCTGAAATCGAAACTCTGCCGATCGGATCCGTGACCACGTTCCGCCGTCAGCAGACCTCTATTCCTTCTTCTCCGCCTTCACCGCGGCCTCGGCGGCCTGGAATCCGATCTTGCTATGCGTTCCGTCGCAAAAAGGCTTATTGGTGCTCGCCCCGCAGCGGCATAGAGAGAATGCTGGCTTACCCGTCAGATCGTAAGGCGTGCCATTGGCATCCACCAACTCGATGCTTCCTTCGGAAGCTTCCACTCGATAAGGGCCGTTCGGACGGATGGTGATCTTCGCTTGCGCCATGATTGCCTCCAGAAAATAAGTGCGCGTCGTCACTGACGACGCGCGCAAACGAAGATTAACACACGAATCGACTAAGCCGCGGCCCAGCGTTCGGCGGCTAGACTGCGATACAGATGCAGGTACTCATCGATCATGCGCTTATGGTTGTAGCGGTCGCGGGCGCGCTGGTAGGCTCGATTTCCGTAGGCCCGGCACTTTTCGCGATCTTCGCCGAGTTCGCGGATCGCGTGGGCAAGGCTGGTCGCGTCGTTCGTTCGAAAGTAGATGGCATCGTCGCCCCAGATTTCGCGGTAGCTCGGAATATCGTTGGCGATGATGGCGCAGCGCGACAACGCCGCTTCTAGCGGTTCCATCCCAAACGGCTCATAACGCGCTGTGGCTGCGTAGACGGCGGCTCGGCTGTAGAGATTTCTCAACTGGGCCTCGGTCTGCGGCCCTTTCAACGACACGCAAAGCTGGTCGGTCGAGACTTTGACGTCCGCGCGAATCGGAATGCGCGGAGCATTCACCGGGTTGTCCGATCCGACGATGCACACCGAGAGTGGGTGCTCATGCTGCGTCAGCAGGTGAACCTGCTTTCCGGCGTCCAGCAACCGTCCCACCGACAACACCGAATCCTCTTTACTGACATATGGGTTGAAGAAGATTGGGTTGCGTCCGTTATAGATGACCTGTTCACGTGGAGCAGGAGCGTACGAAGCACGCAGAGCATCGAGCATGAACGCTGAGGGTGCGACCACCATGCTTGAACCCGACAACCCACGACCCACCACGTCCCGATAACGGCTGAGCCAGCGTGCGGCTTTCGGCTCCCGCCCGTGCACAGCGACCCACCACGTAATAAGGTCCCCGTGGGCGACCACCACGCGCGGGATGTCCACCGGCAAGTCACCGTAGCAGAACTGGTTGAGATGGAGAACGTCCGGCTGAATCTCCTCGATGATCGAGGTCAGGTAGGCGGCGGACTCGGCGTAATCCTGCTCGCCTTCGTGCATCCATTCCAGGCGGAACCCAGTCGGGCGGTAGTCCAGGCCGTGCAGGCTGTCCATCCACGAGGCTTGCTCAGGCAACGGCACTTCGCCGAAGCTGACCAGTGTGACCCTCAGCCCTCGGCTCACCAGGCCACTCACCAATTCGCGAGTGTATGACCAGACGCCGGAAATCGTGTCAGTGGTGACCAGAACGTGCATTAGGGTCCTTTGGTCCCGGCAAACCTCGCCGGAGTAATGCCCGTATTCTAAGCGGGAGTTCCGTTTTTTATGAAGAACCTTTCTGCGGAGTGCGGCACGGCGCGCAAAGGTTTTCACAGGCTTGTACTAGGGAGACGGATTCGAAACAGATGAAGGGGAGCCTAACCGCTTCGCTTTCAATCGCTTCAATCAGGGAAAAACTGCATTCTAAGCGGCAAATATTCCGTATTGACCATCTTCATCCAAGGGGTTTAGGGTAGGCCGAAAGCCGCTCTGTTCGTTGAAAATGCGCTGCCGACCTCCTTGGAGACAGCGCGCCACCAAAGCAATCCGGCGGTCAGGCTAGTTCTGGTCGCAGGGTTCAGCGCACACGAAGCCACGTCGTCGATTCGCGCGCGCCCTGGAGTTGGGTTGTCTGCCACTTCTCAGGCTCCGATCGCACTCTAGTTCCTACGACTGTTCTTGAGTTTGGCGCTTCGCGGTGCAAGCCGCATAGCGGTACTCCGTACGGGAAGGGTTCACAAGGGAGGATCGACAATGGCAGATTTCTACCAAACTGGAGTCATCGCCACCCTGCATCGCCTGGGGCAAGGCGATCTCGGCATGATCGAGCGCCAACTGGATTATTTCTCCCGCCAGCAGCCCATCGCCCTGGTGCTCCCGGCGCTCTATTCCGAATTCGAAAAGCCAGCGATGGACACGATCCTGAGCGAACTCATTGGCGCAACTTACGTTCGCCAGGTCGTTCTTACCCTCGCCCAGGCAACGGCGAAACAGTTCGAGGAAGTCCAGCGGCGGGTGAGCGTGTTGCCGGGAGAAGTCCGGGTGCTGTGGCATGACGGCCCGCGTATGCAACGCCTCTACCGCACGCTGGAAGAAAATCGTCTGCAGATCGGGCCTGACGGCAAAGGCCGCCAGTGCTGGATGGCCTACGGATACGTGCTCGCCAGCCGCAAGGCGTCCGTAATTGCTCTGCACGATTGCGATATTGTGAACTATAACCGCGCCATCCTGGCACGGCTCTGTTACCCCGTCGTACATCCCGATATCGGCTTCGAATTCAGCAAGGGCTACTACGCCCGACTAAGCCACCAGATGCACGGTCGCGTCACGCGCTTGCTCATGACACCACTGGTAAGGGCATTGCAATCCATGGTGGGCTTTCTGCCGTTTCTCGTCTACCTGGACAGCTTCCGCTACCCGCTGGCGGGAGAGTTCGCCATGCAGGCCGACTTGGCCCGCGTGAATCGCCTGCCGTCGGATTGGGGCCTCGAAGTTGGCACGCTGGCGGAGGTGTACCGTAACTGTTCTATCCGCCGTATCTGCCAGGTTGATATTGCGGAAAACTACGAACACAAACATCAAGAACTGTCGCATGGCGATCCGTCCAAGGGCCTGATGAAGATGGCCATGGACATCTGCAAGTCGCTGTTCCGCATACTCGCTGCCGAAGGCGTGAAGTTTGATCACGGCATGATGCTTACGCTGCTTGTGCGCTACCAGCGCATGGCGGAAAATAACATTAGTAAGTACCACGCGGATGCCATGATTAACGGGTTGACCTTCGACCGTCACGAAGAAGAAAGTGCCGTGGAGACTTTCTCTCAGGCCCTGAAGCTGGCGTCGGAAGAGTTCTTTGCCGATCCTCTGGGAGCGCCACCGATTCCGAACTGGATGCGCGTTAGCGCCGCCCTGCCAGCCTTCCTGGAGGACGTACGCGAAGCGGTGGACGCGGACAACGAAGCCCTAGTAAATGTGGCCGGACTCTCGGCCTGAGCAAATTATCCCGGTACGAGCGAAAATAGACATCCGAGCCTTTGACAAACACCGTGGACGAACTTTTCCCAACTGAACTCAAGGATCGCCTGGAACAGATTCGGGATGCTGACATTGTGGTCGGCATCCCGAGCTATAACAACGCACGCACCATCGGACACGTGGTGCGTGCGGTATCAGTCGGTCTCGCCAAATACTTTCCTTCGCAGCGTTCCGTCATTGTGAATTCCGATGGCGGATCGAAAGATAAGACGCAAGACGTGGTCATGCAGGCCGAGAGCGGAGCCGATGACCTGCTGCTAGTCTCCCATCCGGTGCACAACAGCTATCGCATCAGCACCCCGTACCATGGCGTACCGGGCAAAGGGAGCGCTTTCCGGACAATTTTCGCCGTCGCGCAGCACTTGAAGGCGAAGGCTTGCGTGGTGGTGGATTCCGATCTGCGCAGCATCACTCCCGGCTGGATCGAGTTGCTGGCGCGCCCTGTGCTAGAGCACGGGTACGACTACATCGCCCCTTACTACCTGCGGCACAAGTACGACGGCACGATCACCAACGGCATCATCTATCCGATGACGCGCACCTTGTACGGAAAGTCGGTCCGCCAGCCGATTGGCGGAGAGTTCGGCTTCTCCGGGAGTCTTGCCGCACGCTACCTCGAGAAAGACGTCTGGGACACCGACGTCGCGCGCTTCGGAATCGACATCTGGATGACGGTCACCGCGATTGCCGAAGGGTTCCGCGTAGGGCAGGCGTATCTCGGGGCCAAGATTCACGATGCCAAGGATCCGGGGGCGGACCTCACCAGCATGTTCCGCCAGGTGGTCGGATCGTTTTTCCGGCTTATGGAGAGCTACGAGGACATCTGGCGACGGGGCAACTCGTACGAGCAGGTACCTCTGTTCGGGTTTCCGTTCGAAGTTGGTGTGGAACCTCTCACCGTGAACACGGATCGCATGATTCATGCCGCCCAGCAGGGTGTCGCGGATTTGCGGGAAATCTACAGTCTGTTTCTTTCGCCGCAGACACTGACCGACCTGACCAGTTACGTGCATCGCAACGGCCAGGGCTTTCACATCCCAGACAAACTCTGGGTCCGCATGATCTACGAGGCCGCGACCGCCTTCCGTTATCGCACTATCGATCGCGACCACTTGCTCCAGTCGTTGGTGCCTTTGTATCTAGGCCGCACCGCCTCCTTTGTACTCGAAGTCACCGACAGCAACGCGACCCAGGTGGAGGAGCGAATCGAACAACTGGGACAGGTGTTCGAGGCCGAAAAGCCCTACCTCACGCAGCGCTGGGACGCCGTCCGGAAGGAGAATCTCCATGCGCAGTCTGTTTGACCGGATGTTGATCGATCCATTCAATCGCATTGCGGATCAGTCAGCCCATGTCGTACCCATCCTGATTATGGTGCTGGTCACGCTGATTATTGGAGGCTTCCTGGCCTTCGTAGCCCGGTGGCTTACGTTCCGATTGCTGCAACTTGCTCGCTTCGACCGCCTCGTGCAAAGGACAGGGTTCTCCAGCATGATCGAGCGCACCGGCGTGTTCCGCTCTCCCTCGGATCTCGGTGCCAGGTTCGTGCAGGGACTAGTGTGGCTGTTTACGATCCTGTTCGCGCTGAACGCCGCTGATACTCCCGCTAGCGCGGGGTTGGTGATGCGCTTCGTGGACTACATCCCCAACATCATCGCCGCCGGCCTGGTACTCCTGCTGGGCGTGGTTGTGAGCCGGGTGATTTCACGCAGCGCGCTGCTCGCGGCCGTCAATGCACAGTGGCCGGGTGCGCGCCTGATCGCCGGGGGAGTGCGCGTGCTGGTGATGACGCTGGCGGTTGTCATCGCCCTCGAACAGCTCCACATTGGAAGCCTGCCTCTGCTGGTTGCGTTCGCGATCGTGTTTGCGGGAATCGTTTTCGCCCTGGCAATCGCGTTTGGTTTGGGCGCTCGCGATATGGCGCGCCAGTGGATCGAGGCTAAGGTCCGGGGTTCCGTCGCCGAAGAGGAGGTTTTTCGTCATCTCTAAGTCGACGCGAACCCTCGTCTTCACCGACCTGGATGGCGCCCTTCTCGATCCCCAATCCTACTCATGGACAGCTGCGTCCCGAGCATTGGAGTCGTTGCGCCGCCAACGCATTCCCCTGATCTTCTGCACCAGCAAGACTCGTACCGAGGTGAAAGCGCTTCGGCGGGCGACGGGCAATACCCATCCTTTCATCGTCGAAAACGGGGGCGCGATCGTGATTCCCGCCGGCTACTTCCCCGAGATCGCGACCTTGGGCAACCAGGCCAAGGCGTACACGCTGATCCTCGGCAGGCCGTATGAAGAACTGGTGCGTGAGTTGAGACGCATCGCGCAGGAACTGGATGTGTCGATTCGCGGCTTTCACCAGATGACCGATGCGGAAGTCGCCCGAGATACGGGGCTTTCTGTGCGCGAGGCGCACATGGCGCGGCAGCGCGAAACCGGCGAGCCTTTTCGATTCACTGAGGAGAGTCCGGCTTCCATCCGCGCGTTCTTGCGGCGAGCACAGGAACGCGGCTACACGGTCCAGCGCGGCGGACGGTACTGGCACTTTACGGGCAGCTGCGACAAGGGATTAGCGATGAGCGTTCTGATTGGGTTTTTTCGCATGGCGTGGCAGACTCGGATCTTCACGATCGCTCTGGGCGACAGCGCCAATGACCTCACGATGCTTCGGCTGGTCGATCGCCCCATCTTGATTCCCAAACCGGACGGCAGCTTCGATCGAGATGTAACCAAGGCCATTCCGCGTGTCGCTCGGGCAAGCAAGCCGGGGCCGCAGGGGTGGAACGCTTCTCTTTTGCGGGCGCTCCAGGGACACACTGGTGTCGGCCGAGACTCGGGGGTTCGACCTTCCAAGGCGCGGAACGCACGCGTCTCTGCCTGAGCTTAGCCGGTAGGATTGTTTTGTTCTGAAGGCGCCACGCATCAGCGTCGCCAGGTCGTGAATGACCTGAATCTTTCCGGCCATCGGTGCTGGAACATCCTTTGAAGCCCGCACCATGTCGCACGACAGCAGGATAGCCGTCACGCTTTCTTTTAGTTCACTCCAGATGACCCGGGCTGCCGAAACTCGCGCGATCTCCTCTTCGCGGACGCGCCGGCTCAAGGCGCTGCGCACTTCGCGCACGACGCGCTCGATGCCGCTGATGGCGCAGTTTACATAAACCGGAAACGCACTCCCCAGATGCTGCAGCATCACTTCGCCATCATCCGGCTCCGCCTCCATCAGGCATTGATCGATGACGACCGCCGAGTATTCCTGTTCCCGGAGTTTGGCAATCGCGGCCTGCAAGGTGGAAGCAACCTGCGTGGGTAAAGTCGATGTGGCCAGCATGGCTTGCGCACATTCCTGGCCTCGTGCGGAAGGTGTAATAAGAAGAATCATGTCCTCTGCCATTGCACGTCTTAAGCCAACCACGAATGGATTGATATGGCGGGCTTTATTGTGATTACCGCACACGTCCCTTCCCGATTCGGGACCATTGTAAGCACGAGTCCGGAAATCAACCGGCCGTCCCGGATGCGCAGCAAGATGCCACAACCGATGCACTCTTGCCCTGCCGAAGTTCCTGCTCACGAGGCATGCGATGAATATTCCTTAAGCTTTCGATAGAGCGTGGTCTTGCCAATCCCCAGCATGCGCGCTGCTGTCAGCTTGTCTCCATTCAGTTGTGCGATCGCGTTCAAAATTGTCTGCCGCTCGAGTTCCGACATCGGCATGATCTTGTCAGCGTTAGTCCCGGCCCCTGACACATTTGTTCCCTGCAACTGGCTGATGGCGGCGGGAAGATCGCCGAGATGGATCATCGGCCCAGTGGTGAACGCGCATGCCCGTTCCAGGCAGTTTTCCAATTCGCGAACGTTACCCGGCCAGTCGTAGGCCAGCATGGCCTTCATCGCATCATCGCTCAGGGTGCGCTCGTTTCCTGTGCTCCGCGTTTGCCTTTCCAGAAAATGCGTTGCCAGAATCGGAATGTCCTGCCGGCGTTCGCGCAGCGATGGAATTCGCAGGCTGAGCACATTCAGGCGATAGTACAAGTCTCTGCGGAAGGTTCCCTGCGACACGCCTTCTTCCAGGTCGCGGTTCGTAGCAGCCAGAATGCGCACGTTGATCGGGATGTGCTTGGTGCTGCCCACCGGCCGGATCTCTTTTTCCTGAATCGCGCGCAGTAGTTTGGCCTGCAGGTCGGTTGGCAACTCCCCAACCTCGTCCAAAAACACCGTGCCCCCTTCGGCGATGGAGAGCAATCCGTCTTTCGCGTGGTGTGCGCCAGTGAAGGCACCCTTGGTATGGCCGAAAAGTTCGCTTTCGATGAGCGTCGGGACCAGCGAACCGCAATCCACCGGGATGAACGGCTTGTCGCGGAACGGTCCCGAAAAGTGGATGGAGCGGGCGACCAGTTCCTTGCCGGTTCCGCTCTCTCCTAGGATCAACACTGGATGCGTGCTGTGCGCCGCCTTGGCGACGATTCGATACAGTTTCTCCATTTCCGGCGAGCGGCCGATGATGCTGCCGAACCCCTGCTTCGACTTGATCTTTTCGCGCAGAATGCGGTTCTCGCTCTTGAGCTTCAGGTGGCTGGCGACGCGATCAAGCAGAAGTTTCAACTCATCGAGGCTGAACGGCTTCGTGACATAGTCATACGCGCCATTTTTCATCGCCTGCACGGCGGACTGCACAGTGCCATAGCCCGTCACCACCACGATCACCGCGTCCGGACGAAGGCTCTTGATGCGATTCAGCGCTTCCAGTCCCCCGGCCCCGGGCAGACGCAGATCCAGCAACACCGCGTCGATGCCTTGTGCATCCAGCAAGCGGTACGCATGCTCGGCAGAATCGGCGACGAAGGTATTGAAGCCCAGCGACTGTGCGACTTCGCGGCAGGCTTCGCGAATGAAACGCTCGTCATCCACAATCAGAATGTTCAGGAAATTGGCCCCCTCAATCCGAGGAGTCGCCGGCAGGGTGATTTCAGCAGTGGTCATGGCTTCTCTCGCTTTCGCTTCTTGAGTTTCGTCGGAGTGGAACTGAGGTTGAAAATTTCGCGCAGTTTCTCAAGCAACTCGGAGCTGGTGAATGGCTTTTTGAAAAAGACCGTATCTTCGCCGGCTTTCTGGGCGTGCCGCTCGTAGCCGGACATGTAAAGCACTTTCAACTGCGGCCGTTCGGAGCAGAGCTGGATGGCAGTTTCGTGACCGCTCATCCCTGGCATGTCTACATCCGCCAACAACAGGTCGATCTTGCCAGAATGGTTCTGAGCGCTGGCAATCGCTTCCGGGCCGCTGGCCGCCTCGAGAACCACATAGCCACTTTCGCCGAGAATCCGAACCGCGGCCTGGCGAACAGCGACGTTGTCTTCGGTCAGCAGGATTGTTTCTCCATTCGAGTGCAACGAGACATGACCGGTGGTGACGGCATGGGTATCTGCAACTCGCGGCAGGAACACTGTGACCAGCGTGCCCCGGCCGGGTTCGCTGTCCACTTCCACGCTCCCACCGTTGTCAGTCACGATGTTGTGGACGGTGGACAATCCAAGCCCTGTGCCTCTGCCTTGCGACTTCGTAGTGAAGAACGGCTCGAACAAGCGGGCGCGAGTTTCCGCACTCATGCCGCAGCCGACGTCCTTCACAGAAAGAAAAACGCCGGGAGGATGAGACTTCGTCTCTTCGGTTGATTTCAGATTGCAGTGCCCGGTCGTAACCTGGATTTGACCACCCTGCGGCATGGCGTCGCGCGCATTCAGCACAAGATTGAACAGGATCTGCTGCACCTGCGCCGGGTCGATCTTCACCATGCCCGGATCATTCTCGAGTTCCAGAACCAGTTCGAATTTCTCACCCAGCAGGCGAGAAAGCAGATTCCGGGTCTTCAGCACGACATCGTTCAGCGACAAGACCCTGGGCTCGACCGACTGCTGCCGTGCCGCCGCCAGCAACTGTTGGATGAGGGCTCCGCCCTGCTCGCCCGCCATGCGGATTTCTTCGGCGTGGCGCATGAAACGGCTGTCGCGGTCCAATCCGGCGATCAACAGATCGCAATAGAGCATGATTCCGGTCAGCAGGTTATTGAAGTCATGGGCGACCCCGCTGACCAGACGCCCCACCACTTCCATCTTCTGCGCTTCGCGCAGACGCTCCTCTGCTTGACGGCGTTCCGTGATGTCCTCGGTCATGCCGATCGCGAACTGCGGCCTTCCATCGACCCCACGCACAAGCGAAACCGTGAGCCGGATCCAGCCCTTGACGGACGATTTGCCTTCGTACTGGGCCTCCAGTTCATAGGACTCCCGCTTGCCTTCCACCAATTCGCGGAACAGCCGGGCGCCCGTGTCTCCGTCCGCGTGCGCCATCTCGTGGAAGTCTCTGCCTCGGAGTTCCTCTCCCGTGTAGCCCAGCATGCACTCGACCGCAGGGTTGCTCTCGAGCACCATGCCCTGCAGATCACATTGCAGAATGCCCATGTGGGCAGCCTCAAAGATCACGCGAAAACGCTCGTGGCCGTCGCGCACCATCCGGCGTCGCTCGCGCACTGTTACATCACGAATCGTGATCAGTTGCAGTTCGCGCAGGCCGAGCCGGAAGGGGACGCAGGTTGACTCGATCCGCAACGGCGTACCATCACGTCTTTTGGAAACGAACTGACACAGATGGGATTTCGGCGCGTCCTCCTTGGCCGCGGTTTGAACAAACTCGCACCGATGCCTTGCCGGGCGGAAACGAGAGAGCGGCTTGCCGATGAGAGTTTCAGGAGAAACGTGGCCGACCAAAAACGCGAATGCCTGATTCGCGTAACAGATTGATCCGGCTTCGGCCACCGCCATGCCTTCGGGACTCGCGCGGAATGCCGCCTCGAAGATATCGGTATCAACGTTTGATTCGCTGATGGCCAGAATCGGAAAAGGCTGTACCATTTACGTCGTCCTGCTTCCGAGTGGGAGAGCTCGAAGAGCGGCGATTTCGCGCGAGAATCAGGCCGCGCGCTCCCTAATTGGGACAATTATGGGGGACCAAACTGGGAATGCTAAGTACGGTCGTCACCGCCATTTGTGATGTTCAAACGGGGGGCAGGACTGCAGAAACGATCGATCGAAGCACGTCTTATTCGAAAGAAGTTCTCAAGGGCGAATCGGAAGCGGCTCAATGAGCCGGAATCGCAAACGCCGTTCCGGACTGACAATGGCCTCGCGCATAACGCCATCGGCCAACGGTTCTTGTTCGTCTTCCGTGTCCGTTGGGTCGCCAAGAGTGGAGACTCTGCTCATAGCAGCGGCCCCGACGAGCGTTCCTTCGCCCTGGGTAGGCAAGGGAGCAACACGTTTTCTGGGAGTGATTCCTTTGAAGAACGAGCTTGAAGTGCGGATGCGCGCGGGCTTTCCATCGATCGAAATCGAAGAAAGTGTCAGGCGCATGTAACCGGGAGTACTCGCTTGGCGGGTTGACTTCGCCTCCACGATGCGGCCGGTAACGGTCGCGCCTTGCTCGGCCACAACCTGGTCATTGATTACCACTGGTTCTTCCAGCATTGCGGTAAACGTCTCATTCGGATGTGCCTTAGCACTCGACAAAGGCTTGCGGAGGCGGACAACAATGGGCGTCCCAGCCGGCACCTGCGCACCCGGCGGGATTACGGAGTTGGTAGGAGAGATTCCGCCACTTTGAGCCGCTCGATCGAACGGGAGTCCTGAAGTGTTGGGAGGCGTGAGTGCGCCAGCCGCGACGACCGGCACTGAAGATTGATGGCCGCAACCCAGCCCGATGACCATCCCCAGGGTCAGCGCAGCGAGCCCGATACCCTGTGAAGCTCTCATCTCTGAATCCTCCCCCGCCCGCCCGCAAGTTCACAAGTCGCAAGGAAGGTGCCAACACGTAGCAATTGAAAACAGGTGACTTAAGTAATCACACACTTGGACGCGCGTGTAGTTTTTGCTGTCTAGCGCGACGAATCGCCGGGCAATCCCAAAGAAAAAACCGGAGGGCTGATCGCCCTCCGGTCGTTGAAAAGCAATGAAGAAAAGCTAGTTTGACGCGCCACCCGCACCCGCGGCTGCACTCTGCCCTTCGTTTTCCGGTTGCAGAACGACGCCATCAAACGGCGTTGCACCGACGAACCGGCCGTGAACCACGCTCACCCGACGCAGTGGATATCCGGAGTCGGGGCCACGCTGCCAGCTGCGGCCGCTGTCCGTGCTCTGGAAAACTACGCCCGTCTGCAGGCTGGTGGCGAGCAACCGGTTCGCAGTCGAGTCAAATGTAATCGACGTGATGTCCTTGTCCGGCAGTCCGGCCACGACATGACTCCAGGTAGCACCCGAGTCCGCGCTCGCGAACGCTCCCTCGCGGGAAGCCACAAAGATCTGCCCCTCAGGCGTCAGCGTGATACCGCGAATGCTGGTCACGTACTGCGCCATGCTGTGTTCTGTGAAGGTCGTACCGTTGTCGTGCGAGACATAGACCTTAGTCCGAGCCGCGGCCACAATCGTATTTCCACGACCGCGCACCGAGAGGAATTCCTTCTCGCCCTGCACCGGGCCGCCCGTCCACGACTTGCCCTGGTCCTTGCTGAAGTAGAGACCGTTGGTGGTGGCTTCCATCCAGCGATCACCGGAGATGTCGACCTCGTTCACGCGGGCATCGAGAGCGGACTTGGTCACTGTTTTGCTCGCCACCTGCGTACTCTTTTTGCCCTTCTTCACTGTCTTCGTTGCGGTCTTCTCGACGACCACGGTGTTGATCGGATGCCACTCCATCCCGTTATGCTCGAGGATGTAGCTTCCGTGATTGGTACCGGCCACCAGAGCGCCGCTGCCCGCCTGCCGCAAGGTGAAAACGTCTTTGCCGCCCAGACCCGCACTTCTCTGCTGCCAGTGCTGGCCGTTATCGCGCGAGAAGAACACGCCGCCGAATTCGCGGTCGTTCACCACGCCGACGTAGATCGTATTTGAATCTTTCTGATCAGGAACGATGGCCGTCACGTAACGATGCGTGTAGCCGTGGTTCGATGCCGTCCAGGTTCCAGTCGCGTTCAGAGCGAGCACTCCGCTGCGGTCGGTTGCCAGCAGAACGTGGCTCGAGTTGCGCGGATCGATGTACACGTCATTGACTACGACTTCAGGATTGCTGATCCGCTTCCAGGTCTTGCCCAGATCCATCGTCTTCCACAAACCTTCGGTGGTTCCGGCATAGACGATATTTTCATTGCTGGGATCCTGCTTCAGCACGCGCGTACGGCGCGCCGAAAACGGAATGCCCTGAATCTTGGAGAACTGCTCGCCCGCGCTCACGCTCTTATAGATACCCGAGCACGCGCTGGCAAAAACGTTCGCAGGATTTGTGTGGTCCACGATGATCGAGAATACGTCGGAATCGTCGATCATGCCCTTGTTGATGTGCTGCCAGTTGGCTCCGCCATCGGCTGTCTTCCACGCCAGATGCCAGGTGCCGGCATACACAACGTTGGGATCTTTCGGGTCAATTGCGATCGACTCGATGTTCTTGATTTCCGCGTGGCCCGCGGGAGACATACGCTCCCAGTCATTGCCGCCATTGTTGGTGCGGAATACGCCTTCGAGCGCGCCCGCGACCAGAACTTTCGGATTCGAGGCCGACATCGCCATCGCGCGAATCGACTTGCCGTGCATCGCAGGCAGCGTTTGCCAGGTCTTGCCGCCATCGTTCGTGCGGAAAACGTCGCCGATTTGCTGGCTCTGCGCGCTCCAGGCCGACACGTACATGATGTTGGTGTTCTGCGGATTCACAACGATGTGATCGAGCACGTATTCATCGCCGGTTCCGAGATGAGCGAAACGCGACCAGTCCTGGCCCCCATTTTCGGAGACGAAAACCACGCCGGTGCTGGTTCCCAGGAAGACTCGATCCGGATTATGCGGGTCGTACGTCATGCTCCGTACGTCGCCCCCATCCGGCCCCATCACGGTCCATTGACCGGCCCACAGCGATGCGCTGCAGGTCAGGCAAATGGCCACTAAAATCAATAGCTTGCCAGCTATAGCTCTGGAAATCATGTGTGTGTCAGCCCCTGTTTCGGACAGTATACCTTGCGGTCTGAGAGTGACAGCGTAACCAGTCCCCTTCAAGTTACCTAAGGGAAGCAAAAAAATAGGCCGACCGGGGTTCCGATCGGCCTGTGATGCACTGAAAAGACGGGCTATTGGGCTTTCTTGGCCGCCTTCTTTTTGGCAGCCGGCTTCGGGTGATCCGGAACCGGTTGCACCTTGGTCTCGTCCACGGCTTCCGTACCCGCGGAGTCGAAGGTCGCGCCCGCGGGCACAACCCAGTACTCAGCGGTCTTCGAGCCGCCGTTGCCGGTACGGGTCTCGATGCGGCTAGCATCGATGGCCTGCTTGGCCTCGCCGCCCGAGAGATAGGCCTTCGAGTTCAACGCGCGTTCCGCGGCGAGATTTTTGCGCTTCTCGCTCGGATCGGCGTTGCCCACGATGACCAGCTTCGCGTCAGCTTCCTGCTGCAGGCGCAAAGCCACGTCATCCAGGATGGCTTTGCAAGTGTTGTCCACACGCCATGGCTTCTTCTCGTTCGGGAAGTCGCACTGACTTAGCTTGCTGGCCTTCGGTGGCGGAGGCGGCGGATTCTCAATCGTGAATTGCGACGAGGAGTTCGCCGTCAAGCCACGGGAATCCGTGCAGGTTGCGCTGACTGTCACTTGTCCTGGCGCCGCACCTGTCGTGTTCACGGTGCCGGTGTTGCCGCTGCCGGAAACCTGGCCGCTGCTGGCAGTCCAGCCCGCAACATTCACAGGCACGCCGTCGGGGCTGGTGCAGGTACAAGTGACCGTCACCGTGCCGCCCGCTTGCAGCGTCGTCGGATTCGCCGAGCAACTCATTGTCGGCGGATTCTTGGGCGGCTCTTTCACCGTGTAGTTCGCGGTACAGGTCGCGTCGCCGTTCTTCTTTACCTTGGGATCAGTGACGTGCGCCGTCACCGTGTAGTTGCCGCCAGCCACACCCTTGGTATCGATCGCAGCTGATGTATCTTTTCCCGTGACCGTCCCGCCATTACCGCTCCAGGTGTAAGTCAGAGGATGCTTGGGGTTGAAGTTGGTCGTGGAGACGGTCGCTGTGACAGGCTCGCCTTGCATCACCTCGCCATGATCCACGGAGCAATTCGCGGTGGGCGCAACTTCAGGCTCGCCACCAAAGTTGAACACCACGCCGGAACGCAGGCGCGCACCCTGGTAGCTCGGACGACGCAGATCCGGCTGGCTGGGCGAGACGATACTGGCATAGTTTTGGCGCGCCCATTGGTAGTCGGCTTCTATGAGCCGCAGGCTGATGCGCTTCACGATCGGGAGATCGATACCGCCACCGAGAATCGCGCCGATGCCATTGCGGGCGCCCACCGGGCTGGTGAGATGGTTATCGCCGAGCAAGGTGTGCGCAAAAAGATTGAAGCCCTCGCTGCGCCATGTGAAGCGCGGACCGATCGAGTACGTGCTTACATCAAACTGATCTTTCAGATTGAGGCCGATGTCGCCTTCAAGTGCGAAGTTGGGATGAAAGTTATAAGCGAACGCCAGACCACCGCCCTTACCCATGCTCGGCAACTTGAAGGGCAGAACGCCGCCATTGCCATCCGGCCCACCCGGAACGTTGCCGCCAGGGTCCAGCCATTGATAGCCGGCGAAGATGTCGAACTTGGGTGGAGTCTGTTGGGCTGAAGCAAGACTGGAAATTAAGATGAACACCAGGGTCAGAAAAAGGCACTGACGAAACATCTGCCCATTTCGTGAACCGCAAGAAGCTGACATGGAATCCTCCGGAACTATAGACCAATACTCCAACCTGGGGTCAGACCGAATCAACAAGACGGTAAACCGATACGAAAGACGGACGCTGCTTGAGACCGCAGATTCTAACAGCAACCTTACCGCAAAGTGAATCCAGCGACGTGAAATATTACTGTATCCAGTACCTGCAATTGCAATGGCTTGCGATGGAAAACGGTGTCTTCGTCTCAGTTTGACATCACTCGCCAGAAGCGGCGCGCACGAGACAGAGCGGCGCACGGCGACTGCATTCTGTTGAGTTGGAGAAGCAGGAATCCGCATCCAAGCCTGCTGCCTTGCTAGAGTGTGCTCGAAACCTGAATAATGGGAACCTGCAACCCTATGAGCCAAGAAAAAGTCCTGATCGTCGAAGATGAAGAGAACGAGCGCACCGGCCTCGCCGAGTTGGTCACGTCGTGGGGATACCGGGTGGACACAGCCGCCGACGGCATGGAAGGGTGGGATAAGGCGACCCAGTGGATTCCGTCCATTATCGTGACCGACCTGAAGATGCCCCGCGTCAGCGGGATGGAACTGCTCGAGCGCCTGGCTGAACAGGCGCACACCATGGCTGTCATTGTCATGACGGCTCAGGGCACCATCGACAGCGCGGTCCAGGCCATGCGCATGGGGGCCTACGACTACATCACCAAGCCCATCGACATGAACCGGCTGCGCACCATCCTGCAGAATGCTTCAGAGTTACTCGGCACTAAAGTGGAACTTGAAGTAACCCGGCGCAAGCTGCGCGATTCGGGATCGCTTGGGCAACTGGTTGGTTCGTCAAAAAAGATGCAGGAGATTTTCCACCTGATCGAAATGGTAGCGCCCAGCACCGCTTCAGTGCTCATCACCGGAGCCAGCGGCACGGGGAAGGAGATGGTCGCCCGTACCATTCATGAACTGAGCCCGCGGCGAGCGAAACCGTTCGTGCCCATCAATTGCGCAGCGATTCCCGAAACCCTGATCGAAAGCGAAATCTTCGGCCATGAGAAAGGCGCGTTCACGGGCGCGCTCGAGCGCCGTACCGGATGTTTCGAACTCGCCGAGGGCGGAACTCTCCTGCTGGATGAAATCGGCGAAATGCCGGTGGCCACACAGGCGAAACTGCTGCGGGTACTGGAGGACCACAAACTGCGGCGCCTGGGCAGCAAAGTTGAGACTTCGGTCGACGTCCGCGTGCTGGCCGCAACCAACAAGGTTCCCGACGATGCCGTGGCGCGAGGTGAGTTGCGCAACGACCTTTACTACCGGCTGAACGTATTCAATATCCACATGCCTTCCCTGCGCGAGCACAAAGAGGATCTTCCCGAACTCGTGCAAACCTTGCTGGCCGATATGAGCTCAAAGCACGGACGCAAGGTGGCGACCGTGAGTGAAGCGGTGCTTAACCAGTTCAAGAATTACTCCTGGCCGGGAAACGTGCGCGAACTCCGCAATACCCTGGAGCGGGCGGTCATCGTTTGCGAAGGAGCAGTGGTGGAAACGAAACATCTTCCGCCCGGTTTCGGCCAGATCACGGTTCGGCAAGCGGCCAACGATCCCGATGCAGTTCGCCTGGGCGTGGGGACCACGGTGGGAGAGGCCGAGAAAATGTTGATTTTGAAAACCCTGGAGGCCACCAGCAACAACAAGACCCGGGCGGCCGATATTCTCGGGATCAGTCTAAAAACATTACATAACAAGCTTAAGGAGTACGGAAGCAACTCGACGGATGCGGACGCGGAAAAGCAGGAGTAGACTCGCCATCAACCTCCCCTTGGCGGTATCTGCCGCGACTGCGCTCTGAGTCCGAAACTGACGATGCGTCGGAAAACAAAAATCATTCTCGCCATCACGTTCATGGTTGTGGTGATGGTGTCGGCGTTTTCGTATCTCTACATTTCCCAGCTACTGCGGCAGCGCCTGGCGGCCGCCGGCGACATCGCGCAACTGCTCGCCCAACAACTCGTTTACTCGGCGAGCAACGCCGTGCCCGACCTGGGCAGCACGCGCGTGGACACTGACAACAGCAAGTCCGTGCAACTGGCGATCGAAGAGTACCTCAAGGAAGACACGAACCTGAACGACATGCTGGACTCGTCGGTGGGGAACGTCCCGATCGTTTATGACGCCGCAATTGTTGGCCCGACGGGGCGCGCCATGCTTCACAGTAACGCCGACCTCGACGGGAAGATTCTGAGTCCCCGCCCGAATTTCGAGCGCCTGCGCGGTGCTCGTTTCCGCGATCAGTTGCGCATGATCTATAGCCCCTCGGCGGTCTACGACGTGAGTGTACCTCTGCAATTGAACGGCACGCCTTTTGGGACTGTTCGCGTAGGAATCTCGACCGTTCTTTTGAAGAGCGAACTGACGCCGCGCCTCGAGCATGCATTGTATTTTTCGGGCGCGTCGATCTTTCTCTCTTTGTTGCTCGCGGCGCTGATCTCGCGCCTGGCCCTCGGTCCCCTTGAAGAAATCAACCGTAATCTTGACTACGTCACCGGCGGCGCCGCGGACATCGACGATGCTGAGTCCGATCACGACGAATACGGACTGGTGACGTTGAAGATCGCCAACCTCGGTCGGCAGGTGCGCGATGCGAAGGAAATCTTCTCTGCCTTGAAGGACAACGTCGACCAGTTGATGGCAAACTTGCAGGATGGCCTCATGCTGTTCACGCGTGATTTGCGCGTCGTGTTGGTGAGCGCTTCGGTGGAGCGCTTTCTCGGACGGCCCCGCGGAGAAATGCTCGGCCGCACCGCGCGGGAAGTGTTCAAGGCCGGAACACCGTTGAGCGCCACACTGCTCGAGGCGTTTGAGCGGCGGCGTCCGCTGATGCAGCGCGAGATCGAATCCGCCAACGGGCGCCGGGTACAGGTCTCCCTCGACTTCATACAGGAAAAAACCACCCAGATCGGTGCGCTGCTGATCATCCGCGATACCGAAACCGTGCGCCGGCTGGAAGATGAAATCGAGATGTCACGGCGCCTTTCCGCCAGCGGACGCCTGACGCGGGGCGTGGCGCACGAAGTCAAGAATCCCATCAATGCGATCGTGCTGCACCTTCACCTGCTGCAGAGCAAACTGCAGCAGATGGATCCCGGCACTCGCCGCCACGTGGACATCATCGGCAGCGAGATTCATCGGTTGGATCGAGTGGTGCAGATCCTCGTGGACTTCACGCGCCCGCGGGACCTGAAGTTGGAGGAGGTCGATTTGCGGAGACTACTCGAAGAAGTGGCTTCCCTCGCCGCGCCCGAAGCTGATCAACACGCTGTCGCCATCGTAAGAAATCTGCCCGACTCTCCGTTGCCCGTGAAGGCCGACCTCGACTTCATGAAGCAGGCATTTCTAAACGTGGTCATCAACGGCGTGCAGGCGATGAGCGCGGGCGGCCAGTTGACGATGAGCGCTCGCCGAGAAGAGGGCATGGTCGTGGTTGAGATTCAGGACACGGGCGGAGGCATTCCCCGGGAAGCACAGGAAAAGATTTTCGAACTTTACTTCACGACGAAGAAGGGGGGCAGCGGCATCGGCCTGGCGCAGACCTACCAGGTCATGCAGTGGCACTACGGCTCAGTCGATTTTGAAACCGCCGAAGGCAAGGGCACGAAGTTCCGACTGTGTCTCCCGCTGACGGAATCCACGCTCGATGCGGCGCGCGAGGTTGCGGCGCGCACCCGGTAGAGAGCAGATTGTTCGTACCGGGCTGCCGTGCAGGAGTAGCCCATCCTACTCCTGCTTCCACCTGCGCCCGGAAACTCGTTCTGCAGGCCTGTTTGCTTGCTTCCCAAACCCGCCCCGGACGTCATAAAATTAACCGGGTTCACGTTTTGTTTGGTGCGCATCACAGGATAAGTATGTATCTGGCCGGCATACTCGGACTGTGCGCGCTGCTACATGTGTCTGCAAGCGGACGTGTGGGCGGCGGGCCTTTGTCATTCGACAATGCGGTCCCGTCTTATCAAGAGCCAGCTCTGCAGCCTCCCAAGTCCGACACCGCCTCTCATCCCTCCGAAGCACAGCAAGACGCCAAGCCGACCGCGCCACCGCAGGATCAAACTCAACCTCCTGCTGCCGGTCAGGCGCCCACGCCGTCTGACTCCGTTAAACCGCCGTCGGCCGATGCAAATGCACCTCCGCCCAAGAAATCGGCGAGCCGGAAAAAGCACTCCGCAGGGGACGGAGGAGAGCATCAGAAAAAAGTGATTCACCGAGGGGGCACGGTTGAGCCGACAACCCAATTGGCTCAGGGCATGACCGAAGAACAGGCGGCGCACCAGCGGGAAACAACCAACAAGCTGCTGGCCACCACCGACGCGTCGCTACAAAAGCTTTCCAGTCGTCAACTGACCAAGGACGAACAGGATACCGTTGCGCAGATTAAACGCTTCATGCAACAGGTCAAAACTGCTGACGCAGCCGGCGACCTGCAACGCGCTTATAAGCTTGCTGTGAAGGCACACCTGCTCTCGGACGCTCTCGCCAAGCCGTAGCCCGCCGCAAAAAACCTCTGATCCCATACCGTAGCAATTGGGATTCAGCATGGACGGACAGACGATCCACTCTTTAGGATTTGTACTCATGGCCCGCAAGCGCAAGATCATTGTCTACGTTGCCACCAGCGCGGACGGCTTTATCGCCCGGCGAGACGGATCGGTCGATTGGCTTGATCGTCCGGCTCCGAAGGGCCACTACGGCATGGGGAAGTTCTATCAATCGATCGACACCATCCTATGGGGGAGGAAGACTTGCGATGTCGCGCTGGATTTTCAAAAGAAAGGCGTGCCCGGGTCGGCTTTCGACACGAAAGTAAAGAACTATGTCTTTACGCGCAATGCACGGCCGACACCGTTGCCTGGCGTGGAATTCGTGAGCGAGCCAGTCAAAGCCTTCGCAACCCGTTTACAGAAGGAGAAGGGGAAGGACATCTGGATGATGGGCCGCGCAGGAATCATTGCATCATTTCTCGACGAAAAGGAAATCGACGAGTTCATGATTCACGTGATCCCCACGTTCATCGGCGAGGGCATTCCATTGATCGCGCCCAGCCCCGCACTGTACCCCTGAAGCTGATTTCCAGCACGAAGTTTGCCGACGGCATGCTTAAGCTGCACTATGCTGTCCGCAAGTAATCTTTCATCTCTGCGAGCTACTTCCCTTTCGATCTGGCGCTGTTCACCTTCTCCAGCAACTCTTTCGAGGGCTGCTGCAGCGGTCCTTCAATTTTTACCGCTTCGCTCAGGACTTCGCGAGCGTCCGTCGTCTTATTGGTCTTTGCGTAGGCGTATCCCAGCCGGTACAGCGCGGTTGCGTAGGCGACATCGTCCTGTCCTTTAAGCAAGGCCGATGCCGACTTCAATTCCGGAATCGCTGCCGCGGTCTTGTCCTGCTTCATGTACGCATAGCCCAAAGTCGAATGCGCCACGCCGGCCGAGAGCTTGCGGGTGCGATCCGCATCTGGCTCGTTGCCTTTGGCCAACGCGATGACCTGCTGCGAATACGTGACAGCCTTCCCCCAGTTTGCCGGCTTGGATTCTTCGACGTAAGTGTTGGCCAGCATCAAGAGTGCAGGCATGCTGTTCGGATTCGCCGCCAGGCTCTTCTCGCCGAAAGCCACCAGCCGCGCCGAGTCATTCAATTGCCCGGGACCAAGCGTATACATGGCGTATTGCGAAACCTGTTCCTGGAATTGTGAGCTTGGAAAGGCTCCCGTAAAGCGCTCGATGTACGACATGCGCTTCTTGGCATCTTTCTCGTCGGCGATTGCATTGAAGCCCACACTCTCCAGAAAATCACGCGAGGTCTTCGCCGCGTCTTTCTCCGACGTGGTACGCGTTGCAAACTCCTGGTCGCTGACTCCCTCCAGCTTGGCTTGTTTACCGATGCCCTCGTAGACCAGGCCGCCTTTCTCGGCATAGTCGATGATCTTCGCGTCATCCTTCAACTGCTGGGCAATTCCCGCCTGCGAGACCAGGATGTCGAGGTTGTGCGGCGATGCGGCCAGCGCTTTGTCGCCAAATTCAAGAGCTTTCGGAAGATCTCCGCCACTCTGGTAGGACTGCGAAATCTGCCAGTTGCCGAAAGCCACCGCAGCAGGGTTCGACGAATACTTCTGCAGAAAATCCTGATAGAGCGCGACTTTCTTCTGAGCGTCGGTCTCCTTGGAAATTTCCTGGATGGATTGGTCCTCCGGAGTTCCGGCCGGAATTACGATGCGATCGATCTGGGCGTACGAGAACGAAGCGAAAACGAGAACAGCCGTTAGCGGCAACCCGAACCTGGATTTCATCGGCCACCTCCCAAGTGGAGCGCGAACTCCACTTTCGGGCGACATGCTAGCGCCGTTGGCCCCTCCAAGACAAGGGTTGGGATCACGGGCCGAAGTGACCTTGGTCGAGTTATCGACTTTCGGTCCCGCGTTGGTTAACCATTTCGCCCGCCTGCGGAAAACTTTGAACGAGCATTGATTTACAGTTGAAATAATGCGCGCCATCCTGCAAAAGCGGGCTCTTCGTTTTGTGCTTCTGGCCAACGTGGTTTCGATGCTGGGCAGCGGGATGAACTCCGCCGCCGTCGCTTGGCACATCCTGCAGGCCACTCATTCGGAGATGGCCCTGGGCACGCTCGCCGTCTTGCAGACCCTGCCGGCGATGCTGACTCTTCCCTTCACGGGCGTGATCATCGATCGCGAAGACCGCCGGCGGTTGGTCATGATGCTGGATGCCGCTCGCGCCGTGGTGATTCTGATTGTTGCCGCTCTCGCTTTCCGCGGTGCGGTGAAGGTGTGGCAACTCTACTTGATGAACACACTGGTGGCCGCCGGTTTCTGGATGTTCTGGCCTACGATCACTGCACTCATTCAGGAACTCACGCCGGAAGGCCAGTTCATGGAAGCCAACACGTTCCTGCTGGCTGGAATTCAAGGCGGCTGGCTGATGGCTGGAGCGATTGTTGGATTCGTGTACAACCATATCGGCCTGGGCGGCGTTCTGCTGATCGACTTCACGACCTACGTGGTGTCCTTCCTGTGCTACTTCGGCGTACGCAAGGGCAAGCACGTGGTGCCGCGGCCGGAGGAACTCAAGGCCGACATCGTCGCCGCCGAGAAGGCCGAACGGCGTTTCTGGCACGAGTTGTGGGAAGGAATTCAATTTCTTCGCGAGCGTCCGGGAGTGGTGCTGCTCGGCTTGAGCTGGGCGCTGTTCCTGGGCGCCATGCTGACGGGCGTGGTTGTTACGCCTTCGCTCAGTGATCGCATCTTCCACGCGGGAGCCGTGGGCTATGGCTGGCTCAATGGTGGATGGGGCATCGGCGCATTCCTGAGCGCGTTGTATGCGCCCTGGATGATCGCGCGCATGGGTTCGCGAACGGCGATTGCTGTGTCGATGGGATTTCTGGCGTGCTGCATGACGCTTTCACCCTACTCGCGCATGCTACCAATCGCCGTATTTCTTTACGGGATCATGGGGTCCGCCCGCGGCCTAAGCGGCGTCGCCATGAACACCAGCCTGATGGAACAGGTACCCAAGCACTTCATGGGACGGGTACAAAACGCTTTCTATTTCGTCGGGACATTTCTGCAAATCACGATCAGCCTGACGGTCGGCTGGATGGCGCAGAAAGTCAGCCTGGCGGGAGGCTTCGCCATCATCGGCGCGGTTTACGTCGTGGCTTTCCTGAGCGCAGCCTGGCCGGTTGAGTCGTCAGAACCGGCAGTATCCAATGTGCTGCCATAGGCTTCGACCCTACTCGCTCGTAGCTAGTAGCTCAAAAAGCTCGCAGCGCTTCCGCTCTGATATCCTTTCCAATTCACCAACGACCCTGGAGACTTTCCTATGTCCTTTCAACTCGAAGGCCGGAATGCCGTCGTATTCGGAGTTGCGAACAAGCGTTCAATTGCGTGGTCCATCGCGCAGGGCCTGCACGTCGCGGGGATGAAGCTCGCGATTACGTACCAGAACGAGCGGCTTGCCGAAGAGGCCAAGGACCTGATCGATTCCCTGCCCGGCGCTGAGGGTCTCATGTGCGACGTTTCCAAGGACGAGGATATCGAGCGCACTTTTGCTGAACTAAAGAAGCGTTACGGGAAGTTGCACGTGGTGGTGCACAGCGTCGCGTTCGCACCCGCCGCTGAACTAGAAGGCGAGTTCATCAATACCAGCCGAGAGGGCTTTCGCGTAGCTCACGACGTGAGCGTGTATTCGCTGATTGCCGTAGCCCGAGCGGCGGCTCCGCTGATGGAAGATGGCGGCAGCATCATCACTATGACGTACTACGGCGCGGAAAAGGTCGTCCCCCACTACAACGTTATGGCGGTTGCCAAGGCGGCACTGGAGTGCAGCGTCCGATACCTGGCTTTTGATCTGGGGAAGAAGAGGATTCGCGTGAACGCTATCTCTGCTGGACCCATCAAGACGCTGGCGGCACGCGGCATTTCGGGGCTCAGCGACATGCTCAAGGCGCACCGGGAGACCGCTCCATTGCGGCGAAATGTGGAAGTCGCCGAAGTCGGTGCCACTGGCGTCTTCCTGGCATCCGACGCCAGTTCGGGTATTACCGGAGAGACTATCTATGTGGATTGCGGCTACAACATCATGGGATTCAAGCCGACGACCGAGTAACCCGCAACCGGCCATCGGCATCGAATAGGATGATGAAACGCCTGATGTTTGCACTCTTCGCAGCTGGGATTCTGCTCTCGCTCGTGCGCGAGTGGAAAGCACCCGTCGGATGTGCGCGCCGGCTCCTCGAACCGCAGTCTCGCCTGTCAGCCCGCTAATTCTCTGTTTTCTTCACTTCGAGCGGTCCGCCGTCGTCGCGGTCGGGATCTTCTTGACCCGCCGCAAATACTCCGCGCGTAATTCCGGGCTGCCGTGGTCGGCAACGTAGAAGAGGAACTCAATGTAGTCGCTGAATGTCGGTTTCGGATCCATCTCCGGTTTCCCCGATCCGGAGTAGCCAAGTTCGTCCAGCGTCGCCTGAAACGCCTCCCGGCTGGCAAAGTACACAGGTTTCGCGTCGGCCGGCTCGCCCCAATCCGGATACTGCTCGCTCTTCAAGCTCTCCTCACAAAGTTCCTGCGAGTCGTACTTCGAGTACAACGAATAGTCGGAGCGCGAGGCCGGCGGCATATATCCGCACAGTCCGTACTTCCGCGTATAGAAAGCCACCCGCATGGCACAGCGCGAGCGCAGCGAGTACGTCCCGCCGTCAGGAAACTGGTACGCAGCCCCGGTGGAAATTTTCCGGCACAATTGCTCGTCGCCGACGTCGCCGGCAATCATGCTGACCAGATACTCGACTCCGGTCGCTGGCCGTACTATCCCCTGAAAAAAAGTCCGTTCCTCCGGCAAGGCGCGCAAGGTGACGAAGTCTCGATCTTGCCGTACCTGCTCGTAGAGGTCCCAATATGCGCTCTGATCACGGTGCTGCTCTCGCCGGAATTTCAGCGCCATTTGGTCGATCCCCACCGACTCCATCGTTCGCACAAGATCCTCCGGGCGCAGATACGCGACCGCATGTCCGCGCGGATCCGGCGTGCGATTCCGGCACGCCTCCGCCGAGAATCGACTGCCATCCTGCGTCTCAAAACTGAGAGGCTTTACCTTATCGCAGAGCCGAAGATCGTTCATGCTCTGTGCCAAAGCGTAGTCGCAGCGCGAGCGCTCGTAGGCAACCTGATACCCTGGCTCCTGCGACATGCCTCCTGCCGCATACCGGCCGATCTTGTCGCAAACCGCTGGCTCTTTGAAATGAAAGGCCACGCTGTAGAAGAACTCGTCCCGATCGACAATCGGCTCGAGCGTTGGAGTTGCCACCCAGTTGTATCCGCAAATCACTAGTACGACGATCACAAACGCCGCCCCGAATCCCGGAACCACCAGCTCATCCTGCCTCGCCAGCTCCTGCACGATCATCAGCAACAGGCCCGCGATCTATATGACGTGCCCGATCAGCACGCCCATCTTCAGCGTCAGCAGGCACAACCACGTAAACGGAATGCAGAACAAGATCGCACTCGCCAGCACGAACCGCGCTCTCGGCACCCGGTCAATCAGCCGGAGCATCACATACGCAATTGCCAGCGGATTGATCAGCCCGCCGAACAGGATCAGCCATGACCCATTTTTCGTGTCCGTCCACATGAACAGCGACATCCACGCACACGCCCAGCCGCGCATTGGCTGCTGAGCTAATGTGACGGCGGGAAGCAGGAAACTTATGGGATAGAGAACAAGGCCCGCATAAAAAGATTTGGAAAACAGACGAGAGCTGACCAGCGCGGACGGGACCTTCGGGATCGGAATTCATCGGGTCGAGACTACGCCAGGAGGCGACTGGAAGGAGATTACAAGAGTCACAAGAACGCACTCACCGGACGGGTAGTGCATTACATTAGGGCTGCTTCGTCGACCCATTTGAGTCGCTTTTCGTAACGGACTCCGCTGTGGTATCCAGCCGGTCCATCGCTTGTCGCTTCGATTGCTTCATAAACTTCCGCACAACGAATTCCTGCATGACTCCGGCCAGGGAGCTCTCGCCCATCCTGATGAACCCGTTCGAAAGAACTACCGACGCTTGATTTGTAGTTGGGTAGTAGGTGGATGAGATGGCCGCTCCCGCGAATGATCCTGCGATATTGGAGTAATTGGCTTGCCAGCGCCCGTTGTCGCCTTTACAGATGATGGAGTTGCTCACCGCTCGCCAGATCCTGGAACGCATACTGCCGCTGCCCTTGTAAAAATAACGAGGATCCTGCTTCAGAAGAGACGGGAAAAACGCCCCGGAGAGGAATGTCGATGCAATGACGTCCGCGTAAGCCGTCCCGTAGCGCTTGCCATAACCCTGCGCGCCTTGTCCAAATTCCGGGTATTCGTTACCGGCTTGTTGCAATCCTGCGAAGAACGCGGTCCCGAAGATGTTGACGGGATCAGTGCTCGATCTCCATGCCAGTTTATATTTCAGTTTTGTTGTTAGCGGCGGTGCGTCGGGATGGTAGGTGACATAGAAGTTGGGGATGAACCCGAGAACGCGCTGGTGTTCCTGTTCCTTCACCTCTTCCGTGGCCACCTCCACGGGATCCACTGTCACTTTGACACCGGTCACCACGGTGGCGACCGAAAGAACAATGGGCGCCACCAGGTACGTCTGGCCGGGCGCCAATTCTGCGCTGAAGGCTTTGTCACCAAATCCCGTCGAGTTGACCGACAGGTCGAACCGGCCGGCAGGAACGTTTGAGAAGGAGTATTGACCGTTATCTCCGGACACGACTTCTCGCGAGAAAAACTTGTCCGCGGACGTCAGCCGTACAACGGCGCCCGAAGCCACCGATCCCGATTGATCCAAGATGGTCCCTACGATATTTCCGTTAGCAGCAGGCTGCGACGCACCGGTTGCGGCGCCCTGGGCACTCGCTATCGCGCCGCAAGCCAGCAGGATCGAAGCACTCCGAATCATCCATTTCCGGTTCGATTTGGCCAGGCTGCAAATCCAGCTATTGAATATTTCACCTGCGATCAAAAAAATACTCCTCACCCTTCGACTCTCGGACTGGGCTGGGAAAAAGTCCTCCCGCGGTCGACCCGTCTAGCGTCTTCTACCGCTGTCAGAACCTTTTAGATGCACTGGATGAGAATCGGATTTCTTGGCGAGGAGGAAAAGAGTACCTAGGGTGTTGTACGCAACGTTCGGCCCCCAGTTCGGGCGGGCGGGCCCGGTCGCCAAGAGTCATCGTTACTTACGTTTGAAGACTTTACTCCGGATGTCGGGACTTACGTTTGAAGACTTTACGCCGGATGTCGGGCCAGAATTCGCTCAACAAATCGCCCCCTGCGGCGTAGGCCACGGCCAGCCCGCTGCGGCTCATCGTCAGTGCGAACCCGCGATCGTCCGAGGGATAGTACACATTGGAAAGTCCGCCCGACGTGAAGGCTCCGAGTATGTTTGAAATGTTGAAGGCGCGTCCGCCACTGTCCGTGTGACACACGACTCCCTGCACCAGGGAATAGCCGAAGCGATGGACAAACCCGCCATGCCCCAGCCGAAAGTATCGCGGATCCTGTTTGAAGATCGTCGGATAGAGAAATGTACGGAAGAACCCGCTCGAGACCTGGTCGGAATAAGCCGCCCCGAAACGCTTTCCGTAGCCTTCAGCGCCCTGGCCATATTGTTTGAACTGGCCATCCGCCTGGCTGACTCCTGCCTGAGCGGCAGCGATGACAATCGTCACCGGATCGAGCGAGGTCTTGGCGAACAATTTGAACTTTTGGCTGGTTTTCAACGGCGGAGCGTTCATGCGATCCGTGGTACCAAATCTTGGCACGATGCCAAATGTACGTTCCGACTGCTCCTTCTTCGCCGCGGCAGTCTCCGCTTCGGCTTTGCTCTGAGAAGGTGCCTGCGGCAGCGCACCACTGAACCCTACGCCTGCAGCGATGTCTGCGTATTCCCTCTGCCATGAAACTCTATCGACCACCTCAGGGAACTGATCCTGTGCATAAGCGCGAACCGCAAGCACTACCAATGATGCTGCAACAATTCGCCAACGAATCCCGAGTCTTTTCACGCCCTTACCCTTCAACATTCCCGAGCACCGTCGCTGAAAGCGATCATCAAGAGATGCATTGGGATCGCAAGCACGACCGATGAATTTGGATGATTTTTAACGGCCCGATACGAGGATTTTTCGCTCGTTTTCCCCCACTCGCTCAAGCCGGATCTCGACATCCCGGTCGCGAACAAAGCGTGAGAACTTCTCTCCCCACTCTATCAGCAGAATACTTTTTTCGCTGACGAGGTCGTCGAGCCCGAGGGTCTCCAGTTCGCGAGGCGTATCGATTCGATACAGATCGATGTGAAACAGATTTGCGCGCGGGCTGCGATACTCGTGTACCAGCGTGAAGGTCGGACTGGTGACGTCTTCTTCGGATGCAGCCTCGAAGGCGGCGGCGATTCCCTTGATGAGCGTGGTCTTCCCTGCTCCCAAGTCGCCGCGTAGAAGGACGACCTTGGGTGGGGCGAGCAGATCCGTCAGCGTCCGCCCGAAGGCGGTCGTCTCCTCCGCGGATTGAGTGATGACTTCTCGCTTTGTGCCGATGGGCATCGGCAACAGTATAGCGAGCCTGAAAGGGGAAGGGTGGTCGAGCGAGCGAAGTCTTAGAACAACGACTTCGGAGCCGACATCTGCCCGGGATTCATGGCCAGATAACTCTGGTCTGCAACCGACTGTAGCGCCATGCGCAGATTGCGATGATCATCATCGCCCAGCGCAATGAACCGGAATGGCTGCAGTGTGCCGTCAGTCGCCTTGCGGGTCGGAGACAGCATTTCTGCCATCCCGATGACGGTGCCGACCTTGGTCTGAAATCCGATTTCGACAAAGTCGCCCTGGCTGAGCGGTTTGGTCAGCTTGAGCAGTCCGCCGGTGACGGAGATGGAGAAAAGTTTGCCTCGGGAACGCTGGCCGTCGTCGAATCGGATGGCAGCGAACACGGAACCGCCGAGTTGCACACGGGCGGCGCGCTTAGTGGGGTGCGGTTGGGGGAAGTGGGTCATAGCCGAAAAGGACTATGACTTATGTGCCATTGTTACGGGAAGATTACTAGAGAGCTAGTCCGGATTCGCGCCGCGACTACCCACCCTATGCGCCGTAAAGGCTTGTACTACTGATACATAGGGGTGTTTATCCATTAGCCGACAACCTGTTGTCCAGCCGGACCAGAACAAGCTACGTAACTACGGGGAAACCAACCCGTCGGAGCAGCGATCGGAAGCGTGCGTCGGAACGCAAAGAGTCGAGCCGCGGATCAGCCTTAAGGGACCAGGAGAGTTCAACCGATTTCTCTTGATAAGCCTTCTCCAAGAGTTCGAACGCTTTTTGCTTTTCACCGAGGCCGGCATAGATCGTGGCCACGGCGTATGGGGAAATCTCGCGGCTCGCGGACTTCTGCTCGAGATCGCGAAGAATTTTTCTGGCTTCTGCGACTTTTCCGATACCGGCGTATCCGTATGCCAACGCAGCGAGGGCATCCTGATCCGCGCCCGACAGTTCGACTGCTTTCTGGTATTCCGAGATGGCCTGGACTCGTTTGCCTGTGGCGTCGTATCCGATTCCGAGATAGAAGTGCATAATCCATTCGCCCGGATTGGAAATCAACCCTCTCTGGCTAGCTTCCACCAGGCGATCGAAATCCCTCAATTGGTAATACGTTCCCGATTCCGTGATCGCTGAACTGGGACCTGGATCCAACTCCAAGCTTTTGGCGAGTTCGGCTAGCGCTTCCTCGCGACGCCCAATTTGGCTCAGATACAAAGCTCGATCCTCGTGTGCGCAACTGTAACTTGGAGCAAGCGCGATCGACTGGTTGAGTTCTTCCTCGGCAGCCTTCCAATTCCAGTCCAGCCTCCAACTCAGCAGCGCCAGCGTATCGTGTACCTCTCCGATGCTGTCATCCAGTTCCAAAGCCTTACGGATCGCGTCTTTCGCAGAGCGGTAGGCGAGGTCTGCACGCACTTGGCGGAAGAATGCCGAATACGTATACGAATCCGCCAGCCCTGAGTACGCCAGAGCAAAGCGATGATCTTTTTGAATTGCCTGCTCGAAGTAGCTCCGCGCGGTTGTGAGATCTTGCGGCCTCGAGAACAGGTTCGTCATATAGAAACGACCCTGCAGGTACGCCTCATAGGCATCCGGATTTACTTTGCGTGCCGAGCGGAATCGGGCCTGCTGCTGCGGGCTGACTTGTGCGCGCACTTGTTGAGCAATGGCCTGCGCCACATCGCTCTGCAAGCGGAGCACGTCTCCTAAATCGCCTTCATAGGTCTCCGCCCAGAGATGCCGGTCAGTTGGACCGTGCAATAGCTGTGCAGTGATCCGCACCCGCTTGCCAGAGCGAACGACCGATCCTTCGATCACGGCGTCGACATTCAATTCGTGTGCAATCTCCGGCAGAGTCTTTTTGGTTCCTTTGTAGCGCATGACCGACGTTCTCGAGATCACGCGTAGCGAACTCACTTTTGCGAGGTCCGTGATCAACTCGTCGGTCATGCCGTCGGCGAAATATTCCTGCGACGGATCGCCTGACAGGTTATCGAGCGGCAGAACGGCTAGCGAGCGCAACTGGAAATCTTCGGCGACGCTGGCGCGGGGCGACACGGGGCGAACCATCCAGAAGGCGGAGGCAATCGACGCCAGAACCAGCAGCGTGACCGAGAGCAAAGCCGTGCGTCCTTTTGTCGCCGGCACCGGGAAAGGCAACTCCAGAGATTCGTCGGGGCTCACCGGTGGTTCCGATTCCTCCACACCAAGTCCGTCGACCTGCCCGATAAATCTGTAACCCCGGCGTGGCAGAGTTTCGATGTAACGCGGTTTCTGAGCAGAGTCGCCCAGAACTTCGCGCAAACGCGCAATTGCGTTGTGAAGGCTGTGGTCGAAATCGACGAAGGTGTCAGCCGGCCAGATCTGTGCGCGCAACTCGTCGCGCGTTACCAGGTCCCCAGAATGTTGGAGCAAGGCTGCCAAAACCTGGAGAGGCTGTCCCTGAAGACGCAGCTTGATGCCACGCTTGCGAAGCTCTCCCGCGCGCGTATCGAGTTCGAACGCGTCAAAGCGGAGCAAGCATGCGGTCTGAGTGTGAGCGGACACTGCAAATCCCCACGAACTTATATGAAGGCTATCACAATCATGACCTTTGAGACCCCTTGCGGGACGCAGCAAATGTCTAATTTTTGCAATCATTTAGCAAGTGAGGAAACTTTGGGGCGGGATGGAGGCGCGGAAGATTGACGCCTCGGCTCTTTGCGCTCGACAGTGGCTTTCAACAAGACAGCGTACGGGCGAAAAAACGCGGCAACCCACAGTTGGCGACAGAGCCGGGTTCCTCGCACGCAATTCCTGATCAACAAAGAAGGAGAGCAGTATGAGAATCACTGTAGTGAAGTTCGGCCTGCTGGCTGGATACTTGATGTCTGTCATGGGGACGGCTGCGTTGGCGCAAGAGCGGGAACAATCTCCGGTTGTCCCAGCCCAGGTCGTGGCGCTCGACGAATGCGACCCCTCCACTTTTAACGCGGTAATTGGCCCGGACTTCTGCAAGAACGTGGCTTTGGGAGCTGCCACCACGTTCAATGATCTGTTTGCTAAAGCCAAGGCCGGTACTCCCGATCCGGGTTGGGATTTTGAGCCCGATGTCCTGCACATCCGAAAAGGAACTCCACTTGTTGTAACGGACCAGGGTGGCGAGCCTCACACGTTCACCGAAGTAAAGAAGTTCGGCGGAGGTTTCATCACGGATCTGAATGCCGGCGAGGAAACAGTGCCGGAGTGTGCTGGCGGCTTCAAGAATATTGAGGTCGCGAGAACGCGTATCCTGCAGGGCAGCCAGCTGCAAGTCAGCGGCTTGTCTAAGGGAGAGCACAAGTTCGAGTGCTGCATCCATCCCTGGATGCGCATGACCGTCGACGTGAAGTAGTTCGGCGCGACTCGCTCCTGGGCAGGTTGCGAAGTCGATCGGTGATGCCCACTCATTCCGCACGCGGGTGTGGAATGAGTGGGCATCTTCTGATTAGATTTCGCGGACTCTCTGAAAGGCTTCCGGAAGGGCTTCGATCAGGTCAGTCGCGACCAGCGACTGCTCGCCCATCGTCTCGCACGCGATGTCGCCCGCCAGGCCGTGCAGGTGCACCGCGGCGGTCACCGCCTCCATAACTCGCTGCGGGTTCTGTGCAAGCATGCCCGCAACCATGCCGGTGAGAACATCGCCCGTCCCCCCAGTGGCCATCCCCGGATTCCCGGTGGTGTTGACCCACACTTCGCCGTCCGGCTGTGCGATGAGCGTACGATGCCCCTTCAGCACGACGATGACTTCGTGCTCGCGTGCGAATGCTCGAGCAATGCCGATGCGATCCCTCTGAACCTCGGGAATGGTTAATCCCGTTAAGCGCGCCATCTCGCCGGGATGCGGAGTGATCACAAGCGCGCGTCCCTTTCCGTTCAGCTTCTCCGCTTTGCCGTCGAAGGCGTTCAATCCGTCAGCGTCCAGGACTATTGACATTGCGTACTTTTCCACGACCGTACGAACAAATTCCGAAGTTTCATCGTCGCGTGAAATTCCTGGCCCCACCGCCAGGACTGTCTTGCCCTTCACTAGGTTGTCGATGTGTGCGTACTCGAGGGCGCGCAGAGAGATTGTTCCGGCTTCCGTCTCTTCGCAGGGCTCCGTCATGAGTTCGGGATGAAATCCCGCCACCGTGGCCAGCACGGACTTGGGCGTTGCCACCGTCGAGAGCCCGGCGCCGGTCCGCAGCGCCGACATGCCTGCCATCGCTGCCGCCCCCGCCTTACCGAGCGATCCTCCGATTACTAGAACGTGGCCGAAGCTGCCCTTGTTGGCGTCGCGAGGGCGCGGCCCGATCAGCTGGGCAATCTCCCCTGCGATGATGAGATTTAGCTGTAGCGCGGAAGTAATCGCTGCGTCTGGAGAGCCGATGGGAACCGCCATGGTTGGCCCGTCCGTCAGATCTCCAAACACATGCGCAGGACGCGGCGCCGTGAACGTGACGATCGCGTTTGCTCGCGCGACCGCGCCCACTTGCGGGCCCATCGCGTCGGCATCGGCCCCGGAAGGAATATCTACCGCGACGATGGGAGTTTCGGTGACGTTCATCGCTGCGACGGCTTCAGCGTACAGTCCGCTTACGGGCGGCCGGAAACCCGTGCCGAGAATTGCGTCCACTAGGAGATCTGCATGGCCCAGCTTCACCCGCGCCTTAGCGAACTCATCGCTAGTTGAGGCCAGCTCGGGGGCGAACCCCATGCGCTGGAACATCTCGGCCGCGTCGCCCCGCAAGTCGCTCGGATTCGTCAGGAGAACAACAACCACTTCCCTGCCCGCTTCGCGGAGCTTTCGAGCCGCGACGAACCCATCGCCGCCATTGTTGCCTTTGCCGCATACGACACCAATGCGCCGCGCATCCGAAAAGTTTCGCAGCACGAAATCCGCCACTGCCGATCCTGCGTTTTCCATCAGCGTGAGCGCAGGCACACCGAACCGCTCGCTGGTGACGCGATCGATTTCGCGCATCTCGGCAGCGTTGACAATCTTCATGGAAGGAGCCGATCAGTCTGCCATAGTTGGCGTCTGGTCGAGTTTTGGCTTCGGCAGGTTGTACTCTCCGCGCTGCACCCGGCTGTGCTTCTTGCCGTAGAAGAAATAGATACACAGCCCAATTGCCAGCCAGATGATGAGTCGCGCCCAGGTTTCCTTGCCCAGACTGACCATCATGAGCAGCGAGACGACGATACCCATGATCGGAGTGAATGGAATCCACGGCGCCACAAAAGCACGGGGCACATCAGTTCCCCGCTTGCGCAAAATCCACACACCGGCGCACACGATGACAAATGCCAGGAGCGTACCGATCGAAACCAATTCACCCAGCACGTTGATCGGCGTGAGCGCAGCTACCGTCGCCACGCAGAAGCCCACCAGGATGGTCGAGATGTATGGCGTACGGAACCGGGGGTGGATCTTGCATGCCCAGGGAGGAAGCAGGCCGTCTCTCGACATCGAGAAAAACACGCGCGACTGCCCCAGCAGCATGACCACCATGGTGGAGCTCAGGCCGCAGATCGCTCCCAGCTTCACCAGAATGCTGCCCCAACTCACGCCCGTGATGTCGATGCCGATGGCAATCGGATCCGGCACGTCGAGCGCGGTATATTTCACCAGCCCCGTCAACACCGCTGCTACCAGGATGTAGAGAATCGTACAGATTACGAGCGATCCGAGAATGCCGATGGGCATATCGCGCTTGGGATTCTTGGCCTCTTGCGCCGCCGTCGAAACGGCGTCAAACCCGATGTAGGCGAAGAAAATTACCCCTGCGGCGGTCGCAATACCCGACCACCCGAAATCTCCATAGTGTCCCGTGTTCGCCGGAAGAAACGGCGTCCAGTTCGCAACCGCTTCGGCACGATGTCCGAGGATGTAATTGCCACCTAAAATCAGGAAGACAATAAGTACGCAAACTTTGACCACCACAATCAGCGAGTTCAGATTCGCCGATTCCTTGATGCCGATGACCAGAACCACGGTCACCATCATGATGCCGAGGAAGCCAAACAAATTAAAAATGGAAGACTGATGCGGCAAGGTGGCTGGGTCGATCTGTTTCAGCGCAAGCACTTTCTGAAACTGCGCCGTTAGTCGTTCCCAGTGCCCGTTGTACATGACGAACGTTGTTCCCGGCGAGCCGGCCAGCTTGGGCGAAAGCCGAATGCCAAACTCACCCAGGAAGCTCAGTACGTAGCCGCTCCAGCCGCTCGCGACCGTTGCCGCACCCAGCGCATACTCCAGAATCAGGTCCCAGCCAATAATCCAGGCGATCAGTTCGCCCAAGGTCGCATAACCATAGGTGTACGCCGACCCCGCAATCGGGATCATGGACGCAAACTCGGCATAGCACAACCCGGCAAAGACGCACGCGACGGCTGCCAAAGTAAAGGAGAGAATGATGGCGGGACCAGCATGATTGGCAGTCGCCGTCCCAGTGAGCACAAAAATACCCGTGCCGATGATTGCGCCGATACCCAGCGAAATCAGGTTGCCGGGACCGAGCGCGCGCTTCAGGCTGTGCTCGCCCGTTTCGGAGGCTTCCGCCATGATCACGGGCAGTGGTTTTTTGGCCATCACATTAGCCATTCGGTTCTCCTGGTAGCTCGTATTTGCTTGTGCCGCAGTTCAAACCGCACTCGCAGATGTCTTTCGATTCCGATTCCACAGGTAGTACACAGGGATGCCCAGCAGGACAATAATCAGGCCGGGCCAAGTGTATTGCGGCTTGTAGCGCAATAGTACGACATCAATAAACAATGCCATCGAAATATATATTGCCGGAAGTACTGGGTAACCAATTGCCCGGTAGGGCCTGCCCGCGTCCGGATGCGTCCGTCGGAGAACAAACAAAGCGGCGATCGTGAGGATGTAAAACACGAGAACCGCGAATACGATGTAGTCCAGCAACTGGCCATAGCTGCCTGAAATGCACAGGATGCAGGTCCACATCATCTGCACCATCAGCGAGATCGCGGGCGTTTTATACGTGGGGTGCAACTTGGCCACACTGCGGAAAAACAGCCCGTCTTTGGCCATCGCGTAGTACACGCGAGCGCCCGAGAGAATCAGCCCGTTGTTGCATCCGAAACTCGAAATCATGATGGCGATCGCCATCAGCGCGCCACCCGCAGATCCGAAGATCTGCGTCATGACGGCCGTTCCTACTCGGTCTTCGGATGCGTACTTGATTCCGCGTTCGAGGATGGTCACACCTGTGGCACTGCCAGCAAGCGGCAGGACGTTCAGGTAGATGACGTTACACAGCAGATACAAAAGAATTACAACGCCGGTACCCATCGCGAGCGACAACGGCAGGTTGCGTTGCGGATTCTTCACTTCGCCGGCGGTGAACGTAACGTTGTTCCACGCGTCGGCTGAGAACAGCGATCCGGTCTGCGCAACAGCCAGGATCGTCAGAGTTCCCACCAGCACCATCGGCCCACCGACCCCGACCTGCACGGCGTGTTGTGCGCTGAGTCCCGCGTTCTGCCAGAAGTGGCCATTAAAGTTGGCTGCGAGCGCCTGCGCGTTTCTTCCAATGAATAATCCGAACAACACCAAAGCAGCCAACGCCGAGACCTTGGCCGCAGTAAAGATGTTTTGGATGATCGCGCCAGTTCTTACGCCGAAAATGTTGATGATCGAGAGCGCGACCACTACAAGAATCGCGACCAGGTTCTGTGTACTGAGTCCGACATCCATGTTGCCCAGTACCATCGGACCAATCGGAATCGGCGGGACCTTCCAGAGATGAAGGATCCAATGCGTAGAAGAAATGGACGGAAAGAAGATACCCAGAAACTTGCCGAAGGCCACACCTACCGCGGCGATGGTTCCTGTCTGAATTACGAGAAAGAGCGTCCAGCCATAGAGAAATCCCCAGAGCGGTCCGAGGGCCTCGCGCAAATAGACATATTGGCCGCCGGCTCTGGGCATCATCGCTGCAAGTTCGCCATAGCTCAGCGCGCCGACGATCGTCATGAAGCCCGTTACCAGCCACGCGCCCAGCAAGAGGGCGGGCGAGTTCACCTCGCGCGAGATCTCTGCCGAGACGATAAAGATGCCCGAACCAATCATTGAGCCCATCACCAGCATGGTGGCGCTGGTCAATCCCAGGGCTTTGACGAGTTCTTTATCTTGATGAGAGTGGATGTCCCAATCGCTGGCGGGCGCCGGGGTGGTTGAACTGGTCTGGGTACTCACGTCCCTCCCTGGTAATGGAGCGACAGGCGTCCTCGCCCGTCGAAACTGCTCAAGAGTGGTAGAAGACAGCGGCCACTTTACCCCAGAATGCGGAAAAATTCCTCTGCTGATTTGCGGGGATCCCGTACCAAGTCGGATATCACGGCCACGCTGTCCGCGCCTGCTCGAATGACTTCTAAGGCATTTGCCCGGGTCATCCCGCCGATCGCTACTAGCGGCTTTCGGGTCAACTGACGCGCCCGGCGCACTCCTTCTACCCCAATCACGGGATCAGGGCGCTCTTTACTAGAGGTAACAAACACAGGGCCGATGGCAATGTAGTCCGCAGTTGTTGCGTCCGCTTCCCGTACTTGCTCAGGATTGTGAGTCGAGACACCGAGCCAAGGATCCAGCCCGATCACTCGCCGTGCGCCTTCCGGTGACAGATCGTCCTGCCCGACGTGCAGCCCATCGCAACCGGCCGCCAGGCAGAGGTCCGCGCGGTCATTCATGATGAGGCGGACCGATTTCCCGAGGCGCCGTCTCAATTCGCGCGCGTCTTCGAGTACCTGAGGGGCGATGCTGGTCTTATTCCGATACTGCAGCAGCGTGACGCCACCGGCAGCCAAATCTTCGGCAGCCGCAAACAGAGAATCCCGATCCGAAAACTGGGAAGAATTCAGAATCGGGTAAAGCCGCGGAAGGTGAATGATCCTGCTCAAGGCTTGCGGGTCCTGGTCGTCAGGCCGCCGGCTCAGCTTTCTTCTTTTCGAGGAAGCGCTCAATGAAGCCGGTATCAAAGTTCCCTGCGAGAAAATCTGGATCCGACAGGATGCGCCGATGCAGGGGGATCGTGGTGTAAATCCCTTCCACAATAAACATCCCGAGGGCCCGGCTCATGCGCTGGCAAGCTTCGTTCCGATCTTTCCCGCGCACCACCAGCTTGGCGATCAACGAATCGTAGTATGGAGGAATCACGCCCTCCGCATAGGCAGCCGTATCGATGCGCACGCCCGTCCCCCCCGGCGGATGGAACGCTGTTATCTTCCCCGCGGATGGCGTGAACTTCTCCGGATGCTCAGCGTTGATGCGGCACTCGATGGCGTGCCCGCGATGAACAACGGGCCCCTGCAACACGTCTTTCAGCTTCGCGCCGCCCGCGATCATGATCTGGCTCTTGACCAAATCCACATCTGTCACCATCTCGGTGACCGGATGCTCCACCTGAATGCGCGTGTTCATCTCGATGAAGTACAGCCGCTTCTCCTGGTCCATCAGAAATTCGATCGTGCCGGCATTCTGATATCCCACCGAGCTCAGGGTCTTGCCGAGAACCTCGCCAATCTGGGCTCGCAGTTCCGCACTCACCTGCAATGAGGGCGACTCCTCCAGTAGCTTCTGATGCCGCCGCTGGATCGAGCATTCGCGCTCACCCAAACTGATCACGTTTCCATGCTCGTCCCCAAGAATCTGGAACTCGATGTGGCGCGGGTGTTCGACATACTTCTCCATGTAGAGGTCGCCGTTGCCGAAAGCCGCTGCCGCTTCCTGTTGCGCCTGCCGGTAGAGCGCGGCCAACTCCTGCTCGCCCCGAACGATGCGCATGCCGCGGCCACCACCTCCGGCTGATGCTTTGATGATCACCGGGTATCCGACCTGTCGCCCCCACTCGGCGGCTTCTTCTTCGGAAGCAATCACCCCATCCGACCCGGGCAGAATCGGCACGCCGTGTCGTTTCATCGCCGCGCGAGCCTTTTCTTTTTCGCCCATCAGCCGGATCAAGTCCGGCGAAGGACCAATAAACTTCAACCCGCTCGTCTCGCACACTTCAGCGAAATTCGCGTTTTCGGACAACAGTCCGTAGCCGGGATGGATAGCATCCGCATTCGCAATTTCGGCCGCGCTGATGACGCCGGGAATGTTCAGGTAGCTTTGCGCGAGCTGCGGGGGCCCGATGCAGATGGCTTCATCGGCGAAGCGCACATGGAGAGAGTTCCGATCGGCTTCGCTGTAAATCGCGACCGTGCGGATGCCCAGCTCTTTGCAGGCACAGATGATGCGCAGGGCGATTTCCCCGCGATTCGCAATCAGGATTTTCTTGAACATTAGGCTTCAAAAGTGTCGTCACGAAAATCTGCTCGCGACAGAAAGGGAGCTCTGTGCAGCACCCAAGAATTTTTGCGCTCTCACTTGCGCGGCCGGACAGCAAACAGCTCCTGCCCATACTCAATCGGCTGTCCATTCGCGACGAGCCGTTTCACCAGCTCGCCAGCGACGTCCGACTCGATCTCATTCATCAGCTTCATCGCTTCCACGATGCAGAGCACTTGTCCGGTGGCAATCGTGTCACCGGGCTTCACGAATGGCGGCGAACCCGGCGAGGGAGACTCGTAGAACGTCCCCACGATCGGGGATCGCACCATGTGCAACTCCTCTTCTGGTTCTGGCACCGGCGTTGCTGGCGGAGCGGGACTCGCAGGAGGAACAACAGGTAAGGCTCCAACCGGAGCCGCAGGTGCCGTCGCGCTCGGAACCGCAAAGTAGCGAGTATCCGCGAGCGGGGCCGACCCAGGTTCGGCGGCACGCTTGATGCGTACCTTTACATCGCCGCGTTCGAGTTCGAACTCGGCAATGTCCTTCTCAATTAAAAATTCTATGAGTTCTTTAAGCTCTTTTTGATTCATCGTCTGCGGTGGGACTGCTCTCTACCCGCCAGAATGACCGGAAGCGCGGAAGACTTCCGAAAAACATGCTGCGCCGGGGCTCACTTACCAACTTCTATGAAATCTTTCTGCGTCGGACTCAACACTTCGCAGCCCTGGTCGGTCACGACCACCATGTCTTCGATGCGCACGCCCCACTGCCCGGAAAGATAAACTCCCGGCTCGATCGTAATTACCATTCCCGGTTGCAGGATTTCCTGTTGGCCTTTCGCCACGCGGGGGGCTTCATGAATTTCGAGCCCCACTCCGTGGCCGGTCGAATGTGTAAAGTACCTCCCTAAGCCTTTCTTTTGCAGAGTCTTACGGGCGGCACGATCCACCTGCTCGACCTTAATTCCCGGCCGAACGACAGCAATCGCTTCCTGCTGCGACGCGAGCACCGCGTCATAAATCCGGCGGGCTTCCGCAGTCGCAGCGCCCACGTATACAGTGCGGGTGCGGTCCGAACAATAACCGTGAAGTATAACACCGAAGTCGCAGACTACGAATCCCCTCGCCGGGATGGCGGCGACTGAGGCACGACCGTGCGGGAGCGCGGCTCTCGGTCCAGAAGCAATAATGGTCTCGAACGACATGCCCTCGGCGTTGCTCCTGCGGGCCGCGTACTCCATCTCGGCCGCCACCTCAATCTCGGATACTCCCGGGCGGATCGTGCGCAGTGCCTGATCGAAAAGTCCGGCACCGAGGTCCACCGCCGATCGGATCGCCGCGATCTCATCGGCATCCTTCACCATGCGCGCCTGCTCGACGAGAGGGGGCGCTTCGCGCAGTCGGACGTTTTTGGAAAGCGCGGCGGCGAGGTTTTTTCGCGAAAGCACCGAGACGTACTGAGCTTCGATCCCCAGCGTGCGAGCTTTTGTGCTTCGGTTCAGGCGCGGCTGTCGGCTCATCCACTCGGCCGCTGCGATCGCCGGTGCCTTCTTTGTGATGACAATTTTGCGTGCGCTGACTTGCGCCTTGGCGTGCTGTGTGTAGCGGCTGTCTGTAAGAAAGACACTGCCATCAGCGCCAACCAGCAGCGCTCCCGAGCTACCGGTGAAGCCACATAAATAATGAATGTTCGGAAGGTGCGACACCAGAAGGGCGTCGTACCGCGCCCGCGACAATACCTCGCGCAGACGCGCCTGTCGGCCAAAGTAGTCCATTGCGAGCGAGTGTATCAGGACGCGCACTCGCATCGAACCCGGATCGGATATCTCCCAAAACAAAACCGCCGGCTCGGGATTGCCTGAGCCGGCGGCAACTTTCTACTTCAACAACCCGCGTTTATGTCTGAATGATGCGCGGTGTGATGAAGAAAATCAGTTCCTGGTTTGAGGTGGTCACGCTGCGACGCTTGAACAGGTTGCCGAGAGCCGGAATGTCACCCAGCAGCGGAACCTGCGTAATGTTCAGGGAGTTGTTGGTCTGGATAACGCCACCGATCACCACCGTGCCACCATCGGTCACGAGGACCTGCGTGGTTGCCTGCTGCGTGATCAACGTGGGGTTGCCCTGCACGGTACGGCCGAAGTCAGGCGTCGTGTTCTCGACGTCGACGTTCAGGAAGATCGTGCCTTCCGACGTGATCTGCGGAACGACGGTCAGCCGCAGGAACGCGTCGACGTAGGTCACGGTGGGCGGACCGCCCAACTGCGCCTGCGTCACGATCGGCACGCGCACACCCTGGCGAACCAGCGCCTGGATGTTGTTCTGCGTGACGACCCGCGGACGGGACAGAATCTTCAGCAAGCCACGCGACTCGGCTAGCGTCAGAATGGTGTCGATACGCACGTTATTGCTGGCGTTGATGAAGCTCAGGCCGCTGGTCGGGCTGGTGACCGGCAGGTTCGAGAACAGAGGAATAATCTGTCCGGTCGAAGATCCGCCAGCCGTGATGTAGGTCGGGTTCAAGCCGTTGGTGAACAGCGGAGAGTTCGCCGCCGCGCCACCCACTGCCGTGTGTCCATTGCCCCATCCGAAACCGAACTGCGTTCCGATGTCGCGCGCGAAGCTGCGGGTAGCAGCCACCACACGCGCTTCGATTTCGACTTCCTGCGTCTTGCGGTCGAGCTGCGTGAGCAGCCGGTCCAGCGCCGGAATAACGTTCGGGATATCGGAAATGATGACCGCGTTGGTGCGGTCATCGGAAATCACATCGCCGCGCTGCGAGAGGAACTTCTTGATGGTCGGAACCACATCCTTCGAGTGCGCGTAACTGAGGAAGCGGGTGACCGTGACCTTCTCGACCGCCAGCGCTTCCGATTCCTGCTGGGCGCGCCGCGCGTCCGCTTCCTTCTTCAGTGTGTCGACCGTGGCGATGCGCAGGACGTTGCCTTCCAGCTCGCGCGCCAGGTCATTGTTCTTGAGTACTATGTCGAGCGCCTGATCCCACGGCACGTCATCCAGAACGATGGTCAGGGTTCCGTGGACGTTAGGATCGAGCACGACGTTCAGTCCGCTGATTTCGTGAATCAGGCGGAAGAAGTCTTTGAGATCGACGTCTTTCAGGTTGACCGAGATCGGCTCGCCTGTGTACTTCGGACCGCTGGTCGCGGGGGTCTGCGACATCTGGGTCTTCTGTTCGGCTGCGAGATTGACCGCGGGCTGAATCGCCGTCGAGGCTGCCTGCGCCGCTTGCGGCTGCATCGCT
>Ga0070716_100000013_pt1 | contig 100600 bp, 77 predicted proteins | sample LARL112metaG_FD_71395 | JGI IMG/M metagenome (GOLD analysis project Ga0070716, IMG submission 71395) | Corn, switchgrass and miscanthus rhizosphere microbial communities from Kellogg Biological Station, Michigan, USA - LAR L11-2 metaG | ecosystem: Host-associated > Plants > Roots >... | reverse complement strand
CGCTCGTCAATCGATCAAAGCCCTGCTCACGCGCGGCTTGTTCGCCGACCAGAGCGTTTTCCACATTCGCGCTCGCCTGTGAAAGACGCAAAATTACTTCGGAGTGTTTTTCCAGGATTTCTCTTTCCAGACGTTCGCTAATCTCCGCCAAACGTTTTAGCAGATTGTCGCGATCAGCTTGATGCTCGGCCGCCAGTTGTTCGAGCCGCTGCCGATGCGTCTCTGCCAACGACAACGAGCGCGAGATTGTTTGACTCAGTTCATTTGCATGTGCGGCAATCATTTCCTGTTGCGCCTGCACGTGCGCCTGAAATTGTTGTTCGTTGCGTAGCGAGTTTGGCAGCCTTGCTAAACCGACAACCAGATTCAAAAGGTAACCGAGCAGCGGCATGCGATAGAGGAGGCGAACGCCGGCGGGGAAAAGCAAGCCGTCGATCGTTACCGCCTTGGACCGGCCCTCGCTTGAATAACGCAATCGCGCCAGCACGTCGATCTTGTTCATGCGACCGCTGCGCAGGGCTTCGAGGAAATCATTGAAACCGGCGGCGTCGGGTCCCCGCTTCAGAATTGCCCGATAAGCGTTCTGAGTAAATGCGCGATCGTGGTACTTCAGCAGATCGTTGACGTGATAGTGATGGTCGGAATGCGGTTGAAATGACGGCTGCAGAACAATCGGCCGCGGGACCAGCAAGTCTGACTGGTCGCTTTCTGAACGCAGGGCCGGTGGTTTAAGACGCTCAGAAATCGGAAGGCCCGATTCACCGAGGCCACTCCGGCGGGCGCCGGCCCGCATGTGCTCGATGATTTCTTCCACGCCAAATTTCGGGTTGCTTTTGTGCAAAGTTCAAAGCGGGCAACTGCCAGCGTCTCAAACGTGATCTTCACCAGGTGAACAAGATGGGGCAAAGGCTACGAAGTAAACAGTTGCAGTGTCAAGGAATGAGACTTATCGAAGGAACAAGACCCGTACGATCCAAATCATCGCACGGGCCGGATCACGTTGCCGGCCGGTTATGGACTAATCGTTACGTGTGGCGCGGTGGCGGCCGGCCGGCTGGTTACCGTTCCGACGGCCACAACTATTGGGAGATCGCCTCTATCAACGGTTGAGGGCAGAGTGATAGTGACCTGATCAAAGCCCGGCAGATCGGTGGACACATTTTTGCTGGCAACGATAACTGTCGTGCCAATAGTGACATTGATCGAACTAGCCGTGGTTCCACGGACGCCTGTCAGATGAACCTCGAGGACAGTCGGGACTAAGGTGCCGGTGCCGTCGTCGGTGGTGACACTGAATGGCTCGCCAACACAACCCATATTATTGGGTTTGGTTACGTTGCACACCACGGCGCGCCCACCGGGGCCGTTACTGGTGGTAAAGATGTCTGGTTGTGCCGCCACGATCACGAGCAGACCGCGAATGACCGTGCCGTTATTGTTAATTACAACCGGATAACTGGCAGTTCCTGAATTAGGAGCGAGGCCAATTGGAACCACAAAGTTGATCTGCGTCGGGCTGACCGAATAGAGACCACAGGCGGCGCCGTTAATTGACATGGAAACGCCGTTAAGCTCAATCGGCAAAGCCGGCGCTCGAGCAGAATACGACGCACTATTGTTGCTCACTTGCGCGGATGAAGGCGCGAGCGGCACGGTCGCTTGTAAGACTCCAAGCTCGCCCGGCGCCAGACCCGCCGCTACGAACGGCGTCGCGCTCGGCGAAGGGCTCGGACTTGGCGAAGGCGATGGACTTCCACTCGGGCTGGCAATCGGCAAGGTAACCGGAATCAAACTCGCTCCGGTGAAAATTGAGATCGAGGCGGCCGGTTCGCTCGTATTGTTGGGCGACAAATGATAGAAGACCTCATTGGAGAAATCGGTGTTTCCGCCGCCAAGCTCGCCGAAAAAACTGAATGCCATTCGTCCCCGCGTGTTGCTGGTCATAGCGGGAAGCGCAACGGCGCCGGCAGTGATGTTCGTGATTCGCGTAAAGGGGCCGCTTGGGCTCGCACTCGGAGAGGGAATCGGCGCGAGAAAAATTTGCGAGCTTGTTTGAGGATTCAATCCTGTGCTTTCCTGCCCCGTAGCGGGAAAGGTTCCATCGGGCAAGAAATTCAGTATTGAAGTAAAAACTACTGAAGCCGGACTCGCCGAACTGTCGTAGTCGGTAAAAGTTGGAAAACCGACCACGTCGCCCCCTGACGGCGCTCGTGGTTCCACTTGAGCAAACGTGTCGGCAACAACATCGTAAACAAAAACTGCATATGAGGTTGCGTTTGTTCCATTGGCCTTTGGATCATTCGCCAGCGAATTGAAAGCTATAAACCTGCCGTTGCGACTCAGTCGCCGTGCAGCGCCACTGCCATGGAGAAAAATATTTGTGGTGGCCTCGTTCGCATTCGTGGCCTTTGTTTTTGTTGCCTGGCGCAGATTGCTGACGGTACTCCCGTTAAAATTCGCGACATAAATTTCCGCGTTAAGATCACTGTTAGCCGCGACGAGATCGGCGTTTGAGACAAACGCCAAAACTGAGCCGTCCTTCGAAAGACAAGGGTTGCCGTTAAAGATGGGATTGGTCAGTCTTCCGGAACTGTCAAACACATCCTTTGTGTTAGTTACTTGAACAAAGGTTGACGATCCGAAGTTGTTCAGATAGATCTCGGGATTACCATCCGCGTTTCCATTTGGCCCCGGCGCCAGGTCGCGCACCGAAACGAAAGCGATTATTTGTCCGTCATCGCTAATTGTTGCTTCGCGATTGTCATCAGCAATGAACGGACTTTGGGTAGTCGACCCCGCGGTGGGCGCACGGCTCGCGGTGGTGTTGGTCACCTGGGTGAAGGTGCCCTGAGTTAAATCCTGAAAGGGAATTTCAGCGCCACTGGTTAAATCGACATCGGAAACCGGTGGCATCTGATAGACCCAGACTTCTTCGTTCGCATCGGCGTCCAGCGCGGCCGAATCTGTGCCATCGAAATTCGCGGGACTCGGCGCGTTTGAACTGAAGACAATTCGATAAGTACGTTTATTAGACCCATCGAGAGCCGGCTCCAAACTGATCTCGGGACGGGTGTTCGAAATCTGAACTTTGACGTTAGCGTTATCGATCGGCGTCGCCGTTGGAGTCGGAGTCGGCGAAGCACTTGGACTTGGGCTCGGACTCGGCGAGGGAGTCGCGGTTGGGTTCACTACCGCTCGGGTGTTAGTGAGCTGAAAAATACGCCGTTGCGCATAATCGTAAAGAAATATCTCGAGATTCCCGTCAGTGTTATTACGCGTCGAAGTTTTTTCGGTGGCGATGTCGCCCTGGGATTCAATTACGACAAAGCGCCCGTTAGCTGACATATCGCCGGCGAACGAGTTACGGCCTGAATTGGTGACCTGAGCTACGAATGGATCGGGGGTCGCGGACGCCACCGCGGGCGATGCGGATGTTTGTCCCGAAGAAATCGCGCTGGCCGCAATCCAGAGCGCCGTCATCGCGCATAAAAAGGCAAGAAGCAGTCTCACCATGAAGACACCGTCGAAACAATCAAAATGCTCACTGGGGATTGAGCCAAAGTAGTTAGAGCGACTATTGTGATGCAGTCAGCGGTCAAAGAGTAGCCATTCTAAGCGTTAGCCCACGGTGACCGCAAGCCGCGAATTGAACCCTCTGATCGCGATAGCCTTTGACTCGAAAACATGAACCCAACTTTCGCTTACCCATGCTGCCTTACTGGCACTCCTGATTTCCACGTGGAATGGTCGGGCCGAACCGGGCTTGATACTCGGGGGAAGTGACAAACGAGCACACCAGCCCGTTTTGGGTGACACCATCGCGCACCGGTGCCAAGTTTATTTTCCCCAGCCAGAACAGAAATCCGCCGATGTCCGGATTTCGCCGCAAGTAGCCGAAATAAAGCGTCAACGCAAACTGCCGGTTGTATTCGGCATCGATGAAGGCGCGATTATCGACCGCCGCGCCAAAGCCATTCGGCATGCACGGCGCGGGATTACTCCCGCAAGTATTCCAGTAATCATTCGCCAAATGCCACATCACCAGCGCGCGCCCCGCACTACCGCCACCCGCGTTATTGTAATTAGCGATCAGATTTTGACTATCCGGAGCAGCTGCTTGGCCGTCAGCGGATTGAATCGTCGCCAGCACCGCGTTCACAAACAGCGTCGCGGTATTCAGACTGGCTGGGTATCTGGCGATGAATTCCTGACGGCCGACAAACTGTGTGGCAAAAGCCAACTGCTGTGCCGCCAAAGTTGATCCGCCCAAAACTCGTGATCGGTCTGCGGAAAAGACGCTGTACTCAGGGAGCTTGCGCGCTTCAGTCGGATTGGAGCTGTCAGTGTTGGGAAAGGGCTGCTGATCACCATACGCGGCCCGGTACATTCCGAAAACAAATCCGGCGGTAAGATGAAACTCGTCCGAAAAATAAAACGCATTCGACACTCCGATCGTGCGATCGTGAAAACACTGCACGTCCGCTTGATCAGTAACCTGATCCGAAGTCGAGACCTGCGGACAATGAATTTGACCGATCCAGAAACTCAAACCATTGGGGTCAGGCTCGCGGCCGAGAAAGTCCAGGTAATGTTGGCGCACAAAGAAGCCCGCTTCCAGGGTTGGATTCCACAGCAATTGCCCGCGAATCTCGCCGCTCGTGAAATTTGAGCTGTGCACGTTCATGTATTGCTGACCCGCTTTCAGATCGGTGACCTGTTGCGCTGTAGGACTGATGGAAAAGTCGATTACCGGATTCGTCGTCGGCAGCGGGAAGGTAACCGCGCCGGCCACGCCTGCTGCGCCGGTATGAATGTGCGCCGCCGTCTCTGCCGTGCTGAGATTCTTGAATGTCAGGCCGGCCAGGGCGGACGTCTCGTTCGAATTAAGCAGGACAATGCCGCTGCCTGTCGCCGTGGACGCATTAGGCGGTGTCTCTTGTCCTCCGTTCAGCAAGGCAAAGAATCTCTTCTGCGGAATCGAAGGTCCGCTTTGATCGTTGTCTTGAATCGTGATTGTCGCCGTGTTGGTAGCGTTCAGCGTGATTCCGACCGGATTGCTCAACGCCACCGTGAATGTCTCGTCTGACTCCGGATAGACATCATCCACGATCGGAACTTTGAAAATCTTGTTCGCGGCGTCGCCGGCGGCCCAGGTCAGTGTTCCTGTCGTTAAGGTGTAGTCGGTGAGTTGTTTCGCTGTCCCATCGAAGGTGGAAAAATCAACCGACGCCGCTCGTGACGTATCACCGGTGCGCGACACAGTGATTACGGCCCGGCCACCGGCCACATTCTCGGGCACGGTATAAGGTGCTCCGACGAACTGAGCGACGGGGAACGGAATTGCTCCCGTGAGACTGGTCGGCGTGAAGACTGCGCTCTGCGCGTTCGTAAGATTTATGGGACTCTGTTCCGAAGTCAACGCGTCAATTACATAAACATCCGGTTCGCCGCCCGAGATACCCACCACCGGAAAAAGGTTCGTGTTGCCGCTGCCGTAGCGCGTCTTAATGGTGCCGTTGGAGTTCAACTCGATTTCGAAATTAATCGGCGAGCCATCGTTAAACTGGACGCCTTGCCAGCGAAAGATCACGTGGCTGGCGTCTGGCTGAACCACATAAATATCTGCGTCAGCGCGGTTCGCCGTACGCAAGTCGAGGTCGTCCCACATACCCGAGATCATTTTGAATTGCGACAATCCACCGACCGAACTTGGCACATCGTCAGCGTCCCCGTTTGGCCGCGTGGGCGGAGTCGGTGGCGTAAAGTAAATATTTCCGTTGCTGGAAATAGTAATTGAACTGTAGTTGGTTCCAAAAAACGGAAACGTGAACGGCAAACTGGTGGTCTTGAAACAATCGTCGCAATTCATCGCCAGCCCCGTGCCGCCCGTTGACAGCGCCGCCGGAGCAATCGTGCTCGGCACATAAGGATCGCCAATAATAGGATCCACGCTGACTTGAATGGTATTCGGCGTTCCCTCGTTTCCGACGTTGTCGAACTCGCGCAGCTTGATGGTTCCGGACGTGTGCCGGTACGGGATATTCACGCTCGCGGTCTGGACCGTGCCGGTCGCCGCCGGTATGACGCTCGTCAAGGGAATAACAGCATTCGTCGTGGCATCGATAAAGCTGATGTCGTAGAGCGAAGCCTGGCCTACTGACCCGTCATCGCCTTTGGCGATCCATGACAGATTGAAGGTGCGTCCGCTTTGCCCCGTGATCTGAAAGTTTTGCACGCGGCCCGGAGGGATCACGTCATTTTCGTTAAGGGCCTGAAGTGATTTGAAAACGTTAAGACGTCGCCCGCTGAGAGTCTTTCCCTGCAGTGATGGAACAAGGTCACCGTTGAAAGCAAGCAGCGCCCGCACCTTATCAAAGGTCAGGTTTGGATTGGCGGCAAGCAGTAGAGCCGCCGCTCCGGCAACGTGCGGCGTCGCCATCGATGTGCCGCTAAAAACTGCATAGCTATTGTTCGGAACTGTACTGAGAATGCTGACGCCGGGCGCGCCCAGCAACACGGAGTGCGCACCGAAGCTCGAGAAACCGGCTAATGAATCGCTTGAATCAGTGGCCGCCACCGCCATCACATTTGGCGAGCCATAATTAGAAGGATAATGCGGCATTACGTCATTGTTTGTGCCGTCATTTCCCGCGGCCGCGACAAATAGAATATCCGATTGACTGAGTGCATTAATCGCATCCAGGAATGATTGCTCGAATGGGGCCCCGCCGTAACTATTATTGAGGACGCGAACGTTAGCACCCTGTGTGTGGTTCGAACTTATCCACAGGTCGTGCATTTGCTTTGCATAATTCAGCGCTCTGATTGCATCCGCGTCAGCACCGAGTCCGGTGTTATCGTCGATAAATCTCAGAGACATCAGATTCGACGTCCAATTTACACCGACGACGCCGACACCATTATTTCCCACTGCGCCGATCGTGCCGGCGACGTGACTCGCGTGAGGCTCCGCCGGAATATTCCCGCTGTTATTAATAAAGTCATATCCGTGAAGGTCGCCTGAGATGCCGGAAATTGATCCCGGACTGGGATTGGTCCAGATGTTCGCCTGCAAGTCGGTATGGGTAAGTTGAATGCCTTCGTCGACGACTCCGACCACAATGCCGCTGCTGCCGGTGGTGAGATCCCACGCTGATGGCGCGCCGATCTTCGTCATGCCATACAACCCCGTAAATTGGCAAAGCGGCGAACCATTCGGTGGGAAGCATGGATCGTTGGGAGTGTTGTCGACATGCATCAGATAGTTTGGTTCCGCATACAAAACATCGTCTCGCGCTCGTAGCGCCGCGATGGCTTTCCAAGTGTCCTCAGCGGATGCGTTTGTGCGCGCGATGCGGAGACCTTCGACCAGATCGGAACCTTCAAAGCGATCGATCTGAAGCTGAATCTGCTCGGCGGGCGCGGCCACGGCTTGTGTTCCCTTGTTCCCATTAGGGACAGGCAAGTAGGCTGCTCCCTCAAAAGCTTTATTCTGCTTAAAGCGGACCAACACTTCGCCGGGAACGAAGTCGGGACGCCGTCGTTTTGTAGCAGTCGAGATCGTCGCGGTTTGGTTGGCGAACTTCCTCTGGCGGGTCGCATTTGAAATTGGCGCGAACAGGGCGACCGATAGCACCGCGAAACTTATTAAGCCGGCGAAGGTCAGAAGCGTAGCGAGCCGTTGTTTTTTAACCAGGAGGGATTGCATGCGTAGAAAAGCTCCTCGGCAAACGTTGGTTGGTGTGGAAAATTTGTTCTCGATGAAACTTACGCCCCTCAGCCAGAACAATCGGGGCGCTGACGGGTGGTGAGCAAATATACCTCAAGAGGCGTTAAGATTACAGCCGCACCACTACGGTTGCCCTATGCGCATCGGACTCGACGGCATGCCGCTGAACCAGCAGCTCACTGGTGTTGGCCATTACACCCTGGAGCTGGCGCGGGCCATGGCGCTTTCCGCCCCCGAGGATCAGTTCGAAATCGTCTCCCCGCGGCCTTACGTGTTCGACCGGAACGCCACCTTGACGGCAGATGCCTTACCGCCGAACCTCACTTTTGTCCAGGAGCAAACAAATATTTTGACGCGACGCTGGTGGCGCGTGGGGCTTCCGCGCTATCTCGCCGCCAGTCCGGTGGATCTTTTTCACGGAACAAACTTTGAGGTGCCGTTATGGACCAGGCAAAGATGTCCGACGGTGGTGACCGTGCACGACCTGTCACGGCTGCTGCATCCGGAGACTCACGAGGCGCGCCAAGTACGTCGCGCACAGCGGCGGCTGCCTCGAATGATTCGCGCGGCGATGATGATCATCACGCCTTCTGAAAGCGTGCGCTCTGAGCTCTGCGAACAACTGCGCATTGCGAGCGAAAGAGTTGCGGCAGTTCCGGAAGCTCCACGCGCTGTTTTTCAGCCGATGCCGCCGGAAGAGGCGGCGGCAATCGTGCGACGGCTGGGCATCGATAAGGAGTTCCTGTTGTTTGTGGGAACGATCGAGCCGAGAAAGGGTTTGGCAACGTTGCTGAGAGCTTTCGAAGAGGTTGCCGGGAATCTCAAGTCGATGCAATTGGTCATTGCCGGTAGACTCGGCTGGATGTTTGATGATTTGCTTCAAGAGATCCGCGATTCTAGATTCGCTGGCCGAATTAAACTTACCGGCTATCTCAATGACGAAGAGTTGCGGGCTCTGTATTCGTCATGCCGGGCTTTTATTTATCCGTCCATTTACGAAGGGTTTGGCTTGCCTCCCCTGGAAGCAATGGCCTGCGGCGCGCCGGTAATCGCCGCCGGGATCGCCAGCATTGTGGAAGTTTGTGGCGAAGCGGCGCTGTTTTTTGATCAGCGATCGGCTGATTCACTGGCTCGCGCGATGATTGAAGTGCTGGATAACGAAAATATCGGCACAGGTTTGATCACGGCAGGCCGGCGGCGCGTCGCTGAATATTCCTGGAAGCGGACGGCTCAATTGACGCGAGCCGTTTATCGGGAAGCGATAGATCGCTTTACTTCGGAATTGAAGCAAAGCAAAAAGGCCAGCCTCAGCGGCTAGCCTTTCATTGTCCGGGTTTTTCGAATGTGGTCTACGGAATGTTGTTGCAGCCCTGATCGTTTTTAGTAACGGTTGAGCTGAACCTGAACTGGTATTCGGGCGAAGTGACGAAGGCGCAGACCATCGTTTGATACGAGTGGTCGACAGGCGGTTTATGATTCAGTCCGGCGTTCGAATCGTTCAACCAAAAATTGTAGCCGCCCGTATCTGCGCCTCGACGCAGGTAACCAAAATATTGCATTAACACGAAGCCCGGATTGAACTCCTTATTTTGAAACCCGGCGTCGTCAATCATCTGTCGCACCACGGATCCACGCGTGGCGCCACCATTTAACTGGCTGATGAAATTACTCGCCTGGGATGAAAGATCATAGCCGACATTGTTGCCGGCAATGTCAGTTGAGTTTTGCATGGTGGTGGTGATGCCATTAATGAAAGCCGTGTTGTCGGCTTCTCCGTGCTTCGCCAGAAACGCCGGTCTCAGCACCCACGCATCGGCAAATGCGGCTTTACTCGCTTCGAGATTGGCGCCGCCGATCACTTGCAGTCGATCGGGCGTGAACTCAGCATAGGACGGCTGTCTTCCGAGCGTCCCGGCGTAAAAGCGATAAACATAATAGCCTGACTGCTGGAACTCCGGCGAAATGAAAAAGGCCGCGCTCACGGCAACGCGTCGATTGTAGATGCAGGTTTGATCAGTGCCGCACGGCGTGTTGATTTGCTGATTGGACCAATAGTCCAGTCCGCCGGGATCCGCAAACCGACCCAGGAAATCTATGTAAGTTTGAGAGACGAAGAAATCCGAGTCATCGATCGTAATCGGGGTGTTCGTGCCCGGCCGGAAGCGCAGAGGCTTTACCTTAACGTTGCCGTACCATAACTCGGACGGCAGATTGGGTCCGTCGGGCTGCAATATTTGAAGAGTGGGCGCCTGTGCGGCGGCGGTGACCGCGATGATTGCGACAACGAATACAGCAGCAGCTAATTTCAACATGACTGTCACTCCTAAGCCCTTCGAACAGCAGACCTGATTTGCCGTTCAAATCGAGAGAAAGGCGGGTTCTCTCTTTCTCAAGATTAATCGGGCGGGGCTGCACCCAGGAACGAGGTTCAGTCTAGCCCGCGGCTCGAGACTTTGTCAACGAAGTTGTGGGACAGGAAATCCTGTCCGGCTCGCATATATTTTATAAACTTCGGAGCACTACGAACGGACCGCGAGCGCACAGGAACTTGGACGGCTGCCCTCAAAGAAAAGCCGAAGAAATCTGCCCGGTCTCGTCAAATTAGGCATTCCACCACTGACGATCGGGCTGGGGAAAAAAAGGCGAGAATCAATCGCAAAAAAGTCTTTATGGAACTTTCTCGTGATAAGATGAGCGCTGCTTTCCCCCGGGTCCAAAGAGCCGGGCCCGCGCCAGTCTTTTCCCCGAAGGATGAGGACGGATGATGCGAACAGTGGCCAGCGCGATCGTTGCACTTGCTTTCGTGTTCAGCATTTGCGCGCCAGTTCCCGCTCATTCCTTCCAGTACAGTGACAATTTTGGCGCCGTTCCGAAGCGCTGGATCGCTAATCCGATCATCATCGCATTTTCGTCTTCGCTTAATTCTCCACCGTCCAACATTAAATCAGGCAGCGACGTCATCGGAGCAGCGCGCCGCGCGTTGCGGCATTGGTCGAGTATTGCCAACGTTCACTTTTTTGAGACCGCCACCACGACGCAAACTATCAGCCCGCAGAATCTTGGCGACGGCGTCAACGTGATCACAGTCTCAACTGAAAACGCGGGGGCCTTTGGTTCATCAGAAAGTCCCGGCCGCACTCGCGTCTACTATGATCCTTCCGGCGTAATCGTCGAAGCCGACGTCGCCTTGAATCCGAATCAACTGTTTTCAAGCGACGGGACCCCGGGCACTTACGATCTCGAATCTACTTTTACTCACGAGATTGGACACCTGATCGGACTTGAGCATTCGGCGGTTATCGGCGCCACGATGCAGCCACGTCAGGCAAAGAACGGATTGTTCAACTTGCCGGCGCTGACTCAGCGGACACTGTCCGAAGACGATTGTGCCGGAGCGCGCTCTCTCTATGGTTCGCGAACGGCGACCGGATCAATTTCCGGAAAGCTTATGGTCAGTGGACTGGCCTCCGATTCAGACCTTTTCGGCGCGCAGGTTTTTGCCGAAGACGTAGCCACGGGCAAAGTCATCGCTGGTAATGTCACTTCAGCGAATGGCGCTTACCGCATCGACGGATTGGAACCGGGAAATTATCGCTTGCTTGCACAGACGCTGAACGGCCCCATTACGGCCGCCGACATCGCGACCACGAGCGGATCCAATTCAAGGCCAACGACGACATCGCCAGTAATGGGCGGAGACAATGCCGGAGAATCGAAAACCGCGGCCACCGTCAACGTCGAGGCCAACAGCAGCGTGTCCGAGCTGGCTGTGCCGCTAAATCCCGCAGCGGTGCTAAGGCCGCGAGTGATTGGATTGAACGGCGAGCTTTCGACGGTTGCGATACCGCTTAGCGCCGGAGAAACTTTCACCGTCTACATTGGAGGTGAAGGCCTGGATCAAATTCCCGCCGATGGGATTTCGATCGCTTCTCCTTTCATGAAAGTCGATCCGGCCAGCGTCGAATTACGTCAATTTGGGGCGTCGTATCCGGTGATCAGCTTTGACCTGACCGTCGCGCCCAACGCGCAGGCCGGCGATTACAGCGTTCGTTTGCAATCGACAAACGGCGAGCCGGCTTACCTTGCGGGCGCGTTGACCATCGATCCCGGCGTCGACTCGTCAGCAGTTACAAATGCGACAGACGATCCGAAATTCTTCGTGCGCCAGCACTATCGAGATTTCCTTGGCCGCGAACCCGATGCGGGCGGACTTGAATATTGGACCAGCCGGCTAAGCGAATGCGGCAATGACGCTGCCTGTATCAGAGCACAGCGCATCGCCGTGTCCACGGCCTTCTTTGCCGAGAATGAATTTCAACAAACCGGCGGGTTTATCTATCGAGTTTATCAGGCCGGGTTGGCGCGGCGTCCCGCGTTCTCCGAATTCGGCGAAGATCGTGGCGACCTCAATGCCGGAGGGAACCTGGAATCGAGCCGGCAGGCGTTTGCTCTGGACTTCGTGGCGCGCCCGGAATTCGTCCGGAGATACCCGGCAAACATGACGGCGACGGAATTCATCGATCGTTTACTCGCGTCGGTCCATCAAAATTCGGCAGTCGATCTTTCTACGCAGCGCGACTCGCTGCTCGCGCTTTGGGACGGTAACGATGCGGGCCGCGCGGCGATCTTGCGGCGAGTTACCGAGAATCCGGAATTCGTCCAGGCCGAGTACAATCGCGCGTTCGTGTTAATGCAATACTTTGGTTATTTACGCCGCGACGCCGACCCGGGCGGTTATGATTTTTGGCTCAACGTCCTGAACAACAGCCGTCAAAGTCGGCCCGACGCTTATCACGCAATGGTCTGCGCATTCCTTACTTCGAAGGAGTATCAACTTCGTTTCGGAATTGCGCCCACCCATACAAACCGTGAGTGTGGCTGATAATCTAATCTTCGATTGGTTCGATTTTCTTCGGCGACTAAGATTAACGGTAAAATCGGGCTTGCCTTAGTCGCGTGCTGGCGTTAACATGCCAGCGTCCAAAAGAACTCGTTCCAGGGGATGCCAGAAGTCTCGGAGTATTAGCTTTTTGGCTTTATCCATGATCTTATAACTGACCTTAGCGGATGCCGGAGGGTTTCGATTATGGTTGACTTTCTCCTGTCAATTGTGGGCCTGGCTGCGCTGGGTGGCGCGATTTGGGAGTTCTATGTCTTCGTGACGGACACCAGCGCAACGGGCGTCGGACATAAGAACGGCTGGATTGCGCTGGCGCTGGCCATCGTGTTTTGCGCGTGCGCATTGCTCCTTTTCCTGCGTCATGTGAACAAGGAAGAGGAGATCCACATTACGCAGTGATGACGATGGGATTTTTCGCTGCGCTTACTAGTCTCAAAAGTGAGCCGAGTCCCGCGGAGTCTTTGGCTGTCCGAAGCCGCTGCGCTTTGTGACGCGACGTTATCGAGAGATTAACTTACTGAAGCCGTTTGCGCTCGGAACGACGGTTCATTGGCGCGCAAACGGCGCTTTTGCTTTTAACGGTTAGGTATTTGTCATTACCGGGAGCCACTCTATGCCCGTTGCCTTGCTAGCTTTCCTGCAAAATAATGCGCCGATCGAAACGACTTTCAAACAGCCGGGATACTTCCTGGTAGTGGTGGTGGGAATGTTAGTGCTCGGCGCGGTCCTTTCACTGGTGGCATCGGTGCTGGGCTTTGCCCGTTCGCGCGCGTTCGGGGCGTCGGCGAGATGGTTTTCATTCGCGGCCCTGTGCCTGTTGCTCTTTCACCTTCAGTTCCTGGCATTGGCTTTCGGTCTGATTTTGAAGGATATAGACACTGCGTTCGCGATTCTCACTTTCTTCAATGTCTTTATTGTGCTTGGGGCTTTCTGCGCCATCATGGGCTTTGTGCGCATGACCAACCCGCGATAAGGCCCGGATTTTTTTGAGCCCTCACTCGGTTTCAATGTATAGGATTTTTTCTTTTCGCCGCGTTACGATGCGCGCCTCGCCCCGCCGGTGGAAGTGGAAACTAAATAGCGAATCCGGAGCTCCGTTGATGTAAACCGTCAGACCTCACCTGATCTTCCGAGTCAAATACGACGACATGAATCCGGCATACTTCTCCTGCAAATCTTTTTTCCGCCAATCCTGGCCAGTGACGATCTTCCGGCAGTTAGCCGAACCGCACTTACATTCCATCTCGTAGTCGTCCGCATCAGTCATCGCCCAATCGTGCGTCAATTCCTCGCCGGCTTGAATGTCGCGCATCGCGACGAAGACGATTTGACCTTGCACGCCTATGTTCGGGTCGCATGAATGATTACTGAAAATCATGCCGCCCTCACGCTCGTCTTGGTTGAGTGGGCCAATGAAAAGATCATCGGCAATCTGGATTTCTGCCGCGCGATACCAGTCAGGCATCGAACGAAGCGCTTGCCGATCGAAAATGTGGCCGCCTTTGACGCAGACGATTTCACCTTTCGCGATTGGCTCGACGGCAAAAAGGCCCTTCCCGTGAATCAGGCTTTCTTTCACCGCGGCTTTGGGAGAGATGAAGGACAAACTCGACATCGGTTAAGCTTTCTCGCTACAGCTCGCGACAAAACTGATCGGTCACTTCGTCCTGGTCAATTCAGCGCTGTAAAGCTTCATTGCATTCTCGCGCAAAACCATTCGTGCCAGTTCGATAGCGCGCTCGCGCGAAATCTCGCCGTCGTTCATCATCCCGGTTAAAGCGAGCGCCAACGCCTGACGTCCGGTTGTGTTTGACAACCACGCGACTTCACCCCAATCGACTTCGGGTCCGAAGGAAAACGCGTCCGTGCCGAACAAAACTTTGTCGGGATAAAATTCGAGCCAGTTGCGCAAAATCTCGCTTAGCTCGCGCGGATAAGTGAAGAAAGTCTGCGCGGAAAAGTCTGCGTAGACGTTAGGCTTGCTCAATAGCGAGCCCATCTCTTTCGTGAAGGGATAGCCGCCGTGAATCACGACGAAGTTCGTCTTTCGCAAACTCGGTTCATTGAAAACTGATTCCAGCAACAAAGGATTGCTGCCGCTTTGTCGATAATAGCCACCGGCGCCTTCGATGCAATGAATGTGGACCGCCAGGCCCAGCCGGCCGGCTTCGCGCGCAGTGTAATAGAACAAGAAATCCTGCAGCGCTTTGTAATCATGGACGCCGGGTTCGCCTCCCTTCACGAATCGCGCGTAAGTTACTCGTGCTCGCGCTTCGTCAGGATCGTCAAAATCCAGTTTCCGCAAATACGCCGCTTCAAATTTGATTGCGATCGCGCCGTTCCGGCTTTGTCTTTCCAGCGTAGGCGTGATCACCTTCGCCAGGTATTCGTTGAGCGTCGCCGGCAATACACTAATCTTCAGATCGGTCAGGTACCGCTTTAGCAATTTCTCTTCACCGGGAAAGAAAGCTTTGTAGTCGCGATTCGATCGTCGCGCGGCTTCGTTGTTGAGCGGAAAGATCAACGCGTCGTCGAACGCGACCCAGCGAAAGCGCGGCGCAACCAGCCCGCGTCCCATGGCCACACGATTCGCGAACATGGTTTCAATGTTGAGTTGATCCAAAATCCACGCCGGAAATCCATCGCCGCGTTCTTTCAGCACGCGTTGCTTGGCGGCCATCAATTCGCGCAGGTGCGCTTCGCTCATGTCGTCATGTTTATAGCCGTAAAGATCGTGCCAGGCGCGAATGAATTCAAGGTTCGCCGGATTCAAACGGACGGGCAGCGGAAACTGCTCGATCACATCGAGCGGCAACGCATCGAACTCATCATCCGCTTTTTCGCCGTCGGCGACGTACTTCAAAGGATGCGCGTGATTGTCTATGGCTTTGATTCTGTAAATTTCAGCCAGCAGGGATGGATCCGCTTTCGTTTGCGCGTTGATGATGAAAGCCAAACTGAATATGACTAGCGTTGTGCACGCGATGCGGGCTCGATAAATTCGGCGGAACATGCGCTCAACCTCCAAACTCGACTCCGTTTTGCGACAGCTCGGCGCGCAACTGGGCCGCATTTTCAAAGTGGATCACTCTCATCCCCAGTCGGCGCGGGCATTCCAGGTTCACTTCCCGATCGTCGATGAAAATACATTCGTTGGCCGCACGCTGGGTCACATTCAAAGCCAGTCGATAGATCGCCTCTCCGGGTTTCCACAAACCGAGAAAACAAGAACTGAAAAAAGCGGAAAAATATTTTCGCAGGCCGAAATGTTCGATGCGGTACAAATTGAGTTCCAACATTTCATTGTTGATGGTCGCCATGAAGTATCTATTCGCTTTGGTAAGTTCATCTACGATCGTGAGCGAGTCGGGCCTCGCCGTTGACTGCGCGAAAATAAAATCACGAAACTCTTCGCGTTTGAATTCGCGGGCGCAATAAAAAACCGCGCGGTCAAGATAATCTTCCAGCGTCAGCCGGTTCGTTTCCAGTGCCTGGGCCAGCTTTTCGTGGCGGTCGCTGAATTCATCCCAATCGAGATGGAATTTCTCCGCCGCCGCCCGGCGTGAATCGCGCCCCCAACCATTCGTGAGCAGCACGCCTCCGAGATCGAAGAAGATGGTAGTGATCATGCGTTAGGTTCTCTCCCTCTCCCATTGGGAGAGGGCCGGGGAGAGGGCTTGGTGTAAGAGCCAAACAATTTTCATTTCTTGCTCCTCTCGCCGCAATAGTTTCTCCCTCTCCCCAACCCCTCTCCCAGCGTGAGAGGGGAAAACACTACCAGCGATGATAAGCCGGATGGCCGGGTTTTACCGCGACGAAAGTGCCGCGACAAGTGGCGGTGACTTTGCCGTGCGCGATCAATTCACCTTCGACAATCGCGCGATCGTCGCTGGATTCAACCACCCGCGCGCGCAACTCAATCGGTTTGTCCGCCGGTGTTGGCCGCAACAACTTGATCGCATAATCGGCGGTCACCGTGCACGGCGGATGATCAAGTCCGGCTTTCTTCATCAAGTGATAAGTCGCCGTCCAGTTGCAGTGACAATCCAAAAGCGTGCCGATGATCCCGCCGCTTAACATCCCGGGAAATGCTTCCTGATATTTCTCGGCCTGGAACGTGGCGACAACTTCATCGCCCGCGACGAAGCTGCGAATGTGCAAACCTCTTTCATTCGCCGGGCCGCAGCCAAAGCACGCGTTGTTCGGCGCATAAGTTTCCTGGAGACTTTTTTCTTTCATTAGAAATCAAGACTCGAAGTCGTTCAAATCAATCACGGAAGTAGTCGCATTCTAATTGAATATTCATCCACGACACTAAAGTGTCCGCTCCAATCCGCGCGCGATTCGATTATTTGGCTGACGCGTCGAGCAATAAAATCAGGTGAGGACTTCGGCAGGCGAAACAACACTACGCCGCGAGACGCTGTCGCACCCAGCCGATAAACAAGCTCGCCAAAATCCTTATCGAAAGTAATTAAGAGGCGATCTTCGGACTGAGCGACGGCGAGGACTGTCAGGTCGCGCGCCCCTGGCGCGCTTTCCCGAATCCACAGAACGTCATGGCCCATCTGTCGAAGCGCGAATACACAGTCTCCAGGCACGTTTTCATTCGCGCAAAGTTGCATGAGGTTGAGGTTCGCCAGGAAGAGCGAAAACACTCTCCTCGCTTAATCGATCTTTCGCATAAGCAACACAAGCGAGAATCTGTTCGCGCGTTACGCCCGGATAATTGCGGAGAATGTCAGCTTCAGGCCAACCTTCGGCAATTAGCTCAAGAATGAGTTCGACGGACAAACGCGTACCCGCTATGACGGGCTTTCCAGCCAAGATATCCGGATCAGTCGTAATATATCGTTTCCAATCCATAAATGAAGATTAGCCCAATCCAACTAATCTGGCAAAGCTAGGATTTGTCGGTGGCCGATGACATTCTTGAGCGGCGCAGTTCTGCTCTCAACTTGAATCGCTGAATTTTTCCGGTGGCAGTGTATGGCAATTCAGAGACGAAGATATAGCGGCGCGGACGTTTGAATCGCGGCAGCGATTTTTCGCACATCGCGCGCAACTGTGATTCGACGCTCTCTCGATCGAGATTAGCGTCGCTGGGCACGACAAACGCACAGACGCACGACAGGCCCGCATCATCAAAACCCTCGACGACGGCGGCGCGTCCGACACTCTCGTGCCGCAACAGCGCGCCTTCGACTTCGACGGGCGAGACCCACTGGCCGGTCGGTTTGAAGCAATCATCGCCGCGGCCCATGTGCCACCAGTAACCTTCGCCGTCAAGTCGATAAAGGTCGCCGGTCCGCACCCAGTCAGCGACAAACGTTTCCGCGGTTGTTTCCAGCCGTTGCCAATAGCCAATCGCCGCGCTCTTTCCACGAATCCAAAGGTTTCCAACTTCACTCTCCGGCGTCGGTTCGCCCTCGTAATCGATCAGCTTCGCTTCATAGCCCTGCAGCAATCTTCCACTGCTGCCGTAACGCACTTCACCTTCATGATTCGAGAAAAACATATGCAGCATTTCGGTCGAGCCGATACCATCGAGCACTTCGACGCCGAAAGTTCTTTGCCATTCTTCGCCGAGTTGAGCCGGTAAGGCCTCGCCCGCGGAAATGCATAAACGCAAGCTCGAGCAATCGAGCGCGTTCGAATCGCGATGGTAATCGAGCAACAGGCGATAGACCACCGGCACGCCGAAAAAGATTGTGGGGCGATCAGCCTTGAATACATGGGCAATCACTTCGGGCAGAGGCTTGTCGCGACAAAGAATCGAAGCGCAGCCGTTCAGCAATGGAAACGTGAAGGCGTTGCCCAGACCATACGCGAACGGCAAACGCGAAGAAGAAAACAATCGATCGTCTTCGCGCAGTCGCAAAACTTCCGCGCAATAGGTTTGGTTCGTGTAATCGATATGCGCCTGCGTGTGAATTGCGCCTTTTGGTTCGCCGGTGCTGCCCGAAGTGTAAAGAATAAACGCGCCCGCGTCGGCCTCGTTGCGAAGGGGAAAATCCTGCGTGATTGGCTTTCGAACGGCGCTTTCCCAAAACTGCGTCTTCAGTGCCGCGGCGCTCGACGAAGCGTCTTTGCCGCGCCTGACAATTAGCAAGTCTTTCAATTCAGACGGCGATGATTGATCTTCCGGGCTGTTTGCGTCCTCGATCGAATTACCAAATAACGCCGCGCATGAGTTTGCTTCAACGATTGCCAAACGCGCTCCGCAATCTTTGAGAATAACTCGCTGCTCTTCAGGCCTGAGCCCCATATTTATCGGCACCGCGATTGCGCCGAGCGAAATGATGCCCACGAATGACGCGATGAACTCAGGCGAATCGTACAAGAGAATTCCAACGCGATCGCCGGCGGAGATTCCCAGAGCATTCAACACTTCGGCGGCATGCACGACTTCTGCGCGCAGCTCGCCATAGCTGATTGCGCGCTGTTCGTACAACACGGCAACGCGCGCATCACGATCGCTCTTGAACAGAGAGTCAAAAAGATTGAAAGTGTCCATTGCCACACTGGCGAAACAAAAATATGATCGTCGCGCGGATTATAAGGTTTTCTGGTTGCCCAAACGAAATTGGAGTATAGTTTCGGCCCAGCAGGTCAGATTAGGCTGCTTCACATGCGCGCTAAGGTCCTATTTGCCAGAGCGTCCCTTCCATCAAACGAGTCTTACCGTTGCTCGCCGCGTCATCTGGCTTTTGATTGACCGCCGTCGCACAGACTTTCATGGACGAAAGCGCAATCATTGTTCTCTTCCTGTTGATGCTGATCGCGGTGCTGGTCCTTGGCTGTGTTGGTCTGTTCACCGTCGTTCGTTGGATCGTTCGATTATTCACCGGCGAGAAACGAAATGCGAATCTGCAAACACTCCCGCTCGAGGCGCGCCCGCAACCGCCGCAACAGTGCGTTAATTGTGAACGGCCGCGGTTCGCAGGCGCGCTGTTCTGTCCGCATTGCGGCGCCCATTACCTGACGACGAAGCAGAAAGAATCCCTCCGCGATCTGGCAGTAACGCTGCAACAGTTGGCCCGCTTGCATGACATGGGCGCGATTGACGAGGTGAACTTTCGCGTACTGAAAATAAAAATCGATAGTGAGTGTGAACTAATAATTTTTCCGAACGGCCGCCCCGGCACACCTGCTCAGGTGCCGTTATTTGCCGCGGAGCACGACAGAGGAGTCGCTCCTCATGTTACCGCGCGACCGGAAACCGAGCGCGAGACCGAAACGCATTTTGCGCCGCCGCTGCCGGTGCCACCTCCCTTGGTCGAGCCGGCAGCCGCACATTCGCCGTCAGCCGGCGCCCCGGCGTCAGATCGGCCAGAAGCTTTCGCGCCCGCCGCGAAACAGCCGCGCAAGCCTTTCGCCGAAGTGCTCGCTTCATTCATGGAGCAGAGCAACATTCGCTGGGGCGAAATCGTCGGCGGCATGCTGATCATCGGGTGCTCAACGGCATTGGTTATCAGCCTGTGGGCGCAAATCTCGCGCATTCCGGTTCTCAAGTTCCTAATTTTTACCACGGTGACAGCGGCCCTGTTTGGCGTTGGCTTTTATACTGAGCATCGTTGGAAGTTGCCGACCACCAGTCGCGGCATACTCACGATCGCGACGTTGCTCGTGCCGCTGAACTTCCTGGCGATTGCCGCAGTCTCCGGCAGTACGATCCCGCCGGGCGCTTTAGTGATTGGCAGCGAGTTGATCGCACCGGCGATCTTTCTTTGTCTGGTTTATTTCGCCGGGCGAATCATTACCTCAGACTGGCCCCATCTGCTGGCAGCCGGCGTGCTCGGTTCATCGGCTGGCCAGTTACTCATTCGACACTTTGCCGCGCCCGACAATTCGCCGGAGCTATTGCTCGCGCTCGGAGCTTTTCCGATTCTCTGTTATGTAGCGGCGGTAGCGTGGATGCTGCGCGTTGCGCTGGCTGACGCAGAAATCGATGAAGGCGAGACCAATGCGATCTTCGTAACGCTGGGGGCCGTCACATTTGCGGCCCTACTGCCGTTCGGTCTGCTGCTTTACAAGTCAGGACCGGTGGGAATGTCGATGATGTACCTGGCGCCGCTGGTGACTCTGGGTGGAATGCCGATGCTGGCGAGCGGCACACTGATTTGGCGGCGCGTGACCCGGCCGGAATTGGCCGCTTCCCGCACCGCTGGGACCAGCATTGCGATTTTGGGAATGGCCGCCGTGCTCGCGGGCATGATCCTGGCGTGGCCCAACCCGGCCAGCATCGTGCCCGCGGCATTGTTCAATTTTGCAGTCTTTACGGCACTCGCGGTATTACTCGAGTTACCCGCGGCGCACGTTTTCGCCGCGGGTTGTTTGACTTTCGCCTATGTCGTTTTCTTTCAAGTGATCGCGGGTAACGTGCGTTGGCAGAACCTGCGCGTAACTTCGCTCTTGCACGTGACCGCGAGCATAAGTACGGGCCAGGCCCTCACTGGTCCATTTGTCTTGTTTGTCCTGACTTCAGAGTGGCTGAGACGAAAGCTGAGGGAACGCGACGCTTACTCATACTTAATCGCCGCCTGCGCGGTGGCCGCGGTGAGTCTCCTGTTTGTCACCTTATACGGTCTTCGTCAAGCGGGTGACCCGCACAATGTTTGGGCGATCCTTACCTTATATACCGCAGGGGCATTTTGGTTCGCCTGGCGAGAGCGTTCGATTGGATTTTCCTGGGCGGGCGCGACGTTGCTTTTCTTTACCAGCGCCCAGATATGTGTGAGCCTGCTTTCAATCCGCTTTCCCTGGCAAGCGACGATGCTCTTGTTTGCGTTTATTTGTGTCGCCGGAGCGATCGTTGCCCAGCTCTATGTCGGCAAAGAACACCAGAATGTTTTTGTTGGCCCGCTACGACGGTTCGCAATCGCGGGATCGGTGGTGGGTGCGATTTTCATTCTCGCTGAAATAATTTCGCGAGGGTTCGAGCCGGCGGCGTTGTTGTCAACTCGGCTGTTTTGGTTGGCGGCGATTTGGTTAAGCTTGCTGTTACTCGGGCGGGCGACGATCTTCTTCACTGCCTTCCAGATCACGCTGTTCCTCGCCGCCGCGCTGTTCGTCAAATCAAGTCTGCAAAGCTTTGAGTGGTACGCGTATCAACCGAATGCATGGCTGCATCCATGGGCGCTACAAATTCAAGGCAGCATCGCCGCGTTCATATGTCTCGCGTGGATCACGATCCGGCTGCTTGTGCGCAGCCGAATTTATGAACACGCCACTGACGACGGATCGCGAGAAGCTGAAGAGGTTGAGACTAAACCGCCGGGTTGGTTGGATGAGGCGTGGAAGATTTTGGATATGCCCGTCGCATTTGATCATCTGGTCGCGGCCGTGCTGCTGATCTCGTTCGCCGGGCTGGTGGTTTTTGGCACGATGACTGGAATCGGTCAGGAGTTGGCAACCGGTTCGGTTGCTCCCGTGCGCAACCTCGCGGGATTTCCTCACGAGATTATTTTTGGCGGAGGGGGGTGGATTCTTTGGGCGATTCTTTTCACGGTAATGCTCGGAAATCTTTGGGAGCGTGGCCGCAAGAGATTCGCTTTGGGGGCAGTCTTAGCGATTGGTATCGCTTGTCCGCTGTTAGCCGGCAGATTTGAAGCGCAAGTCGCGACTGCGTCTGCGTGGCGTTGGTTCGCGGCAATTTTGCTGCTGTTCGTATCGATCGCTTTTTCATTTCGTGAAAGATTCGCGGACCTTTTCGCCATTCCTGATTCCGCATCGCTTCGCGGCGTTCGAGAAAAATTGAGTACCGGGCTGGGAAGCATGCGCGCCCTGTTGCTCTTCATGACGCTCGCGCCTTTGCTTCTTCTGACTATTCTTCCCGTTGTTTCCGAAATTCGTTACGAGCCGGCGCGCGGCCCGCACACGGGATTCTTCCAATGGATCGGCAGTGTCGCTCTTTATAGCGTGCCGCTGATCTTTACCGCAATCGCGCTGGCCGTTCACGCTGCACGCGAGCGCGCGCCCGCGTTCGCATTCGCGGCCGGCTTGTTCGTCAACCTCGCCGTCACCGTCGTTCACTTGCTGACCGTTGTCGCCGCCAACGGCCTAATGGATCGAGTCGTGCTCGCGCACACGATTCAGCTGAATGCGATTGCTGCCGCGGCTGTAGCGTTGGCGTGGATGGCCACGCGTACCTGGTGGATGCCGAAGGAAAATGAGAGCGCTAAAACGCAAACGTCACAAACTCTGTTGAGATTGCAGACACAGATTGCGGTGCTGCCGAACGCGATCCTGATCGTTCCCGTGGCCGTGCGTGTTGCGGTGCTGCCCGACCGCGCCGGCATCGGCACTTTCGCGGTGGGCGAACTCAACGGATGGCTGGCGCTGCTGCTGGCCATCGCCGTGGTCATCGCTTTCGACAAAGTTTTTCTCCGGCCACTTCGTATAGGTTCACTGTGCGCGGCATTGCTGGCCGCCGGCTCGCTGTTCGCGTTTAGCGTGGCGCGATTCGGAGTCGCAAATTGGCTCGGCTTCCATGTGTTGCTTTTAGCCTGCGCGATTACGGCGTGGCTCATTTTTTTCGCCCGGGATGTGCCTGCCCTAACGAGCGCCGGCGGCTCGGAAAGACTACGCCATTGGCTCGGCTGGATTGACTTCGCCGATGACTGGGAATGGGAGAGCGCGTTGTTTGCGTCAGTCGTGGGCGCGGTGACGGTCCTATTGGCGTTGAGAGGTCCGCTCAGCGATCCGACTGGAGCGTGGTGGTCCATCGGCGCGCTGGTATCGGTGAGTGCGTTGGCCGCGGCGTTGCAGTGGCAGACGTTGAAGCGCGGTTATCTGTACGCAGCGGCGGTGTTGTTCCAAGTCGCATTTGTGATTTGGTTGACGAAGTATCAAGCCAGCCATGTCAGCAACGGCAGGGAATTCTTAGAAGCGAATGTCATCGCGCTTTGTCTGTCGAGCGTGCTTTGGCTCTGGCTCGAGTTGCGTGCACGCCAACTTGCAGCGCAGGGTAAGTCCAGCACTGCGTTGTCGGTTCACAATCTCGCGGCGCTCCTCTCGATGTTCGTCATGGGATCCGTGGTCGCCGTCAGCCTCACCGCCGACGCGGTTCGTCTTCCCACTCCTGATTCATTTTTGTTTGATTGGCTGGCGCTGGTTTCACTCGGCGTTTTGATGATCGCGTGTTTGTGGGATCGCCGTGCAGAGTACGCGGTGGCCGGGCTCTATCTGATTGGGCTTATGCAGGCCGGCCTGCTTTTGCATCACCTGCGCCTGTCTCCACATCGTCTGGGTTGGGCGGCGATGATGTTTCTGGCGATTCAGGCATTGGTCGCAAGCCTGCTGTGGCGTGGTCGTGTGAATCTGATCAAGTGGGCCACCCAGTTAAAAATTCCTGCGCGCATGGATTCATCGGCGGATGAATTGAAATGGCTGACGGTCTTCAATAGCGTCGTCGTTGCCGCGGTCGTCTGGCTGGCCTTCTGGATCGATTTGAGATTCCTGGAATGGACTCTGCGCGCCACGGCGGCGCTGGCAGTGATGGCGCAAGCGCTGACGTTTGGTTTCATGGCGCGCGGCCGATGGCGAGCGAGATGGCAGCGCGCTGCGGCGTCAATGTTCATCGTCGGTGCAGTCTTTCTCGGCTGGTCATCCTTAATGCCGGGCGCGCGCGGCACATGGCTGAATCGTGGCGTGATCTTGATGACCGAGATGTTTGCAATCGTCGCGGTCTTCGGCGCGGGGATCGATAAGTTAATAGCACGCGAACCCGATTGGACCCGGGCGATCCGCGACTGCGTGCCGTGGATGACCGTTACCGGCGCCGTCTCGCTCGCCTTTGTTCTCAGTGACGAAGTCTTCCAGCAAATTCAATTCGGCGCCGTGTACACGAGGACGCCCGCGCTGATCACTGTCGGAGTAACTCTGGCGGCCGCGGTCTTTGTTTGTCTCTGGTTCGCGCTTTCTCCCCAACACGATCCGCTTAGTCTGCCCGAACAGCGACGATCAAATTATGTTTACGTTGCCGAAGCGATGCTGGCGTTGCTCTTCATGCATATTCGGCTGACGATGCCCTGGTTGTTCACGGGGTTCTTCGAACGGTACTGGCCGTTGGTCGTTTTATTGATCGCTTACGCGGGTGTCGCAACCAGCGAATTGCTGCGTCGTCGCAGAGTATTAGTGCTGGCGCAGCCGATCGCGCGCAGCGGCGCTTTGCTGCCGTTGCTGCCGGTCCTGGGTTTTTGGGTGATCCAGTCGCAAGTTGATTACTCGCTGCTGCTTTTTATTGTGGGCGGACTCTACGGTGCGCTTTCGATCTTGCGGCGGTCGTTTCTGTTTGGTTTGCTGGCCGCGATTGCCGGAAACGGCGGACTCTGGTACCTGCTGCATCGCAGCGAAGATTATCGCTTTCTGCAACATCCGCAGCTCTGGCTGATTCCCGCGGCGGTGTCGGTGCTGATTGCGGCTTATCTGAATCGCGAAGACTTTTCCGAGCAACAGATGACCGGCATTCGCTATCTCGCGCTGCTAACAATCTACGTTTCTTCAACTGCCGATATCTTCATTAACGGCGTAGCGCAGTCGCCATGGCTGCCGCCGATTCTCGCGGCGTTGTCGATCGTTGGAGTCTTTTGCGGCATCATGTTTCGCATCCGCGCGTTTCTGATTCTGGGTTCGGTATTTTTGCTGCTGGCAATTACCACGATGATCTATTACGCGTCAGTAAATTTCGGCTGGACGTGGCTTTGGTACGTTGCCGGCATCATCACCGGAGCGCTAATCATCGCGACGTTCGCAGTATTTGAGAAAAAACGCGCCGAAGTTTTGCGAGTAGTCGATGGATTGAAGGATTGGCAGCGATGAGCGGCGTGCGATTGTATGCAGATCGTGTCTTCACGCTGAAAGCGTGAATTCCTAATAGCCCAGGGTAAGCGCGAAGCGCGCCACCCAGGGATCAAGTCACAAAATAATCATTCGAACCCTGAAGGGGCGCTAGAAATATCGCACACCTCTGTCTCTTGGCATGATTTTCATTTAGCCCGCCTGACCGAAAACCCGATTAACGGGTAAGAAACGTGGCAAGGTGCGCTTAGTCTTTCCTTCTCTTGAGCTTTCACGGGATAACGATTGACTTCGACGCAAAGCCGGAATATGCTTCGCCCACCTCGCAGAACTCGAGGGAAATTGAGTTCCGTCAAGCTCAACACTAAACCCGAAACACGAAACTCGGAACTCAAAACCTCGAAACTTTAGAATGCTGGTCCCAGAGCCTGTGACTCAGTCGCCACTCCTCTTGCTCCAGCCGATGATTCGCTTGGCAGCGCTTGATCATTCAATTCATTAGTCGAACCTTAAAGGAGGCGCAAATGCGTTTCACCTTCGCTAACCGCTCAAAAATTTCCAGAGTTCAAAGAGTAAACCGATGAAGAAAAAAGTAAGAAAGACCGCTCGGCCACGAAAAGCACTTGCGAGTATCACGCGAGACGAATTGAAACTGAAGATCGAGCCGCGAGGTCCCGACCCGGCTCGAATTGAAAGAGTGTCATCAGCTTTGGCTGAGCATCCTTCAGTGCGGGAGTATCTCGCCAGGACTCGAAATCGAATGCTCTCGTTCGAGTTGATCGAACCAGAGGTCGAGGCGAAATCCGCGCGACCTTCGCCGCCGCCGCATGCCTACCGCGCGACCTTTTACGATTACACCAACAACCGCACGATTTTCGTTGACGGAGATCTCGATCAGCCAAAACGATTGCAGGTCTCAGAATCGAGTTTCCAGCCGCTGCCGGGCAGCGGAGAGTTTGAGGCAGCGGTCAAGATCCTCGAGAAGGACGAGAATTTCGGTAAGGCCATCCTCGAACGACAGGTCCAACCATCGCCGGCGATGCCCCCAATCATCGAGATCGAGTCGCCTCACGATCGCAGTGAGCGAACAATCTCGGTTGGGTTACTACCGCTTAAACCCGGAGCGCGGCATGAGATTGTAGGAGTCAACCTGGTTCGGCAATCGGTGGTGCGCTTTGAAGAACGCGCACCGCAGGGATCGGTGGCGCACAACCCGATCTGCGGCATTCCTTACGTTCAGCAGACCACCGCAAACCAGGGCGACGCAGGGCAGGTCTGGATAACGGTCAGCCAGGGTAACACGGTGCTCTGGAAGTTTCTGGCGGTACGGCCCGCTGCTTCTTCGGGCACGCGCTCTTCCGGAGTCGAGTTGCGCTATGTTGATTATCGCGGCAAGCGCGTGCTCTATCGCGCGCATGTGCCGATCCTCAACGTTCACTACGACGGCAACGCCTGTGGTCCTTACCGCGACTGGCAGTGGCAGGAAGGAATGATCCAGGCCAACGGCGTCGATGTGGCGCCGGGATTCCGGCTTTGTAATGCTCCGGCCACGACGATCCTCGACACCGGCTCGGATGCGGGAAACTTTCTCGGTGTGGGGATCTATGTCCAGGGACAGGAAGTCGTTCTGGTGAGCGAGCTGGAAGCCAGTTGGTATCGTTACATCAGCGAGTGGCGGCTGCACGCGAATGGCACAATTCGTCCACGCTTTGGCTTCTCTGCCCGGACCAACTCGTGCGTCTGCAACGTCCATCATCATCATCCTTACTGGCGTTTCGATTTTGACATTCGCACGCCGGGAAATAACCGCGTGCGTGAATTCAACGATCCGCCGCTGATCGGTAAATCACACTGGCACACCAAGACTTTCGAGATCAGACGCCCGCGCGATCCCGCGCGTAAACGCAAATGGCGGGTCGAGAACACTATCACCGGAGAAGGCTACGATATTATTCCGGGGCCCGACGATGGGGTCGCCACCCTTTCACCGGATTGGCCTTACCCGCGCGGCGATGTCTGGTTTCTCCGTTATCGCGCCACCGAGCTTGACGACGGAGTGAATTGCACCACTGGCGGATTTGGCTGCGTGACTGAAGCGAACCTCGACAGCTTCGTCAACGGCGAACCGATCAGCAACCACGACGTGGTGATCTGGTACGCCGGTCACGTAACGCACAACGTTGCTGCCGAACCGCCGGGAGAGTTCGGCCATATCTGCGGGCCGGAGTTGAAGCCGGTGAATTGGTGAGGGCTGTTGCAGCGTGTGCTTACTCATTGCTCGCCATGAGTTTCGGCAGGTGATTGCTATTGACTTAAGTGTGAAGCAGGAATATGCTTCGCCCACCTCGCAGAACCCGTTGTGGAAACTGAGTTCCGTCTAACTCAAACTAACTCGAAACTCGGAACTCAAAAGTCGAAGCTTTTTAAGAGGCTGGTCCTCAGAGCCTGCGACTCAACCGCCGCACCCGTCTAGTTCCGGCCTCAGCAAATTCTCAGTACGTGCTACCGAGCAGGATTCTTGCTCACATCTAGTGTCCCCAAGCGTCCCAACTCGCATGCACATCGCACCACAAAAAGTGTCGGTGCGCTCACGTGAACGAAAGGAGTTTAAGTTATGTTCAGGCAAAGAAACTTCACAATGACCAGGATAGTCAGTTTCGCAATTGCCGGTCTGGCTGCCGTTGGTTTCCTGCTTGCCCTGGGGAGCCAATCGACAACCGCCTTCGCGCAGCAGCGAAACGAAAGCAGCATGGAACAACGGACGAGACAGTTGATTCGAGCTTTGGCGGAGGCCAGAGATTGCGAGACAGCCAAGGCAGCAGTGCATCTCGCGATAGACGTCACTGTCGCGAACAACAGAGTGATAGTAAGTAAGGACGCGCTGGAGCTGACCACGGGCGCTGATCGGATGATGAGCGACAACGAAATGATGGTCGCCGAGGCCCTCGGCAATTTCGCTCAACAGGGTAAGTGTCCCGAAGCGCAGAGTATGGCGTTGGATGTCAAGCTTTTGATCGAACAGGGTAACGAGGTGGCGCGAGCCCTGCGCCCGCTTACCGGAAGGTGCGGTCAGGGCGATAGCGTTGCCAAAGAGCCGTGTGATCTGTTGCAGCCACACCTTGACGAGGAAACCGGCCACGAGTTTTATGGCCAACCGGCAGGAGCCGACTTTGTCATTAGGCCAGGCTTCTTCATAAAACTCCGAGGTCCCTTCGTGCCTCCTTACATCCGCGAAATCAAGGAAGACGTCCGGGTGACGGCGCCCATTAGTCCGGGGCAATGTGCCGTTGTCTTCAAGGAAACGAAGGGTTTGATGCTGAGACTAATCTTCATCAGATTCGACATTGTGTTGGATCCCTGGGCCACTCCGCTCCTGGCCCGTGGCACACGCATTCCGGTCTGGGCCTTGCAGTGGGTGCCGTCAGAGCACGTGAAGCAGTGGAATATCTGCAACATCGGAGGAAAAATACAGCAGACGGTGACGCAGCGCGTGAAACAGGAGATCCCGCTGAATTACTTCTGGAGATATTACCCGAAGGACCCGTAAAAGCAGCGAGGGTTCCTTTGGAAAGGTCGGTCGGAAATAGCGCGAGCGCAGACGAGCTTAAGGGGGGGTAGTGTGTGACGATTTAGGTGGAATCGTGTAAAGAATTTGGTGTTGACAATCGAGTTCGAGCTAACTCGAAACTCGGAACTCGAACCCAGAACTCGAAACTCGAAACGAATTAAGAGGCTGGTCCCAGAGCCCGCGACTTTCTCAAGCGTCGCAGCTTTCTCGCTGCTAGCTTTCATGGGTTCCGTGAAGCTCATTTTCCAAAGGCAGTATGAGATCTGTTTTCACCGAAAGGACGTCAGCATGAGTAAGCCTTCAAAGATTTGGCCCATCGTTGTATACCCATTCGCGCAACCCAGAAATTTGTCGAGCTTGGGGTTGTTGTACGCTAAGTTAGCTGATCTGAATAAAGAAGATCTGTTTCACAAGCCGGTCACGGTTCTCAACAACCAAACCAAATATCGCAGTTCCGATCCCGCGAGCAAAGATCCGCAACTAAAAGGAGCCTATACGGAGGCCATGAAGGACATCGTGAGTCCCGTATCAGCGTTGACTGAGACTTGGGCGGTTGACACATGCGCGATGTGGCTACGCGGCCTGGGGGATGCCTTTCAACAAGCCGAGACCGAAGGAGCAATCCACGATGTCTTCTGGCTTATCCCAGGAGACTTCGACTATTCAACGAAGGAAGGTCTTGAGGCGCTTGACCAGGTTTCGAAAATACCTCTACGGGTCCACAAGGCCGAATGTGAACTCTGTCTCGGAGAAATCACAGTCCCTCTCAACAGCGCGAAACAGCTGATCGATACGTACGGGACTTATGGGCTTCTTTACAATTGGTTCCCCGCCGAGGCGCAAGGTATTCGCGAGGTTACAGACAAGCCACGCACGGAGTTTTTTGCTCTGAACAGCGAAACGCTTAAGCAGGCCCTTATTCCGAACCGGTGGTATGCCTACGAACAAACACTAATGATTCTGTTACAAAACATGAACGGAAGAGTTCCGGTGCGGAGAATTGCCAAAGTGAGACTCGGGTCAATTACAGACCCGGAAGCGGCTAGAAGCTCGCTTGCTTCTGCGATGCAACAAGTTGAGCGCACAGAGCGCGCACTCAAACTGTATTGGCGCGAACTAGCCGAGAGGCAGGGTAGGCTTAACTGGCATGATGAGTTCAGGGCTCTGGATGCACAATCTGAGAGTGTCAGAACTGCGGCCATGGTGATTCTAAGAAGGCTGCTAGCTTAAGACTGGCGGTATTTCTACTTATCGTCTACCTTCCTTCCCGCATTCAAATTATCGAAATTCAGAATCGCGTTGAAGACCAGGAAGTAGCTGCCCGAAGTTTGGCCGCGCCAGAAAGGATTATTCGAAAACAGCACGACGTGACCTTTGTCGAGCGGCGAGTCGATCACCGCCGCGTGTTGCGCGATTTCGTCGCCGCCGTCGAGCAGTCCCGAAACCAACAACTCGCGTGAGTCGCCGTAACGCAAAACTACTCGCGGTCGTTGGTCGGGCGGAATCAAACCGATCAGGTTGCGTCGTTGTTCTTCGGTGATTGGCAGTGCTTGCCAGACTTCCGCGGTCGGCTGCTCTGGTATTTCGGCCGGTGGGCGACCCTGGACGACATCCGGATCATCGACGGTGCCGCGGCCGGTGGGCCGATCAGTTGCGCGCGGGCCACGCCGGCCCCCACCGCCGCCACCGGCGACGTTGCTGAGGTTGAAAATTGGTCCATTGAAGCAATAGATCGAAAGCGTCTCGCCATAGCCGTAAGCAATCGGGCTGGTCGCATCAACAAACTTCGTTTTCAGGACATCGCCAATCGCGCGCAGACGTTGCGAGCGCTGAATTGAAACTCCCGGAGTGAAACCAGTCGACACTGCGAGATCGGCCGTGTCCATCGTGCCGATGAAGACGCCACCGTTCTTCACAAAATTTTGTAAATTGGTTAATCCGCTCCATCCCAGGCCGGGCCGAATATCATCAGTCGAGGCAAAGCCGCCGAGATTCGGCGTCAGATCAGTCTTCTTCCACGGCAAAGGATTGCCGTACATCGGCCGGCCCTGGATGATGGCGTTGACGCTGCTCCCAACGGGGCCGAACACGATCACGTCGTACTTGGAATTAAGATTCGAATCTTTCGCCACCTCCTGCGTGCTGATGTAATCGTAGGGAACCTGCATCTGATCGAACGCCAAACGCCACCAGCCTTCATCCTGCGTCGTTAGCCACGTGTGCAGGATCGCCACGCGTGGAACTTTGATCGCATGCGTCTTCACCGACGGCGCCCGATCGACGGCGATAGCCTGCACACCAAGCTCAGACGAAGCCTTGTTAACTTCATCGGCGGACGCATTGCTGATGATGAAAGACCCGCGATTGAATTTCTTGCCGGACGCTTCAAAAGGTTCTTCGGCGGCTTCGAACGATGCTTTCTTCAAGCGATAGCGGAGAGTGATCAGACTGTTGTCGGCGTTGTGATTGACGATGAAGATCGGGCCGCTGCCATTGACGCCGCCCGGCGCCAGCACATCCCCGCTCACGCGCTGCATCGCCGCGTCGAGAACTTTGATATCGGTTACACGCACGACTTGCACGTTGCCAAGTTCGCCAAACGTCCAACCGGTGTCGTCATAAACATCCTGCTGCGGATCGCGCGGACTCCAGTATTGATAATCCAACAACGCGTCGGCGATGCGGCTGTAAGGCTGATCCATCCGCACGATGTAACTGCCGGCAGGAAAGGTGCGCGTCTCAGTCTCCGGAGTTTTGGTCGGTTCCGGCATTGGAGATGATGAAGGAGACGGACTCGCAGCCGCGCGCGGAACCACATCGGACTGAGCCACACTTGCTGATACCGGTGAGGGCGCCGGAGTGGCTGACGTTTGCTGAGCCGGACTTCGACTGGATGTTTTCTTTTTTACGGTGACGGTAAATGACGCCGTCGCGCGATGGATTTCACAACCCTGCGCCTGCAGGAGTCTCAATAGCGTGGCTTGATTGCCCAAGCGCGGATCGTCGCTGGGAAAAACGTAGGCGGCCGGACCTTCGTTCTTTGGTTTTTCAATCGAACGCTTCGACTTCAAATAAAAATTTTTGAGAAACAGTTTACTGTTGCGATTGAAATAATCGAGCGACACGAGCAGCGCCGTCTCTTCATAATTGTTGTTGTTGCGCTGTGACCATTTCGCGCGTGGCAGCGGCGGATTCTGGCGATACCAGGTGCGTGAATACTCGTCGGGCGAAAGCGTGCGCACCAGCGTGTCCGCGCCGGCGTTGCCGAACGTTTCATACAGCCGGCTGATGCCGTTATGCGTCGCGGCGATGAACATCAGATAGCCGGGCGACCAGGTGTCGAAGGTGCCGTGAGCGAAGACGCCGGGCATCCCGAACTTTGTCATCTCGGAAACATTGTGCCAACCGATCATCTGCCACTCGTCAGTGAGAATCGGATCGACCCAGGCGTTGTAGGGCCCGTCGCCGACCGTGTTGTCGTAGAGATAAGGCACGGATTCGTGCAGATCGTGCAGCACTTGCGCTCTCCAATTGATGTAAGTGCTCAGCACGTTGCGCGTCAGCTTCAGCGACAAACCCATCGCATCGCGGTTGTTGTCGTGGGCGACGTAGTGGCCCCAGTACATCAATGACGGCCAGTTCTGATTTGGATGGGCGAGGTGCCAGTTGTAAATGTCGACCATGCGATCGCGGCCGTCGACTTCAACGATCGGCGTTATTAACGTGACTGTGCCTTCGCGAATCGCCTTGATGTAGGGACTCTCGTCGACGGCGAGACGATATGCGAGTTCCATAAGCGCCGTGGGCGCGCCAGTTTCCGTGGAGTGAATCGTGCCGGTGATGTAATAGATCGGAAAAGATTGATCGACCAGGCGGTCGGCTTCCGTATCGTCCATATTGATCGCGCGCGGGTCGGCAAGCTTCGCCAAACGCGCGCGATTCTCGTCCAGCTTTGCGATCAACGATTCCGAAGCAATCGCCACGGCGATCATCTCGCGGCCTTCCTCAGTTGTGCCGATCGAAAAAACTTTCACGCGCGGGCTCGCTTTTTCCAACATGCGCAGGTAGCGGTAAACCTCGGCAGAGTAAGGCAGTTTTCCGGGCGCGCCGGCCACGTTGCCAAGCACGGCTTTAGGCGTCGGGACCGTGGACGATGACGGCAGGTAATCAGTCAACGTCGAGTTAAAAAAAGGTTCGGTAGTGTACTCGCGAATCTTTTTTGTGTATTCGTCGTCGATTGGTTGACTGGCATTGCGACTGAAACCGTTCTGGCCGTGAATCGAGAAAGCGTTGACGAAGAGCAAAAAACTGCCGGCAATAAACAGACGGCTGACCTGTTTGAGATTCATCCTTAACTCCTCGAAGACTGAAAGCATGTTGACGAGAGGCCGATCCCGAGCGAAGCCAAGCTTTTAAGCTAATCGAGGCGACAAGTCAATGACTGGTAGTTTCAGAACCGCTCGCGGTGGCGAGCAGGTCGCGGAATGCCGTGAACATTAGATCAACCCGCTCGCTACCGCGAGCGGTTCCGTAACTGCACCTTCTTTGCAAAAATTGAAGCGAGTTCTAAAATCAACCATCACTCAAGAGCGAGAGAATTAGCAGTGACGCAACCTAAGCAAGAGATCATCGATCACGGATCGTCGACCACCACATCGATTCCGGAGGCCCAGCCACCCGAAGAAGCCGCGCCGCCAACCGTCAAACCAATCAGCAAAGTTGCCGGCGGCCTGACCGCGGCAATGACGGCCGCGAAGTATGCGTTTAGCGAAATGGGCCCGGTGCGAGGCGCGCGCACGCTTTTGCAATTGAATCAAAAGCAGGGTGTCGATTGTCCCGGATGCGCGTGGCCTGAGCCGGACGGCGATCGTTCGCATTTCGAATTCTGCGAAGAAGGCGCTAAGCACGTCGCTGACGAAGCGACGAAGAAGCGGGTCACGCCGGAATTCTTCAAGCGATGGAGTGTGGCTGCGCTTTCAACTCAGTCTGATCAATGGCTGAACGCGCAAGGACGCATTACCCATCCGATGTGGCGGCGCGAAGGCCGCGAACACTACGAAGCTATTAACTGGTCAGACGCGTTTGCGTTGCTCGCGCGTGAATTGAATGCGCTGGCTTCGCCTGATGAAGCGATCTTTTATACTTCGGGCCGCACGAGTAACGAAGCGGCATTCTTGTATCAGCTTTTCGCGCGTCAGTTCGGTACGAACAATCTGCCTGATTGCTCGAACATGTGCCACGAATCGAGCGGAACCGGAATGAAAGAAACGATCGGTTTTGGCAAAGGCACAGTCACGCTCGAAGATTTTGATCTCGCTGACGCGATCTTTGTCATTGGTCAAAATCCCGGCACGAATCACCCGCGGATGTTGACATCGCTGCTGCATGCGAAGCGACGCGGCTGCACGATCGTGCATATCAACCCGCTGCCGGAAACCGGCTTGACGCGCTTCAAGCATCCGCAGGAATTCTGGACCTGGCTGGGAGAGGGCACAAAGCTCGCGGATCTCTTTGTGCAAGTGCGCGTCAACGGCGACGTGGCTTTGCTAAAAGGCATCATGAAAGAAGTGTTTGACGCCGAAGAACGTCAGCCGGGCCGGATCATCGATCGCCAGTTTATCGAAAAATATACGAGTGGCTTTGAAGAGTGTCGCGAGGCGTTGAGCAAAGTTCATTGGGGCGACATTCTCGATCAATCCGGAGTGACGAAAGTCAAAATCGAAGATACGGCGCGAGTCTTCATCCAATCTGAGCGGGTGATCTTTTGTTGGGCGATGGGCCTGACGCAACACAAGAACGCCGTCGGCAATATCCAGGAGATCGTCAACCTGATGCTTTTGCGCGGCCAGATTGGCAAACCGGGCGCCGGCCTTTGTCCCGTGCGCGGGCACAGCAACGTGCAGGGCGATCGCACGATGGGGATCTGGGAACAACCCAGCGCAGAATTTCTTAATAAGCTGGGCGAGGAATTTGATTTCTCGCCGCCGCGAAAACCGGGGCTGGACACGGTGCATGCGATTCAGGCAATGCACGAAGGCAAAGCGAAAGTTTTCTTTGCGATGGGCGGCAACTTTCTTTCCGCGACACCTGACACTGAATACACGGCCGAGGCCCTGCGGCGCTGTAGCTTGACCGCGCACGTTTCGACAAAATTAAATCGCGCGCATTTAGTAACCGGCAAGCAGGCGCTGATCTTGCCGTGCCTTGGCCGGACTGAGGTCGACGCCCGGGCAGGCGTGCCGCAATTCGTGACCACGGAGAATTCGATGGCCGTGGTCGAAACTTCGCAGGGACGCTTAAATCCGGCGTCTGAGCACTTGCTGAGCGAGCCGGCGATCGTTGTTGGTATGGCGAAGATCGTTCTGGCTAAACAAAGTACGGTCGATTGGGATGGTTTGCTTGAGAACTACGATCGAATTCGCGATCATATCGAGCATGTCGTTCCGGGATTTGAAAACTATAAGGAGCGGGTGCGACAGCCGGGCGGCTTTTACCTGCCAAATCCCCCGCGCAATCGCGAATTCAAAACCAAAGATGGCCGCGCGCATTTCACGGTAATCGATCTGCCGCGGCATGACCTGAAGCCGGGACAGTTTCTGATGATGACGATCCGCAGCCACGATCAATTCAATACGACAATCTACGGGTTGGATGATCGCTATCGCGGAATTCGCAACGGGCGGCGCGTTGTTTTTCTGAACACGGACGACATGCGAATTGCGGAGTTGACCGCTGGTGAAGTCGTCGATCTCGTCAGCCACTTTGAGGGCGAAGAGCGTGTCGCCCGTCATTTTACCGTCGTGCCCTACAGCATTCCGCGCCGCTGTGCCGCCACGTATTTTCCCGAAGCGAACGTGCTCGTGCCGCTGCGCAATTTCGCCGACCAGAGCCATACACCGGCGTCAAAATCAGTGGTGATTAGCATTCGCCCGGCTCTTACAGAATCGCTGGCGGTAGCCAGCGGGTCAAACATTCAAGGTTAGTTTTTTGAATTCAAAACCGAGTTCCTGAAGTTGTGTATTTAACCCGCTTGCTACTGCAAGCGGTTCTGTACCTGCTGCGTCACTAGACAAATGACAACAGCGAAAAGTGATCTCTACGATGGCGCAGCAGCGAAGCCGCGTTAAGGATCGTCGCGAGCGAAGAAGTTGAACTGCTACTGTTTGATCTTGCCTGGCCGGAAAGTGATCCACAGCTTCGCGCAGGCACTCATTGCTTTTCCTGACTCTTACTCGTGCCAGGCGTCTGCGCGGTTCGCAGTTCACCAACGATCTGTTTAATTCTGATGGCCAGGCTCTCGATAGTCTCCGCCCGCCTGCGCGCGCTGTCGCTCAATTCATCGCGCAACAGCAATTGTGCCTGGCCCAGCAGAGCAGCCAGCGGGTTGTTGATTTCGTGCCGGACACGCATGATTAACTGCGTCGCCTCAGCCGAGGTCAAGTCGGAGTCGGCGACTCGCACACGCGCCGAGCCTTCGCCGGTGGAAGTTTTGTCGGGGTTCATCGGTGTGTTCTTCCGATCGCTATTCAGATTTTGATCCAGAACTGACGAATGCAACGCTGGTTGGCCGCTCGGCGTTGTCGTCGGCAGCCATTGTGCTGCGATTGTGTTACGAGCGCAAGGGAAAAGTTGCTGCGACGGGTGATTTCGCAAGTGCTGTTGACAATTGTAACGAGGCTTCGTAAATTCGATTTCGCTTTTGGGAGGTCGTCTAACGGTAAGACTGCGGACTCTGGATCCGCCTATCGGGGTTCGAATCCCTGCCTCCCAGCCACTCATATTGCCTTTTCCAAAAGAAGAAGAATTAATTCTTCCGGCAAGTGAACGCCAGGTCATAGAGAAGGCATCGGAATACTGGTGAATGATGCGCGGGCTGAGCGGGGCGAAGTTGAATTATGGAGATTAGAAGCCAATTCCGGAAGACATTACTCGGCGCCGGCCTCTTAACGATGAGCGTGATGCCGTTTGTTTCCGACCCTGCGGTAGGCGCTGCACGCCAGGACACGCGTTACGATAAGAAATTGATTGCAGTATTAGCGGTAATTGAAGGCCCGGTGATGTTGGGCCGAGGTCCGATCCGGGTCGCGCTCAAGCCGCCGGCGTCGGCGGGCACGGCAGCAAGAGCTCTTAGAGCTCGAATCAAGACGCTTCCACCTGATCGTCACATCTATATGGTCGTTAGAGATTTGCGCGTTAACGAACAGCCGGGTGTTCTCTATCGGCTGTATCTTGATCTCCCGCCTGACGAAAAACCGGGCCGCAGCAATCCCCATTACGCGGGCACGCTCAACTTTTATAATGCGACCGAAACGAGCGATGCAGCCAACGTTAAGAATCCAAAAATCTTTAGCTACGACATCACTGCGATGATAAGGAATCTTCAAGCGCAAAATTTGTTGAGCGATGAAACTACCGTCACGGTCATTCCTTCCGGAACTCCCGCGCCTGACTCGAGTCCTAGCATCGGGCGCATCGAAGTAGTTGAACAATAACTCCGGCTCGAGATTAAAATTTCGGATCGGGCAGCTTCCAACTCTGATAGGGAACCTTTACCAGCCATCCTGCCGTCGCAAAAATCTTGCCATGTCAGCAAAAACGCCGAGCCTCAACCCCTTACTCTTGACAAAGTAATGGCAGATGATATGCTGCCGGGCATCTAATTCCAGCATAGGCTTGATTAACCCACATTCGGGAGGAACGCCCATGTCCAGGTTCTCACGTCGATCCTTTGTTGCCGGTCTTTCGACAATCCCATTTGCTCTTTGGTTTGAGAAATACGCGGTGGCGCAAACGAAGTTACGCATACGCTACAACGTAACCTCTATCAACGGCCAAAAGATGCTAAAAATTTATCGCCAGACTGTTGGTACGATGGTTGGCACCGCGGAGTCCAGTCCGGTGGGTTGGCTGTTTCAGTGGTACACACACAATGTCAGAGGCGATCGCACAAAGAATAATGAGATAAACCGCGTCTATCCCGGCGGTCCAAGCCCGCAGAAAAGTCTGGCACAGGAGATGTGGAACACTTGCCAGGCCCATCACGGCGAGCCCGAAGATTTCTTTCTTCCCTGGCATCGCATGTACGTTTATTTCCTGGAGCGCATTGTGCGCAAGATGAGCGGGCATGCTGAATTCACGCTCCCTTATTGGAACTATTCAAACGCCGCGGTCGCGTCGGGCCCGAGAATGCCGAAGCCGTTCATTGCGCCCGCCGCCTCGACTAATCCGCTCTTCCGTACGAACCGCAACGCCTCGGCAAACGGAGGACAGCCGATCGATCAGAGTGATCCCGGCGCCCTCGATCTAACGGCGCTGTCTCAATGCAAGTATTCCAACAGCGGACCGAGCGATCCGATCCGAGGCTTTAACGAAGAATTGGACGGAGGATTGCACGGCAACGTTCACGTGTTGATAGGAAATGGGCAGGGCATGGGCAGCGTACCCTGGGCCGCAAACGATCCCATCTTCTGGATGCATCATTGCAACATCGATCGCCTCTGGGCAAGTTGGAACCGCGCCGGCCGGCAGAATCCCTCGACGAGTGTATGGTTGACGAAGCAGTTCATTTTTGCCGATGAAAATGGCAATCGAGTAGTCGCTACCGTGCAGGATTTTAAGAGGATTGCTCCGTTGAGATATACCTATGATCGATTTGAGCCGGTGCCCGCATGTCCTCCGTCTCTGGCTGGTCCCGAAGCCGTATTGCCGACACAGACGCGCGCGGTTGCGCCGGGCGGTCCAGTCGAACTTGCCGGCGCGCCCGTGCAAGTAAATCTTGAAGCGCCGCCGGGACCCGAAGCAGAGAATGTTCCGCTCGGCCAGAGAGTCAAGCAACTTAAACCGGGAAAACGGCTTTATGTGGTCGCCAAGAATCTTCGCGCCGACGTTCAGCCGGGCGTGGTATATCACGTCTACTTTGATCTTCCGGCCGGCACGCAGCCCAAACCCGGCAAGCGCGATCCGCATTACATCGGAACGCTGAATTTCTTCGATGCCGGGCACCCTGAAGGCGATAGTGGCATGAGCGCGATGGCCACAGCGAAGGCCCGAAGTTTCGACGTCACCAGAGTAGCCAAGTCTCTACAAGCGACGAAACGCCTGAGCGCCAAGCCGGGCCTGACAATCGCTCCAGTCAAACAGCCAGAAGCTGATGCCAGGCCGGTGGTTGGCGAAATCACAGTCGTCGAACATTAAAAAATCCGCCGGCCAAAGCACAAAAGCAAATCCTTTCGCGCGCTTTGGTTCCGAGTAGTGCACTCAGCTATCTGTTACAGACTGAGTCGCGTGTTTATTCTCATCGCAAATTAGAAGAAAAAAATTGTGGCCACCGAAGAGGATCTTATTCGCGCGCTCGATCTCATGACCGTTGCGCCTCAAGGAGTGATGGCGGGATTGACTGCCGGCGTGCGCTCTCATGTCAGCAGAATGCGCCGAGTGGTCGACACGAAGAATGTCGTTGCGGTGGGAATTAGTGAAAAGGTCACGCAGGGTAAGCCTACCGGCGCGCTGGCAGTGACTTTTTATGTTAATCGCAAGAAGCCGCTAAATAAGTTAGGCGCGAAGTCTGTCGTTCCGCCGGCGGTTCCCGAAGGGATCAGCGGGTCTGAACCCATTCCCACCGACGTAGTTGCAATCGGACGCCCACGGCTCGAAGTTGACGACCTTGCGAGCCCTCTGGCAACTCGAGATCCGATTCAACCGGGCTTTAGTATCGGTCATGTCGACGTCACCGCCGGCACGCTGGGGGCCATTGTTATCAAAGACGGTCAGTTTCTAATCCTGAGTAATAGCCACGTGCTCGCAAACAGCGGACTGGGAAAGAAAGGCGACGGCATACTCTATCCTGCGAGCGGCGATGATGGTAAAGCGCCAAAAGATTTGATCGCGAAGCTTGTTGACTTTGTACCGTTTCAACTGGGCGACGATTTTCTCAATCATGTCGATTGCGCGGTGGCTTTGCCCCTGCCAAAACGCATGGGCCATCTTCGATCGGAAATCAAAGGTCTGTTCGTGCCGCGCGGAACCAGCAAACCTTTGCGGGGCATGGAAGTGGTTAAGGTAGGGCGCACGACTGGAGAAACAGTGGGCACCGTCAAGGACATACACTTTCGCTTCATCTGCCCTTATCCTGATGTTGGCAACGTCGGTTATCTTGACCAGGTTTTTTGCACGCGATATTCGGACGGTGGTGATTCGGGATCCCTGGTCCTCGACCGCCAAACGAAAAAAGCGGTCGGATTGCATTTCGCGGGCTTTCCCGACAAGAAGGGTGTAATGGGCAGCGTGTTCAATCCGATTGACCAGGTGCTTAGCGCCTTGGGAGTAACTTTGGTAACCAAAGCAATCCCGTGAGCGCGCGATCCAAAAAGTTTCGGAAGTATGTATTTTATGCAAAGCGCCCGACTGGGATTGAGTGAGCCGCCAAAGCGGAATTTTCTGAAACTATTTCGGCCAGCCCTCAGCCGGTTTCTTCTTCTCTAGCGACTTCTTGATTGCTTCTTTCCAGTCGCCCGCAAGTCAGGCTTCGGCCCCGGCTGCTGCGTCGGCTTCTTTGGCTGGCTCTTCTTGGCTGCCTTGCGCTTCTTCATCTTCGGGCGCTGCCACTAACTGTGCGGGTGCTGCTGCGTCTCCTATTTGTGCTGGTGCGTCCTGCTGATACTCCTCGATCAAGCGACGGCACGGTAATTCATCGGCACCGAGTACCTCATCTATTAAACCTAGCCAGACTGCATCTCTAGCCGTTAGATCGTTTTCGCCGTGTTGAAGGGCGTGACAAAGAGCAACAAAGAAAGACCAAACCGGAAGTAAGAGCGGACTTACCTTTTCGATCTCCTTTTCTTGCCTATCCGCTTTGGAGGCTTTATCTAGTTCCTTGGTTTCGGCGTCAGTGAGGAGGAATGATCCATATGTCACGCACAAGTATTTGAAGAATCCGCTGTTGTAGTTTCCCAAGTACTCGTTTAGCAGGAAAAAATCGTCGGTTAGAGTGTTGATTCCTCCCTGAGAAAAACTCCAATCGTCCTCGTTTTTATTCTTGCGTAATTCAAAGTCAACTATTGCTTTGATCTGGGCAGCCTCAAAGCGCGATCTTGGTTTGCCCGGACTCTTTACTTTCCTTACCACCCAATTAAGAAGCTGCGCGTATCGGTTGTATCGCTTTCTTGCGCTCTTTAATACCTCTTGGGCTTGAGGAGATAGATTGTTCTCAATCTCCGTAAGAAAACAGTCCAAATCCGTCTTCTGACTTGGATCATTCTTTCGTATCTCGTCAAAGTTGTCCCTTGACGTTACAAAGCGGAACATGAAGCGATCAATGATTTTACGCGCCAGCTTTGTTGCGTACTTGTTATTCGATTCTCGGAGGTAATCGACGAGCATCGATGTCCATTCAGTAGTGAGCGGCTTCTCCTGTGAAACGCGGGTGCCGTGATACAAGACTTGCGCGCCTGGATAAGCGATCGCGTAATCCCCTGAAGACAAAAGATCGGCGGCTGCGCTTGCGGCTCTGTTTGTCACGACCGTAATAACGCGACACCCGATGGTAAGGTCTTGATCAGAAACGGTCAGTAAGCGAAGAAGCGTTTCGGTAAGGTTCGGGCTTCCGCCGGGACTATCGATATAAACAGTGATTGGTTCGCTACTATCGGCCGTTAACGAAATTATCTCCGGCGTTAGGCGATCAATCATGGGCTGGTCAATCGCACCTTGAACGTAAATGGCTCTCTTTGGGTTAGGTCGGTAGTCCTTGTGTGGAGTGATCACGGTGTGTGAGGTTCAATGTGGCGACTGGTGCGCCTTGCTATTTCTTGGTTACGTTTGAGAGCCAATTCGCGATAAGCATCGCGAAAAAACGCTGCGAGATTGGAGCCATATCGTTCGAAGACACGGTCAAAGCCTTCGTCAATTTTGATTTCCTTACCGGCAGAGAGCTTCTCCTTGGAAATCTCGTTTTCCATTTCATTTGCTCCTTTCATCAGAGGTTGTGGCCTAGCTGTATAGCGCCAGTGGCGCTTGCTGTCAAGGATTATAGCGCGACCGGCCCTTTGTACATAAGCCGCTTTCCTTCGGATGCCTGAATCGCCATAATCATACGCTCTCCATCGTTCAATTCCCTGTTATTCCAGAGAAAATCGCATTGCCAAATGTAACGGTGAAGGTGCTTCTTGCTCCGTTATGGTAGATGCCAACTATGCCGCACTTGACCAACGCGAATGACGATTCGACCGTGTTGGTATTCACGTCGCCGCGTGCATATTCCTTCGCGCCGTGACAAACCGTTTCATACCGTTGTAGTCTTCTGGCCGGGAGGTCAGAAAGGAACGTTAACCATGTTGACAAAACTTTTGGCCCTCCACCGATAGTCTTGCACATTTGCATGTCGCCTCTTTGGCGATGACGATCTAGGTGTACCATTGGGACTTTGGCGATTAAAATCGCTGACTATTGCAAGGCCCCTACCTCCGGTGGAAACCGAACGTCCAGACGCTAGGAGCTGGACGCTAAACAGAGGACGAGAATTAAGTTTCTTTAGGGAAAAGATCGGAAAGCCCTCCCTAGAGGCAAAAAGGAGATTCCGTGTTCGGGGTCTCCTTTTCTCATTGGCGCGCTTTGCGTAAAATACATACTTCCAAAAAGTTTTATGGCGACCGAAGAAGAGGCGCATCAGGCAAGAGAAGAACACTCAGATTACCTGCGAGAGTCAGGCGCGCACGCCATCGCCGTTGACAAACTCAAGCGCGACGGTGAGAACTCTTTTGGCGTGATCGCTTATTACGAAGTGGAACCTCCCGATCCTCTTCCGAATTCTCTGGAGATTGAGCAGGACGGAAGGAAAAAAAGCGTACCCCTTACCACGATGATTACGCCGCGAGCGACGCTTGAATGAAAGTGGGCCCGGGTGTGGACCGGGATAACACCGGCTGAAGATCTGCGTCACCTTTTTCCCGACACCTCTATCTCGCTATAAAACGTGTTGCCCCAATTATCGATAATTTCACTCGGATAGATGTCGAATAGCAGATAACGATACTTACCTAGCGAGCCGCGGGCGTCAGTAATCCTGACTCCGTATTGTCCGCCCTCTTCACCGCTGTCGGGTATCGTGCTGATGGTCGCGATGAACTTCCAGCCACAAGTAATTGGATCGACGCCGCGCCTGGGCAGAGCATCAAACTTCGGGTCGGCGCCGTCGCTGCCATAAAGCTTGTACAATTGCGGAGCGCGACTGTCGGAATGCCAGGAGTAACTCTTGACTTGAGCGATTTCGATCACGCCCCCGAAATCCATTCGAATTCGTCCGCCGAAAGAACCCGCATTAAAAAACAGGTTCGCGCCGGGTTCGTCTTCGTCGGTGGGAAGGCGGCCGTCGATGAGCGCGTGCAGATCTGCGCCGTTTGGATCGAGTCGTCCGTCAACCAATACCAGCCGCGCCTTTGAACCTTCGTCATCTCTTGCCGGCGATGGCAGATGTTTGAACTTGAATTCGCTGGTCGCCGCATCGCCCGTGTTGTGATCGATAGTGATTTGTACCTGAGCGTTTGCCGACAGGCCGAGAGTTACGAGGAAGAGAAATGCTAAGGAGATCTTGATCACGGATTTGTCCTTAATCGATCATGAACACTTCAGCATGCGAGTGCCACCGCGATCAAAATAATCAGTTTTTCATAAGCGAATGTCGCAGTCGATCAAAACGAGTTCACTTATCAGCGCGCTCGAGCGTGTCATACAGCGGCTGAGCTGGACGCACTCTTCCGCTTTCGTTCGCTAAGGTGATCGCCATGATGCGGATCTTTTCGTTACTCGGCAAAATGATTGTTCTCGCCTTGGGCGGTAAGTCCACCGCATAAGCGAAGAGATACGAGTACGCATAATACTCGTTCGCGCCGTCAGCAGTGTGACGGTGCGAGGCGAACCACGCCAGCGGCGCGCGCTTGATGAATCCAGGCGTGATCCCTACCATCTCGCCGTACGGATCGATTCGGGTTCGCGGTCGTTGCAGTTGCGCCGCGATGTCGGGCGGCGTGCCCGGCGGCACGGCGCGCGGCGGAATCGTAACTTCCTTCGTTTTCCATTGGCGATCATCCCACTGGCCGATAAAGCCACCCCAGTTCTGAATCAGTTGATCGAAAGCTTTGTCGCCGGCGCGAAAAGTTGCCGTTTGATCTCCGTCAGCCGAAGCCGCCACGATGTACAGGCGATTAAATCGACCCGCCGGCAATTGAACTGTCTGACCTTTCGCGATCAACGCATTCGGGGTTCCGTTTGCCGTCAATCCAAATTGAAATCGAATGCCGTCGTATTCCAATCCGCGGGGAAGCATCTCAGCCGGCAGCGCCCTTCCTTCGGCATCGAAGCCGGGAGACGATTTAGTCCCATCGGCGCTGGTAACTGAGATATCGTAAGGCAAAACAACCGGCATCGATGTTGGCGAAGAGACTTTCGTGCGCGGGGCAGCGAGCTTTATCGCAAAAGTCCGCAATTGATAAGGCTCGAGATCGAACAGGACCGGAAAGCCCCTCGTAGTCGTAGGAAGCGGCCCTATGGTTTGCTCCTGACCATTAACTTCCCGACCCCTGATGATCGGCGCGGCAAACTGCAGGCGCACATCCTTTTGCTTCTGGCCGTTTAACTCGACAACTCTCACAATTATTTCATCGCTCTCCTCCGCTCCCTTGAGCGCCAGAACTCGCACGCGATCGTTGTTCAACTGAACCAGCGAAAAATTCTTCCCAAGCGACCCCGGATGTTTCGAACTTTCAAAAGCAATTAGAGGTTGATTCAAACGCTGCGCCTGCCAATCGGTTTGTTCCTTGCGCCAGTCTCCCGCGTGTGACGCGAGTCCGTAAACAAATTCATGATGCCCCAAATCCTGCGTAGCTTGATCGGCGTAGCCGGCGCGCGCGCCAATGCCGGGCGTGCGCATCAGCGTCAGGCGCAGAGTGTTGTCGTCAGGTTTGTCAGAGGCATTCTTGCAGTCGGTAAGAATCGTCACGCCAAAGGCGCCGCTCTTGTCAGTTAAATCGATCCATTGATGTGAAGGCACCTCGAATTTCTTCTCGTCGTTAGTCGAGCGTTGAATTGTACCGACGTCCCAATTATAAGTGGCCAGCGGATTTGATGCGGCTAGCGGAAAAGTTGCTTTGAGATTTGCTTCACGAGTATTCCAATCGATGACGTTGCCGAATTCGACGCGATTGCCGGCATCACCCGCACTCAATCTGATCGTTTGCACGAACTTCGATCCTTCGGTTTCACGTTCCACTTCAACCGCGACGCGCACGGGGCCGTTTTCCACGACGCGAATCTTTGCGGGTCCACTGACGTAGGCGCGCGGCGCCCTCTGCTGATCCGCCCAATCCATATTCCATGCCGGCCACTGTTCGGGCTTGTCGGTCTTGATCGCCAGCCGCAGCGGCGCGGAAAGCATTTCGTGGTTGAGTGACTTGTCAAAGATACTCGCTACGTCGCCGTTCTGATCCAGACTGATCCGAAAGCGCGCGTTTTCCAAAGAGGACGCGGACACTTTCAGCATCGAGGTTGCTGCGGAAGTTTCGGCCGGTTGTACGTCGTAAACGGCGTAACCGATCGAAGGAGCGGCGGCGAGGAATAAAACCTTTGCGACACCTTCCTTGATGCCGATCAATTGCGCGGAAACTTCCTTTCCGTCGGGGCCAAACGCGCGCACCGCGTGCAGGACTCCATCGGGAAACGATATCGAAGCTTCGACTACGTCCGCTCGTTGAATGTTCAGCGGATTGTAAACGACAATCGCCGCGCCTTTCGTTTGCGTGTCCAGGCCTGAAGCGATCGCTTCAGTCGCGCTGGTAAGCACCTCGGCAAACTGATTCATCGCGATCACGTCATCGTTCCAGGAAAACTCAAACGCTTTCGGCGTTTGTGTGCCCGGCAAGGTATCGTGAAACTGTCCACCCATAACCAGGGTCCACGCATTATTCAAACGCTGCTGCGGATAAGGGCGGCCGCCGAGCCAAGCCGCCGCAACCGAGGCTTTTTCCGCGGCATCAGCCAGCAATTCATTCTTGCGATTCCAACGCTTCTGGAAAGTTTCAGAAGTGATCGAGCCGGCTGAGTGATTGGTAAGTTCCAGGTCACCTTTGTATCGCGGCAGCCGAGACATCTGATCAGGCTTGATATCGAGAAACATCTGCTCCGAAGTCGCCGAGACAACATGCAATGGCCCATCACCCACTCTTGTCTCGATCAAATTCGCTTGCGCATTTTGCTGTGACGGCGGCAAAAGCGCGGAGCCTTTGGTGACGATCGCTTCCAGCAGCTTCACCGAATCCTCGCGCGGCGCGCCGCCCGTGTCGCCCGTGCCATAGTAGTGATAATCAGTGAACAATCCGCTGACCTTCCCATTAAGTTCAACGCGTCTCGGCCAATCAATCGGATTATTTCGCCCGTTGGGATCGGCGATCAGCGGACTGTTGCTTAAGTCTTCTCTGATCTGTCCAACATAACTGCCGGGATTCAAGGCTGCGATCACGCCGCGCCCATCAGGGCCTTCCCAAAAACCGACGTTGAAAGGAGTGCCGGCGGGGGTGTTTTCAATCGAGCCCGGCCCACCGCCGGGCGCCGCCGATCCCCAGGTTAATTTTTGCGTCGAGAAACCTTTCAGGCCCATGTGCGCCAGAATGCTCGGCAGTGAAGCTGGAAAACCGAAACAGTCAGGCAGCATATATTCAGCGCTGGTCTTGCCAAACTCGTGACGAAAATATTGAGTGCCGTAAAGAATTTGCCTGATGATCGATTCGGCCGAAGGCGAATTAACGTCGCCTTCTTCCATCGAAGAGCCCGCCGGGAACCAGCGACCCGCGGCCACGTATCTCTTCAGCTTCGCATAGTCGTCAGGCCAGTACTCCTTCATCATGCGATAACGATTCGCGCCGCTGAAATTGAAAACGTAATGCGGATACTTTTCGAACAACGCGAAGTTGTCGTGCATGGTCTTGGGCAGATATTCGCGAATGACCTGTGGATACTCCCAACGCCACTGCGTATCGAGATGCGCGTAACCAACGACGTAAAGCGTCGGCTGCTTGGTCAAATCGGGTTCTGTCGATGAAGTTTGGCTGCGCGCTTCTCCGAAAGAGAAAGCGAGCAAGAGAATGAAGAAATGGCTTAAGCTCCGAGACATGTTGAGACCCCCCTGAGCTTTTATGGCAGAAAGATGGTCGAAGTCAATTAAATAACCGACGACCGGCAGCGTCTGAATCTGCTTCAGCTACAAGCCGGCTGTTTTATTTTCATTTTCTTGATTTAATTTTTGGCGCTGCACTAATATGCCCGCGACCCGTTGATAAGTCACCAAGCTTTTTCTTGATTCATATGATGCATTTGCGGGCGAGACGGAAGTGAGTGCGGGCCCAGTGTCAGCGCTGAAAGCGGCCTCGTTAAGCTGCTCGCTTGCCCTTCTTCTCGAGAAAGATCAGACGCATCAACCAGCCCGGCATGGACCACGTGCGGCCGTCAAGATCGCGTTGGACCATCACGCGACGATCGTCGGCAGGACAAATTCCGATCACGGTAACCGTTGCTTCGTCATCCACATAAGAACGGCCAATCAGATCTTCATTAGCAGACCTGCGCGATTCTTTTCTCTTCGCGCGAAAGGGTAAGGCAATTTGTTTTGCGTTCATAAGAACCTCAAACAGGTTTGGATAGCTCCATCACTTGGAGTCCGACTCCAACCATAGGCGTTGTCTAAATGGAACTGTAAACACTCTTATAAAGCAACGCCGTTAAGGCCGCGTTAACGAAATAAAAACTTGAGGTTAATTTTAGTGGGAAGGTGCACGGGCGTCCCGTCCGTGAACTCGCGAGCCTCTCTGCGCCTTTTGCGCGCAAATATCGCGGCTGCTTTGTTTGCGCGAAGGCGTAAAGTAAAATTCGGAGAGCCAGAAAAACCAAATTCAGACATTATTTAGATTTCCAGCGCCAGAATTGAACAGGTCGCAACAAAAATGGTTCCTCGTGCGTAGCTCAAATGGACAATCCGACTATTTGCCTGAATCCGTATCGAGAGATAATAATTGCTGAAGTCTCTGACTTGAATAAGGCTTAGAAATTACAGTTATGAGAAACAACAAGGGGCAAAGATCGCGTTTTTGGTTGACGGTTTGTGTGGCTGTGCTGTCGGCCGTTGCAATCGCCGGATGCACAAACAAGGCCGCGCAGCAAGGGTTCGATCGGCCACCGGCGCCGGTGTCGGTGACGGTCGCCGTTACCCAAGACGTACCAACTTATCTGGACGCCATTGGCAAGACTGTCGCGCGCGAAGTGGTTTCAATTCAGCCGCAAGTATCGGGGCGCATTATCAAGATTCATTTCGCTGACGGCGCCGACGTGAAAAAAGGCGACATGTTGTTCACCATCGACACTCGGCCTTTCGAAGCAAATCTTCGGCAAGCTGAGGCAAACGTGTCGAGAGACAACGCTTTAAAGAAGCAGGCAGAGGCTAATCTGGCCCGGGAGATCGCACAGGCGAAGTGGGGTGACACACAGGTCAAACGATATCGTCAGTTAGTCGAGCAGGGAGTCGTTCCGAGAGAGCAGTATGAGCAGTTGCGCGCGAATCAGGATTCTCTCGACGCTAATGTCGGCGCCGCTCGGGCCGCAGTTCACAGCGCGGATGAGTCTATCAAAGTAGACACGGCCGCGGTTGAGGGCGCCCGGGTACAACTCGGCTATTGCTTCATTCGTGCGCCTATCGATGGCCGCGCCGGCCAGCGCCTGGTGGACGTCGGGAACGTTATTAACCCGGGTGGAAGTTCAGGCAACAACGCTTCCGGTAATGGAAATTCCGGCAATGGAAATGCTTTGCTGGTGATCGAGCGATTGGATCCAATCTACGCTGACTTTACTATCTCCCAAAACAATCTGGCTGACGTGCAGGAGCAAATGCGCGCGGGCAGGCTCAAGGCTGAGGTCCGTCTCCCTGACACTTCAGACGATCCGGTTATCGGTCAGCTCACGTTTCTCAACAATGCCGTTGAGAATACAACCGGTACCGTGAATCTCCGCGCGACCATACCGAACTCCGGACATCGCTTTTGGCCGGGCCGCTTCGTCAATATTCGTCTGGTGCTGAGTACGATTTACGGCGCCGTGCTGGTGCCTGCCGCTGCGCCCCAGATGTCGGCCAAAGGATCGTACGTTTATGTAGTCAAGCCAGACTCGACCGCCGAACAAAGACAAGTAACCTTGGGCCAGCGTCAGGGAGATCTGATCGTGGTTGAAAAAGGAGTAGAGCCCGGCGAACAAGTTGTCACCAACGGCCAGGTTGGAGTCACTCCGGGCGGCAAAGTCCGCGTCGAGCAACCAGCCAACCCAGGAAATTCAACTGATGCAGGCAGCGGCAAATAAATTTACCCGCCCGCTACCGCAGGCGGTTCTGACCAGAGACAACGGGACGCAACAGTGAATCTCTCCGAACCATTTATTCGCCGGCCCGTCATGACCGCGGTGTTGACCCTGTCAGTAATCCTGTTTGGGATACTGGCGTACTTTCAATTGCCGGTTAACGATCTGCCCGCGGTGGACTACCCGGTGATCCAGGTGCAGGTGGGTTATCCGGGCGCCAGCCCGGACACGATCGCAAACAATATCGCCACGCCGCTCGAGCGCCAGTTCATGCAGATCAATGGACTGGAAGTAGTGACTTCAAAGAGCACTCAGGGCGTAGCAACGTTCACGCTTCAGTTCGAGCTTGATAAAAATATCGACGCCGCCGCGACTGACGTGCAGACGGCGATCTCGCAAGCGATTGGCAGCCTCCCCGCCGATCTTCCTTCGCCGCCGACCTACTCAAAAAGCAATCCCAACGATCAACCGATCATGTATATAGCGCTGACCAGCGATTCCGTGACGCCGGGACAGCTTTACGATTACGCCAGCACCCAGGTCGGCCAACGCATCAGCATTTTGCCGGGCGTGTCGCGCGTGAACGTGTATGGCACAAAGTCCGCTATTCGGATCAAAGCCAATCCGTCGGCGATGTGGGCACGCGGCATTTCGATTGACGATCTAAGCGCGGCGATCAAGAGCGGGACCAGCTATACCGGGGCGGGCCAGTTGGACAGCAACTCGGGAACGGCGATTCTCCGGCCGCAAGGTCAACTCGAAAATGCCGAGCAGTACAGCAACTTGATCGTGGGCGGCACCAGCAGCTCGCCGGTTTACCTGCGGGACGTGGCCACAGTCAAGGATTCGGTCCAGGACGAGCGCGTCAACATGCGTTTTTGGGTGCGGGGATACGAAGTGCCGTCCGCGACGGTAATCGTGGCGGTCAATCGTCGCGCCGGCGCAAACGCGGTCGAGGTTTCCAAAAGCATTCACGAAGTTCTGCCACAGATAAGTTCTGAGCTGCCGGGATCGATCCGCGTGACGCCCATCTACGATCGATCGCAGAGTATCGTTCGCTCGGTCATCGATGTGGAAACGACGCTCGTCATAGCCTTCGTCCTCGTGGTGATGGTGATCTTCGCTTTCCTGGGCCGAGCCACTGACACACTTATTCCCACTGTCGCGCTGCCGTTGTCATTGCTGATCACATTTATGGCCATGCGGGCACTTGGCTACAGCCTCGACAACTTGTCGCTAATGGCCCTCACGCTGGCGATCGGGTTTCTGGTTGACGACGCGATCGTATTTCTCGAGAACACTGTGCGCCGAATGGAGCGCGGAGAGCAACCATTCGAAGCTTCCATCAACAGCGCCAAAGAGATCAGCTTCACGATTATGTCGATGACGATCTCGCTGGCCGCCGTGTTCATTCCGCTGGTGTTCATGTCGGGTCTGGTAGGCCGAATCTTCCGCGAGTTCGCCATCACGATCGTCATTGCGATCTTTGCTTCCGGTTTGGTATCGCTGACGCTTACGCCGCTGATGTGCGCGCGGCTCTTAAAAGAACGCGGCCAGGGCGCGAAAAAGACCTGGATGGAACGAGTGATCGGGGGCATCGAGAAACGTGTGCTGGCCATGTACGGCGGATCGCTCTGGTGGTTCCTGCGACACCGTTGGATCTCGCCGTTGATTTGGATCGTCTGTTTAGCCGGAACGATCTGGCTCCTGGTTTTGGTTCCCAAGGCGTTCCTGCCGCCGGGAGACAGCAGCGTTATTTTTGGCGCGTTCATTGCGCGCGAAGGCTCGTCGCCGGATCAAATGAAGGTGTTGCAGAATCGAGTGGATCAAACTCTCCATCAGGATCCGAACGTGATCACAGATTTCACGATGACCGGCGCTACCGGATTTTTGGCCGCCAATCAGGGCATCACGTTCACGTTTATCAAACCTCCGGCCGAACGTCCTCCAATTCAGGAGGTGACGGCCCAGATGATGGGCAAGCTGAATTCAATCCCCGGGGTGTTCACGTTCCTGCGGCCCTTTCCAGTTCTGGAGATCAGCACCGGAGTAACCAGCCAGCAACAGGGCCAGTACGCCTTTGCGGTGTCCGGCGCGAATCCCGACCAGGTTTATAAAGTCAGCCAGGATTTGATGGGCAAGCTCATGCAGTATCCGGGATTCCTTACCGTATCGTCAGACTTTTACAACAACACACCCAATGTCAATATTGATCTGCGCCGCGACCAGGCGAAAACCTACGGAGTATCTGAAGCACGAATTCTGACGCTGCTGCGCAACGCTTATTCGCAGAACTACCTGTATCTGATCAAGAAACCTGAAGATCAATACCAGGTCATCCTGGAGATGGAAGACGCCGCCCGGGCGAACCCTGAAGACCTGTCGAAACTCTACATTCGATCCGACAACGGACAGCGTCTGGTTCCCCTCGGCGAGTTGGTTACCTGGAAGCCAACGCTCGGACCCCAAGCGGTGAATCATCTCAATCAGTTCACCAGCGTCACACTCTTTTTCAATCTCAAACCCGGAGTGGCGCTGGGCGACGCGACCAATTTCATCAGCAAGTCGGCCGCGGAAATTGTGCCGCCGGGTGTGCGCGGTGAACTGCAAGGCGAAGCGCAAACGTTTGCCAGCACCGTCACGAGCTTGACGATCCTGATGGCCCTGGCGGTGTTCGTGATGTACGTGATTCTGGCAATCCTGTACGAAAGTTACGTGCATCCGTTGACGGTGTTGTCGACGCTGCCGACGGCTTTGGTCGGTGGCCTGCTGACGCTGGTTCTGTTCGGCCAGGAGGCGTCGCTCTACGCGTTCGTGGGCATGTTCATGCTGATGGGGATCGTGAAGAAGAACGGAATTATGATCGTCGACTTCGCGCGCCAGCGTGTTGACGCCGGCGAAGCTGCTGATAAAGCGATTCACGACGCGAGCATGGATCGCTTCCGGCCAATCCTGATGACCACGCTCGCCGCGGTCTTTGGCGCGATGCCGATTGCGCTCGGGTTCGGCGCCGATGGTTCTTCACGCCGCCCGCTCGGGCTGGTGGTTGTCGGCGGCCTGGTGGTTTCGCAATTCATCACGCTCTACATCACGCCGGTAATCTATTTGTACCTGGAACAGTTTCAGGAAAAAGTTCTGGATCGGACTTCCTTCTTCGGCTCGCGTCGTGCACCGAAACCTGGCACCGGCGAGGCCCCGCTCCCCGCGGAATCGTTACCGTCTGACTTTGCTGCAGAGAAGTGACGTGCCTTACTCAAGCGCCGAAGGCGCGAAATGTAGAAGCCTGGGCCAACGGCCCAGGACAGATTTTCAAAGAAATCAAAGCGCTGAAAGCGCGCAATGTGTGAAAAGGAGGAGCTTCCCATGCCTCAATCGTTATCTTCGATCCTTATCCATTTGATTTTCAGCACCAAGAACCGGGAGCCTTTCATCACACCTGAAGTTGAACCGGAATTGCATCCGTATCTAGCTTCAATTTTTCGTGCGATGAAGTCACCATCGCTCGCGATTGATGGAACAGCAGATCATGTACATATCTTGTTTTCACTTTCCCGCATAGTCACGGTTGCTAAGCTGGTCGAGGAAGTGAAAACAGAATCATCGAAGTGGATTAAGACGAAAGGACCCGCATTCAGAAACTTCCATTGGCAGAAGGGCTATGGTGCGTTTTCAATCGGGCAATCAAATGTTACTGGTCTCAAGCGATACATTCGCAGCCAGAAACAACATCACAAACGGATCAGCTTCCAAGACGAATACCGTAAGTTTCTCGCGTCTTATGGAATCGAATACGACGAACTCTATGTTTGGGATTGAATCGCATTGCGCGCCTTCAGCGCTCAATTTTCTTAACTGCCCTAGCCTGGGCCGTTGGCCCAGGCTTTTGCATTTCGCGCCCTTGGCGCTCCCCAAAACGTACTCAATAGTGATCCATAATTCCGTCGGTGAGAGTATTATGGCGCGGGTGTGATGCATAAGGTGTGATGCATAATTAGTAGTTGAGCTGCTTCGTCTTATGAAACGGAGGAGAATATGAACAGCGACATCGGAGAACATGTTTTTGACTGCCCGCTGCTCGGCGCAGAAACAATCATAACGATCAGTCATCGTCCTGTTACCCGTATCGCGGGTACATCACTCTGGGAAATACCAAAGCACAAGCATTACAGATGGACTGCTCGAACAAGGCAATTTGCGGGATTGCCAAACTTGACTCAATGGCTCCGTTACCAAAGTTTCGTGGGAACGCTGCCCGGCAGTGCAAACAATAAAGGAAAACGGCTGAGCTGATTCGTCCTTTGGAGGGCAGAAGAATGAAACGACTGATTTTGGTTGTTGCTTCTCTCGTTAGTTGCTCAATCTGTGTGGCTGCGCAAAACCTGCAGGACCGGCAGATGCTTCAAGGTCTCTCCGGAGTAAAGGTCTTCCTTCAACCTCCACCTACACAGGTGCGGAATGCTTTTGTTGTGCCTGCGACAGACATAACAACGCAAGTCGAACTTCGGTTGCGTCAAGGCGGTCTTCGAATAATCGATACGCCAGACACGAAGGATTCTCCTCTCCTGGTTATCACCACGGCCGCAACCGTTCCGAATACTGATGACCCTACCCTTCGACAGCTCTATGCGGTCAACGTCGATGTTGAATTGCTACAGGTGGGTCGGTTGTCTGCTAAAGGCAAAACACCCGAACGGATCGGCTACGTTGGAACTTGGCATTCGGGCAAAGTTTATTTCTATGGCATTGAGGCTGCGCAGACGCATTTTAAGGATGACATTCTTCGAATTGTCGACGAGTTTCTCCACGATTACCTGGCGGAGAATCCTAGACGCTGAATGTCGGATCCATTCGCCTCGCGCAGCCCAACAACTTGTTGGATCGGACCCCGTCGCTACCGCTCCGGGTTCTGTACCGCGTTCCGCTCAAGAATCTCAAATGGAATCTTGGTATCCGCAAATACTTGCCAGAGAGTTATGCGGCCGTCTTTCAGAATTGCTTTCCAGGCGGCGGGCAGTCGCCAGTTTTCTGATTGCTTTCCCTTGAATGAGCCGCCGGCGAAACCAAACAGCGCGAAGGTGTCGTCGCGCTCGAAGGTGTCGGTGATCTCAATTGAATAATCAGGGAACCATTCGAAATAACCGCGCCAGCCGGCGATCATTTTTTCCTTATCGCTAACTTCGTTGCCGTGCGCATCGATGAAGGTATGATCGTCGCTCATCAACGCCGCGAGGCCGTCGATGTCATGCGCGGTGATGCGTGCGATGAAGGCGAGAATAGTTTGTTTGTTGGTCATGAGAAGTCAATCGAAATGTGATGGTTACAGAACACCGACGGGCCGGGGTTTGTACCAGAGCTTACAAGTTGAATCCATCATCCGGTCGCTACTGCTCGCGGTTCTGTAACTGAGCCAACACAGCCTTAACTCTGGTTTCGATCATATCGCGGATGATGCGAAATTCGTCCGGGTCCATCAACTTCGGATCGGGAATGTCCCAGTCTTCGCGCTGCCTGGCGCGCACCAGCGGACATTCATCGCCGCAGCCCATCGTGGCCACGAAATCAAATTCAACATCCGGAATCTCGGACAAGGATTTCGATCGATGACCAGAAAGATCGTAATCAACTTCGCGCATGGCTTCGATAGCTTTTGAATTGATCCTGCCGGAAGGATGCGAGCCTGCGCTGTAAGCTTCGATCGTTTCGCCACCGTGAATGTGCGCGAACGCCTCGGCCATCTGACTGCGATTCGAATTCTCGATGCAGACAAACAGCATCCGGTGTTGGCGGCTTTCTTTCATGGTGGGCGCGCGCGATCTTAACACGATCAACCTAATCCTCAGTTGCAATGATGACCAGGAGCGATCAGTTAACCCGGAATTAATCCACTATTCACCCAGATTTAATTTTCCATTCACTCCCATTTAACGCTTGAGCGCTACTCTGCCACGTGCACCTAAACAAACGCCTTCTTCTTAGTAACTAAACGAGGAGACATCTATGCTCAAGCTAAAGCCAAAGATCTATTCGATCGCAGCGCGGCTGATTCTTACCACGCTTCTGATCGGCACGCTTTCCGCAACGGTCTTTGCTCAAACCGACACGGGCGGGATCTCCGGCACGGTCAAAGATCAAAACGGCGCCATCGTTCAGGGCGCCAGCGTGATTGCGAAGAACGAACGCACCGGCGAAGAAAGGACCACGACGACCAACGCCGACGGGACATTTACAATTCGAGCGTTGAAAGCGTCTGTCTATACGGTAACCGCGACCACCTCAGGTTTAAATGTCAAAGTATCTAACGTCGAAGTCAACGTCGGTCAGGAATCGGCCCTCAACCTGACGCTAAATGTCGCGGAACTGACTGCGTCGATCAATGTCGCTTCGGGCGAAGACGTTCCAGTCACCACGAGTTCGGCCAGCATCGGCGCAAACGTAAACCGGCGCGAAGTGGAAGGGCTGCCGATCAATGGGCGCCAGCTCTCACAGCTTTACCTGCAAGCTCCCGGCTCGGTCAACAGCGGCTCGGGCACCTACGGAGACATACGATTTTCGGGAAGGGCCGTCGAGCAGAACATCATTCGGTATGACGGCATTGAAGGCACGGCGATCATCGATACTTCGCCGGGAAACCTGAACGGAGAAATACCGACGCCTTTCCGTTTGCAATCAAGTTTGGAAAACGTGCAGGAGTTTCGCGTCGAGTCGAACAGTTACCCGGCCGAGTTCGGCACCGGCACGGGAGGCCAGATCAACGTCGTGACTAAATCCGGCGGCAATAGTTTCCACGGCTCAGCTTTCGAATATCTGCGCAATGACGCTCTCGACGCCGCCAACTTTTTCGATAACGTCATCGGACAAAAGAGCAAGCTGAGATTGAATCAATTCGGCGGTTCGGCCGGTGGACCAATCAAGAAGGACAAAGCATTTTTCTTTTTCTCTTATGAGGGTTATCGCCTGCGCGGCGGTATCAACGCGATAGAAGCTGTTCCCGGATTAGCTTCGCGCATCTGCGCCGCTCCGCTCGGAACGGGCACGGTGGCTTGCAATCCGGCGACAGCCGCGTTGATTCCGGCGTTCCGCGCGCCGACTGCGATTACGCTTCGCACCGGTCCCGATCTCTTTGACACCGTGCAGCTTCAAGCCAACAACATCGTGAATGAAACTTCGGCGGCGCTGCGGCTTGACTATACATTCAATCAAAAGCACACGGCCTATTTCCGATTCTTCCGCGACCAGGCTTTCAACAGTCAGCCTGACGGGGTTACGGGCCGGCGCATTGTCATCCACCAAACACCGCAGAACGGGGTCGTGGCCCTGCAATCCGTGCTGCGGAGCAACCTGCTGAACGAATTCAAATTCGGATACAACGGCGCCTACTCGCGCATACTTGGCCAGGCGCCCACCGTAACTGGCATCGACTTGTCGAATCTTTCACTCAACATTTCGGGCAGCGTGGCCGGGTTTGCGTTACCAGGCCAGGGCGCGAATGCGGGTGTCGCGGTTCCCGGAGGGTTGATTCGCGCCAACAGCGCACAGAATGGCCGCGGTCAACCCTACACTCCTTACTCGCTATCGTTCGTTGATAATTTAAACTGGACGCGCGGCTCGCACGGGGTCAAGTTCGGCGGCGAAGTTCGTCTGGTTCGCTTGTACACCGACCGGCAGGGCGGCATTACTTACACCTGGTCGAACATCAACAGTTTTCTGACGAACAATCTTCAGTCAACGCAGTTTCTCGGTGACCTGTCTGCGCCATCACCGTTTTTCAACGGTTCGACCGGTCAGGCACTCGCGAAACAGAACTATTACATCGCGTATGCGCAGGACGAGTGGAAGATCAAACCCAACCTGACTTTGAACTACGGCATCCGTTACGAATACTACTCGCCGCTGCGCGAGGCGAATAACCGGCAGATATTTTTCGACATCGTTACCGGCGTGCTTCGCGATCCGAGCGGCGATCCTTTCATTTCAAAGAAGAACGACTTCGGGCCGCGCATCGCGCTCACCTGGGCGCCGAATCCTTCGGGCACGGGATTTTTCAGTGGCGGCCACACAGTTTTACGCGGAGGATTCGGGATCAATTACGGCCCGGGACAAACTGAGGATCAGATTCAGCCCATCGAGTCGAACCGCATTAGCTCAACACTAAACGGCGGAAGTTTTCCTCAGGACCCGAACGTCATTGCGGCCAACTTCATCAGCAATCCTAACAACCGGCAATATCAACCGCGTGCGTACGCGCCTGATTACACGATTCCCGAGAAAGTCTATCAATACAGCTTCTCGTGGCAACAGGAATTGCCGTACAAGTTAATGCTGACCACGGCGGTCGTTGGCTCTCAGGGACGCAACTTATTCCTGCGCAGCGTGGCGAATCGGATTCTTCCGGGTCAGACGACGATCCTTGACGGGACGCCATTGCCAACAACATTCGGCGTAGTAAATCGGACCAACGCGGCTGGTCAGGTAATCGCAGTCAATACCATCCGCGAATTCTCGATCGTGTCCGGAACTTCATCGGTGCAAAACCCGTACGCGGAAGTCGACTACAAAACCAGCGGTGGTCACGACAGTTATCGCGCTTTGCAGATGGGCCTGGGACGACGCTACAGCACCGGGCTAACTTTGAATGCGCAATACACGTGGTCGCGCAGCTTTGGCAACACATCGGGTTCGAACGAGGCGCGCACTGCCGCGAACAACGCGCGGACCATTTCTGATGACGACTACGACCTCGGCTATAACAACTTTGACGTGCGCCACACTTTTAACCTGAGCGCGATTTACGATCTGCCGTTCGGCAAAGGGAAGAAACATGATTTCGGAACGATCGGCAATTCCATTCTCGGTGATTGGGTAATTGGCACGATCGTTAACGCGCGTTCCGGACTGCCGCTCGAGATTGGCATCGTGCGGCCGGACGTCGTGATTCAGTGTACGAATCCGGCGGCGGGATGCACGGCTGGTGAGGTTCGCGCGCTGCCCGGTACGATTAACGCGGCGAATCCGCTGCCGGTTGGATTTACGGCGGTCGTCAATACACCAGGCGGTGGCGCCTCGCGGAATGTTCGCCGCCCCGATCTCGTTCCCGGCGTCAATCCTTATTTGAATAATGATCGCAGCCTCTTGAATCCGGCCGCCTTCGCAACCCCTGCGCCGGGTACGTTTGGCAACCTGCCGCGAAATTTCTTGCGCGGGCCAAGCTTCAAGCAGGTTGATTTGATTCTTAGCAAGCGGTTCAAGTTCAACGAAACCACGAATCTCGAGTTCCGGACCGAAGTCTTCAACATTTTCAACCGCGCGAACTTTGACATTCCCGGCTCGCGACTCAATAACGCCGTGGGCACGCTTCAGCCTGGCCAGCCCTATACCTTCGCAACGGCAGGCGGAACGTTCGGCCTGTTGCGTCAGACGGTTGTGCGCGACGTTGGGCTGGGAACGAATCGCCAGATTCAATTTGCGCTGCGGCTAAATTTCTGAGCTCATCGAAGCTCGGGGCCTTTTTGTGAACTAACCGTTATGAGGTCGCGTGGTCGGCGACCTCTGATGTTGGTGTGTCTTTGTTAACACAGATTTAAGATGGCCTTAAGGCCGATTTAACTTTCCTCCTCTAAGCTTGCGCTTCCGTCCAGGTGAATAAGAAGACTCGACTCGGGCAAAATTATTTTCATGTCTTGCCCCGAGTCTTCACGGCGCACTACCCATTTCAAACGCAAGCGGAGGCAATCGAATATGGCTCGATCAAAACGCGGCGACCTGGGTTTCTTCAAGTTCCTAATTTTCCTGACCATATTGTCGGTCGCGCCGGTGATAACTCTTGCTCAATCAATATCCGCGCAGAGTACACCTGCGGCGCAGCCAGACATTCCCGTGAAGTCTTCGTCGTCGATGAGCGCCAGCGAAAAACCCACGGCCACTCTGGATGATCGGCTCAGGGCCCTGGAAGAAGAACTACAACGACAAAACGCGGCCCTTACCGACATGCGCGCAATCATTGCCGAGCAACAGCGCGTGATCGAAACGCTAACCGCTAAAGCAGCCGGCAGCGATCCCAAAAGCGTTGACCAGAAAAATGTCGTGACGGTGGCGGCTGCGGGACAAGATCAAAAGGCATCTCTTGATGACCGGGTGAAGAAGCTCGAAAACAAAGTGATTCAGCTCGGACCTTTTCGTCTGAGCGGCGACTTTCGTTTGCGCTTTGACGCGATTTTGCGCAAAGCCGATCCCACGCCGCCGGCTGGATTCACGGCGCTGACGCATCAACAGAACGTCCGCATGCGTTATCGCTTTCGCTTGAATCTAGATACGGACATCGATCCAAAGTTGAGTTTCCACGCTCAGCTTGCGACCGGCCCGCTCAACAATCCGCTGACTAACGATCAGGATTTTGGTGAGATCACTACGCGTCACATCTTCGCCATCAATGAAGCATGGATTGATTATCATCCGAACAAAGCTACTCAATTGCAGGCCGGCCGCGTGCAGGAAATCTTTGCCGACAACTCGCGATTTCTCTTTGACGATGACGTTCGCTTCAACGGCTTCAACGAAAAGTACGTTATTACATTGAAAAGGAACGGCCTCAAGATTACCAGTCTCGACCTGCGCGCGGGACAATACATTTTCAGCAATCCCAATGTAGCGATTGTGACGGCCGGCAGTCCGCTCGCGCAGGCCGGCGCAATCGTGGGAACGACGGGACGCAACTCGAATCTTTTCCACCAGGGCTTTCTCGTTAATCAGAAATTCAACGATCGGTGGAGCAGTCAATTCGGTGGCGACGTGCAGCTCTTTCGCAATCCGAATCAAATTCAACTCGCGTCGACGGCAAACGGCGTGGCTCTAATTGTCCAGAACGGTCTGGGCATTACGCTGTCGGGACCTCTGCCAGGCACCGGCAACGCGACCACGACTTCGGGCGGCGCGATTTACACGGCCAGGAATTTTGAGATCGCGCGGCTTACGTACCGGCTCAACTGGGCCGGATTCAAAAGCGGTGGTCATGATTATCCGGTCAGCTTCAACATCCAGGCAGCGCGCAATATCGGCGTCGGCCTCAAGGAGCGCGACGCGATGCTGGCGTCGCTGCAGATCGGAAAGATCACAAAGCGCGGCGACATGGCTTTCATTTATCTCTTCTCTCAGAAGGGCGCGAATTCGCTGATTTCGCAACTGACAGACGACGATCTCGGAACCGGCAGTGGGGTGAATATTCGGACGCATCACTTCCGATTTGATTACGGAATCGCCAAAAAGGTCACGCTCCAAAGTCTGGTCTTCATTCAAAACGAACTGCGCAACAGCGGAGACTTTCCGAACTTCTTTGTGCCGCTGAACGCGTTTACGCCGCGCCAGTACCGTTTCATGGAGCAGGTTGCGTTTAGCTTCTGAAAGAGTGCGGGACTTATCAGGCTCTTAAAACTCTACGGAGGAATTCAATGTCTCTCTGGAAAAAAATCACGAGCACAAAACTCATAACAGTTTCGTGCTTCTTTGTTCTTCTGGTGGTCGCCTCATGTGGCGGTAACGTGGGAAATGAGATCAGATTACAAGGCGCAGGCGCCACGTTTCCAAACCCTCTCTATCAAAAATGGTTGAGCGAATACGGCAAGCTGAGCCCTAAGGTGAAGATCGATTATCAATCGATCGGATCGGGCGGCGGCATCAAGCAAATCCAGGCGCGCACCGTTGATTTTGGCGCATCGGATGCGCCCATGACTGACGCCGAGCTGAAAGCCTCCCCAGCCGAACTCATTCACGTTCCCACGGTCCTGGGCGCGGTCGTGCTCACCTATAATCTTCAAGGCGTTTCAAAGCCATTACGGTTTTCGCCAGACGTTATCGCCGATATTTTTCTTGGGAAGATTACGAAGTGGAATGACCCGCGCATCAAAGCGGACAATACGGACGCAACTCTGCCGGCCGCGGACATCACCGTCGTGCATCGCGCCGAGGCCAGCGGCACATCCTTCGTTTTCTCTGATTACCTTTCCAAGGTTAGTGCGGACTGGAAGCAGAAAATGGGTGCTGACAAATCACCTAACTGGCCGGTGGGTCAGGGTGGTAAGGGCAACGAAGGCGTCACGGGACAAATCAAGCAGCAGCCAAACACCATTGGATATGTCGAGTTGGCTTACGCGGTGCAAAACAAACTTCCGGTTGCGCTAGTCAAGAATGCCAGCGGCAGCTTTGTCGAGCCATCAATCGACGCGGTCACGGCGGCAGCCTCGGCTTCGGCGGCAACGACGCCAGACGATCTGCGCGTCTCGATTACAAATGCGAACGGCGCCGGCGCGTATCCGATCTCGAGCTATACGTACGTTCTGGCTTACAAGGCCCAGACGGACGCGGCGAAAGGGAAAGCGCTCGTCGATTTCCTTTGGTGGGGAATCCATGACGGAGAAAAGTTTGCGAAGGAGTTGCAGTACGCTCCGCTGCCGGACGAGATCGTCAAGCGCGCAGAAGCGAAGATCAACTCGATAACGTCAGGCGGAAAACCATTGCGGTGATTTTTCATGTTTGCCTGGCGACAACGACTTTCTCCCACAGGGAATACAGGCGATGCGATTTTTCGCGGCGCTATGTTTGGAATAGCGTTGCTGGTCGTGATGACCGTCTGCGCGATGATCCTGGCGCTGGCGTCGCACTCAACCCTTTCTATTCGTCAGTTTGGTTTCAGCTTTCTGACCGGCCGTGAATGGGATCCGGTCAATGGCAAGTTTGGCGGGCTTGCCTTCATCTACGGAACGATTGTGTCATCGCTGATCGCTTTGCTGATCAGCGTGCCGCTCTCACTTGGCATCGCGATCTTCCTGGTCGAACAAGCACCAACTTTCGTAGCCCGACCGATCACCTTCCTGGTCGAGTTGTTAGCGGCAATTCCTTCGGTTGTTTACGGATTATGGGGAATCTTCGTGCTGGCCCCGTTTCTGCGCGTGCACGTTGAACCGGTGATGGCGCGCTGGTTTGGCTGGCTACCGCTGTTCCAGGGCCCGATTACCGGAATCGGTTTGCTGACCGGTGGCGTGATCCTGGCGATCATGGTGACACCAATTATCTCGGCGGTTGTGCGCGACGTGCTTTCAGCTGTGCCCAATACGCAACGCGAAGCAGCACTCGCTTTGGGCGCGACGAAATGGGAAACCACGATCGTGGTTTTGGTGAATGGCGCGCCGGGAATTGCGGGCGCGGTAATACTCGGGCTCGGTCGGGCCATCGGTGAAACGATGGCGGTGACGATGGTGATCGGCAATCGTCCGGAGATTAGTCTGTCGTTATTCCGACCTTCTTACACTCTGGCCTCCGTGATCGCGAATGAGTTTACTGAAGCGACGGCGGACATTTATCTGAGTTCGCTGGTTGAGCTTGGGTTGATTCTGTTCCTGGTCACGTTCGTTGTGAATGCGATCGCCCGAGTTTTGGTTTGGCGAGTCACGCGCAGAACGGCCGGAGTGGGGCTGGCAACTTAGAAATTGTTTTTCCGTCTCTCCCGGAAGACGAGCTAGGGTGAGAGCATAGGTGCGAGCCGTAACTGTATTGCTCATCCTCGCCCTTGCTCGTGTGGAGAAGACGAAGTCACGTGAGAATGTCTCGAACAGATCGAACCCGACGCGCTACCAGCGGATTGATGACCACGCTGACGGCGCTGTGCACACTCGTGGCCGTGGGAGTTTTGGCGATCATTCTTTCTTACATCGCGATGCGCGGGATCAGCTCGCTCAATTTGCGCTTCCTGATCGATTCACCTCGTCCTGTTGGTGAAGGCGGGGGCATCGGCAACGCGATCATCGGCTCGGCAGTCCTGCTTCTGCTCTCCTGCGCCATCGGCATTCCTGTTGGTATCGCCACCGGAATTTATCTTTCAGAGTTTGGCGGTGGATTTTTTGCGAGTCTCGTTCGTTTTCTGGTTGATACTTTGACCGGCATTCCTTCGATCGTGACCGGCGTGTTCGTTTACGCGGTGATTGTTCTACGCATGAGGCACTTCTCGGCGTTCGCCGGGGGGATTGCGCTTGCTTTAATCATGGTTCCGATAGTCGCGCGCACGACTGAAGAAATGATCAAGCTGGTGCCGCATAGTCTGCGCGAGGGCGCTCTGGCGTTGGGCGCGCCGCAATGGAGAGTAACGTTGGGCGTGGTGATTCCCGCGGCCGCCTCGGGAATTGCTACCGGCGCGATGTTGGCGATCGCTCGCGTGTCAGGCGAGACCGCGCCGCTTTTGTTCACCGCTTTCGGGAGCCGGTTCTTTCCGCGAAATCTGAACGAGCCGATAGCTTCACTGACAGTTCAGATTTACAACTATGCGATTTCCCCGTACGACGAATGGCATGCTCAGGCGTGGGCGGCGACGCTGGTTTTGATGATGCTGATCCTTGGCATAAATATCCTGGTGAGATTTGTTACGCGCCAACGAGTCTGACGATGTCGACACCATTACCGACCATGAAGCCGAAGTTTGAGATTAGGAGTCGCGTTTCGCCCGCGTCGCGCGAAACCAAAATCGGGGTAACAGATCTTAACTTTTATTACGGCCGCTCTCAGGCACTGAAGAACATTTCGCTGGCAATTCCGGAACGAATGGTGATGGCTTTCATTGGTCCGTCAGGATGCGGAAAAACGACTTTCCTGCGCACGCTGAATCGGATGAACGACGTAATTCCAGGCACGCGAGTCGAAGGACAGGTTTCGATCGACGGGCAGGATATTTATGCCGCCGGCGCTGACGTGGTAGATTTGCGGCGCAAGGTCGGCATGGTGTTTCAAAAGTCGAACCCTTTCCCGAAATCGATCTTCGACAACGTCGCCTATGGATTGCGAATCAATCGGCTAACTTCGAATAGACCAGAACTCGAGGATCGCGTGGAAACGGCCTTGAGAGATGCCGCGCTTTGGGAAGAGGTGAAAGATCGTCTAAAGTCTTCTGCGCTTGGACTTTCTGGGGGACAGCAACAGCGGCTTTGCATTGCGCGGGCGCTGGCGATTCGGCCGGAAGTGGTCTTGATGGACGAACCGGCGTCGGCCCTCGATCCGATTGCCACTTCAAAAATCGAGGAGCTGATCTTTGATCTGAAGAAGTACTACACGATCGTCATCGTGACGCATAATATGCAGCAGGCGGCGCGCGTGTCCGACGTGACGGCGTTCTTTCTGCTCGGCAAGCTGATCGAAGTAAACAGCACGGAAAAAATGTTCACCGCTCCCGATGAGAAGCTGACAGAAGACTATATAACCGGACGCTTCGGCTAGATCAAATTCATGGAAATTCACCGGCATCTTGACGAAGACCTTGATACGCTGCGCGACAGCGTTTTGCGGCTGGGCGGCGAGGCCGAAACCGCTCTCAGGCGAGCGATGTATTCGCTGACTGACCGCGATAGTCAGGCGGCGCACGAGGTGTTGCAGCATGACGACGAGATCGACCAACTCGAAGTCGACGTTGATCGACAGTGTGTCGATATCTTCGTATTACGCCAGCCTGCCGCACGCGATCTTCGTTTCGTTATGTCTGTCGCAAAGATGGCTCCCTTGTTGGAACGCATCGCCGATCACGCCTGCAACATCGCGCGCACGGCCATAGATCTTAACAACGAACCGGAACTGAAAAATCACCTTCAGGTTCGCAGGATGGGCGAGCTTTCTCTATCTATGTTAGGGGCCGCGCTCGACGCTTTCACGCGGAATGATCCGGCAGCGGCTCGCGAAGTAATCAAGCGGGACGCGGAAATAAACGATCTCTACAACCAAATCTTCCACGACCTGATCGAAATGATGGTCAAAGAACCGTCAACCGCGACCCGCGATGCGCGACTCTTGTTCGTCGCGAAACATCTCGAGCGAATTGGCGACTATGTGACGGACATCTGCGAGTTGACCGTCTACATGGCCGAAGCTGCGGTGATTAAACATAAGCACTGAGTATTCCGAAGACCCCAGGCTAAATAACAACATCACTTACTAGCCATACTCTCGATAAGTGTGATTGAATGAGCGGCGCTCTTGATCAGAAATCGCCTTTCGGTAATTCACGCACAACTGTGATTACAACAACCGCAGCCATTGCTCTCTTAATCGTTCTGGTGGCGATGGTCTTTGATTTCACGAATGGATTTCACGATGCCGCCAACTCCATCGCCACCGTAGTTTCAACCCGCGTGCTTTCGCCACGAGCGGCAGTGATTTGGGCCGCCGTATTCAATTTCGTGGCCTTTGCGATCTTTGGCACGCGCGTCGCCAAAACGATCGGCGGCGATCTGGTGCGGATCGATCTGATCAGAGAAGACCTGCGGGTTTATGTTCTGTGCGCTGGATTGATGGGCGCAATCACGTGGAATTTGGTGACCTGGTATCTCGGATTGCCTACCTCCAGCTCGCACGCGTTGATTGGTGGTTACGGCGGCGCCGCGATGGCTGCCTACCACGGCTTCAGCGGTTTGTTGAAACCCGAAGGCTGGATTAAGACGCTCATTTTTATTGTCGCTTCGCCGGTAATCGGATTCACCCTGGGATTCATTATGATGTTAGCGGTCTATTGGATCTTTCACCGCGCAACGCCCGCACAAGTCGACAAAACGTTTCGCCGCGGGCAATTGCTTTCTGCGGCGGCATACTCGCTGGGCCACGGCGGCAACGACGCGCAGAAGACAATGGGCATCGTCACGGCGGTCCTGGCGACAGCCGGCGTTTTCAATTTGCACCTCGGCGACAAAGGTGCCTTGCCGCCAATTCCTTTGTACGTCGTGCTGTTGGCGCACGCAGCGATTGCTTTGGGAACACTGGCAGGCGGCTGGCGAATTGTGCACACCATGGGATCGAAAATTACTAAGCTGCGACCAGTGGGAGGGTTCTGCGCGGAGACGGCTGGCGCCGCGACCCTGTTTGGTGCGACTCTGCTCGGGATTCCCGTATCGACGACGCACACGATTACCGGGGCAATCGCAGGAGTCGGATCGACTACACGATTGTCGGCAGTCAAGTGGCGAGTCGCCGGAAGAATTCTGTGGGCGTGGGTTCTCACGATTCCTGCCGCCGCTATTTTTGCAGCTTTGTCGTTTCTCGTGATTAGTTTAATTTACAGTCTGATCAATGGCTTCACTTAGAATATTTGCGGCGAATATTGCGGCCCCGGCAACGCCGGCTTAAGCGTTTTGCATCATGCCAAGACCCGCGCTAATTATCGAAGACGATCCCGATATCGCCGAAAGCGTAAGATTCAATCTTGAGTCCGAAGGATTCACTCCGGTCGTAGCCTCGACGGGAGAACAAGGATTGACATTGGCGCTCGACACGCAAAATCCGCCGATCGTGATCGTGCTCGATCTAATGCTTCCCGGCCTCAGTGGAATGGATCTCTGTCGTCGCTTGCGCCGCGAAAATCAAACTCGCCGCACGCCGATTATCATGTTGACCGCGAAGACCGCCGAGGCGGATCGCATTGCCGGACTCGATTTGGGCGCCGACGATTACATTGCCAAACCGTTCTCTGTTCGCGAACTCGTTGCGCGCGTGCGGGCCGTGCTTCGCCGGACAGATGATGATGCCGCGGAACGTTACGACGATGGTCGATTGGTAATTGATTACAGCGACGTTCGCGTAATTTGCGACGGCGAGAACATTAAGCTAACCAACAAAGAATTCACCCTGCTCTCAGCACTCGCGCGATCGGGTCGAGTGGTCACACGCCAACAACTGCTGGATCAGGTTTGGGGTTACAGTTACTACGGCGACGCCCGGACCCTGGACGTTCACATCCGGCGCTTAAGACAAAAGTTGGGCGCTTGCGGCGACTGCATTGAAACAGTCGTTGGCGTTGGTTATCGCTTTGTTGGTTCCGGACCACAATCGCGAGTTGCCAATACGATTGCCGATGAATAAATTTCGCCTCCTCGCCTTTCTTTCTATCGCCGCATTGGCATTGCTGACGGCACTTGTTGCTTTCACATCGACCCCACATTGGATCGTGATCGCAGCTCTCGCGTTTTTTGCCGGTCTATTGTTAGGTTTACTTCTCGGGTCGGCACGTTCGTCGTTGGAAGATGTTCGTCGACAAACGAATCAAAACAACGACTCTCTTGATACGTCTCACGAGTTACTCGACGCTACCATAAACGAAATGCGCGAGGGTCTGCTGGTAATCGATCGTGAGATGAGGGTGCTTGCTTCAAATAAGGCCGCACGCAGTCTGCTTTCAAACGCCGAAAATCGCATCGAGTTGCGTCGTCTGACTGAGCTTACTCGCAACCCCGCGATCTACGACGCCTTCCTGGACGCTCTGCGGGGCAAAGAACGAGTCGGCGTGAAAGTGGAAACTTATCAACACGGTCGGCAGGTTTTCGATCTGCGGGTAGCGCCTCTCCGCTCTGTCAACGGCAAGGGCACGCAGGGCGCAGTTGGTGTGTTCTTTGACATTACTCGACTCGAGCGGCTGGAAGTAATCAGGCAGGAATTTCTCTCCAATGTTTCACACGAATTACGCACGCCGTTGACCTCGATTATTGCCCTGGCGGAGACTCTTGAAGCAGGCGCCATTAACGACAGCCAGCACAACCGCCGATTTCTTTCAATCATTCAGAAAAACGCGGCGCGCATGCACCGGCTGATCGACGACATCCTGGAGTTGAGCGCAATCGAGGCGGGGAATGTGAAGGTTGAGCCGGAAGTTATTCAGCTTCGCCCCCTGGTTGAAGATGTCATTGGAACATTGGCAGCGGCCGCGTCCGCAAAGAGTGTCACCTTGCGCAACGAGGTCGCTGCGGGGGCTGTTGTCTTTGCCGATCCACATCGCTTGTTTCAAATGCTCACGAATCTGATCGATAACGCGGTTAAGTTCAATCGCGAAAATGGCGAGGTCGTCGTAAGGCATGAAAGCGGAGCCCGCGATCGTATTTACATAGAAGACACGGGCGAGGGCATCCCGGCCCATCATCTGGATCGCTTGTTCGAACGATTTTATCGAGTTGACCGGGCCCGCTCACGCGAGCTGGGCGGAACCGGCCTGGGATTGGCAATAGTCAAGCACCTGGTGCGCGCACACGGCGGAGAGGTGACGGTTGATTCAAGGTTTGGAGAGGGAACGCGGTTTACGATTGAACTGAATAACGACGTTGCGGATCAATCGGAGACTGCATCGAAATCAGCGCGCGCCTAGTCTGTGTTCCGGCATGGGATTCTGAGCAACACCACTCTTCAGCAATCGTTTAGCCAGCCGCCGAAGGTGCGCTGGCATCTCTGCAAATCTGGACTCCTCCTCACCAAACTGATATCGCGTCAAGAGTTGCAATTCAGCATTGCAGAAATCGCAATTGGTCAAATGCGATCTAACCTGCTTCATTTGATTTCCGGGCAGGCCATGCTGTCGATAAATCAACAGCCGCTGAGACGGCGGGCAAGCTGCGCTCTTGAAGAATAGACCTGTGAATCGCAAAGGCATGGAATTCTCTTATTGCTCGCGCACTTTTACGTAACCTTTAGTTTCTTCGGCCAAAGGTGAGAAAAATTCAATAACCCATGTCTTCCACATTTCCCGACGGGGTTGCCAACTCGTTTCCCTATGCCTGTCAACCACTTACCTGCGCTGTAAAAAAATGTTGCCCATTCTTTAATTTGTTGCTAAGATGATTCCGGTCAGTCAAGGAGCGGTCAACTCCTTGATTCCTTTCTCTGATGGGTGCGGCAAGTCTGAGCGACCATCGTTCCCAGGTTCTTCGAACCCTTGGGATCATCTTTCCGGGATAAAAGAAGTCGAAAAGAAGTAATCGTGCCCGACTCGATGGGATTGTACCTTGTTCCTTCTCTCGATTAAGACGTCGCCCCCGGGACTCTTTTCCCGAGATCCTTACCGCAGAGCATATGATTTAAAAAGTAGGTCCTCGCCATAGCTGATTCCACAATACGTTGGCCTAACTCGCTTTCGCAATCCAAAATTTCTCAAACTCGAATCCACAATCGTGAAGTCAACCAGCCACAAAACTACAACCGAGTCTCTAGTCAATGTGCCGGCCGAAACTCCCCGCGCCACGCGTGCGGTAAGCGAACGCTACTCGCGTGCCGGACGTTGGGTGGAAAGTCTGCGCCAGTCAGACGTAAACCGTCTGTGGTCAGAGCTTCATCGCCTGGTTAGCAATCATCCGCTGGTGCGCGCCTCGCGTAGCGCGGGTTTGCTTATTGAAGAAGGAGCCACCAGCGCCTACACGGATTTGACTCAGGAGTTGTTCGTTCAGTTACTGACCAAGTCGCGCTTTCAGCATTATCTCGACACCGGAATGACTGATAGCGAGATCGAATGTGAGATCGGCCAGATTGAGCTGACGAATCTGCTAACGTCCGAGCTTCGCAAGCGGCATCCGGAGAGTTATCGACTTGCTCGCCGCATCTCGACCCTTATCCAATCAAGTTCGAACTTTCGGCGCTTTGACAGCAACGGGAATTCTGAAGAGAACCATCGCCGCCTGGCGGATCGAGTCTACGGCCTGAGTGAGTGGCCGGAGAACAAATCGAACCGCGGTTCGCACGAGCTGGAAACGCGAGCGCAGATGATTCCAGTGCGCCAGCGGGACACCCGCATGGTCGGTTGCACCGGCGATGCGCAGATCGTCATTAACAATTCCGACCTTGAAGACTTGATCATTTCGGTGCTTGACGCTGTTGATTCGCCAGTTGACGTACGCAGTTTGCGAAGCCTGGTAATGTCGCGGTTGCCGGTGATGGATATCTATCTGGTACCGCTTGGCGGGGACGAGTCGGATTCAGAAAGCAGCCGTTTCGATCCGCCCGACTTTCGCGAGAATCCCGAACAGAGCTTGCTCCGTAACGAATCCGAGCGCGAAGCCGCCGGCTCTGTCGACAGGTTCCTCAAGGGGTTGCGTAATAACGTCCGCGGGAAAGTGAAACAGTATGACCGCATGTTGGGCGTCTTGTGGCATTGCTATTTGAGTCCGGAGCACGCGACGCAGCTGGAGGTGGCCGCAACTCTGGGGGTTTCTGACTCCCTGGTTTCCGACTATCGCCGGCGCATTGAACAAGAGCTGCGAGCGCTGGCATTCAGAGAAATTGAGGAGGCCCGATTGTTTGAACTCGCTTTGCGCGAAAAAGTCCAACCCTTGATTTCGATCCAGAATGAAAAAGTAGTGGTGGCGTAAACTCTGGCGCCGCAAGGCGGAAGTTTCTCGGAATCGATCCGGATAGTAAGGCGCAGGGATCCTGCGCTTTTGGTGTTTTTATTGGCTCGAAATAAAAGCAACGTGTTGAGACGATCGATGGCAAAGCGCTATTCACTTGACGATTATCCAGGCGTCACTCGGTCGCGCCTTCGAACGCGGAGAGATCCGCACGCGATCGTCCAGGACTGGCCCATGAAGAACGACAGCCCGCTCGTCGATGACGGCAAGAATGATCCCCCGTTGAATCGGGAATCCGGGTCATCCGGTGTGAAAGAATTCTCCACTACTGTTCTGAAGCGTGGTCATACACTTTCTTATGCGGCACTCTTTCTGTTCACCATCGTCCTGTACGCCCGCCCTTCAGAGATTTATCCGTCCGCGGTAACTGCATCGATGGCGCTGGTGGCCGGCGTAATTACGTTGGCATTCTTTGTTCCGACGCAACTTTCTCTGGAAGGAACACTAACCGCGCGGCCGCGAGAAGTGAATTTCGTTCTGCTTTTTGCGCTCACAGGTTTGCTTTCGATCCCGCTCGCGATCAGTCCTTCCGAAGCGTGGCATGAATTCAGCGACACTTTCATCCGCTGCATCGTCATCTTCCTGGTAATTGTGAATGTCGTGCGAAGTGAAGCACGCCTGAAGGGTTTGCTGTTTCTTGCGCTGGTGGTCGGCGTTTGGCTAAGCGTCGGCGCGATTAACGATTACCGATTGGGTCTAATGACTGTCGAAGGTTACCGCGTTGGCGGAAGAGGCAGCGGCATCTTCGGCAACTCAAACGACATGGCCCTTTACCTCGTGACCATCATTCCCGTGGCGATTGTGTTTCTGCTTAGCTCGCGCGGCGTGGCGCTCAAGTTGTTTTTCGGCGCATGCACGCTCTTGATGATCGCGGCCGTGGTGTTCACTTACTCGCGGGGCGGCTTCATCGGACTGATCGTTGCGCTTGCCTTCCTGGCATGGAAAGCCGGTAATCGGCACAAGGCCGAAATCCTCATCGGCGGATTCCTGCTGGTAGTCGTTTTTCTGACGATCGCGCCCGGTGGTTATGCCCTGCGGCTTGCTTCGATCTTTGTTCCAAGTCTGGATCCGGTCGGCTCGGCTGATGCGCGGCGCGGAGAGCTAACGAGATCTTTGTACCTCGCTCTTCGTCATCCGCTTCTCGGAATTGGCATGGGGAATTATGCGCCCGAAATGTCATATCACGGACTGGTCACGCACAATTCTTACACGCAAGTGGCGGCGGAAATGGGAATGGCAGCGCTGTACTGCTACACGATGTTCATCGTTGCGCCGCTAAAGAAACTTGGTCAAATCGCGCGCGAAACGTTCGAGACGTGGAGTAATTCGCGTTTTTACTATTTGTCGCTCGGCTTGCAGGCGTCGCTGCTCGGCTACATGGTTTGCAGCTTTTTCGCGTCCGTCGCCTATCTCTGGTACGCCTTTTATCTGGTTGGCTATGCCGTCTGTTTGCGTCGTCTCTATGAATCGGAAACGGGAAGAGAAGTCGTTGTCGAAAAGCGCGACGCTCGGAAGAAAAGGCTGACTCTTCTGAGAGCGCAGTCCTCGCTGCACTGAGCGGCGATCAGTTGCGACTTGAACGTTGACGGAGTGAACTTGAAATTAGCAACCGAAACGATTTTTTTGATGAGCGCGGCGGCGTTGCTGTATACCTATGCCGGTTACCCGCTGCTGCTTTTCATCTTGAGCAGCTTGCGTCCGCGCTCAGTGCGACGCGCCGAACTCACGCCTTCGGTCAGTGTGATCATTACGGCTTACAACGAAGAGCACGATCTCGCGGCCAAGCTTGAAAACACGCTGGCCCTTGATCATCCGCGCAAACTCCTGGAAATCATCGTCGCTTCTGATTGCTCGACTGATCGTACTGATGAAATTGTGCATGATTTTTCAGCGCGAGGTGTAAAGCTCATTCGCCAGCCGGCCAGATTAGGCAAGACTGCTGCACAAAACGCCGCCGTCGACCAAGCCCGCGGCGACATTATTCTCTTTTCGGACGCGACCAGTCATTACCAACCGGACGTTATACGAAAGCTCACACCCAGCTTTGCCGACCCAACGATCGGCTGCGTCTCGGGACGTCTTGTTTATGTCGATGCGGCGCATACACGAGTCGGCCGCGGCGCCCGATCATATTGGAGTTACGAAACCTTTCTGAAGAAGCATGAAAGCCGCGCGTGCTCCTTAATTGGCGCGTCGGGCTGTTTATACGCCGTGCGCAAGTCAGCTTACGTTTCTCTTTATCACGAAGCATGCAGCGACTTTATCATCGCGACGAAAATGGTCGAGCAGGGTTTGCGCGCAGTTTACGAACCCAACGCGGTCTGTTTTGAAGAAACCAATCGGCGCCCGGACGAAGAATTGAAGATGCGGGTGCGCGTTATCGCCCAGACTTTCACCGACCTCTGGCGCCATCGCGCGATGATGAATCCTTTCAAGAGCGGGTTTTACGCCGTGCAACTTTTTTCTCACAAACTCATGCGCTACTTTGTGCCATTCTTTCTGATTGCGATCCTGGTCGCCTCGGCGGTTCTGGCGAACGAATCGCGCGTTTATCTGGTTCTGCTGGTTGCGCAGCTCGCCGGCTGTCTCAGCGCATTCACTGCCTGGACGCTGGAACAATTCGGCGTGCGTAATCGTCTGCTGGTGTTGCCGCAATACTTCGTGCTCGCTAACCTGGCAGCGCTAATCGCCTTCTACGAATTTCTCCATGGCGAGCGCTATGCCAGTTGGGAACCGATTCGGGATCGCGCGCAGCCGAGCGCCGCGAAATTTTAGTCGTTAACAAAAGCGATGTTTACTGGACTCCAAATTTTGAGAGATAGAGCGGTCGAGGTTGCTTTACGGACGTTTGGTTCCAGCACGCCAGTCACAAACGAACCGTGGATCGTTTGAACTGAGTAACGAACATGTGTGGCATTGCCGGATTTGTGACACCTGATGAGCATCGCGACGCGCGCGAGGCGCGCGAAGTGCTCGAGCGCATGTGCCAGATGATCGCGCACCGCGGGCCGGACGATCAGGGTGTGATGATTGAGGGCCCGGCGGCCATCGGCATGCGGCGACTTTCGATCATCGATCTTCCGGGTGGGCACCAGCCGATGTCGGGTTGCGATCGCGCCACCACGATCGTTTTCAACGGCGAGATTTATAACTATCGCGAATTGCAACGCGTACTCGAAAGGCGCGGCCATCGATTCAAGACCAACTCCGACACTGAAACAATCGTTCATGCTTACGAAGAATTTGGTAAACGTTGTGTCGATCATCTTCGAGGCATGTTCGCATTCGCAATTTGGAGCGCGAACGATCGAGAACTCTTCATCGCGCGAGATCGAGCGGGGAAGAAGCCTCTGTACTACGCCACGACGCCAAACGGCACAATGATTTTCGGTTCGGAACTAAAGGCGCTGCGCGAGCACCCGGAGCTTTCCCGCGACATCAATATCGAAGCGCTCGATGCCTATCTTACGTTTGGTTACGTGCCCGATCCGTTAACGATCTTTTGCGGCGTTCACAAGTTGCCTGCCGGTCATACACTCACGTTCCGGCATGACCGTGTAAGCATCGAGCAATACTGGGATTTTCCGTACCAGCAATCACAGGCGCAGCCTTTTCGAACGGAAGATGAATGTGTCGATGAATTGCGTGCGCTGCTTGATGAGTCGGTGCGCACTCGCCTGGTCGCGGACGTTCCGCTCGGCGCTTTTCTTTCCGGCGGAGTTGATTCGAGCACCGTGGTCGGTTTGATGGCGCGTCACACGGACCGGCCGGTGCAAACTTTTTCGATCGGCTTTCATGAAGACAGCTACAACGAGCTGGCATACGCGCGTATCGCAGCGAAGAAATTCGCGACTGACCATCACGAGTTCGTCGTCACGCCTGACATTTGTGAAGTCGTCGACGATCTCGCCTGGCATTTCGACGAACCGTTTGCCGACTCGTCCGCGATTCCCACGTACATGGTTTCAAAGCTGGCGCGAGAACACGTTAAAGTCGTGCTCTCAGGCGACGGCGGCGATGAACTGTTCGCCGGCTACCCACGTTATGCCGCCGATCGGAAGCGCAGCGGCTTTGCGCAACTGCCGCGCTTCTTGCGCGAAGGAATGATGCAGCCATTGGGGCACAGTCTTCCGCACGGCGCGTGGGGACGCAACTATGTGCACAACGTTGCACTCGAGCCGCTGGATCGCTATATCGAAGACATCTCGATTTTCACACGACTCAACAAGCCGGCGCTTTATACGAATGATTTTCTTAGGCAGTCAGGCAAGAGCGAAGCTGCGGCGCGCTTTCGTGAGATCGCATTACGTTCGCGTGCTGATGATCCGCTCGATCCGCTTCTTTATCTCGACAGCAAAACTTACTTGCCCGGCGATATCCTGGCCAAAGTCGATCGCATGAGCATGGCTGTGTCGCTGGAAACACGGGTACCGCTTCTCGATCACAAACTGATCGAATTCGTCTGCGCGCGCATTCCGGCAGACATGAAGATGAAAGGGCCGGAGACGAAGCATATCTTCAAGCGGGCTGTGCGCGATTTGGTTCCGGAGGAGATCCTGAATCGGCCCAAGCAGGGCTTTGGCGTTCCCATCGACCAATGGATCAATCAGCAGTTGCGGGCCCGCGTGCGCGAGACATTGACTGAGGCGTGTACGATGCAACGCGGGTTTTTTGAGCCGCGCTATATAAATGTATTGCTCGACGAACACGAGCGCGGGCGGCGCGATCACGCAAGCGAGTTGTGGGCCCTCTTCATGCTTGAGTTGTGGCACCGGAAGTTTGTCGACACGACGGCTGGCGTTCGGTCTGCTGATCGATTAACCGAACACTTCGCTCCGATGGTTGCTTAAAAAATGAAACCGAACATTTTGCACATCATCGACAGCTTTGAGCAGGGCGGCACTGAGCGTCAGGCGCTGCAGCTTGTGCGTCTCTTGCAAGAGAGTGGACTTTGTCGGATGCATCTCGCGTGTTTGCAGAACAAAGGTTCGTTGCGCGCCGAAGCGGAGCGTAGCGGACTAGGGGAAATTTCCGCGTATCCGCTCAGCAGCTTTTATGACCGTAACTTTGCAACTCAGGTTCGCCGTCTCGTCGGCTTTCTGAAAGAGAATGAGATTCAGCTTGTCCATACGCATGACTTTTACACGAACATCTTTGGGATGACCGCGGCGGCGACGGCCCGCGTGCGCGCGCGCATCGCGTCGTCGCAAACTCCGAAGCCGTGCGCGATAAGTTGATCCGAGAAGGCGTGCCAGTCGAAAAAATTGCAACGCTTTACAACGTACTTGATCTAGAACGAGTTAAGGTGCGGCCCGATCTAAAACGAAGTGACGTTTTGGCAATGTTCGGCCTTCCCGCAAAAAAGCGTTTCGTAACGATCGTCGCAAATCTGAATCATGCGGTGAAGGACCATCCAACATTCTTGCGGGCCGCGGCGCGAGTGCGTGCGAAAATTCCTGACACCGGATTCATCATCGCCGGAGAAGGTAAGCTGAGGCCAAGCCTGCGCGACGTTGCGGCCCGGATTGGATTGGCGGACGACGTTTTCTTTATCGGCAGATGCGAAAGGGTCGCGGAGTTGTTGTTCGCTTCTGATGTGTGCGCGCTCAGTTCGACGGCTGAAGGTTTTTCGAACGCGATCCTCGAATACATGGCCGCGGCCCGTCCCGTTGTCGTCACCGATGTCGGAGGCGCGAGGGAAGCCGTCGTCGATGGCGAAACGGGTTACATCGTCGCGGCAGGCGATGATGAAAAAATGGCCGGGCGAATCATCCGGTTGCTTGGAGACCCCGACAGAGCGTACGCGATGGGCGAGCGCGGAAGACAAAGAGTTTTGGAGCACTTCTCTTGCCAACGTAGTTTGGACAACACGCTTCGGCTGTATGAGAAGTCATTAGGAAACACGTCAAGCGCAGAAGGCACAAAGCTTCACGCGGGGATTGCAGAGGAGGTAAGACGAGTAGGAATTGGTGTCAAGGACTCCTGGGGGTGAGTTTGCGTCAAGCAAAGAAAACTCCTCGACTGATCTTCGTGCTCGGTAGCTGCGTTATCTTGTCGTCGTTGACTCTCACCGGAAGTACTTCCAGCAAAATCCGCGGAGGTTTGTTCACTCGTCATCCGATTTCACTGCCGGCAGAAACGACGGACTCGGCAACGACCAAAACCGGCGTGGCCGACTGGACCAAAGATTTTCATGGCACGATGTTGGCTGATAATGAAGACTGGATCACAATCGCGACGTTTCGCGATCCGACCGTTAATCTGCCGGACTCGGGCATCTATGAAGATGAAATTCTTCAGGTCTCGCTGGACGGAAGCCAACGCATTCGCCGCATTTGCCATACGCGTTGCGCGATAGACCTCAAGACGAACACGACCAGCTATTGGGCCATGCCAAAACCGACGATCAGCCGCGACGGCCGCTTCATTGCTTTTACTTCGAATTGGGAAAAAAGCGGACGTTACGATCTATTCATTGCCAAGGTCGATCCTGCACCATACCTGACCGCGACTCCCGCAATCGCGCCGGCGCCCGTTCAGCGTCCGCGCAGAGCGCGACCGTCAATGACGTTTCGATAGATTGCAACGAGAGATCGCACGTAGGTCTCTGGCGCAAAGCGCGTGGCAATGAGGCCGGAAGCGTTTGTCGCCAGTCGTTTCGCGAGATCCTCATCAGCCAGTACGCGAGCGATTGCTTCGGTCATTGCCTTTCTATCGCGCGGCGGAACCAGCAAAGCGCTCTCTTCATCTTTCAACATTTCCGGCACGCCGCCGACGGCTGTGGCCACGATCGGAAGGCCAGCCGCCATCGCCTCAAGCAAAACGTACGGCGAGCCTTCGCTGTGGGACGAGTTTGCGAGCACATCAGCCATCGCATAGTAAGGCTGAACATTGCGGACGTGGCCGGTGAAGATTATTCGGTCGCTAATTCGGAATGAAGCGGCAGCGGCTGCCAAACTCTTGTGCTCCGGTCCATCGCCGACGATTACGAGCCGCGCCTTCAGCTCGGGATTTGCGTCGCGCAAAAGCTTGAAAGCTTCGATTAGATTCGCCTGCGCTTTCTCTTTTGAAAGGCGACCGACGGCGAGAATGATCTTTTCGTGAGTTTCCAAACCGAGCTGTGCTCTCACCGTTCGCGCTTCTTCCGCGCTGGCCATTGGTGCGGGCCGAATCGAATTATGCTGGACGGAAATTCGATCGCGACGAACGCCTTTCGTCTCGACTAACTCTTGCGCGAATGCTTCACACACTGTAATGACGCGATCAGCCTTGGGTAAAGATCGGCGATCGAACAGATTGTAAAAGCGCATCTTGAGATCGGTCGCCGTATAGCCGTGATGGAAAGCAACCCACGGGAACGTACGCCAGAGGCCGGAGCGAAACATGACAAAATGCGACTTAACGGAGTGAGTGACGATTGCGTGCGGCTGCTGTTGCCCGGCAATCTCGCGGAGCTTCCGAACGATGCGACGGTCGAAGCGTCCACGTTCGGTGATCACGTCGACCTGCGCGCCGCTTGCGCGCGCAGCGTTAACAAATTCGCTTTCAGGCTCAGCCCTTCGTAGCGGTCCGTCGAGTGCACCGGCCTGCGTTTGAGCAAAAGTTACGATCGAGAGTTCAACGGCCGGAAAGTTTGGATCGAGTCGATTGAGTTCCCGGGCCGAGCGACGAAAGTCGAGCACATTTTTGGCAACAGCATTAACCGTGGTTGCTTCGACGATGGCGAGAATTTTCAAGTTGTTCAGGGTCTGGCTCATGAAAGACTCACCGCCCAGACGCAGAGCGCGCGGAGGTTTGGCGGAGAAAAGTCTGATACATCTCGACAAGCTTCGCGCCAGGTATCGACCAATCATATCGCTGCGAAATCAAAGCGCGACCGGCTTCTATTAGTCTCGTGCTTAGATCCGCATTCTCAGCAAGATCGATGATTGCTTTGCGTAATTCTTCGCCGGAATTCGCAATCAGGATATTTTCGCCGGCGTTCACCTCGAGGCCTTCGGCCCCGAGCGTCGTTGAGATTACCGGAACGCCGGCGGCCATTGCTTCAAGGATTTTGAGCCGACTTCCACCCCCGACTCTCAATGGAACAATCGCCGCCCGCGCTTCGCGATAATAGGGGCGCACATCGTCAACCGCGCCGGTGACTTGGACGCCGGGGATCGATGCCAGCGCGCTAACTTCCGGCGCGGGGTCGCGGCCCACGATCGTAAAAATCAATTCAGCTTTGCGTTCGCGCACGCGCGGCCAGACATCTCGCGCAAAGCTGACCGCCGCATCGATGTTTGCGTGGTAATCCATCGAGGCCACGAACACAATTCGATTGTTTGTCGCTGTTCCATCCGACGCGCCGCCAGCAAGGTCGGAATAGTAAGCAGAGTCTACTCCGTTCTCGATCACAAAAATCCGAGCGTCTGGGTTGAGTTTGCGAAGCCGCTGTGCATCCCGCTCACTAACAACGAGGTGTACATCAAATTCGCGCAGCGCTTGTCTCTCAAACGCGGCCATATACCGTGCGGTCCGTTTTGCGTAGGCTCTGCGAAACACATTCGCCTCGCGCTCACTGTATTGCTGCATCAATTCGGATTCGATGTTGTGCCAGTCGAGCACCACGACCGGACGTTTGCGCGCGGAGCGACGAATTAGCGCCAGGTAGGGCATCAGATGAATGCTCTCGAGTTGGACGATATCAAAGTCCTGCACATCGAGTATCCGTATCAGCTCCTGCTTCATTTTTCTGGTCGTGTAGTTCAGCAAGGGCAAAGGCGTGCGGCCGATTGCCCCGCGAAGAACTTTCAGAAATGAATTGTGACGATCGCGGCGAACAGCAAAGACTTGCCGGTAAAAATCCTGCAGATTGCCGCGTGGTTGTGTTTGAGTCGCAAAAGCAACCAGCGTTACCAGCGCATGCTGGGCCAGAATTCGGCCGAGATGAAAGTTTCGCAGTTTCGCGCCAGTATCGAGCGGCCAGCAAACCCTGGGCGCGATTTGTAGCACACGAATTGTTCGCTCACGCGAGCTCATCAAGGGAAAGACGCGGAACTGGTTTGCAGTTCACCGACGGCATCAGTATCTCGCGCGGGGATAGGGTATCAAAGAATGGTCAGATCCTGGTCAGGCTAATGACGATTGTCTCACGTCCCGACTTCAGAAAATTAAACGCACAAACGAGCGCCGCCTTCAGAAGGAGAGCTCAATTCTCGGGGGATGTGGAAACTATTGAGCAAACACCGACTCCAAAAGCCTTGATTCGCTCCATCATTTCGAAATAGAAGTGCGCGACGCCACAATTCCGTTGTATTTGCGCGGTTTTCACGACGTGGTCCGGAACGAAGAAAATAGCTGGATTCCGGGCGATGTTATTCCTGTATAATACTTGCGGCAGTCCGCGCTGCCGCCCTCCTGATGTGGCCCGCCACGCAGTCTAGTTTTAACAGACATTTTCGGTAATGTTGACGAACCAAAATTCAGATCAAGAACGATCGTGGAGTCATGATGAGAATCATCATTTCCGTACCGATCACCTGAAAAAGAATCTGGGTGGACATTCAGCTCGCGGCGGTGCGGTCACGCTGACCGCGCAAGTTCTGAAGTTCGGAATCGCCACGGCGGCCACAATTGTGCTGGCTCGGTTGCTGACACCACAGGACTACGGTCTGATCGGCATGGTCGTCATCGTCACCAATTTTGTCGGCATGTTTCAGTACCTGGGATTGTCCACGGCGACGATGAGATGGTCCGAGCTGAATCATCAACAGGTCAGCACGCTCTTTTGGGTCAACGTCGGAATGAGCGGAGTGATTATGCTGTTGACCATTGCCAGCGCGCCGTTGCTGGCCTGGTTCTACAAAGAACCGCGCTTGATCGGAATTACGATCGGATATGCAATTTCGATTCTCTTGACGGGTCTTTACATTCAGCATGAAGCAATTCTCAGCCGGCAGATGCGTTTTACGGCCATCGCGATTGTCGAAATTGCCGCGCACGCGATTGGATTTGGATTGGCGATCGTGGCCGCATCGCAGGGCGCGCGTTACTGGTCGCTGGTGATCAATCAACTGGCGATGACGCTGGTAACAGTTATCGGAGTCTGGACTGTGTGCAGGTGGCGCCCGAGTTTGCCCGTCCGCCGTTCTGGAGTGCGCACGATGCTTTCCTACGGCGGAAACTTAACCGGCTATAACGTGATGACGTATCTCGCGCGCAACCTGGACAACGCACTAATTGGAAAATTCTGGGGCGGATACCAATTGGGTCTTTATTCCCGAGCGTATCAAATGTTGTTGACGCCGATGCAACAGATCAACGCGCCGCTGGTCGCAGTGGCCGTACCCGCACTAAGTCGACTGACAGATACGCCGGATCGTTATCGCGCTGCGTACCTCAAGATCCTGGAAAACATCGCGATGGTTACCATGCCGGCCGTGGCTTTCATGATCGCCACCTCTGATTGGCTGGTAGTGTTCCTGTTGGGCGTGCAATGGCGGGAAAGCGGCCGCATCTTCATGTTGCTCGGCATCGCCGCGATCGTGCAACCGATTAGCCGGACCGCGCTATGGTTGTTCACGACCCAGGGACGCTCGCGCGAGATGTTCAAGTGGGGCGTGATTGGCGCCGTGATCGCCATTGTTTCAATCCTCGTCGGGTTGCCATGGGGAGCCATGGGTGTCGCGGCCTCGTATGCCGCCGGCGATCTCTGCATCAGCACGCCCCTGCTGTTTTGGTATGCCGGCCGACGAGGGCCGGTGCGCGCGTCTGACTTGTATCGCACGATCGCGCCGGCGGCGTGCGCTTCAATTTCTTCATTGGTCGTGTTGGCAGCTTTTCGACAATGGCTGAGTATTTTCCCGCACCTCTCGACGCGATTGAGCGTTGCATTTGCGATCGCGGTAGTGGTCACTCTGGTTGTCCTGGCGGCGCTGCCCGCGGGCAGGCTGGCAATGCGGAATTCCAAAGAGATGTTATTGCTGTTGGTTAAAAGGGAACCCGAATCAGTGGTTTAGAGTCGCGCATCGAATGCTTAAAAAGTTCAAGCAAGCAACCCTCAGATCGCTCAAAACATCGGGCGTCGCCACGCTGGTTCACAACAGCCGCTGGCGGCGAGAGCGGCTTTTGATTCTTGCTTACCACGGAATCTCGACGGACGACGAGCACCTCTGGAATCATTCGTTGTTCATGTCCGCGGAAGTTTTCCGTGCGCGATTGGAGCTGATCCAAAAATCCGACTGCGCGGTGTTGCCGCTTGACGAGGCTATCAAACGCCTCTACGCGAAGGATCTTCCAGAGAGAAGCGTGGCGATAACGTTCGACGACGGCACGCAGGATTTTTACGGAACGGCCTTTCCGCTGCTCAAAGAATTCGGGTTCCCGGTCACGGTATACCTATCGACGTTCTACTCGCATTTCAATCGGCCGGTCTTCGATATCATGTGTGCATACCTGCTCTGGAAAGCACGAGCGACGAGTTTGGATCTCAAAAGGCTTATCGGTCGAGATGACAAAGTGAGCTTGCAGGATGAACCGTCACACAAGTTGGCGCTCGACCAAATACACGCGTTTGCACGCGAGCAAAAATTGTCCGCTGAAGAAAAAGACGCGTTTGCGTCGGCATTAGCGAAGCAACTCCGGGTGGATTACGAAGCGTTGCTGGCGCGACGCGCGTTGCACATTCTGACGCCCGGCGAAGTAACTCGATTAGCATCCGCCGGAGTGGACATTCAGTTGCACACGCATCGCCACCGCGCGCCGGTGGATCGCGCGTTGTTCCTGCGCGAGATTGAAGACAATCGAAACAGCATCCAGGCAATGTCGGGTCGGCGCGCTACTCACTTTTGTTATCCAAGTGGAACCTATGACCTGGCGTTGTTACCGTGGTTGCGCGAAGCGGGCGTTACTTCCGCGACAACTTGCGAATTAGGCCTGGCCGCGGCAACTTCGAATCCATTGCTGCTGCCGCGGCTGGTCGACGTGTCGAGTCTGTCCGCGATCGAATTTGAGGGTTGGCTGACGGGTGTATCGGCAGCCTTGCCGCGCCGTCGCGAGTTGAGTGAGAGCGCTGCCTGATATGATGAATAGATCACCAAAGATTAGCATCGTCATTCCAGCTTACAACGCCGCGGTCTACATCGGCGAGACGCTGGCGTCAGTCTTCGCGCAAACTCTCGAGGAATATGAGGTGATCGTCATCAACGATGGTTCGCCGGATACGGAAGCGTTTGAGCGCGTGCTCGACCCCTATGGCGATCGCATTCGCTATTTCAAGCAGGAGAATCGTGGCGCGAGCGCGGCCCGGAATACAGGCCTGCGAGCTGCGCGCGGAGAATTTATTGCGTTTCTCGATGCTGACGATCTTTGGCTGCCGAATTATCTGGAGGAGCAGATCAGGTTTATCCGCGAGCATGACGTCGATTTGATTTGCGCCGACGCGGTTGTGTTCAGCGATTCAACGGTTGACGACAGGTCTTACATGGAAACGCTGATGACCGGAACGGCGCCGACGGGCAAGGTCACCTTTATTGGTTTGCTAAGCGCAGAGCAGAGCTTGATCACTTCCGGCGTTGTCGCCCGCCGTAAATCGATCTTCGAAGTCGGCCTTTTCGACGAAGATCTTCGTAACGCTCAGGATTTTGATCTTTGGGTGCGGCTGGCCCGGCACGGAGCCCGAATGGCATATCAGCGTCGCGTGTTGCTGCGCTATCGCAGTCACGATGACAGTTTGTCGGGCAGCGCCGTCAACATGCATCGAAGGGAACTGCGCGTCTATGACAAGATCGAGCAGTCTTACAATCTGACGCCCGCGGAACGAACCGAAGTTATTCCGGCCATTCGAAAGCGAAGAGCATTGCTGGAATTCGAGTTGGGTAAACTCTACCTGGCGCAAGGAGACTTTGTCGGCGCGCGCGAGTGTTTTCATAAGGCATGCAACCAGCGAAAAAGTTGGAAGGCAGAGGTGGCGCTCCTGTTTTCACGCATCGCGCCGCGACTGATGCAAACAATTTATTTACGACGACTGCGGACTGCTTATGCAAAGTAGCTTCGGGTACAAAACCGCTCGCGGTAGCGAACGGGTTCGAGCGGACGCCGGCATTCAGGCGTTAAGTCTCTAGTCTCTGATTTCCGACTAAATGTCGGCTTTCACCCGCTCGCTACCGCAAGCGGTTCGGTAACCTCTCGGATTGACTGAGAGTCGGGCCGTTCGTTAGGCTTTGGTTCCGCATCGCTCGACCCAGATATGATGACGCACATCCTCGGCATTTCTGCTTACTATCATGATTCGGCGGCCTGTATTGTCCGCGACGGCGAAATTGTCGCTGCCGCGCAGGAAGAACGCTTCACCCGCAAAAAGCACGACCACCGCTTTCCCGCAAACGCCGTAAAGTTTTGTCTCGATTACGCCGGCATCAAAGGCGAGGAAGTTGATCTGGTTGCTTTCTATGACAAGCCGCTTTTGAAATTTGAGCGCCTGCTGGAGACCTATCTCGACTATGCGCCCAGCGGTTTGCGATCTTTCATTATGGCGATGCCGTTGTGGCTGCGCGAGAAGCTTTGGATCAGGGAGCAGGTCGCGAAAGAATGCGGCTACAAAGGCAAGGTGCTTTTCACTGAGCATCACGAATCGCATGCCGCCAGCGCGTTCTTTCCTTCACCATTTGAATCCGCCGCCGTGCTGACAATGGATGGTGTGGGCGAGTGGGCCACCAGCAGTTTTGGTTATGGCCGCGGGAATGAATTACATTTGCTGGGTGAGCTTCATTTTCCGCATTCGCTCGGACTTCTTTATTCGGCTTTCACTTACTACACGGGATTCAAAGTCAATTCCGGCGAGTACAAAGTGATGGGCCTCGCGCCGTACGGCGAGCCGCGATATGTTCAGAGGATTCTCGATGAGTTGATCGATTTGCGCGAAGACGGATCGCTGCGGCTCAACATGAAATACTTCAACTATTGTCAGGGCCTCACGATGACGGGCAGCGCTTTCGATCAGTTGTTCGACGGCCCGCCTCGCAAACCGGAAGCGCAGTTGACGCAGCGTCACATGGATCTGGCGCGTTCAATCCAGGAAGTCGTCGAGCTGGCAATGCTGAGGATGGCGAACCATGTGCACAAACAAACGGGTGAAAAGAATTTGTGTCTGGCCGGCGGAGTGGCGCTGAACTGCGTCGGCAACGGGCGCATTCTGCGCGAAGGTCCGTTTGAAAAAATCTGGATTCAGCCGGCAGCGGGCGACGCGGGTGGCTCGCTGGGCGCGGCGCTGTCAGTCTGGTATCAGTATCTCAACAACGAGCGCAGCGTCGAATCGGTTTGCGGGGGACGCCAGGACGGAATGAAGGCCGCTTACCTCGGGCCGGAATTTGCGAGCGACGACATCCAGGATTATCTGGATAGCATTGGCGCCCGATACAGGCGGTTGAATCGCTCGGCGTTGATTGATTATGTCGCCCAAATGCTAGCCCAGGAAAAAGTTGTCGGCTGGTTTCAGGGGCGGATGGAGTTTGGCCCGCGGGCGTTGGGAGCCCGGAGTATCATTGGCGATCCGCGTTCGCCGAAAATGCAGTCGCAGATGAATCTTAAAATAAAGTTTCGCGAATCGTTCCGGCCCTTTGCGCCTTCGGTCCTGCGCGAGCGCGTCGCGGATTACTTCGAGATGGATTGCGATTCGCCCTACATGCTTCTGGTCGCACCGGTGCAAGAACACTTGCGCCGCGATATGAGCGAGGAAGAGCAATCTTTATTCGGGATCGATAAACTGAACGTCGTGCGCTCGACGATTCCGGCGATCACCCACGTTGATTACTCGGCGCGGATTCAAACTGTGCGCCGCGAAGACAATCCGCTTTACCACGACGTAATCGCCGCCTTCGAAAAACTGACCGGCTGCGCGGTGATGGTGAACACGTCTTTCAACGTGCGTGGCGAGCCGATCGTGTGCTTGCCGGAACATGCTTACACCTGTTTCATGCGGACCGAAATGGACGCGCTGGTGATCGAAGACTTCGTGCTGGAGAAACAGGAGCAGGACGAAAAAACATTTCTCGACGACGCGGCATGGCAAGAGGAGTTTCAGCTTGATTAAGAACGACGAACGGGCTGTCACTAACGCGCAAGCGCGCAAGACGACGTTGATCGTCGCGGGCGTGTTATTGCTGTTCGCTGCGTGGAACTTCTATCGCCAACGCCTGACCGTGGTGGCGGTCCTCGGCGTAATCGGCTTTGCGTTGTTGATAATCGGTTTGTTGATTCCGCCGGCAGCGCGGGCGTTTCACGTTGCCTGGATGAAGTTCGCGTCGATCCTTGGTTACATCAACAGCCGCGTGTTGCTGTTCGTGCTTTTCTATTTTCTGATTACGCCCTATGGTTGGATCTCGAAGCTCTTCGGTCGAGATGCTTTGAATCGTCGCGGCAAATCGCGCGACAGTTACTGGATTCCGCGCGAGAATTCACGGCAAACAAAAGAGCAATTCGAGCGATCATTTTGACGATCCGAACCGCGCGCAAGTGGCGAGCCGGGAATGCGGCCGGGATAACGCTACCCTACAGATCTTTCTTCGACAGAGATGTTCAGTAATGTTCCTTCTCAGAGAAATCTGGCAGTTCCTCCGAATCAGAAAGAAATTCTGGCTGCTCCCGATAATTATCGTAATGCTTTTGTTTGGCGTGTTGTTGCTGGTGGCTGAAAGCTCAGCCCTGGCGCCATTTATCTATACCTTGTTCTGAGTCAAAGAAATCCACATACTCTTCGGAAAGCGAAGGGAATTCCCCGTTTACCCATCCTGGCGGGCGAAGAGGCCCCGATCGCTCCCGTAGTTGAAAATTAGTTTCCACAGCGCACAGCGCATCGCCGAGCCGACCTTCGTCCGCACCAGACAACGCTTCGTTCGCAGAGATTGCCCCCTCGGTGGCGAAAGCATCGATAAACCGCATGAGTGCTATTCTTCGGCGAAATTTCTACAAACCGTTTGCCATTGCCGCGGCGCTCTGCTTCGTCTATTTCACGGTGTTGGTAAAGCTGGGCCGCGATTGGTGGAGCGATGAGAACTATTCGCACGGCCTGCTTATCCCATTCGTAATCGGTTACATCCTTTGGCAGGAACGGCGGCGTTTTGATAGCGAGCAAACCACGCCGGCGGTTTGGTGGGGCGCGATCGGCATTGCGCTGTCGTTGATAATGCTCTGGGCTGGCACCGCGGGAGCGGAGCTCTTCGTTCAGCGGATTTCGCTGGTGTTGATGCTCGGCGCCGTTGCCGTTTACTTCTTTGGATTCCAGGTGGGCCGCACGCTGACGGTGTCCTTGCTGCTTTTGCTTTTATCCATTCCAATTCCGCAAATCATCTTCAACAAGATCGCTTTTCCGTTGCAGCTCTTCGCTTCGCGCTGCGCGGTTTCGGCGATGATGCTGTTTGACATTTCAGTTCTGCGCCAGGGCAATGTGATCGAGTTGCTGCCGCTGGGCGCGCATGAACCGAAACAATTGGCCGTGGTTGAGGCTTGCAGCGGCATTCGTTCTTTGATGACGTTGATTACGCTGGCGGTGGTTTACGCGTATTTCACTGGTCCAAAGCAAATGGACAGCGATGATGGCAAACAAAAGGGACGCTCGCGGCACGGCGCGATTTCATTTTTCAAGAGTTTCACATTTTGGCGCGGCCTGATTCTGGTTGTCGCCGCCGTACCAATCGCGATTCTGACAAATGCTTTGCGCGTGAGCGGGACTGGTGTGTTGGCGCACTATTACGGCACGCGAGTAGCCGACGGTTTCTTTCACTCGTTTTCCGGATGGGTAATTTACATTGCAGCGGCTCTGCTGCTGTTTGCGACGGGTTGGTTGTTAGATCGAGTCAGACAGTTACGAATGAAGAATCGATCAGCCAGCTTTACAAGCGGGCTGGTAATCGGGCGTTCCGCGTTTAGCGGTGGGCTACCGCCCGCCGGGTCGGGCAGTGGCCCGACTCTAAACCATTACAAAAAACTTTTATGACCAGGGCCCAAAAGAACACAATTCGTTTCTGGCTACTCTTCGTCGCGCTCCTTTTCAGTGGCTTAATGATCAATGCCTGGGAACGTGCCGGGGAAGCGCGTGTCTCTCGAGTCGAGCTCAAAAACTTTCCGGCGCGGCTGGGCGCCTGGCAACAGGTTGGGAACGACGCTCGGTTCGACAAGGAAACTGAAGATGTGTTGCGCGCCGACGATTATCTGGAGCGGAACTTTTCGTCCCAGGATGGTCGCAAGGCCTCGCTCTACGTTGGTTATTATGCGACGCAAAGAAACGGCGCAACCTTTCACAGCCCTTTGAATTGCTTACCCGGTTCGGGCTGGACGCTGACTGACGAGGGTCGAATTACGATCACTCCGGCCGGCGGACCTGCGTTTGAAGCTAACCGCTACATCGTGAAAAACAACAACGACCGCGAAGTGATGATCTATTGGTATCAGGGTCGCGGGCGTGCCGTGGCCAGTGAATACTGGGGAAAGGTCTACACCGTCGTTGACAGCGTGCGTCGCCGGCGTTCAGACGGTGCAATGATTCGCGTTTTGGTCCCGGCGGGTGACTCAGATGCAAGGGCCCTTCAGGCAGCAATCGATTTGGCATCTCTGACAGCCCCTCAACTTTCCGCATTTGTCCCCAATTGAGTAGTGGTTCCATCGGCGAAATATTTGCCGTTTCTTTCCAGGCAAAACTCTCCGGCTTTGGTGGGAAACAGAAGTTATTAGCAGTGTTCATCTGTAGCACGCTCGTACGGAGCGTTTTCCAAGCGACGATTTTTGACAGTTAATTTTGCCCGCGTGATCGCCAATCAGCATTGCCCGCTGCCTGGCATGCGTCAACAGGCGAATAACTTATGCGGCCGGACTTTCCGACTCTGGTGCCCCGGAGTTAGCGGGACTGCCGCCGATGGAGATCGTAAGTAATGAAAAATCAAGAGTGCCGCCGAAAGTTCTACGCCCTTCCTCTCGTTTCCTTCCTGGTCGCTGCCGTTCTCGTAATGGGCGCGTGCACCACGCCGGAAAAAGCCAAAGCCCAACACGTTGCTCGCGGCCAATCGCTGCTGAAAGAAAAGAAGTTTCAGGAAGCTTCGATTGAGTTTCGCAACGCGCTGCAAATCGACGATCGCCTCGCGGACGCCCATTGGGGATTGGCCCAGGCCTACGAAGGTCTGGACCGCTATCAGGAAGCATTTGCAGAGATGCGGCAGGTCGTTGAGATGGACAAGAACAATCTCGACGTCCGAGTGCGGTTGGGGAATTACTACCTGGTCGGCGCCAGGCAATCGCCCACAGCCGTCATCGAGGCTGAGCGCCTGGCGAAGGAAGTGCTGCAAAAGGACCCGAACAACATCGAAGGCCATATCCTGATGGGCAGTGTTTTGTTCGCGCAGGATCACAGGCAAGAAGCCCTGACTGAACTCAACGGGGCAATTCAGATCGATCCAAAACGCGTCGAATCCTATCTGAGCCTCGCGCGTTTTTATGCGCTGATGAAAGACGCGGCGAACTCCGAAGCCGCCTACCAACGGGCGATCTCGGTGAATGGAACGTCGGCGATGGCGCATTACGAATACGGAAAATTCCTGGTCCAAACGGGCCGCAAAGATGTCGCGCAGATTGAGTTTGAGAAAGCTGTGCAAGTCGACCGAGTCAATCATGACGCGCGCTTTATCCTCGCCAGCTTTTACCTGGTGAACAAAAAACTCGACAAGGCGGAAGAAGCCTACAAGGCGCTGGCCGAACTCGATAAGGAGAAGCCTGAGGGCCGCGCCGTGCTCGCCGATTTTTATTCTTCCGTGGGCCGCCCCGACCAGGCAATCGCGATCTACAAAGAAATCATTGCCAAGTCGTCCGATTACACGCAGGGACGTTACCGCCTTACTGAGATCATGTTGATGGGCGGCGATCTAGCCGGCGCCAGAGACCAAATCGCGGAAGTTTTGAAAAAAGACGCGCACGATCGGAAAGCACTCTTACTGCGTGCTCGGGTCAGCATGCAAAGCGGCGAGACAAGTAATCTGAAAGCGGCGGTCGAAGATTTGAAGGAAGTGCTGCGACAGGAGCCCAATTCGCGTCCCGGCCTCTTCTTCATGGCGGAAGCACAAATGCGCCTGGGCCAAATGGATCAGGTGCGCGCTTTCGCTGGAGATCTCGAAAGAAACTATCCCGACTATCTGCCCGGAAAGTTGATGCAAGTACAGGTCAATCTAACCACGGGCGATCCAAAGTCCGCGCTGAATCTCTCTCGGCAGTTGCTCGATCGGGTTGCCGCCGCGGCGCCGGATCGCGAGACGTCGCCGCAGATGATCGCCGAGCTTCGCGTGAAGACGCTGCTTGCGCACGGAACTGCCGCTTTGCAGTTGCGCGATACGAAAACGGCGCGGCAGGACTTTGCGGCCGCGCGCGACGCCGCGCCCGGAAACACTGACCCTTACATCAATCTCGCGGGTGTTTCGTTGGCCGAGAACAAAGTCGACGAAGCGATCAACTCTTATAACAGCGCGCTGGCAGTCGAGGGCGCAAACTTCAATGCGTTGCGCGGATTGATCAATATCTACGTCACTCAGAAGCGCTTTGACCAGGCGCAGGCGCGTATCGATCGAGCGATCAATGCACAGCCGGGGAATGCTTCACTGCATTTTCTGAAGGGCCAGATCTACGGCTTTGAAATGAATGCCCAGGGGGCCGAAGCCGAATTTCAACGGACGCTCGAAATCGATGGCAACTATCTCGCGGCATATTCCGCGCTCGGCGCGCTCTTTGTAAATACGAATCAACAGGAACGCGCGATCGAGCAATACCGGAAGATCGTCGAGCATCGTCCCGATAACGCCGCCGCTTACACACTCATCGGCATGCTCGAATCCAGCCGTCAGAACATCGATGCGGCCATCGAAAATTATCGCAAGGCATTGGCCCAGGATCAGAACGCGATTTTCGCGGCCAACAATCTGGCGTGGCTGTATGCGGTTTACGGCAAAGGCAACATGGACGAAGCCGTGCGCCTCGCGCAAGGCGTCGTTCAGTCAAGTCCGCAGGTGCCCAGCTTTGCCGACACTTTGGGATGGGTCTATTACAAGAAGGGTCTCTACGCCGCGGCTACCGAACAATTGCAGAAAGCGGTCTCGGTCGACGAAGCGTTTGCACGCAGAAGCAACGCCACGCCCAGCCCGACCTTTCACTTTCATCTCGGCATGGTCCTGGCGGCGAAGGGCGACAAGAGTGGCGCCCGTCAAGAGATCGAAAATGCTTTGCACTTGAGCGCCAAGTCAAACTTTCCCGAAGCGGATGAAGCCCGCAAAGCGTTGGCGACACTTTAGTTGTTTAGCAGCGGGCCACCGCCCGCGGTCGGGCATTAGCCCGACTCTAAACAGATGAAATGACTTCAGAGGAGCTTTCCTAAATGAGTGTTGAATTCCGACAGCGCCGAATCAGCGAGTACGCGCGGATCGCGCAAAAGCGCAAATGGCTGATCATTCTGCCGACGGTTGCGATCGGGCTGGCCATAGCCTACGTCGTATTTCGTCTGGCGGACGTTTATGAATCGGCGACGCTGATCGTCGTGAAACCATCGACGCTGCCCAACACCGTGGTGCTGACGATTAACGAAGAAACGTTAACGCGTGAACTGACCAGTATCTCGCAGGTGGTAACCAGCCGCAGTTCTTTGCAGCCATTGGTCGAGAAATACGATCTGTATCGTGAAGAGCGCCAGCGCGGCGAGCCCATGGAAGTGATCATCGACCAAATGCGCAAATCGATCAAAGTCGAAGTCAACACCACGCGAAACGAGATTACCAACGGGTTCTACATTACCTATCACGGCCGCGATCCAAAATCTACACAAGCAGTCGCCGCCGAACTCGCCAGCCGATACATCGACGAACAAACCAAGGGCACGATCAATGCCGGCACTTCCGCCAAGCAGTTCATCGAGGATCAAGTAAGGACGGCAAAGGAAGAACTGGATGACATCGACAAGCGGCGGCTGGAGTATTTGCAACAGAACATGAACAACCTTCCTTCGCAGTCACAAGCGCTGGTGGGACGTTTGACTGCGGAGCATGAAGAACAGAAGGCGCTGATAGCCGAACTTGGCCGCTTGCGCGATCTCGGCGCGGCCTATCGCTCGCAGCTCGGTGATCTGGCAAAGAGCCGCGAGCAGGAAATCGTGATGACCTCCAGGACCCAGACCGATCCGAAGACGACGATGGCCTGGGCCGAACTGGTCCGCCGCCGTTCGGAACTTGAAGGGACGCTGCAAAATCTGAAGACGCAATACAAAGAGAAGCATCCCGACGTTGTTTCGACGCAAAAGCAAATCGACGAGATCAAGCACGAGCAGGATCAAATGATCGACGATTGGAAAGCCCGCGTCGAAGAACAGAAGCAGATGCTTACGCAGTTGACCGATCCACGCATCATGACGCTCAGGACGAACATCGCGATGATGGATGGCGACGTTGAGCGACAACAGAAACTGCTCAACGAAACTAACGCGCAAATTGCCGAACTCGACGGCCGCATTAACGCTATTCCCAATGCTGAAGTCGGACTGGAAGCTCTGGATCGCGAATACCAAACGAGAAAGTTCAATTATGACAATCTGCTGGTCCAGCAACAGAAAGTTGACATCGGAGCCGATGCCGCGAATCAGCAACAAGGCGGCGGCATACAAGTTGTCGACCCCGCCAATTTGCCCGAACGCCCGATAGCGCCCAAGCGCGCGATGTTGACCATCGGCGGATTTGGACTGGGTTTGGCGCTGGGAGTGTTTCTCGCCGCCATTTTCGAAGTGCGGCGATTATTCACGATTCAAACCGCCGATGATGCAAAGCACTACACAAGCTTGCCGGTGCTGGTCGCGATTCCGGAATTACTGACGCCGGCCGAAGCCCGCGCGATCCCGCGCCGCCACAAACTGGTGATGGGCGCAGGCGTTGCGGCCGCATTTGTCGCGATGCCGGCCCTCGCATTCGTTTTGCGTCTGACTCACGTCTTTGAAAAGTTCTTGCACTAACGCTTTGCCGGGAGCTCACGCTTCGAAGCGTGCTCTTAAGAAAGCAGGCAGGATGCCTGCGCTCCCAGCAACCCGGAGGAAAACATGTACGCAGAATTCTATGGACTGAACGAGCTGCCCTTCGCGCTGACGCCCGATCCTCGTTACATTTATTTCACGCCCTCGCACACCGAAGTGATGGCAAACCTTCACTACGGCATTGAAAGCGGCCGCGGATTGATCGTGGTCACCGGCGAAGTCGGCACCGGAAAGACAACCGTCCTGCGTTGGATAATGCAGCGTCTGGATCGCACGGTGCTGGTTGCCTACATCTTCAATCCGCGCTTGTCGGTGCCTGAGTTTTATCAGCATCTGGCCACCTTATTCGACATCCACGAGTGGGAAAACAAATCTGATTTGCTGATCAAACTTGGCGAAGTTCTCGAGTCACGCCATAGCCGCGGGCTGCGCACCGTGCTGATCGTTGACGAGGCGCACGGTTTATCGCCGAACGTTTTGGAAGAGATTCGCTTGCTCTGTAACTTTGAATCCGACACCGCCAAGCAGTTGCAGATCGTACTGACCGGCCAGCCTGAGCTGAGCGACGTTTTGAATCAGCCGGACCTGCGTCAGCTCAAGCAACGGATCGCGTTGCGATGCGAGATCAAGGCGCTCCCGAACGTCGCAGAGACCAGACAATACGTGGCGCACCGTTTGCAGATTGCCGGCGCCGGCCGCACGGATATTTTCTCGCCCGGCGCGATCGATTACATCTCTCGCTGCGCGGAAGGAATTCCGCGCAACATCAACAACCTTTGCGATAACGCTTTGCTCGCCGGTTTCGCCGCGGCTGAGCCGATCATAACGCGAGCGATCGTTGAGGATGTGGCCGAAACTTTCGACCTGCTGCCGCGAACAGATCGAGTTTCTCAGAACGGCGATGATCCGGAATCGGCAGCGCGAATTTTCAGCGCCGCGGGCCGCGGCGAGCTTTGGGCCGCGGGCAACGGCGATCCGGCGCCGACTCTGATCGTGAATGAGTTCGCGAGAAAAGAACAGCTCCCGATCTCCATTGAAGAGCTTGGATCAGCATTCAGCCTTTCCGGACTTGCGAGGGACAACAATGGGAAGAGTCTATGATGCGTTAAGGCGCGCTGAGCACGCGCCGCGGCAAAACACTAAACCTTCTAACTTTTCGGTTCGTCGCTTTGGCAACGCGGATAACATCGCGTACTTAGTCCCAAAAAACGAACCAGAACATCCCTGGGATTTCTCGCCGTTTACCGGATTGCCGGCGGCGGAAAGTTCAGCGCCCACTGCGCACACTGCGAATGCGGCCGACGGGCCGGCACTCCCCGGCGGTTATGTATCGCGTGATGCTGGGGCAACCTTGGGCGCTGTTGGATCGGCGCGCGCTGTTGAGTTTACGTCGCAAGACGTTTCAGCCGCGCGCGTCGAACCCCACTTGATAGCAATTACTCAACCACGCTCGCCAGAGTGCGAGCAGTTTCGATCGCTGCGCACGCGAGTACTGCACGCGGGTGAGCTGCAAAGAAAGCAGGCGTTCGTAATTACCAGTGCCGGCAAAGCCGAAGGGAAGACCCTCACTGCTTTGAATCTCGCCTGGTTGTTGGCCCAGACCGACGGGGTCACCGCGCTGGTCATCGACGCGGATCTGCGTCAGCCGTGCGCCGCGGAATATTTCGGTATTGAAACGACCCGCGGATTGTCGGAGGTCTTGACCGGAGAGACTCGGCTGGCAGAAGCAATTATCAAATTGCAGCCGGCCGGATTACATCTCTTGCCGGGGGGCCAGGCGCGGGACGACGTTGCCGAATTGCTTTCGGGGCCGCGATTTGCTCGCTTACTCGAACACGCGCGCAAGATGTTCGACTACATCATTATTGACGCGCCGCCACTGGGATTTTTCACGGACGCGAACTTGCTGATCAATCGCGCCGACGCGGCGCTGCTGGTGGTGCGCGCCGGCAAAACTCGTTACGCCATCGTCGATCGTTTGCTCGAGCAGTTGCCGCGCGAGCGCTTGTTCGGGGTAGTGCTCAATCGTGCCGAAGAAGCGATGAGCGACGCGACTTATTACTACGGGCACTATTCACAGCCTGAATCCGCAAGCAACGAAGAAGTCACGCTGGCCTATGGCCCTGAAGAATACTCTGGCGATCAGCCTGAAATGATCTACATCCACGAGGATACAGTCGTTTGAAAGCCAATCGCCTAAACGCACGCACGCTCTTGCTCTTGCTGGTCGAAGCCCTGTTGCTTTTCAGCGGCATGGTGGTCGCCGTTTACGTGCGCCTGGGCGAAGTTGACGGCGAAGCAATTCTGATCGAGCGCGGGGGCTTTTACAAAATCGCGCTGGTGACCGTGTTCTGCCTGGCTTCGTTCTACCTGTTCGATCTATATGACTTCGTCGTCATGCACGATCGGCGCGAGTTGGTGCTCCGTTTGTTACAGGCACTCGGGCTCGCCTGGGTGGCGTTGGCGCTGACGTTCTATGCCGTGCCGCAAGTGATGATTGGTCGCGGCGTTTCGTTGATCTCATTGCCAATTGCGCTTGCGTTGATGGTCGGTTGGCGCGTAGCGATTCATTGGCTGTTGGGTCATCCGGAGTTAGGTGAGCGCATTTTGATCGTGGGTTCGGGGCCCATTGCAATCGAAATCGCGCGCGAAACTCTGGAACGGCCCGACACAGGCTATCGTGTCGTAGGCTTTGCCGACAGCGATCCTGAGTTGCTGGGCAAGAGCCTCATCAATCCCAAAGTCATCGGTTTGACGTCCGAACTTGGAGCTCTGGTGCGACGCGAAAACATCGATCGCCTCGTCGTCGCCCATCGGCGATCGACGAGGTCAATTTCCCACCCAGGAACTTTTGCGATTGAGTCTTTCCGGAGACGTTTCGATCGAAGAAAGCGCGGCCTTTTACGAGCGTCTGACTGGTCGCGTCCTGCTCGACATGGTGCGGCCATCATGGCTGATCTTTTCCAGTCGTGGCCAGCGCGCGCGCATAAACGACGTCGCGCGCAGCATCATGCATCGCACGGTGGCGTTTTTCGGCGCCTTGCTTTCACTTCCAATAGTGATCGTCACCGCGATTTCGATCAAAGTGGGTTCGCGTGGGCCGGTGCTTTACAAACAGGAACGCGTCGGCAAGAACGGACGCCGATTTACGCTGATGAAATTTCGCTCGATGCGCGTCGACGCCGAGAAGGATGGACCCGTCTGGGCCAGGAATGAGGACGAGCGCATGACGCGCGTGGGCCGCGTTATCCGCAAGACTCGCGTCGACGAGATTCCCCAGTTCTGGAACATTCTGCGCGGCGACATGAGTTTTGTGGGGCCACGGCCAGAGCGTCCGCACTTTGTTTCTCAACTGGCCGAAGAAATTCCGTACTACGAGCAGAGACACTTGATTGCCCCGGGGCTGACCGGCTGGGCGCAGATCAAATATAAGTACGGCGCGTCGATTGCGGATGCGAAAAATAAACTGGAGTATGACCTTTACTACATCAAGAACCAGAGCCTGGCGCTCGACGCAATGATTATTTTCGAAACGGTCAAGACGATTCTCTTTGGACGCGGAGGACGATAGATGTAGAACCGGGAGCAGTAGCGACCGGGCCGAAAGTCGGAGGTAAGGGAAATGATCAAGTCATTACCAACATTAACTCTCATGATCGCAATGGGAGCCACCGTCTTTGCGCAATCGCCGGCAAACGCGACCCGCCAACGGCGCGCCGCGGCGGATAATACGGCGCAAACCGCACCGGAAGAAAAATCGCCGTCGGAGGTGGCGGCGACTGGCGATGGCGACGACAACAACACCGATAAAGAAGACAAGAAGAGCGTCGACCAGGGGACGCGTGATCGGAAAGTCTCCGAAAAACTTCCAGAGGTGACGGCGGATGGACCAAATCGCGCCGACGAATTGTCCGAGGAGGCCGCGGTCGTTCCTTACTACAATAATTTTTTCACGACGTATCGACTGGGTCCGGAAGATGTGATCTCGGTCACTGTGTTCGGACAAGAGCGCTACTCGCGCAACGGCATCGTTATTCCTCCGAGCGGCCGCGTTTCACTCGCGTTGATTCCTGATGGCATTTTTGTGGACGGTAAGACCGTCGATCAGGTCGCAGATCTGATCAGGAAATGTTACGACGAATACATCATCGATCCGCAGGTCTCAGTCTCGCTCGATCGCGCCGGATCGTATCGCTACAGCGTGATCGGCGACGTCGCGCAGCCGGGAATCAAACCCATGACGCGGCGATTGTCGGTCAGCGAAGCTATCGCCGAGGCCGGCGGCGTCTTGCCGACAGGGAATCGCAGCAAGGTGGTAGTTCTGCGCAAGCAACCGGACGGAAAATTGCGACCGATTGCGGTGAACGTTTCGGCTATCTATAAAGGACAAGCTGCGGATTCGATCTATCTGGCGCCCGGCGACCAGGTGATCGTGCCCGGCAATCGGCTGAAAACTTTTCAAAAGATCATGAGCTTTACCTCAGTGCTCAGCTTTGCGCGATTGTTTACCGGCGGATTCTGAGCGAGTTTGCGCTCCTCAACAAGATAGTTTTTGCCTTTTCCTCTTAGAAGTTTTAAGATTCTTTTCGTTCCCTTAAAAATAAAAACTTAAACGAATCCAGTCAGGAGGTTTCTGCCGTGAGTCTCTCTTGTCGATGTGCGTTGCTGGTTATCTTTTCATTTTGTCTGGTGGCCCTATCAGTAACTGCGGGACGAACGAGCCGCGCCGCTTTACTGTCAGCGGACACTGACGCGGTCGACGTATTCGCCGATTCTTCGCAGCAATCCGTGATCGCTGGTTTCGATTTTTCAAATCTCGATCGCGGCGCGCAGGCTTGCCAGGATTTCAATCAATTCGCGAACGGCGGTTGGATGGCGAAAAACCCGATTCCCGGCGCGTACTCGGTTTGGGGGCGATTCACTCAGCTCGATGAACAAAACCTGGGGGTGCTTCATCAAATTCTCGAAGGGTTGCTAAAGAAAAAGGTCGTTGCCAAAGGCAACGAGCAAAAAATTGCCGACTTTTATGGCTCGTGCATGGACGAGCAGAAGATTGAAGCTGAAGGCATCAAGCCGCTCGAACCAGAGTTCCAGCGGATCGACGCGATCAGTGACGTGGCAAGTCTGGAAGACGAGATTGCGCGATTTCATCTACACAGGGTGCCGGCGATTTTTGGTTTTGGCGCCGCGCAGGATTTCAAGAATTCTACGCAGGTAATTGCCCAGGCCGTGCAAGGTGGCTTGGGATTGCCGGATCGCGACTATTACACCAGCGACGACAAAAAGATGAAAGAAACGCGTGATGAATACGTCAAGCACGTCGCGCGCACTTTTCAGCTCATGGGTGATCCTGCCGATCGCGCCGCGGCCGAAGCCGGGACGGTGCTTCGTATCGAAACCAAGCTTGCGGAGAATTCGGCCACGCGCGTGCAGCGGCGAAAACCTGAAGCAAACTATCACCCAATGTTGAAGAACCAACTCATTGAAATGACTCCGGACTTCGATTGGAGCCGCTATTTTCGTGGAATCGGCATGCCGGAAATCGGCAAAGTCAACGTCGGCCAACCGGAGTTTTTCAAAGCCGCCGACAAGCTTTTGATCAGCGTTCCCGTTGAAGACTGGAAGACTTATTTGCGCTGGCACCTGGTCAATTCAGCTTCGAATACTCTGTCGTCGAAATTTGTCGAAGAGAATTTTGCTTTTAACGGAAGATATTTACAGGGAACAACCGAAATCCTGCCGCGCTGGAAGCGCTGCGTGGCCAGCACAGACCGCGCCCTGGGCGAGGCGCTGGGCCAACTTTACGTGGCCAGGACTTTTACCCCGCAGGCCAAGGCTCGCGCACAGTCGATGGTGCAAAATCTGATTACCGCATTGCGCAGCGATCTGATCACGCTTAGCTGGATGAGTGACGAGACACGCAAGCGGGCAATCGCCAAACTCGACGCGTTTGTTCGCAAGATCGGTTTTCCCGACAAGTGGCGCAACTATGAAGCGCTTCAGATCAATCGTGGCCCTTACTACAACAACGTGGTCTCAGCCGGTGAGTTTGAAGTCAAGCGCAATCTTGGCAAGATCGGAAAGCCGGTCGATAGAACCGAGTGGGGGATGTCACCGCCAACGGTCAACGCTTACTACAATCCGCAGATCAACGAAATCGTTTTTCCGGCCGGAATTCTTCAGCCGCCGTTTTACGATCCGAAGGCTGACGACGCGTTCAACTATGGAGGCATCGGCGCGGTCATCGGTCACGAGATGACCCACGGCTTCGACGATCAGGGCGCAAAGTTCGACGCCGATGGAAACCTGGTGATGTGGTGGATCGCCGACGATTTCAAGAAATTCAACGAGCGAACTGACTGCGTCGTAAGACAGTTCAGCTCTTATGAAGTGGAACCGGGGCTGCATCAAAAAGGGGATTTGGTTGTCGGCGAATCGGTCGCTGACCTGGGAGGATTGACCGTCGCTTATGCGGCTTATCAGAAATCGCTGGAAGGAAAATCGCGGCCGAAGAACATCAACGGTTTTACTCCTGAGCAACGCTTCTTCCTCGGATGGGCCCAGGTTTGGGCGCAGAATATTCGGCCCGAGGCCGCCCGCCTCAGGACCGCAACGGATTCACATCCGCTGGCGCGCTTCCGAGTGAACGGGCCACTTTCAAACATGCCCGCCTTCGCGCAAGCCTACGGTTGCAAAGCCGGCGACACAATGGTTCGCGTCGAGCGTTGTCAGATTTGGTAGATGAACGAAGACACCGTCTGAATTTTAGTTTTCCTAACACCTTGAGTTTCCCGCCAGCGGATTCTTGATCTGACGAGCGAGTCCCGCGGCCAGTTCACTTTTTGACAACAAGAACATTGCAGAATCGAAACCGGGGCAACCCGCCTGGCGCCGTATCATGTCGAAATGGTCGACACAGACATTGAACGGGAGGAGAAAATAATGCAAACCGCAACAGTCGAAAATGGCAGGAGCGCCGGATTCAAACTCGCACATCTAACCGCGAAAGCGGCCGAAGGGAAAATCGTGGCGGAAGATCTCGTGGAAATTGGAAAGCGCAAAGCGCAGCGAATCATCAGACGAAGTTACGCCGCCGGAGAAGACTATCTGGACGAGTCAACGCATTACATCAAACATCATCCGTGGCAATCGGTGGGCGTTGCTTTGGGCGTTGGTCTCAGCCTCGGGTTTCTGAGCGGTTTTTTCACCAGACGCACCTGATGGTTTCCAAGATCCAATAAAGCACAAAGCTCTTGCTCTGGAACTGCGGCCGGTGAGGCGCCTGATTGTCGATCAGGTCGATGACGGTTCGAGTCCGTTCAGTTCCGCCATGCGTCAGTAGCCGAACCGGGTCAAGACACCTGCCTCTTAAGCAGGGATTCCGGAGTTCGAGTCTCACCTGGCGCACCAGATCTAAAGTCCGACAAACTTCAGTGTGTCGTTACTAAACAATAGACGCACGAACTAATGAACGAGAGATCGACAAACTGAAGTTTGTCGGACATTCTTTAGAAAGGAGGGGCAAATGCCTTACAGGAAGCTACCTATCGGCGGCGCGAAACAGGAAATCCTGTCTTGGGCCAACCACGATTTCAGCATTGAAGAGCAATCGATGTTGCGCAACGTCTCGCGCCTGCCCTGTTTGTTCAAACACGTTGCCCTGATGCCTGACGCCCACCTGGGCAAAGGCAGCATGGTTGGCTCAGTCATTGCGACCAGGGAAGCAGTGATTCCCGCAACCGTCGGCGTTGACATCGGATGCGGCATGATGGCGGTCAAGACACCGTTCAAGAGCGGAATTCTCGATGGCAAGTTAAAGGACTTGCGTCTGGCTATAGAAGAAGAAATCCCCGTCGGCTTTAATGCCTACAAGGAATCAGTTGATGAATCCTCGTACTGGGACGGTTGGAAAGACTTTGGCGAGTTGCACGAGGGCGTGCACGATCGCAAAGCGAAAGCGATGAAGCAACTGGGCACGCTGGGTGGTGGCAACCACTTCATTGAAGTTTGTCTAGATACAGAAAAC
>Ga0070716_100000012_pt1 | contig 104713 bp, 97 predicted proteins | sample LARL112metaG_FD_71395 | JGI IMG/M metagenome (GOLD analysis project Ga0070716, IMG submission 71395) | Corn, switchgrass and miscanthus rhizosphere microbial communities from Kellogg Biological Station, Michigan, USA - LAR L11-2 metaG | ecosystem: Host-associated > Plants > Roots >... | reverse complement strand
GACGAACACCACGCAGACATCGGGAGCACGAAGAAATCACCCGAACCAACCACTCTGAGATTTCAGAAACTTGCTCAAATAATCAAAAGCCCCCGCCCACTGCAGCGTCGCCGTCAAAACGATATTGATGATCGCCGCGGGCACGAGGTATTTCCAGCCAAAGCTCATCAATTGATCGAAGCGAAAGCGCGGCAGCGTGCCGCGCAACCAGATGTATAGGAATAAAAACAGAATGACTTTGCCGAGGAAGTAAAAAACGCCGAGCCACGGAACTTCATGAACAAAGGGCCCGTTCCAACCACCGAGGAAGAGCGTCGTTGCCAGCATCGAAACCGTGAACATGTTCACGTATTCAGCCAGAAAGAAAAGTGCAAACTTCATCGCGCTGTATTCTGTATGAAATCCGGCAACCAATTCAGTTTCTGCTTCCGGAAGATCAAACGGCACGCGATTGGTTTCGGCAATTGCCGCGATCAGATAAACCAAAAAGCCGAGCGGCTGCGCCCAAATGATATTCCATCCGGTAATGCCGATGTGTCCCGCCTGTTGCTCTACAATGCCGTAGAGGTCGAGCGTTCCTGATTGCAGGATTACTCCGATCAGCGCCAGGCCAAGCGCCAGTTCGTACGAGATCATTTGGGCCGAAGAACGCAGCCCGCCCATCAAACTATATTTGTTGTTCGACGACCATCCCGCGAGCGCCACGCCGTAAACGCCAACCGAAGTTATCCCGAGAACATAAAGCAGGGCCACATCGAATCGCGTGATTACCAGCTGAATCGATTTATTGATCAGCGGCAGATGGACCTCTGGCCCAAACGGGTAAACCACGATGGTCATCAACGCCGCGGTCGTCGCGATTACCGGCGCCAGGAAGTAAACGAACCGGGTTGATTTGTCGGGAACGATGTCTTCTTTGAAAATGAATTTTATTAAGTCCGCGAGCGGTTGCAGAAAGCCGCCCGGGCCTACGCGATTGGGACCGAGCCGGCCTTGAATAAAACCGAGCACTCGGCGCTCAGCCAGCACCGTGTACGCCACCATCGTCATCACGACGGTGAACGCAACCAGGATGCCGACGAGAAGCCAGGCAGCATGTACTAGATCGTCCATCGCTTCGTTCTGATCTTAGTGCTTTGAGCTTTCTACTTGACTTTCAATTCAGGGGCTTGCGTAAATCCAAAAGGCTTCAACGAATAAACTACGAAGTACAAACCACTAAGCACAAAGTTCCCCCCTCAAGCAACCGCAGGTTCGCGCTTGAGCGTTTCATCGATCGTAATCTGATAAAGCGGAGAGATTCGGAACGTTTCAGGTTTCGGATTTCCCGCCGCCAGTAGATGAAACTGCGGCACCTTGTCGGTCAGCGTCCCCAGCTTGAAAAGCTCATGTCCCACGGGCGGAGTCTGATGAATCTTTTCACGCTTGTCGCTCGTCTGCTCGACAGCTTTGCGGAGCGCGTCGAACTCTGCGGAGAGATCGCGGCGCGCCGCAACAGCGTGCTTCACCTGTACCGGTTTGCTCTCATCTTTCAAAAGCGGATAGCGCAGGTTCGCATAAGCCGGAACGCGTTCAGCAATTTCTCGAAAGACCGCGCTGGCGGCCATCTCAAAACCAAAGTTAACGCCTAACTCGTTTGCCAGTTGCGTAGTTATCATCCAGTCGGGTTTCGATTGTTGAACCGGTTCGATCGATTTACGCACGCGCTGCACCAAACCATCGTTGTTCGTGAAGGTCCCGTCCATTTCGGCGAACGAAGCAGCGGGCAAAACGACGTCCGCAAAGGCAGTTGTCTCGGTTTCGAAAAGTTCCTGCGCCACCAGAAATTCGAGCCGCCCGAGTGGATCTTCGCGACCGGCAAAATGCTGAGGAAGGAAACTTCCGGCGACGTACATCGCGCGAATAGAATCGCCGGCGGCCTCGATGAGGTCCTCCGCGCGCTTTGCATCGTTCAGACCCATGTCGTGCGCTCCGACGCTGTTGTTGAAAAGCGGCAGCGGATGCAGGAGCACCCGACGTCCTTCAGCGGCAAAGATGTAAGGGAATTGTGCGACGATGGTTTGAGCTTCGGCGCTCAATTCTCCCCCGAACATGACGACAACGTCGCCGATAGTCTCGCGAATCGTCTGACGTGCTTGTGCGATTTCAGCAGGCTCGACCTCCATCTTTCGTGAAGCATGACCCTCATCGGAAGAATTGGCCAATGCCAAAACGGCCGTGTTCTCGCCGCCCGGTCGAATGTGAATAAACTGTGACGCGCGTTCGCGCAGACGAATCGGAACACTGTTGATAAGAATGAATTTCGCACCACCGTTACGCACCGCCTGACGAATTTGCTTGCCGGTTAGCGGCTGCAGCTCTTCCGGCTCGCCGCCGATGAGAACGATCGTTTTTGCCTGCCGAATATCGTGATGCGTCGCCAAAGGGCCGCCGAGATTTTCGAAGAAAGGCTCGAGACCAAATGCGTCCGCGGTTGCATAATTTTCCGTTCCTGCGACTTCGTCCGCAAACTTTTTGAGGCAGTAGAGCGCTTCATTGGTAAGGCGCGGACTACCAACCACGGCGATTGAATTTCTACCGTACGCTTCGGCGATCGCGTCGAGCTTCCGGGCCGCGAAGCGGATCGCTTCATCCCACGTGGCAGGGATCAGTTTGCCGCCTTTCTGATAACGAATCAGCGGGGTGCGAATTCGCTTTTCATGATTGACAAACGGATGGCCGAAGCGACCTTTGATGCAAAGAAACTCACCGTTAATTCCGTTGACATAGCGATCACGCGCGACAATCCGCATCAGCTCGCCGCCGCGCGAGCCGAGCGACATCTGGCAACCGTCAGAACAATAAGTGCAAGTCGAAACGGTCTGGGTCAGTTCCCATGGCCGCGCCTGATGACGATATGTCGCATCAAGCAGAGTTCCGGTTGGGCAGACTTCAATGCAGTTACCGCACTCGGAACAATTCAACCAGCCGCCATAAGTTCCAATCACCGTGTTCGCGCCGCGATTGCCGGCTTCGATTGCATCCTCGCCCATCCATTCATCGCAAACGCGCGTGCAGCGCTTGCAGAGGATGCAGCGCTGCGGATCGTTGGCCACCATCGGAGATAGATATTTTTCCGGCTGCGCGTTTTTCTGTTCAGTAAATCTCTCTTCGAGATTGCCCCAATCAAAAGTTAGTTCCTGTAACTCGCATTCGCCGCCGCGATCGCAGACGGGGCAATCAAGCGGGTGATTCGCGAGCAGAAACTCGAGCATCGAGCGCTGCGCTTTCTGAATTTCCTCGCTCTGCGTCGTGACGATCATTCCGTCAGTGCAAATGATCGTGCACGAAGTCTGGAGCTTGGGCATTTTCTCGATCCGCACCAGACACATTCGGCACGAAGCCTGCAAAGCGAGGTCGGCGTAGTAACAGAAGGACGGGATATCGAACTGATTTTCGCGGCACACGTCGATCAACCGCGCACCCTTGGGCACGTGAAAGTCTTTGCCGTTGATAGTGATTTTGATTAAATCAGTGGACATTTGCGGTTTCTGGTTCTGGCTTGAGTCTGACCGTTATTTCTTTACGCTCGCTCAAGCCGACGTGCATGATTTCTATTGGGGCGCCGAATTCATCGATCGCCGGTCGCGGAATCCAGTTTTGACCGCCGCGGGTCTGAAACTTGACCGAAAAGGGCACTTCCGGCGTCAACATTGAATACCGCCCGTGCGGAAACCTGGTGCTTAAGCCAAGACAGGCTTGCGGTTTGTCGGTGCGACAGGCCTTCACGTAGGCAATCTCGATGGGTTTTCCCGTATCTGCATCGATCATCTTGAATATTGCTCTCCCTGCCTTTGGGCCGATCCTGATGATCACATCTCTTAAGGGGTTGGTCTTGCCAACTGTGATTACTCCGGTCTCGCCGAAGAACTCTCCATAGAAGCCATGCCTGGCATTTGGGTATCCCTTCGCGATGTGCTCGGCGGTCAGCCGGTATCTGTCGGGCGACCAAACATCAAAAGCGAATCGACCAGTTAGGTTTGACTTGCCACAAGGAAGCGCCCCCGAGATGGGGCGGGTTCCCAAAGCGCAAACGGTGGCGCCGGAAACAGGGCCATCTTCGCGAGTCTTAACGTAGCCGGTGATTCTGCGAGAGAAAGCGGGTTCCTGCGCGAAAGCGATACTGGGCCCGCAAATGAACAACAGAACCAGGACGCAGTACAGATGACTCCTCGTCTTGCTTTTCATCAACCCATCCGCCTCTCAAAATCCTCTGGGAATCTCTTGATCGCTGACTGAATCGGCCACGCCGCGGCATCACCCAGCGGACAAAATGATTTGCCTTCGATGTTGTCGCAGAGGTCCAGCAGCAAATGCGCGTCGTCCGGCCGTCCACCGCCGCCTTCAATTCTTTTGAAAATCTTCACCAGCCAGTCGGTGCCTTCGCGACACGGCGTGCACCAACCACAGGACTCATGTTTGTAAAACTCGGTCAGGTTCTTTGTCGATTCAAACACGTCGACCGTTTCATCCATTACGATGAAGCCGCCGGAACCGACCATCGAGCCGCCCGCAACCAGCCCTTCGTAATCCATGCGCACGTCTTTGCCGATAATTTGATCCGCGCGCATGATGTAAACGGACGAACCTCCTGGAATCACGGCCTTCAGTTGCTTGTCATTCGTAATTCCGCCGCAATCTTCGACGATGAACTTTTCCATGTCATCGTAGCCCATCGGCAGTTCGTAAACTCCCGGACGATTGACGTGGCCGGAAACTGACCAGAGTTTCGTGCCGCCGCTCTTTTCCGTCCCCAGTTTCTGATAGGCCTCGCCACCCATCTTAATAATGTCAGGAACGGCCGTGAGAGTTTCGACGTTGTTAACGACCGTCGGCGAAGCGTAGAGACCTGACACAGCAGGGAAGGGAGGCTTCATGCGCGGATGGCCCCGCATTCCTTCCAACGAACTCAGTAGTGCAGTCTCTTCACCGCAGATGTACGCGCCCGCGCCGGTGTGCGTATGAATCTCACACGAGAAATCAGTGCCGAGAATCCTGGCGCCGAGCAAACCCGCAGCGCGCGCTTCGTCGAGCGCGACGTCCATAATGTCGATCAAGTATTTGTATTCGCCGCGGGTATAGATGTAATTCGTTTTCGCGCCGAGCGCGTAAGCCGCGATCAGAATGCCCTCGATCAGCATATGGGGATCGCGCTCCATCAAATAACGGTCCTTGAATGTGCCTGGCTCTGATTCGTCGGCATTACACACGACGTACTTGGGTCTTGGCGAATCCCTGGGAACAAAACTCCATTTCATTCCGGTTGGGAATCCGGCGCCACCGCGACCACGTAACTGAGACTTCTTAACCTCGTTGATGACATCATCAGACGACATCGAATCGAGGACCTTCTTGATCGCCTCATATCCGCCGTTCCGGCAATAGACCTCCAGCGATCGGGAGTTCTCGAGATGAACTCGCCGCAGCTGAAGTGGTTCACAACCGATGGCGCCAATGAACATAGCTGGTAAATAGTGAATCGTTAATCGTGAATAGCGGCTTTGCTTTCTCTATTTACGATTTACCATTCACGATTTACGCTTCTCATGGTAATCCACCCAAAATCTGATCGACCTTCCCCGTCGTCAGATTCTCGTGGTAATCAAAATTAATCTGAAACATGGGCGCCGTTCCGCACGAGCCAAGGCATTCAACTTCCGATAAAGAAAACCGTCCGTCCGTCGTCGTCTCGCCAACCTTGATTCCCAATTTTTCGGAACAATGCGCCGTGATCTTTTCCGCGCCAAGTAGCTTGCACGAAAGAGTTTTGCACACCTGGATGTGATATTTGCCGACCGGCTTCGTGTGAATCATCGAGTAGAACGTCGCCACTTCCCAAATGTCCGTGATTCGCAAATCCAGACGCTTTGCCAGATAAGAAACACCGGGCGGATCGAGATAGCCGCGTTCGCGCTGCACGATGAACATCAACGGCAGAATCGCCGAGCGTTTCACCGGATACTTTGCGAGATGAAGATCGATTTCCGCTTCGACCTCCGGCGAAAAGTTTGCCACTTCGTCCGGCATTGCGACCGGCTGCGAAAGCGGCTGAATGTTCGTTAGCTGCTGACTCATATGCAATGTCGCCCCGTTTAGAGTCGGGCTACTGCCCGACTGATTAGGCGGTAGCCGTCTCCTAAACAGTTATCTATCAATCTCCCCGAGCACAATGTCCAGCGACCCGATAATCGCCACGATGTCCGCGACCATCGCTCCGCGGGCCATGTGCGGGAGCGCCGAAAGGTTTACGAAACTGGGCCCGCGAAAATGCACGCGCGCCGGTTTTGGTCCGCCGGTTGATTTGATATAAACGCCGAGCTCACCCTTCGAAGCTTCGATCGGTTGGTAGACTTCGCCGGCGGGCACGTCGAATCCTTCGGCGACAATCAAAAAGTGATGAATCAACGCGTCCATGTGAATCTTCATCGCTTCGCGATCAGGCAATACGACCTTTGGCGCGTCAGCTTTTACCGGACCAGGCTGCAGACGCGAGAGCGCTTGCTGCACGATCTTGTGCGACTCTTTCATCTCACGCATGCGCACGAGATAGCGTGCCCAGACATCGCCGTCCGATTCGGTAGGAATTTCAAAGTCGTATTTTTCGTAGCCCGTATACGGATTCGCGCGACGAATATCGAGGCCGACGCCGCTGCCACGCAGCGAAGGTCCCGACAATCCCCAATCGATCGCGTCTTCCGCCGAGATGTAGCCCACGCCCTGAGTTCGCTTTTGAAAGATTCTGTTTCCGCTGAGCAGCTTATGAAATTCCTCGAGAGCTTTCGGAAAATCAGCGAGAAACTGTTTAACTCGGCGCTCGAACCCGGCGGGCAGATCCATCATCAAGCCGCCGACGCGAAAGTAAGAGGGCGTGAGGCGGCCGCCTGATGCCGCCTCGATTAGATTTAGGATTTTTTCGCGCTCTCGGAAACAGTAAAAGAAAACCGTCATCGCGCCAATGTCCAACGCGTGCGTGCCCAGCCACACGAGATGCGATGCGATCCTTTGCAGCTCGCACATTAGCACGCGAATGACCTGGGCGCGCTCCGGGATTTCAATCTGCAAGAGTTTTTCAACCGCCATTACATAGGCAAGGTTGTTTCCGAGTGGATTCAAGTAATCCATGCGATCGGTGATGACGATCCCCTGCTGATACTTCCGGTACTCGAAGAGCTTTTCCATGCCGGTGTGGAGATAGCCGATGTCGGGAGTGCACTTAACCACCATCTCACCATCAAGGACGAGCTCGAGCCTCAGCACGCCGTGGGTCGAAGGGTGCTGAGGCCCCATCGAGATCGTCATCTGAGTGTCGAGCGGTTGATCGACGATCTCGAATTGAGGCGGAATGTTTGCGACGGAACTCATGTCTCAGGTCTCAAGTCTCAGGTCTCATTCGCAACTTGAGACCTGAGACTTGGAACTTGAGACTATTCCAACGAGTACGGCTCGTAACCTCGCAGGGGAAAATCCTTCCGCAATGCGTAGCCCTGCCAATCGTCGGGCAAAAGAATGCGGCGCAAATCCGGATGGCCGTCAAAAATCACGCCGAACAAATCGTACGTCTCGCGTTCGTGCCAGTTTGCGGTCCGCCAAACGCTGCTGACGGTCGGCACGCGGAGATCGTCTTCGCCCAGCAAGACTTTCAGTCGAACGCGATGGTGCTTCGTGGTTGAAAACAGGTGATAGTTAACTTCGAAGCGCGGCTCTTCTTCCGGGCCGCGATCAAACCCGCAGAGGTCCGCCAGAAAGTTGAACTCATAACCTGGTGTTGTTTTGAGGAAGCTGGACGCGACGGCGATATGCTCGCGCGGCACGATGATAGTTGTCTCGCCGAGGGCCTCGATGATTTTCTTCAGCCACTCGGGACGCTCACGCTGCAACGCCGCCGCCAGGGGCGACGGCGCTATTTCTGAAGTAGCAATCGATTGATTATCCGACCTGGTCTCTTGCTGGTTCTGTTCCGGCATCTAACGGTTTTCTTCCTGGTTCCGTAACCCGCCGACACAAAGCATGAAAGCGAAAGCTGCAATCAGCAACCTGAAACTTTCCCCTTAAAACGATCGCCGCTTCTCATGGCTCGAAGCGATCGTGTACGGCCGTGATTCCCCAGACTCGCCTCCTCGCAATGTCGAACCGTCCGTGACCGGCAAGGTTCCGGGCGTCAACGCATGACGAGCTTCATCTTCGGGCACGTCCTTGCGGTCGCGCATCGACTCTTTCATCACTTTGTCCTGCAGCATCATCACCGCATGAATAAGCATCTCTGGCCGCGGCGGACAACCGGGAATGTAAACATCGACGGGAACGATCTTGTCGACGCCCTGCACGATCGCATAGTTGTCAAAGACCCCACCCGAGGTGGCACAAGCGCCCATCGATATCACCCACTTCGGCTCCGGCATTTGATCGTAAATACGCCGCAGCACCGGCGCCATTTTTCGCGAGACGCGCCCGGAGACAATCATTACATCGGCCTGCCGCGGGCTGGCGCGAAATACTTCGGCGCCAAATCGAGCGAGATCGTTGCGCCCACTGGTCGCATTCATCATTTCGATGGCGCAACAAGCCAGGCCGAACGTTGCGGGCCATAACGAAGACTTGCGCGCCCAGTTGATCAGCGAATCAAGTCGCGCCGTGAGCACTTCCGGTAGCGCATCGGCAATGATGTTTTCGATTCCCATTCAAAATACTTTTTCAAGTTTCAAGTTTCAGGTTTAAGCGGCTTTCGATGAACTTGAAACCTGAAACCTGGAATTTGAGACCTTGCTATCCAGCAATCTTGCTTCCGCCTCGGCTTCGCGGCGTGCTCGCGTACTCCAGTCAAAGGCGCCCTTCTTGATTACATAAATCAGACCGGCGGCGAGCAGTGCTATGAACAATAACATTTCAAAGTAGATAAGATTTCGCATGCCGTACGCCGGACTTGAGAGCGTCTTGAACACCACGGCCCACGGCACCAGAAAGATGACCTCGATGTCGAACAGGATGAAGATCATCGCGATCAAATAAAACTTGACCGAAAAGCGTTCGCGCGCAGAGCCGACGGGGTCCTTGCCACACTCGTACGGCATCAATTTTGTGCGCGTGGGCTTTCGCTGGCCGACGAGCTGTGAGAGAGTAATAAAAGTCACGGCAAATCCCGCCGCCACGATGAACATCAAGACGACCGGAAAATAATCGCTAAGGTTAAAGCTCATCGCTGACAATTTGCCGAGGCCTAAGCGCCAAGAGCCAGGGGAAAGAGTAGTGCTCAAAACCAAGCGCTTTGCTTCGCTCTTTGCGTCTCAAACCTTGCTTGAGAATCATTGTACAAGCTCATCGTATTGGATCGACTATGGGGTGTCAAGCTACTCCGCCGGGTGGCTAAGATCATAAATTTCAGCATTGATTGACCACTGAAAAATCGTTGTGCTACTTTCAGGTCTACCTGTTATCGCGCCGCTGCGGCCGCGCAGACAGAATGTGAAGCGGTGATTATCGGATACAACACAGACGTGGAACGTGATGGCGTGATCTACCATGTTCAGACCGAAGACAAAGGCACGGGAACGCCGGTCATCCTTTCGCTCGTGTATGTCGGCGGCGCCGTTTTGGCGAGCAAGCGTTCGCGTTACGACGATCTCCTTACCGGTGAATTGGACGAGCGAGTCCTCGCTGACCGCTTGCAACGGCAGCACAAGCTAATTTGCGCGGCAGTCCACTCCGGACGCATCGAGGATCTGAAGCGACTAAGCCAAAGTGAGGCTGCGGAGCGCGCTCAAGCGGACGCACAAGGAAGACCGCAGGAACAGATCTCCGTTTCGAGCGAAGTTGACGAAACGGCGGAGGCTCTTCTCACTCGGGAGGAAATTGCCGAAACGCCCGCGGTGATTGAGCCCGAGCAGATCGCCGCGGCCCCGAGTGATCTTGCCGAGAATGTGCTGCAAGTCTCATTGTTGGAAGAACCCGAACTGCGGAGCGGAGAGTTGGTAAACTTGCGTATGCTGGTCAGCCGTGGCCCGCAGGAAGTTGGGTCGACTGTGCCGAACGCTCGCGTGGTACTCAAGGCACTGGGTACGAATTTTCGCCCAGTGTCCACCTCAGCAGTGACGGACCAAGACGGGCTGGCATCAATTATCGTTTCGCTTCCGGCGTTCGAAACCGGCCGCGCCGCGATTCTCGTGCGGGCGGAAGCTGACGGCCAGGTCGCAGAGCTGCGGCGCATTATTTTGCCGGCTTGAAGCTTAACCTGTGCGAGAAGGTCCGCCGCGAGAGAAGGTAAGAAAAACGTGCGCGTGCAAGTCAATGGAGAAGCTCGCGAGCTTCCTGAAGGATTGAGTCTGGACGATCTGGTCCGCGAATTGTCGTTACCTCCGGAGCGAATAGCGATCGAGCTTAATCACGAAGTTGTGCGTCGCAAGGAGTGGCCTGTGACGATGATTGCCAACGATGATCGGATCGAACTGGTTCACTTTGTTGGCGGCGGATCAGAAGTCCGACGGTAAGGGTGGCCAACGAAGTGATCCGTAAGCGGTAGAGTAAAGGGACAACCTGCCCGCGATTTCTATTTCTTATCACTCGGGTGTAAAGTCATTCTATATTGTTTATTGAGAAGGAAGTCGTCTTCATGTCTACCGTTGCACCCGCACGAACCGATCGATTTGAAATTGCCGGCCGCGCGTTTCACTCGCGAATGATTATCGGCACCGGCAAGTATCGCACTTACGACGAAATGAAGGCCGCCCATCACGCGTCGGGCGCCGAAATGGTTACCGTGGCCGTGCGGCGAGTGCCACTGGATCGAAGCAGCGAATCGTTCCTCGATCATCTTGACCCTTCGTTGCAAATTCTTCCGAATACGGCCGGGTGTTACACTGCGGATGAAGCCGTGCGCACGGCGTGCCTGGCGCGCGAGGCGCTGCAAACGGATCTGATCAAGCTGGAAGTAATCGGCGATCAGACCACACTCTTTCCCGACAACGAACAGACTCTCGACGCGGCCCGCACTCTGGTTAAGGAAGGCTTCATCGTTCTCCCTTATTTCAGTGACGATTTGATCGTCGCCAGGAAACTTCTGGACATCGGATGCGCGGCTGTGATGCCGCTGGCGGCGCCGATTGGTTCCGGTCTCGGCGTGCAGAATCCGACGAACCTGCGCATCATGCGCGAACAACTTCCGGATGCAACAATCATCGTCGATGCCGGAGTCGGAACGGCGAGCGACGCCGCGATTGCGATGGAGCTCGGCGCCGACGCGGTGCTTATGAACACGGCGATCGCTGAGGCCAAAGATCCCGCGAAGATGGCGACGGCGATGAAGCTGGCGATCGAAGCGGGCCACCTCGCTTATGTCGCCGGCCGCATGCCGAAGCGCCTTTATGCCAGCGCCTCAAGTCCGATTGCAGGCGTGGTGCGATAATCGTCTCCCTCGCTTCCCGAATGAAGAATTCCCTCGCGGCCCCCCCTTATTGACTGATCCATGGCAATGCTCTTAAAAGGAGTGGAGCAATGAGACTAATGGGTTTGGGAAACAGAAGTTTGGGAATGCTCTTACTGGCGGTTTGGCTCATCTTGACCGGTCTGCTTCCGTTACTGAATGTAAGAATCTCTGCCACCGCCGCGACGGGTTTGGCAATACTTGCCATAGCCGCGGGCGCGTTGATCTTGCTCGGTCGTTAGCAAGGGAAACCTCTGCCACCAGTTCGATGGCGTAAAGATTTGCCACGGAGCATCAGGCTTCCGATAGTGAGCAGTGTCTTAAACTTGATCTTCTTCGTGCCTTCAGAATTATCTTTGCGGCTTTGCGTGAAATATAAGAGCTGCGAAAATGAGTTCGCGCAAAGGCGCGGAGAAATATGAAAGGCGCCAAGCCGCCAAATTGAGACACTACGCGATAGTGAGGGCGCGTTTCGAGAGCTGAACACTTCCTACTTTAGAAGTTTACGGACAGGAAGTTACCAGCGAGTTCGAGTTTCGCGGCAGCGCGCTGGAAGTATTAACCGTCGTGACCGTAAAGTCTGCCGAGTTTACGTTCGTGTCGGTGCAACCGTGATTATTTCTTAAATCGACCTTGGTTGCGCTCAGCGCCGCGGTAGCGGTTGTCTCGGCGCAATTCGCGGAACCATAACCAACCAAATCGGCGACCGTAACGGCAGCAGGACAACCCGATGTTGTCGAGGCGACGGTCGTGCCGACTATCAGTGCGACCTTTCCATCCGTAGCTGACATATTGATGCCGGTGTTCGTTACATCGGCAGCGAACGTCTGGCCTACCGCGCCGCCAGTGGCGAGTTTGATCAGGAAGTATTGACCTGGAACCACTGTTCCGCTGGTCAAATCTACTTTATTAGCTGAACTAAAACTGCCGGCCGCCGACGCGTATTGCACCGAGTATGGCGTGATCGAAAAATCGACAGTCGTATTTCCGCGATTAAAGAGTTCCACAAAATCATTCTGATACGCAGCGCCGCTATTTCCGCCGCCGCCGTAAAGCTGACTAATGACTAACAACGGCGAATCGTCGTTTTGGATTGTTCCCTGACCCTGACCGTCGGACACCGTGGCCCCTGAAACATTCGTCACGTTAACGAAGAAGGTTTCGTTAGGCTCAATGTTGGGGTCACCGTTAACAGTGACCTCGAAGATGTAAGTTTGCTGACCCGCAGAAATCGTCTGGCCAGTGAGAGTTCTGGCGACGTAATCATCGTCGGCAACGGTGGCCGTGTTGTCTTGCGTGCCGATGTCGAAGGTGGCTGTTGCCGGCGCCGGCGTGGACAGACTCACGGTGAAAGTGAAAGTCGTCGTGCCGCTGTTGCCCTCATTCTTTGTGACGTCATTAATTGAAAGTGAGGGAGAATCGTTGTTCCTTATGGTGCCAACACCCTGGCCGTCCACGAGGGTGGCGCCAACAGCATTCGTTACGTTGACAAAGAAAGTCTCGTCGGGCTCGACGGCCGTATCGCCATTGACTGTCACGGTAAATTTGTAAGTTTGCTGCCCGGCGAGAATCGACTGATTCGTCAGCGTCTTTGCGACATAATCATTATTGGCTGTGGTGGCGGTGTTATCTTGCGTCGCGATGTCAAAAGTCACGTCGGTTCCGCCAGCGGGTGCGGACAAATTGACAGTGAACGTGGCCGTTATGGTTCCGCTATCACCTTCGGTAACCGTCATGTCGTCGATCGTAAGGTTTGGCGGAGCGCCGCCCGAACAGTTGTTTACCGAGGACGCGCTGTTGCGCGGGAACGGCGTGGAAACAGTAAAGTCCGCCGCATTGTCATTCGTGTCGAGGCAACCGCCCGCCTTTCGAAAGTCCGCGGTCGTATTGCCCGGCGCCGTCGCCGGCCCTGTACCTTCAAAACAGAAATTTGCAGTAGCGGACGAACCGCCATAGCCGACCATATCCAGAATGCTCGCAGTGGCAGGGCAGGCTCCCGAGAGTGCTGCAGTGTTCGCGACAAGCGCGACCTTTCCAGTTGTCGCGCTCAAGTTAATTGTGCCGGCCGCATCGGGCATCGGCAGATTTTGCGTTCCGCCGGTGCCGGCAGCTTCCTGCACCAGAAAGTATTTTCCCGGACTGATCAGGCACGGGCCCGTCGGACACACGGGCGTTACTGACCATAGACCAGTCCCCGTTGCCGAAGTCTCTTGAATTGACCAGCCCGTCAGATCGACCGTGGTCGTGCCACGATTGAATACTTCGATGAAGTCGTTCCTAAAAGTAGCGCCAGTGTTTCCGCCACCGCCGTAAATTTGGCTGATTATCATCGCCGGCGTATCGTCGTTCTGAATTGTTCCCAGGCCCTGACCGTCGCCGATCGTGGCGCCGGAAACATTCGTCACGTTGACAAAGAATGATTCGTCGGGCTCGATGTTTGTATCGCCGTTAACTGTTACATCAAAGGCGTAGGTTTGCTGGCCTGATGGAATTGTTTGAGCGGTGGAAATCCTGGCAACGTAATCGCTATCCGCGACGGTTGCCGTTTGGTCCTGGGTCGCGATGTCGAAACCGACGCCGCCGGTGAGTGCTGGTGACGAAAGACCCACTACAAAGTGGAAAGTCGTAATCCCGCCGTTGCCTTCGTTCTCCGAGACATCGTTGATTGTAAGTGTGGGCAGGACGTCGTCATCCGTGATCGTGCCCTGGCCCTGCGGATCGAGGATGACGGCATTCGATGAGTTCGTTAGATTTACAAAAAATATTTCGTTCGACTCGGTCGTCCGATCTCCGATTGCGGTAACGGTGATCGGTTTAGTCGTTTGACCTGGATTAAATGTGACCGTCCCGCTGATTGACTGATAATCAGAGCCGGCCGTGGCTGTGCCATCCGCGGTGGCAAAATCAACCTTTACCGTCTGTGTATTGTTAGGCGCCGAGAGCGTGACCGTGAAATCGACACTCTTCTGGCCCGAGTCACCTTCGGCTAAGGTCACGTCGTTAATGGTGATCTCCGGACGGAAGCCAGTCGCGCAATCGTTGACGGGCGAAGCATTGTTGCGCGGATTTGCAGCAAACGTGATGAAGTCAGAGGCATTTTCATTCGTGTCCACACAGCCGCCGGACTTGCGGAAATTCGCCGTGGTGTTGCTGGGCGCGGGCGCGTGGCTCGAGCCTTCGAAACAGTCGGCCGTCGTTCCATAACCGACGAAATCAATCAGGCTGTTTCCGAACGGACAACCACTTCCAATCAAAGCGGTCGTGTTACTTACCAGCAATTTTGCCCGAAGTAGCGGCCAGGTTAGAGGTCCCGATAGCATCAGGTGTCGGCAGATTCGCGCCGGCAGTTCCGCCGGACGCCTCTTGCAGAAGGAAGTACTTTCCGGGAGCGAGCGTACATGGACCAGCAGGACAGAGAGGCGTGACCGACCAACTGCTTCCGGTGGCCGGCGCCTGTTGTACTGACCAGCCCGCGAGATTCACGCTGGAGGTTCCGCGGTTAAAGACTTCGACAAAGTCGTTCCTGAATTGCGCGCCGGTGTTTCCGCCCCCGCCATAAACCTGACTGATCGCCACCTGCGGCGTGGGAGTCGGGGAAGGCGTATTTACCGTTAGAGTCGCCGGCGCGGATCGAACTCCCCGACCGGTTGCAGTGATCTGAGACGCGCCGCCGGCAACGCCTGTTGCTACGCCGCCGCAGTCGATTGTGGCGATGGATGTGTTGCTGGATTTCCAGGCGAACAGCACGCCACTAATCTGCTGATTGTTGGAGTCGAAAGCGCGCGCCGTGAACGTTTGCTGCTGTCCCTGGCTGGTGGTCGCCGAAATTGGCGACACATCAATTCGCGCAACTGAAGGGAAGGGAACGAACTGAGACGCGTCAATCTGGGTTCCGGGACTGAACGGACGGCCGCCGCTGTTGCTCGCGCTTTGATGCAGAATGAACGCGCCGCCGATATCAGGCGATCTTGTCAGCGATTGATTGGCGTCACCGTTCAGGCCGGTCGGGCCTCCATATTCAAAGAAGGTAACAACTGAATTCGCACTGTCGCGCAGCGTGACGACGGCGCCACCGTTTATCAGTGAGAGTCCGCCGCTCGACGCAGTGACGATCTGCGCGCCACCGAAGAGTGAATTATTTGGATCTGGGTTGCCGCCACCGAAAACCACGATTGCCGTTCTGGCGGGAAGAATTGTACAAGCAGCGAATGTGTGGCGCAGTGTGTCGCCGGTAGTACTCGAGTTTCGAGTGAACAGCTGATAACCGCTAACGTCGATATCGTGCGTAGTCGAGTTCACCAGTTCGATAAATTCGTCCTGGGAACTGTCGCGTACGCCGTCGTGATTCGCGTCGCCCGCGATTCCCTCCGGTGGATCGGCAAGTAGTTCGTTAATCACAATCTCTCGAGCCGCGTCCCCGATGAAAGTGACAGTCGCAGAATTACTCGAGCGCCCATCACACTGTAAGAAGAGATCGACGGCGCCGGCGCCGCGCAGATCGGTGGGCACAAGGACGTGGACTTCATCCAGCCCCGGCATGCCGGGCGACGCGACGGCCATTTCGGCGTTTACCACACGTCCGCCAAAGACCACCTGGATCTGTGTGGCGTTGCGCGCGCCGGTAGCAAAGATCGCTAAGCGTAAATTGCCGCTGGCTGGATCGAATGGGCCGCGTTGCTGAGTGTCGCTGTTGAGAATTATTCCTTCACCTGTGCCATCGCCATTGAAAGTAAAGATGCCCGGCGCCGCGCGCAGGGTCGGCACGGCGCCCACGGAAGGAAAGCCGTCGGAATTTGTCACCACAACTGTAGCCGTGCCGATTTCGGTGGCCAGCGGTACCAGAAAGTTGACCTGCGACGGCGAGACAAAAAAGATTTGGGCCGATTTTCCATTGACGGTCACCGTGGTTCCCGCGACGTTTGTCGGAAAAGTGCCATCGCCCTGACGCTGTGATTGCTGTGTGGCGTTGGCGAGCGAGCTGCCGCGCGCGACGGCGATGCTGTCGGGCGCCACCGCCTTCACCGAAGAAGGTTCGCTGCCAAACGAAGCGCCGTTCAAAACAGTCAGCGTGCCTGAGCCAGGACGCGGCGGCGCAGCAGAAATATAGATCTCGGAATCGTTCGCGAGACTGTTATCTGAAACCGGCCCGGATAAGACGCGAGGAAAATTGAACACGACTGCCGAGCCGTCATCGTTCAGTGACGAAACAACATCGGCAGTCGCGCTGGAGGGCGCATCTGTGATCTTTGAAAACGTTCCGGACGGAATGTCGTAAATGTAGAGTTCAACACTGGCGTCTGAGTTTCCGCCAATTACATTTCGTCGGGTGGCAAAGGCAATGCGCGAACCGTCTCCGCTGATTGTCGCGTGCAGCGGGACGTCCGTTGTCCGCGGGCCCAACGATGTAATCTGCCGCGCCAGGTTGCCGCCGCGACCGTCAAAAAGAAAGACCTGCGTTGTGTTTAGCGCGGTCTGTCCCGCATAAACCACTCGGGCGCCGTCATCGCTGATTGCGCGACCGTAACTCAGCGCGAGCGCCTGAACCTGGCTCGCGATTACACTGGCCGATCCAGAGGTTCGATCCTGAACTATCAAATCGCGGTTTGCGCTGAGCGTTGCGCCCTCATCGCGGATGTATGCGACCATGGAACCATTGCCGCTAATCTTAGCGTCGCTAAAACCCGCAATAGCCGAGGAATTTGTAAGTTGAGAGAAGGTCGCCGCAATCGTGTCGTAAATGAAAATCTCGAGATTTTCGTCGCCATTCTGATTGGTTAAGTCCCGGTTGGAACTAAACGCAACGAAACGACCTTCGTCCGAGATTGATGGTTGGAAGTTGCCATTAGTAACTCGGTTAGAGATGTCACCGGGCGAAGTGTTTGTGACTTGGATCAGTTTTGTTCCGTCGAACAGGAAAATTTCGGAGTTGCCATCGGGGTTTGTACCCAGAGGATCGTCTTTGGAAGCGAATGCGACGCGGGAACCATCCTGAGAGATCGCCGGAGCAACTGCGCGCGTTCCACCCATCTGGGAAAACGTTGGCGGATCGGCCGCGGCGTTTGCGCGAATCGCGCGGAAATGATCGGCGCTGCCGGCGCCGGCAACGTCTTCCGTCGATTCGAAAGCCACGATTCTTCCATCGCCGCTAATCGACGGATTCAGACTGATGCCCTCTTCAGAAGTATTCGTAATGCGTCGCAAGCCGTTCGATTGCATTCGGGCGCGGCGCAGATTAATGAGGCACAGCGCTGCCAGGATGAGAAAAGCTAGAGCAATGCGCTGCGGGCGACGCAAAACAGGAACACTCCTTGGATACCGCCTTACTCGACGAAGCTTTCAACGACTGATGAATGAAACCGGATGAGACGGCGAAGCGAACGAGACCGATTTTATGAACGCGGATTCTACACAGATCGCGGCAAAAAACAACCATGTGTCTGAGACGAGTATCCAGCGGCTAGGTGTGATAAGGTTTTGCGGGTGACTGCAAAACTTTTGCGCCGAAGCTAAGTCCATGAAAATCCTGATCAGCGGATCGCACGGCCTGGTAGGAAAGGCGCTAATCAGTTCGCTTGCCGACATGCATGAGGTCTTCGATCTGGTGCGCCGCGAAGCGAAGCCCGGTGTGCGCGAAATTGAATGGCATCCTAATCAAGGCATCATCGAGCCATCGAAGCTGGAAGCATTCGATGCAGTTATTCATCTGGCCGGCGAGAGCATCGCCGAAGGTCGTTGGACTGATGAGAAGAAGCGTCGCATTCACGATAGCCGGACAAACGGGACTCAGCTTCTAAGCAATGCTCTCGCCGGGCTTTCACGAAAACCAGGAACGTTTCTGTGCGCTTCGGCAACCGGGATTTATGGCCATCGCGGCTCCGAATTGCTGGATGAAGAGAGCGCTCCGGGCAGCGGGTTTCTCGCCGGCGTGTGTCGCGATTGGGAGAAGGCAACTGAGGCCGCGTCGAGCGCCGGTGTCCGGGTCGTCAACTTGCGTTTCGGACCAATCCTGGCGCGAGAAGGCGGCATGCTCGAAAAAATGTTGACGCCGTTCAAGCTGGGTCTGGGCGGCAAAGTCGGATCGGGCAAACAATACATTAGCTGGGTGGCGATCGACGATGTGGTCGGCGCAACTATGCTGGCGATCGATAACGAGTCCATTCGCGGTCCGGTCAACGTCGTCTCGCCGAATCCGGTTACCAACGAAGAATTCACAAGGACACTCGGCCACGTTCTGAATCGTCCGACCATCTTCGCGATGCCCGAATTCGCGGCGCGCTTGGCGTTTGGTGAAATGGCGGACGAGATGCTGCTGGTAAGTCAGCGAGTGGCGCCGAAGAAGTTAACTGATGCGGAATATCAGTTTCAGGATCCGGAGTTGCAGACAGCGTTTCGGAAGTATCTCAGCTAGGGTCGTTTAGAGTCGGGCTACTGCCCGGCCGTCGCAGACGAAAGAAATTGAATCGCAGTCGCCGTAGTTAGCACCGGCGCCTGGGAAAGAGAGAACAAGCTCACCACAGCACCAGCGCCAACAGAAATCGAAAAACTCCCGCGCCCATTAGCACCCAGAAGACGTTCGGCCTGAAGCGCAGCAGGATTACCAGAATCACCATGGCCATCGACGCGCCGATGATTGTATGAATGCCCGCGCGCGCGACGCTCCAGGCCGCGGCGGCCAAGAGGCCGGTGACCGCCGGCGCGACTCCGCGTAGAAAGGCCTGCATCTGTCGATTCGTGCGAAAGCGGCGAAAAGATGAGCCTGCCGCGATCGTCATCAGAAACGACGGCAGGAAGACACAAATCGTGCAAAGAAGAGCGCCGAGACTGCCGGCGACGCGATAGCCGACAAACGTGGCCATGATCAAAACCGGTCCCGGCGTTATCTGTCCGAGCGCCGTTGCATCGGCGAACTCCTGGTGCGTCAGCCAATGATGAGAATTGACGACCTCGGATTCTATTTCCGGAATCATCACAAAGCCGCCGCCGAAAGTTGCCGCGCCGATGCGAAGAAAGATGAATGACAACGAAAGCGCCAAACCCAGCTTTGCGATTACTGGAATTGCTGGAAGAACGAGCCCGCTGAACGAAATCTTATCGGCAGATTCGAGCTCGTTCGCAGAATCATCTTCGCCGTTGTCGTCAACGTCTTCTGTCTGCGTCACGAGCGCTTCGCTCATTTGTCGCAGGCGTTCTTCGGCGATCGCTTCGGTGAGATAGCCTCCATAGAATTTATGAGGCTTGGCCGGTCTGCGCGCGGCGATGCGCGCGCGGATTCGCTGTTGCCGGCGGGACGCAAAGCCGCGGATGCGCTCCAGCCGCGGATGTTGTCTTTCGGCAAATGACTCGATTCCGATCCCAAACAAACCGGAAACCAGAATCACTTCGATTACCGTGGCCTTAAGAAATACGACCGCGGCAAAGGAAACGACGATCATGATCCGCTGCCAGGGTTTGCTGGACGTGTGCTTGCCCATGCGCCACGCGGTCACGGCAATCAGCGACACCACCGCCGCGTTGAATCCGTGAAATAGCTGTTCAGTGTTTGGCAATGCGCGAAAGCTGTCATAGAGAAGCGCCAACGCGATCATCATCAGCATCGAAGGCAGAATGAAACCTGCCAGCGAAACGCCCGCCCCTCGCCATCCACGCAGGCGAAGTCCAATGTAGGTGACGGCGTTGCCCGCGCTCGTGCCCGGCAAACTTTGACCGAGCGCGAGAGCTTCGACGAAGTCATGCTCGGTAATCCAGCGTCTCTTCTGAACTGTGAGAGTTCTGATTTGAGAGAGAACTGCCAGTCCGCCACCGAATCCGGTCAATCCGACTTTGAGAAACGAGAGGAAAAGTCCGCCGAGGGTTGCCGTGCGCGAGATACGCTTCAGCCTGAGCTGTCCATAGCGTGCACGAGTCTTGATTTTGCGAACGCGCTGACGCGCATGACTGATCCTGCGAATCTCTCGTAGCTGCACCGCTCGGGTGAGTGTAACACAGCAAAATTCCGGTTCCGAACAGTGGTTGTGATTGAGTCCGCAAATAGCGCGCGAGTTGACTTCGGCCACACACCAGTGCGGCACTGCAAAAAAATCTTCCGCTCCTCAGACGCAGGCTCAGTTCAAGGGAGCTATTTGATACTGTTCGAGTTTGCCGTCCGGCATTTCGTAGGTCCAGGCGCGCAATGTTTTTTGTGAAAACCTAATCAGGTAGGTTCGCAGGGTCATTCCGCCGCGCAGTCCCTGGTTCACTTGCACAAATTGTTGGGGCGTTCCCAACGGCGCCAGGCTGGCCGCGAAATCCTCGAGGGCCTGCTCGCTAAAATACGCGTTTGCGTTGTCGGTGAAGAGCGAACGATCAATCGTTCCGCGCCGCAGTCCTTCGAAGATCTTCTGCGCCTCTTCTAACTTCCGCGGAGTTGCCGGATCGTCAGTCGCCAGCAGCAGTGGAGCTATGCCCTGTGCGATCTGGTCGCTGGCGCTCGCAGCATCCTGATTTGTCAGCACGACGACTGCAACCCGTTCATCGGGAAATACGATGTTCTGCGCGGTAAAGCCTGAAACTTCGCCGCCGTGCGCTACCGCGCGATGCCCCGCCTGAGAGCTGATGTCGACACCGAGTCCATAATGCGTACCCAGCCCGCTCTTCAAGAGAACTTCTGTCTCAAACTGATTGTACGAAGACGGCTTCATCAACTTTTGATCGATGATCGAGATGTCCCACTTGGCCAGATCCTGTGCCGTCATCGCCAGTTGTCGTCTCGGAAGTGAAATTGTCACTTCCGAAACGACGGCAGAAATAACTATTGCTATTCAAGCTATAAACATTTCGTCCCTACGGGACAGCAATCGACGGGTTCACCACGCCCGCGCAGAACATCTTCATTCAGAGAGATAGCCTCGCGCACGTTTGTAAGCGCTTGGTCGCGGCTGGTGCCCTGGCTGACGCAGCCGGGCAGACTTGGAACTTCTGTGACAACGTAACCATCCTCACCGGGTAACAACAACACCTGTCTGGTCATAGTTACATTCTAACAGGCGCTGATGCCTACTTCTTCAAAACCGGCAACACAACTCGCGACGGATTCGCCACTGAGTGATAAACGCGCTCAGTCGCTTTTTGAAAATCAGAGTTGCGGCCGAGTTTGTAGTTCGGCATGAACTTTTGCGGATTGCGCGCGACCAGAGGGAACCAGGTACTCTGAATCTGCACCATGATGCGGTGACCTTTCTTGAACGTATGCACTAGCCCCGGCATTACGTAAGGAATTTTTGTCGGTACGTTTGGACGCAGGGGCGCAGGTCTTTCAAAACTGCTGCGAAAACGCGCGGGGAAAGGCTCGCCGCGTAGGAGCATTTCATAGCCGCCGGGGGTGGAAACACAAGCCGTCGAGGTTTCCGGAGGTTTGACGCCCGCAGGCAGTCTGTAATCATCCGGAAAGACATCGATTAGTTTGACGACAAAATCCGAATCCGTGCCGCTCGACGAGATGAAAAGTTCAGGCTTGATGCTGCCGGCGACTGTAATATCTTCAGTCAAAGGATCAGTTTGATAAACGAGAACATCGGGGCGCCTGGCTGCGAACCGCTGATCTTCAGTCATGAAATCGCGCGGATACCTAATCGTTTCGCTTCCCATCTTTTCGGTGTAGGGAACCGGATTTCTCGGGTCGCTCACGTATTCGCGATAAGGTCCGGAGTTGGACGATGTCGGAGGTTTGCGTTCAGAAAGTTTGCCACCTGGCTGCAGGTAAAACGGCGTTTCGATCGCCAGGGCGGGCGTCCAACTTCCCAAACTAAGCCATTGATTCGCGCCGGTATCGAACACATTGACCTCTCTAATTTCGGAGATGTCGCCTTTGTCTTTAAGAAAGTAATTGAAAAAAGGCAGCTCTAAGTGTTCGTGATAATATTCGCTGGTCTTACTTCCGAAGTAAGCAGTCCCCAGCCAATCGCCGTCGGTGCGGGCCCAACAACCGTGACACCACGGGCCCATCACCAGCACGTTAAAGATTCCCGGATTTTGCCTCTCGATACTTTGATAAGTTCCGAGCGCGCCGAATAAATCTTCGTTATCGTACCAGCCTCCCACCGTCATCACCGCGGCATGGATGTTCTTTAGATTCGGAAAAATGTTTCGGTCTTTCCAGAACTGATCATAATTAGGGTGCGCCATCATCTCGTCCCAAAACTTGATCGGAAAGCCGAACTGCTTCACGAAAGCGTCGCTGGAATTCTTAAGTCCGCCCATCTCAAGATAAAACTTGTAGCCATCCTCGGTGCCGTAATTGAATCGCTTCAAATAGTCATTATTGGAAGTTGGAATCGGCCGCGGTTGACCAAAACTCGCGAAGAAGGAAAAATTCTGCGCCAGGAACAGCGCCCCGTTGTGATGCATGTCGTCGCCGTGAAACCAATCGGAAACGGGCGCCTGTGGAGAGATTGCTTTGACCGCGGGATGACCGTCGATGCCGGCCATTGAAGTGTAAAAACCGGGATACGAGATTCCATAGACACCAACGCGGCCGTTGTTGTTCGGGACATTCCTGATCAACCACTCGACTGTGTCGTAAGTGTCGGTGGTTTCATCGATTTGATTTCCTTTTTTATTGGGAATGTAAGGACGAACGTCTTCGTAGATGCCCTCGCTCAGGTAACGTCCGCGCACGTCCTCGTAAACGAAAATATAGCCTTCGCGCGGAAACAGGTCGTCCGGCCCAAGAAATGTCTTATATGCATCAGGCCCGTAAGGCCCGACACTGTAAGGCGTGCGGTCAAACATGATCGGATATTTCTGTTTCTTGTCTTTTGGTTCGTAGATGCAGGCAAAAAGTTTCACGCCGTCGCGCATCGGGATCATGACTTCACTCTTCGTGTAATGGCTTTTGATGTAATCGGCAAGCTCCTTTTCTTTTTGTGTGAGTTGTCCAGGCCCTTGCGCAAATAAATTGAGCCCGGATAAGACGAACAGTAGAGTGAACATCATTAGGTTAAGGATACGAGTAGATTTCATCTTGTGCTCCTGGCTAGACTGATTCACGAAAAATTTGCGGCAATAGTAAATCGTGAAAGGTGAATTGTGAAGAGAAGAAAATCGCCGAGGCATCTCAACTAGCTCGGAGCGGAGGCGGGAGATTCGACAAGATTCAAAGCGGAGAAGACCTCTAGCGCGTACTTCACATTTCCAAACGGCGCCGAAACCTGCACGCCCTGGATCAGGTCGCGGACTTCGAGCAGCGATTCGCGGGCGATCTTCAAACCTTCTTCGCGGCCCGTTTCTTTGCTGATTGCTGAAGCGGCCCGCATGCGTTCCATGATCGAAGGTGTGACGCGCACTCCCGGAACTTCATTGTGAAGAAACTCTGCGTTGCGAAAAGAAACCAGTGGCCAGATCCCGGCGACGATGGGAATGCGGCAATGCTCGATGCCTTTGAGAAAATCGCGGAGTTGATCGGTGTCAAATACCGGTTGCGTGATTGCGTACTGCGCGCCGGCTTCGACTTTCCATTCGAAGCGTTTGATCTCTTCGTCCAGATTGATGGCGCCGGGATTCACGCCCACTCCGATACAAAAAGCGGTCGGCTGGCCGATCGGATTGTTGCCGATGTCCAAGCCGTGATTCAGCTTGTTGACCATGTTCGTCAAGCCGATCGCGTCGATATCAAAGACCGCGGTCGCGTCCGGGTACGGCCCCATTTTCGGCGGATCGCCGGTGATCAGCAGCAGGTTACGCAAACCGAGAGCGGCCGCGCCCAGCAAATCCGACATCATCCCGAGCAGATTACGATCGCGACAGCAGTAATGCAGCACTGATTCAATTCCGATCTGTTGTTCAACCAGCACTGCTGTCGCCATCGCGCTCATGCGCGACTGCGCGCGCGCGCCGTCAGGAATATTTACGCCGTCGACACCTGCTTCTTTGAGCAAGCGAATGGAATCCAGCGTTTTTTCCGAGTCGCAACCTTTCGGCGGCAACACTTCGACGGAAGTTACGAATTCACCGAGCGTGATCTTGCGCGACCAGGCAGATCGTTGTTCGGGTGGGACAACTTTGACGTTGGTCTGTGCGGCTGGCGGCTCGGCTTGCGCCGGAACGCCGCCTCTGATTAAAGTTCGCTGCGCGCGCGGCGAAGCGGCGCGAACCGCATCGCAAATGAACTTGATATGCGATGGCGTGGTTCCGCAACATCCGCCGATAAATTTAGCTCCGGCCTGAATGAATCGCTTGGCGAATTTCGACATGTACTCAGGCGAGCACATATAGAACTGTCGACCCTGCACATCGCGCGGCAGGCCGGCGTTTGGCTGCGCCGAAAGTTTCTTGGAAGTGACCGCGCGCATTTTTTCCAACGCATTCAAAATAATCGCCGGGCCCACTCCGCAATTCAGACCAATTACATCGGCGCCCCATTTGTCGAGCTGTTCCGTAAAAACTTCAGGTGTTGTTCCGTAAGGCGAGTTCCCGTCGATGTTTAGGGCCATCTGCGCAAAAATCGGCAAGTCGCAAAGCTCTCGAACGGCGCGGATTGCCTGCTCAATCTCCGAAACGTCGGAAAAAGTTTCCAGCACGAATAGGTCGATGTCACCCTCGAGCAAAGCTGAGACCTGCTGCTTGAACATTTCTTTCGCTTCGTAGAAAGAGGTAGGCCCATAAGGTTCCAGCCGAAGACCGAGCGGCCCAATCGCACCCGCGACATGCGCGCGATCGCCGGCGGCCTCACGGGCAATTTGCGCCGCGGCGATGTTGATGTTCCGCAGACTGCCTTCGAGGCCGTGCTGACTCAATTTATGAGCAGTCGCGCCGAACGTATTGGTTTCGATGATGTCTGCGCCGGCCTTGACGTAGTCGGCGTGAATGCTGCGGACCAGATCGGCATTGACGAGATTCAGCTCGTCATAACAGCGATTGATGTAGACGCCTCTCTCGTAGAGCATTGTGCCCATCGCGCCGTCAAAGACGTGAATGCCGTCTGATTCAATTAGTTCGCGGAAGTCCTGCATAGAGTCAATCAAAAGCTTAGTGCTTTGGGATTTCTACAGCCCAATTCCGTTCAGCCTTGCCGTCTGCCACTCCATAAATAAAACCTGCTGAGCACCAGGCATTAAGAACTAAGCTCTCTAAAATAAAAATCCCGCGCTAAACAACGCGGGACTTCAATTCGTTTGAAGTTTTCGGTCCGTCCGTTTGAACTCGCCGAGCTGTTTAGCCGTTTGTTTTGCGTGGCCGCAAGTCGCCTTAACTCACCACGTTTTTCAGTAGCGTTATACGCTGGTCTGAACGGAACTGTCAAGCACGGCACGGCGGCGTGCTAACTCAGAATAGAGTCGGTCGGGGGTTCCGAACTCGAAGTAGCCGCCTCGAAGAAGCTACTTACCTGTGTGTTCCTGGTTAATACAAAAGTTTGGACGAAGTTCTGCCGAATTTTGGATTATTAATCTCCCACAACCGTATTTGCTCACATTTTGTTATGATGTCTCGGCTCGTTGCGATGGCATCCGCATTGCTAATTCGTCAAACGAACAATCCCCCTTTTCAACGCATCGAGATTCGCGCACGTCGCTGGAGGACAAGGCCAGGCGGCGGCTCAGATGCATCACCCGCCCCGGCTCGCTTAGGCGATGTGAACTTGGTTGGACAAGAGCGTTTTATTTCTGCAAAAACAAAGGGAGGAATGGAAAATGAATCTCAGGACGAAATTTACGGTTTTGGTTCTCGGTTTCATGGTCGCAGGCGTTCCGATGGCCTTGACAGTTCGAGCCGATCATGATGATGCAACCACTTATCGCGCCCGGTTATCGGGGTTTGGCGAAGTGCCGCCGAAACTGGTCGACGGCACCGGCAAATTTACCGGCACGCTGAGCGAGGATAAGACAAGTATTTCATGGACACTCACCTGGAGTGGACTAACGGGTCCCGCCGCAGCGGCTCACATTCACTTCGGGCAGCCGCAGAATACCGGTTCTGTCGTTGTGTTTTTCTGTGGCGGCGGCGGCCGGCCAGCTTGCCCGGACGGGCCAGGTCATAGCGGAACAGTAACCGGCACCTGGACGGCGGCCGACATCCTGGCGGTGCCGTCACAGGGGGTGGCGGCAGGCGACTTTGCCGGCTTCCTGCGGATCCTCCGCGTCAAACTGGGCTACGCAAATATCCACACACCCCAGTTTCCCGCCGGCGAAATTCGCGGCCAGGTTAGCGTCCGCGAGCCTGACCCAGACGACGACAACTAAAGGCGTTGCGAAACCTTCTCGGTTACTCAGCAGCGGGGTGGGCGCGCGAGTCTACCCCGTTTTTGTCTTGCTCTTCGAGGACTTCAAACCAGAGTTGCTCGCAAGAAGCTTGACATCAGAAGTCGGTTTTGGCTGAATGCTCGCGTTTCTTGTGGTCGATGTCTCTCTCTTCAATTTGTAGATGCAGGTTTCCGAGCAGAATTTTCTCGCTAAAACGGAGACCGCGAGGTTTTGTTTGCGCTTTAAACACGATTGGAGCCTTTCACGAATCTAAACCATAGGACAGAGAACGCATGAGCACACCGATTGATGCCAGTGGCGCACGCCCAGCAGTCGCGATCGAGGACCGGAGTTTCTTTGGCCACCCGCGCGGTCTATCAACGCTTTTTTTCACTGAGATGTGGGAGCGATTCAGCTTCTACGGGCTGCGCCCGCTTCTTGTGTTGTTCATGTCGACCGCAATTATGAGCGGCGGTTTCGGTATACCTCGAAGTCAGGCATCCGCGATTGTCGGTATCTACGCGGCGAGCGTTTATCTGGCGTCGCTTCCAGGCGGATGGGTGGCTGATCGATTACTTGGGCTGCGCCGCGCGATCATGACCGGAGCGGTACTCATCTCCTGCGGCCATATTTCAATCAGCCTTTCATCGCTGGCACATACACGGGTGACCTTCTTTATCGGGTTGATTCTTATCGTTTTAGGAACGGGATTACTCAAGCCGAATATCTCAGCGATCGTTGGCGATCTTTACCCGGAAGGTGGTGCGCGCCGCGACGCCGGTTTTTCGATCTTTTACATGGGCATTAACACTGGGGCGATCTTTGGTCAGTTGATTACCGGTTATCTCGGCGAGAAAGTTGGCTGGCACTTTGGTTTTGGGGCAGCCGGCGTCGGCATGCTTATCGGTCTCGCCGTCTTTGCACGTCGCGCGAAAAAGACGCTCGGCAACCTTGGAATGGAGCCGTCGCGCAATCCCGATCCAGCAAAGCAGGCGCGGCAGGAAATCATTATCAAGGTCAGTCTGGCCGTGGGACTCGGCGCGCTCGCCCTGGTTGTGGTGCTGGCTGCGATTGGAGTGCTTAATTTGGATCCGCAGGCGATCGGTAAGAACATGACCTACGTGTTGGTTGGCGTGGCGGTAATTTATTTTGCGCTTATTTTTTTAGGAGGAGGACTTAGCGGCGACGAGAAAAAGCGAATCGTCGTCATTTTTATTCTCTTCATCTTTGCCGCGATTTTCTGGGCGGCTTTTGAACAGGCGCCGACGTCACTTAACTTGTTCGCCAAGGACTTCACCAATCGCCGCATGTTTGGTTGGGAAGTCCCGGCCACGTGGTTTCAGACAATCAACTCGCTCTTTATCGTCCTACTCGCACCTGTGTTTGCGGCGATTTGGTTGAAGCTCTCGAGCCGCGGAATCAATCTTTCGAGTCCGGCGAAATTTTCGCTCGGACTTTTGTTCGCGGCGGCAGGTTTCGCCGTGATGATTCCGGCAGCAAACTTTCTCGTGAGCAGTAACGGCTTAATTAAGGTTTCTGCTCTTTGGTTAATTGTGAGCTACCTGTTTCAAACTTTTGGTGAGCTTTGCCTGAGCCCGGTCGGACTATCGTCTATGACAAAGCTCTCGCCCAGAAAGTACGTCGGCCAGATGATGGGAATATGGTTCCTTGCCTCGTCGGTGGGAAATCTCATTGCCGGCCTTGTCGGGGGACGCGTCGATCCTGAGAAGCTGGACCAAACACCCGTTCTGTTTATCGGCACGACGATAGCCCTCGTTGTCGCGGGATTGATCCTGGCAGCGTTGACTCCGTTTATTAAGAAACTAATACCGCGAGAAGCTGAATGAAATAGTAAAAGCTCAGCAAAGGAGACTGAATTGCGCACACGGTTAAGGTTGATTTCTATTCTGGCCCTGGCTCTCTTTACTCCTTTTGCCGCGTTCGCGCAGCAAAAGCCTCTCAGCATCGACGACATCTTCGATCCCGCCAAGCGCGTTAACTTCAGTGGAAATCCCGCGAGCCCTCGTTGGTTGAAAGACGGTATCCACTACCTCGTTGCCAGCAAGGATCGAAACGCATTCCCTCGGCTTCTGAGGGTAGACGCGATCAGCGGAAAGTCGGAATCGTTCTACGACGCGGCGAAAATGCAGGCCGCGTTTGCCTCGCTGCCGGGTGTCAGCAAGGACGACGCGCGCCGCCTGGCGAATCAAAACACTTATCAACTGAATCCGAGCGAAACCGGTGTCCTGATCAATTCTGCGAATGATCTTTTTTACTACGAGTTCGGCAGCGACCGCGCGGTTCGTTTGACCAGCACTCCCGACGAAGAAGTAGGCGAGTCGTTCAGTCCCGACGGCCGCATGGTCAGTTTCGTGCGCGGCAATAATCTCTACGTCGAAGACCTGAGCATGCAGCGCCGCGAGCGCGCCCTGACGCGCGACGGTGATGCGAAGATTCTGAATGGACGATTGGATTGGGTTTATCAGGAGGAATTGTACGGCCGCGGAAATTTTGGCGCGTACTGGTGGAGTCCCGATTCGACAAAAATTGCTTTCCTTCGTCTCGACGAACATTCCGTGCCCGAGTTTCCGGTCGTGGATCAAATTCCACTTGAGCAAAACCTGGAGATGACGGTTTATCCGAAAGCCGGCGATCCGAATCCAACGGTGAAGCTGGGCGTCGTTAATTCTGCCGGCGGTGACGTGCACTGGGTCGATACCTACAAATATCCGGCGGAAGATTTGCTGATTGTGCGCGTGGGTTGGTTTCCCGACGGCAAGAAAGTCTGGTTCCAGGCTCAGAACCGTGAACAGACATTTCTTGATTTGAACTCCGCGAATCCCGACGACGGTAAGTCTGCAAACATGTTTCGGGAAACTACGAAGGCCTGGGTCGAAGTGATCGATGAAGGCTTGCGCTGGCTGAAGGACGGATCGTTTCTTTGGCTGAGCGATCGCAGCGGCTGGCGGCATCTTTATCACTACGGCGCTGATGGCACCCTGATCAAGCAGGTAACAAACGGTGACTGGGACGTGCGCTCGCTGGATGGCGTCGACGAAGGAAGGGGCGCGATTTATTTCGGCGCCACCGAACGCAGCTTCATCGCCAATCATGAATATGCGATCAAGATTGACGGCGCGTCCCTCAGCCGCATCACGATGATTGACGGGAATCATCGCGCATCGTTCAATTCAAACGCTTCACACTTCATCGATTCATGGAGCGACGTGAACACACCTACGCAGGTTCGACTTTACGACTCAGCCGGAAAACTCGTCCGCGTGATTGACGATAACAAGGTCGACGCTTTGTCGCAGTACAAACTCGGCAAAGTTGAATTCGTGAATGTGAAGACGCGCGATGGCTTTACGATGGAAGCGATGATGATCAAGCCGCCTGATTTTGATCCGAACAAGAAGTATCCGGTTTGGTCTTACACGTACAGCGGGCCGCAGGCGCCGCAGGTTCGCAACACCTGGGGAGGCGCGCGATATATGTGGCATCAGATGCTCGCTGAAAAAGGCTACATTATCTGGATGTGCGACAACCGCACCGCCAGCAACAAGGGTGTGAACTCGGCCTGGCCGCTTTATAAAAATTTCGGTGAATTAGAGTTAAGCGATCTAGATGATGGATTTGCATGGTTGAAGAACCAGTCCTACGTCGACGGCTCGCGCATCGGTCTGTGGGGATGGAGCTACGGCGGTTTCATGACGAGCTATGCCCTGACACACAGCCAGACATTCAAGATTGGAATCGCCGGCGGCACAGTTTCCGATTGGCGTGACTATGACACGATTTATACTGAGCGCTACATGCAGACGCCGCAGCACAACGCGGATGGTTACTCGAAGAGCTCGCCCGTTCATTTCGCCAAGGACCTGCATGGGAAGCTGCTCCTGATTCACGGCGCGATCGACGACAACGTGCACATGGCCAACACGATTCAATTTCTTTACGAGCTGCAGAAAGCAGGGAAACAAGTCCAATTGATGGTCTATCCGAAATCACGCCACGGCGTCACGGATCCGGTCCTGGTCAAGCATTGGTACCAGATGATGACGGATTTTGTTTTGGGGAATTTGTGAGGAGAATTTCGCACGAATGACAATAAGAAAGAATCTAACTCCATCTGAGAGTAGAGCAATTGAGGAAAAGCTACCGCAGCTGGATTCTGTTGTGTCTGCTGTTTTGCGTCTTTCTCCAGACCTCATCTCCGTAAAATTCAGTCCAGATAGTTCGATACCTGTCACTTCAATATGCCTGCGAGATGCCGTCGATGTCTTGTGCGATGTGAAATTTGCACTCTTCGAGTCCTTCGCTCACAAAGTATGGTTTGAGAATTACGAATCGGAGTCGACGCGTTGGGTCGGAATACACTTTGCTTTTTTTTGCGGATGATGCCGCCCTAAGATTGTACTCCGCCGGGGTCCATCTCGCGGCGAGTCTTACGAATATGTTTGAGATTTCCAGAAACGATCTTGGAAAACGCGGACGGGGCAGTAGCCCGACCGTTAGGGAGGGCGTATCATCTGACATCCTCCGATGCGAGATTTTGATGACAACGATTATCCGTTAGCCTATCTCATCACATTCAGGTGCTATGGAACTGGTTGCACGGAAATCGTCGCGGGTCGATGGATCGAAAGCATAACGTTTACTCCAGTCCCAAAATTCCCGCGAATCGATCCTTCGAGAACTCAGACAGACAACAACTCAAGCATCCAGTGATCACTTTGAATGTGCGGCAACGCGCGGTCGTCACGAAGGCAGTAAGAGCCGTGTGCGAGCATCGCAGGTATGTGCTTCGTTGCATTAACGTCCGGACGAACCACGCACACACCGTGGTTACGGCCATGTGCAAACCGGAACCAGTGCTGGAGGCTTTCAAGTCCTATTCAACGAGAGCACTTCGCAACGCCGGGGTGATTGGCATGTCTCAGAAGCCATGGGCGCGACATGGCAGCACGATCTATCTGTGGAAGGAAAGAGATGTTGCTAAGGCGATTGAGTACGCGATGCTCAGTCAGGGCGATGAACTATTTAGCCTGGATGACGATTAACGATCACGCCCTCCCTGACGGTCGGGCTACTGCCCCGTCTGGCCAGACGCCCATAATCATCTCCGCTGACACCTCGGACACCAGTAAGTTGATCTCCCGCCATGCGTGACGCGTCGAATGCGCGCGCCGCATTTGAAGCAGGGTTCACCTTCGCGTTCGTAGACTTGCCAAAATCTTTCAAAGGCCTCGCCGTAAGAAAAACCGTTCGCATGCTCCAGCTCGATTCTTGAAGTCGAGCTGTCGCTGATCGCGTCGCTCAGCACCTCGCGAATCGATTGATGCAGACGCGCGACCCGGCGCGATGAAAGCTGAGATGCAATCTTGAACGGATTGACGCCCGCGCGAAACAGCGCTTCAGCCGCGTAAATGTTGCCGAGGCCGAGCACTTTTGTTTGATCCAGCAGAAACGTTTTCAGCGTCCGGCGTGATCGCGACAGGACGTCCTTCAAGTAAGCCAGACTGAAATCATCATCGAAGGGTTCAGGCGCAAGTTCATTGATTCCTTTCAGCTTATTCAATCGCGATCGTGGAACAAGTCGCATAATTCCGAATTGCCGCTGATCGCGAAAAACTAATCGTCGCTCATTATCGAGATAAAAAATCGCGTGCGAATGTTTTGGCAAGACATCATCCGCGTTCAGATAAAGAAACTTGCCGGTCATGCGCAGATGAACGGCTAAAATGAGCCCTTGCTTACGCGCGGGCTTCTGACACGGATCCGCTCGTTGAGTGTCAGAAGTCCGACCGTGACGGAGGACTCCATCATCGTCCAGCTCAATCAGAATGAATTTGCCACGACGAGAGACGCCGGTGATCAGCGACCCTCTTACCTTTCGATTGAAAAAAGAAGGAGACGAGGGAGCGATCAACTTTCGAAGTTTTATTTCGGCCGAGACGATCCGGCGCCCGACGATCACTCGACGCAGAGCTCTGACTACGTGCTCGACTTCGGGAAGCTCCGGCATGTGAGGAAGTGTGAATTCAGACCAGAATAAAAGTCAAAAAGGCCCCGCCTAAGTGCATGCTTTGAATTCTCAGGCGGAGACGAAACGTCTCAGCTTAGAACACATGCAGTAATAGCAGAATGATCACGATTAGCAGCAACAGACCGACACCGCCGCTCGGACCATAACCCCAATTCCTGCTGTACGGCCACGCCGGCGCCGCTCCCAGCAACAAAAGAATCAGAATTATGAGCAGGATTAATCCCATTTGCTAAGCTCCCAGTGCTTTTCAACCATTTCCCAACTAGTCGGGCGAAAACGCCTTGAAAACAAAGCTTTAGCGAGCAAGGCCTGTGCCGTGCGGCGCGGAAAGAGGGCCCGTTGATTTGGCGGAAGTATGAAATTACTTTGGTAAGAGCGCGCAGCGACTGCCTTCATCCAGAAGCGATTTCATTTTTATCTTTGAGGTCGCTTCGCAATAGATGCGAAGCATCGGCTCGGTGCCTGACTGACGAAACAGCAGCCACGATTCGTCGTTGAAGAGCAGCTTCGTCCCATCCAACGTTTCGATACCGCTGACTTCGTGATCGAGAAATTTTGCAGGCGGCTTTTCCGCTAGTTGCGCCACCAGATTCTTTCCGCGATCGATTTCAATATGCAAGTCACGGCGGTCAAAGTAAAACTCGCCGAACTCTCGATGCATTTCACTCACCATTTGCGAGGGGGTCTTTCCGGCGGCGGCGACAGCTTCCAGCAAGAGCAGGGAATTGAGGATGCCGTCGCGCTCAGGGATGTGGCCCTTGACGCCGATGCCGCCGGATTCTTCCGCGCCAAGCAAAATGTCTGCGCGCAGCATCAGGTCAGCGATGTACTTGAAACCGATCGGCGTCTCGTAAACTTTCAAACCATGAGCTTCAGCGATGCGCTTTGTTAGAACGGATTGCGAAAAGGTGCGGACGACACCACCGGCCATCTTTCGCTCGCGCGCCAGGTGCAAAAGAATCAGCGGCACGACCTCGTGCATAGTCATCGTCTCGCCGCGCTCGTTGACGGCGCCCAGGCGATCGGCGTCGCCGTCGGTTGCTAATCCCAGCGCCGCTTCCTTTTCGAGCACGCGACTTTTCAGCGCACCGAGATTCTGATCGATTGGCTCTGGATTGACGCCGCCAAACAAGGGATCGCGATCGGCCCGAATCGTCTCCACGGTGAGAGTATCGCGAGTGAGAAAGCTTTCAACCCAGCGCGCGCCACAACCATGAATCGGATCGACGACGACTGATAATCGCGATTGCTTTATTCGATCAAGATCGATGTAAGCAGAAACCTGGGCGCGGTAGCTTTCGACTGATTGTTGTAAAAGGCCTTTTGCGGCGGGGTCGTCCGCAATTGCGGCCCGCTTTGGTTTAGAGGCGTCAACAAGTCGTTCGACCTGCGTGGTAGTTTCCGGTGAGGCACTACCGCCCCATGGCGCTTTGATTTTGAAGCCATTGAATTCCGGCGGGTTGTGAGATGCAGTGATTACAATTCCACCGATCGCGCTCTGGTTCTTGACTGCCCAGGAGATCAGCGGCGTTGGAAGCGCTTCATTGAACAGAGCGACCCGCAGTCCGTTACCTTGGATGATTTCCGCTGCCCGTTGAGCGAAATTTTCAGAAAGGAAACGACGGTCGTATCCGATTATTACCAGGCCGGAGCTTTCGCTTGAAAGATAGTCGGCATAAGCCTGGGCCACGCGCTCGACATTAGCGAAGGTGAACTCGCGAGCGATCACCGCGCGCCAGCCATCGGTGCCAAATTTAATCTGAGCGCTAGCCATTCGATGTCGAGCAAACTGTTAGTTTGCGGCTAAGTAATGCGGTTCGTAACTATTCTTATGCACCCTCCCTTACGGTTTCTGCCCGCGTATCCGGCCGCGTTCTTAGACTATCTTTGTGCACCCTTATTGCACCCTCCCTTACGGTCGGGTTTCAGCCCGCGTTCCGGTCGGTTTTCAGCCGACGTATCCATCGCGCGCGCTTAAGTGGCAGTTCTCGTATAGTCAGTCAACGAAGTCTTGTCCCCGAGTACAGTCCCCGGTCCCACGCTTGTCGAGCGACCAATGTGACAACCGCGACCGATGACTGCGCCGTCGACTTTGGCGGCGGTGCCGACTCGTGTGTGCGCCCAAATAACTGAATTCCCGATGAGCGCACGTTCCTCGACATAACAACCTGGTCCAAGCACGGAGTTTACAATCCGGGCCCCTGGTTTGATCGTGCAGTCGTCTCCGATCATTGACAAGTCATCGATTTCCGCATGGGTCGCGGAATCAAAATCGCCGCGCCGGTTCTTGATGTGGATGCGTGTCACTCGGTTAGCCAGGAGGTCATGGTGCGCCTGGAGATATCGCGCCGGCGTGCCGATGTCGGTCCAGTAAGTCCTCTGGGGAATGTGCGCGAAGAAGCCTTTCTTACTTTCCAGCAGAGTCGGAAAAAGGCCGTATTCGAATGAATGGTTTTCGCCTTTAGGAATCAGGTCAAGCACCTGCGGTTCGAGAATGTATGTTCCGGCATTGATCGTGTTCACCGTGATTTCGTCGGTCTTGGGTTTTTCCAAAAAACGACGTACGCGGCCGTCGGTTTCAGTCTCGACCAGGCCGTAAGCGCTGGGGTTTTCGACCGGAGCCAGCACGATCGTCGCCAGTGCTCCGCGATCGTTGTGTTGGCGAATGACGGTTTTGAGATCGAGATCGGTAAGAATGTCGCCGTTGAAAACCACCGTCGGTTCACGAATCAAATCTTCGGCGAATTTATAAGCGCCGGCGGTACCCATTGGCTGTGGCTCAACCATATATTTCAGCTTCACGCCGAATTCCGAGCCGTCGCTAAGCTGGTGCTCGATTTTTTCCGGTTGATAAGAAAGCGAGAGCGTGATATCCGTGACCCCAGCGCGTCGCAGCGTGTCGATCTGATAAAGCAAAAACGGCCGATTGCAAATGGGAACGATTGGCTTCGGCGTGTAAACCGTCAGCGGACGCAGCCGTGTACCCTTACCACCAGCGAGTATCAATGCTTGCATGATTGCTTATTTCGGTAAGCGAGAATGATCAAGGGGTTGAATTGCAAGCGCTGAGTCTAACACTCGTGCGTAAGCGTTTTCAATTAGCTCGGTGCCGGAAGCCCGCGCGCAAGGGAAGGCTCCGTGGCGCAACAAGCTCCCCAACGGCCGGACTTCTGAAGCTTGTAATAGAGGCCCGCCAAACTTGTCGCTTGCTTGACACACTTTAGAATGAACAGTCATGCTAAATCGAAGTTTTGAGTTACTAAAACAGACAAACAGAATGCAGGATATAAAACAACCGGTAATCATTAGCGCAGTGCGGACGCCGGTCGGAAAATTTCTCGGCGCACTGAAGAGTTTCAAGGCCACTCACCTTGGCGCGATGGTCGTGCGCGAAGCTGTGAGGCGCGCGAGGGTGAAGCCGGAAGATGTTGATGAAGTGATCATGGGCTGCGTTATTCAAGCCGGCCTGGGACAGAATCCCGCGCGTCAGGCAGCTCTGCGCGGCGGACTGTCTTCGAGTGTGTCGGCAGTAACTGTTAACAAGGTTTGCGGTTCCGGATTAAAGGCGGTCATGATGGCGGCGCAGGGAATTCAGCTCGGCGATACTGAGATTGTCGTGGCCGGCGGCATGGAATCGATGTCGAATGCTCCTTATCTGATTCCCCAGGCGCGCGAGGGCTATCGGCTCGGGGACGGAACGCTGGTTGATTCGATGATTAACGACGGATTGTGGTGCTCGTTCGACAATCAGCACATGGGCTGTACCGGCGAAGTGGTGTCCGAACTCTATCATGTCTCGCGAGAAGAGCAGGACGAATATTCTCTTTACTCTCATCGCAAAGCCAGCGCCGCGATCAAGGCTGGTAAGTTCAAAGACGAAATCCTGCCGATTGAAATTGCGCAGAAAAAAGGTCCGCCGAAAGTTTTCGACACCGACGAGCCAATACGTGAAGACACCTCACTCGAGTCGCTCGCAAAACTGAAACCGGCGTTCAAAGAAGGCGGCACGGTCACGGCTGGAAACGCGCCCGGCGTGAACGACGGCGCATCTGCCGTGGTGGTAACTTCGCTCGAGCGGGCGCAATCGCTGGGCGTTGAAGTGATGGCGCGCATCGTGTCGCAAGCGACTTCAGGCGTCGAGCCGAAGCTGGTGATGATGGCGCCCGTCGAGGCGATTCGAAAGCTTTTGAAGAAAACCGGATGGTCTTTGAAAGACGTGGATCTGATCGAGTTGAACGAGGCCTTCGCTGTCCAGTTGGTCGCCATTATCGGTGAACTTGGCCTTGACCCCGAAAGAGTGAATGTCAACGGCGGAGCTGTCGCTCTGGGACACGCCATCGGCCAATCGGGTTCCCGACTGTTGACGACAATGCTTTATGAAATGAAGCGCCGCGATGCGCGTCGTGGCATCGTCGCGTTGTGTCTCGGCGGCGGCAACGCGGTAGCGATGGCGGTTGAGAGATAGCGCGATGACTCCGTTAGAGCACAACAAGTACGTCGGCTTAAGCCATCTTGGCTATGGCGTTATCCACTTCTTGATGACCGGTGTTTCTATGTTGTTTGTGGCTGTCGTGTTCAGTCGCGTTCAATTACGCGACGCGCCGAACCACGACAATCCGATGACATTCTTTATTCCATTGATGATCATTGCGGTGATCGTCAACCTGGTCTTGACTGTCCCTTCCTTCGTGGCCGGTTATGCATTCTTGAAGCGGAAATCCTGGGCGAAAGTCATGGGTATAGTCGCGGCCGTAATGGCGGCGATGCATGTTCCCTTTGGGACCGCGGCGGCGGTTTATACGTTCTGGTTCCTGTTCAGCGACCCCGGCAAAGTTTTATACGGCGGGTCAGGACAGTCCTTGCCGCCTCCGCCTCCGTCAGATTGGGCGTTAATCGATCGACAAAAACAATCGCGCGCGAGTTACGTGCCGCCTGCGTCGCCGCCCGACTGGCGCAGCTAAATAAGTCGCATGACCGCGGAAGAACACAATAAGACTCTCGCTACGCTGCATTTCATTTACGGCGCGATGCACGGACTTAGCCTGTTGGGTTTAGTGCTTTTGGTTTTTGTCGTTAAGATGGCGTCGCCGGTATCGAATCTGATCTCTCCGTTGTGGGTTGGGATCGGGGTCCTGGTCTTTCTTGTGCTACTTATTGCGGCCGGGTTGCTACCGTTGTTGGTTGGCTATGCATTGCTGAAACGAAGACGATGGGTGAAGCCGTTGGCTCTTTCTCTGGCGGTGATTTCATTGATCAATATTCCAATCGGCACGGCGCTCGGGATTTATACTCTCAAGTTTTTTAAGAGTGAAGGCGGCATTCGCCTTTACGGCGGCAAGGTCTCGGGCGCAACCGAGAACGAATTGCAGGATGCCTTGACGGGGGCGCAACCGCTGATGAACTGGGGCCGGCGATCCAGATAAAACGATGAGCGAAGTTGTGGGCGTCATTGGAGCAGGTACGATGGGCAACGGCATCGCCCAGGTCGCGGCGCGCGCCGGTTATGATGTGGTGATGCGCGACGTGGCCCAGGAATTCCTCGCGCGCGGCATGACCTCGATCGACAAGAGTCTCCAGCGTGACGTCGATAAAGAAAGACTCAGCCAGGATGAGAAGCGCGCAATCATGTCACGCATTCGCACAACCACAGACATCGGCGCTCTTAACGATGCTTTTATTGCAGTCGAGGCAGTAACAGAAGAAATGGAAGTGAAGGCGGAAGTCTTCAAATCACTCGACACCATAACGAAACCGGACACGATCCTGGCATCGAATACTTCATCAATCTCCATTACCAAATTGGCTGCGGTAACCGGCAGGCCTGACAAAGTGATTGGCATGCACTTCATGAATCCGGTGCCCGTGATGAAGTTGGTCGAAGTGATTCGCGGGGCGGCGACTTCCGATGAAACGTACGAACGAACTCGTGCACTCGCCGAAAAACTTGGCAAGACAGCGTTGGCGTGTCACGATTCGCCGGGCTTCATTTCGAATCGCGTCTTGATGCCGATGATCAATGAAGCTATCTTCGCTTTGTATGAAGGAGTGGCGACGCGCGAGAGCATCGATGGCATTATGAAACTCGGCATGAATCATCCGATGGGACCGCTGGCGCTTGCCGATTTTATTGGCCTCGACGTTTGCCTCGCGATCATGAACGTGTTAAGTGATGGCTTTGGCGATTCGAAATATCGGGCGTGCCCGCTGTTGAAGCGTTACGTTGACGCCGGATGGTTGGGGAAGAAAACAGGAAGAGGATTTTACGAGTACTGAATGCAGCAACCGGTTATATCACATTATTGTCAGAAGTGCCGCGCGGCGAATCCGATGGGCCAGGAGTTTTGTCTGCGTTGCAGCACGCGCCTGATGATCGTGGTACAGCCGCCGTCAGTGCGCGTCGATGTTGCGGAAACTACTCCGCATGAGGAGCACTTGCTCGAACGGCTGACAATTCTGGAAAACACGCTGGCGCGGCTGGCCGAACGGCTGGAAGAGGGACTCAGACTCCTGCTTCGTCACTCTGAGACTTCATACATAAATCACGCCCTGGTGAAATCCCTGATCGAGACACTGCATGATTCCGGAATTGTTGATAGCAATCGGCTCGAAACCACCTGGCGAGCTGAATGTGAAAAGCTGCAACCACCGCCGGAAGGAAAATCTCCCGGAACTCAGGAGCGAAAGAGCCGGTCGAAGCAAAAGCGGCAAACCCCCAAAGGATAGCCTGCGCGAGTTTGACAGGCACGAAGTGGCCCTATAGATTAGGAACTTTGCGTTCTACGCGTGGACGCGTGCTGTATGCAGCGGCGCGCAAAAGTAATGAGGATTGAGCTTGATAGACTGCAGGAATTCGGCGGTCAATTCTCGCACATTTACCAGGTGGGGGAATTCTCGCTTGATGATGAAGACGCGCGTTTAGCCGGACCAGCGGAGATCGAAGGCACGATCAAGCGGACCGGTGAGGCAGTCGAATTAAGCGGCGAGCTGCGCGTTATGATCGAAGTTTCATGCAGTCGTTGCCTGAAGCCGGTGATGCTGCCGCTGACTGCCGACTTTGACGAAAAGTTTGTTCCGGCGGTTAGTTGGCGCTCGGAGGAGCAGCACGAGCTCAGTGAGGAGGATTTGAATCTGTCCGTCTTTGACGGCGAGTCGGTGGAATTAGACGAAGTCGTTCGTGAAGAGATTTTGCTTGCCGTTCCCGGACATGTTTTATGTAGCGACGACTGTCAGGGTCTTTGTCCGACCTGCGGAATCAACAGAAATCTCGGCAGTTGCCAATGCGAAACGAAAGAAACCGATTCGCGGTGGCAGAAGCTAAAGGATTTGCGAATTTAGATTCTTGATTCCGATTACCGGTTTGTTGCTTGCCCGCGTGCAAATCTGAAATCTGAAATCTGAGATTTGAAATCTGAAATCTACATCCAGTTGGAGTAATTATGCCAAATCCAAAACGTCGCCACTCAAAAGCACGCCGCGGCAAGCGCCGGGCGCATGACGCGCTGCGGGCGCCGCAGACCGTCGTCTGTCCGAATTGTCAGGAGCCGCGGGCGCAACACCGCGTCTGTCCAAAATGCGGTTACTACAAAGGACGCGAGATCGTTCAAGTCGATCAGAGCGAATAAGCAAAGCAAATAAACGCTCCTCGAATTCCGAAAACCAGCAGAGGCTATTGAATGTCGAAAGTTAACGCCGGAATTCTCGGCACCGGCCATTCTTATCCTGAAGGCATTCTAACGAATGCCGATCTCGAAAAGATGGTGGACACTTCGGACGAGTGGATCACCACGCGGACCGGAATCAAGCAGCGTCGAAAGGCTGCTCCCGATGAATATACTTCGCAGTTCGCAGTACGCGCTTCGCGTGAAGCGCTTGAGCGAGCCGGGATAGACGCTGCCGAGATTGATCTCGTTCTTTGCGCGACCGTGACGCCTGATCAGATTCTGCCGTCGACGGCCTGCCTGATTCAGGCCGAGTTGGGAGCGCACAAAGCGGCCGCGATGGACGTGGTCGCGGCCTGCTCCGGTTTTCTGTATGGACTATCGCTGGCCAATGCGATGATCCGAAACGGCCAGTCAAAATACGTTTTGGTAATCGGCGCTGAGATCCTGACGCGTTATGTCGATTATACCGACCGCGCAACCTGCGTGCTGTTTGGGGATGGCGCCGGCGCCGCGATTGTCGGCCCGGTCGAAGCGGACCGCGGAATTCTGGCGGCGAGAATTCGCTCGGATGGCCGCTATGAGGAACAATTGTACGCGCCTGGCGGCGGGACCAAGGGCGGGTTCAGCGCTGAAACAATCGCGCGCGGCGATCACTTTTTCAAAATGAAGGGCAACGAACTCTTCAAGGTCGCGGTCCGCTCGATGGCCGACATCTCGCGCGAAGTGCTCGACGAAGCCGGATTGAAAACAGAAGACGTGAAGTTGTTCATTCCGCATCAGGCAAACCAGCGCATTACCGATGCGGTCGCGAACAAACTGAATGTTGACGATTCAATTGTCTATTCGAACATCGCGATGCATGGCAACACGTCGTCGGCCTCGATTCCCATCGGCCTCGATGAGTGCGTCGAGGCCGGACGCATTGAGCAGGGAGATGTAATTCTGATGGCTTCGTTTGGCGGTGGCGTCACCTGGGGCGGCGTTGTGATGCGATGGTAAGGACGCCGTAAATCGTAAATCGTGAATAGAAGTATGATTCGTACTTTCGGTTCTTACTATTTACGATTTACCATTTACGATTCACGATGATTGCGTACATCTTTCCCGGCCAGGGCTCGCAGTATGCGGGCATGGGCAAGAATTTGGCCGAGACTTTTCCTGCGGCCAGACAGGTCTTTGAAGAAGCGGACGCGGCCCTCGGTTTGGCGATTTCCGGCTTGTGCTTTAATGGGCCGGCGGAGCAATTGCAGCTAACTGAGAATACGCAGCCGGCGATTCTCACTGTTTCAATTGCCGCGCTGCGCGCGATGGAATCGGCGGGTTTTCCGAAGCCGGATTTTGTTGCCGGACACAGCCTCGGCGAATACTCGGCATTAGTTGCCGCTGGTGCGCTTACAATAACGGATGCCGTTCGCATCGTGCGCGCGCGCGGTCGTTACATGCAGGAGGCGGTGCCGGTCGGTAAAGGGGCGATGGCCGCGATTCTGGGCGCCGACCGAGCAATGATCGAGGCGGCTTGTGTTGAAGCGAGTCAGGGCGAAGTTTGCAGCGCTGCAAATTTCAACTCGCCCGGGCAGGTGGTAATCGCCGGAGATGCTTCGGCAATCGATCGCGCAATCGAATTGGTGAAGGAACGTGGGGCAAAGCGCGCCGTGAAATTAAAGGTCAGCGCGCCCTTTCACTCTGCGCTCATGAAGCCGGCGCAGGAACGTTTATCCCTTGATTTGAAGGAAGTAGACTTCGCGGATCTGAAAGTATCGTTGGTCACGAACGTCGACGCAAAGCCCGTAAATACTGGCACGGAAGCTCGTGGCGCCGTGATTCGCCAGGTCTCTTCGCCAGTTCGATGGCTGCAGTCAGTTGAATTTTTGCTAGCGCAGGGTGTACAAACTTTTATCGAAGTCGGTCCCGGAAAAGTGCTGAGCGGACTGGTGCGCCAGACTGATCGCAGCGTGTGCTGTGTGAACGTTGAAGACGCAGCAAGCCTGGAGCAGGCACGCGAAGCTGTCAGCCCCGAAAAAATAAGGACCGAGAATTCGGAAACTTTCACAGAGGAGCAAACTGATGCCCGATCCAGAGATTGAGCAAAAAGTAAAACAAATTATCGTAGACGAGCTTGGCGTGGACGAGAATGAGGTCACACCCAACGCGCGTTTCATTGACGACCTCGGAGCGGATTCGCTCGACACGGTCGAACTCGTGATGCGATTCGAAGAAGAATTTGGGATCGAAATTCCCGACGAAGACGCCGAGAAAATTCAAAGCGTGCGCGACGCATACAACTATATCGACCAGCACAAGGGAAAGTGAGATGTAGGAGCAGAGCTTGCCCTGTCTGCGGTTGACGTCATGCAAACAGTCGCGGGCGAGGACCATCCTTGCCCCTGCATTATCTGATGGAAAATTCCGCTTTGAATCGCCGCGTTGTCGTCACCGGTTTGGGTCTGGTCACGCCAGTCGGTAACACAGTCGAGAGTACCTGGTCCGCATTACTGCAAGGTAAGAGTGGGGCCGATTATATCAAGAAGTTCGACGCCGAAAAGTTTTCGGTTCGCATTGCCTGCGAAGTCAAAGGCTTCGATCCTCTGGAATTCATTCCCAAGAAAGAGGCGCGCAAGATGGGCGCCTTTATTCATTACGCCATCGCGGCGGCCATCGAGGCGATCCGCGACAGCGCCTTCGAGCTGACTGACGCCGGCAAGTTTCCTGACCCGCTGGGCGAGAAGGTCGGCACGTATATCAGCAGCGGCATCGGCGATTTTTGGGCCATCGAACGCGAGCACTCAAAGCTTTTGCAGGATGGCCCGGATCGCGTCTCGCCGTTTTTCATTGTTTCCGCCATCGTGAATCTCGCCGCCGGCCAGGTGTCGATTCGCTTTGGAGCAAAGGGCCCTAACTCGGCGACTGCCACAGCTTGTTCGGCGGGCGCGCATGCCATCGGCGATAGTTTCAGGATAATTCAACGCGGCGATGCCGACGTAATGATTTGTGGCGGAGCTGAGTCGGCCATTACCCCGATGAGCGTCGCGGGATTTGCTTCGATGCGCGCCCTTTCGACGCGCAATAACGATCCCCAGCACGCTTCTCGCCCGTTCGAGCTGCATCGGGATGGATTTGTGATTGGAGAAGGCGCGGGAATTCTAATCCTCGAGGAACTCGAATTCGCGAAACGGCGAGGCGCGCGCATTTACGCGGAAGTCGTCGGTTACGGAATGACGGCGGACGCGTTTCACTTGACCATGCCCGACGAGAGCGGATCAGGCGCGATACGCGTCATGCAAAAGGCGCTGCGAGACGGGAACGTTCGACCCGATCAGGTTGGCTATATAAACGCGCACGGAACCTCGACGCCTTACAACGACAAGTTCGAGACGCTGGCGATCAAAAAGACCTTTGGTGAGCACGCCTACAAACTTGCGGTGAGCTCGACTAAATCGATGACCGGACATTTGCTGGGCGCGGCCGGGGGCGTTGAAGGTGTTTTTATGGCGTTATCGATTCACCGAAATACGCTGCCGCCGACAATTAATTACGAGACTCCGGATCCGGATTGCGATTTGGATTACGTGCCGAACCAGCCACGCGAGGCGCGCGTAGATTATGCGCTTTCGAACAGTTTTGGCTTTGGGGGAACGAACGCGGCGTTGTTGTTCAAGCGATATGAAGAATGAAATTCTCGGCGATCAGTTTAGAGGCCGGCTACTGCCCGCCACTTTCTCATATTTAATCGGCGGGCAGTAGCCCGCCGCTAAACAAGTTATAGTCTGTACATGAAAATCATCGTTCTAATGAAGCAGGTCGCGAACAAGGACGCGATCCTGCGTATTAACAAAGACTCGACCTGGATCGAAGAAGCCGATCTGTCGTTCGAAGTGAACGAGTCGGACGGCTACGCCCTCGAGGAATCGCTGCGCATCAAGGAAAAAGTAGGCGGCGAAGTTGTGGTTTGCTCGATGGGGCCACAACGCGCGAAAAGCGTCATCAAAGACGCTCTCGCTCGCGGCGCCGATCGTGCGATTCACGTCATCGGCGACAACCTGTCGCATCTTGCGCCTTACGCCGCCGCGTCTGCTTTGGCTGAAGCCGTTCGCGAAGAGCAGCCGGATCTAATCATGACGGGTTTGCAGTCTGACGATTATGGTTATGCCCAGACCGGAGTAATTCTCGCGGAGATTCTCGGTCTGCCGCACGCAACGATCGTGATCGAAGTTGACGCTACCGGAGAGCAGTTGCGCGTCAAGCGCGAACTCGAGAGCGGCTGGTATCAATGGTACACGCTGCCGAAGCCGGCATTGCTGACGATTCAATCGGGCATCAGCCAGATTCGGTACGCGACGCTGAAAGGCATCATGGCCGCGAAGAAAAAGGAAATAAAGGAACTGACCCCGGCGGCCGAGATTGTGAATCAGCCTTCGCATCAACGCATTGAAAAGATTTATCTGCCTCAGAAGACAAAACAGACGCAATTGCTGGGCGGCGGCGACGCGAAAAAAGGCGCGGTCGAGCTGGCCGAGAAACTACGATCAGAAGCACGCCTGCTCTAGCGGGGCAGTAGCCCGACCGTGAGAGAGGGCTCAGCAGTTGGTATAGGTTATGAGCAACGGCATCCTCGTCTTCATCGAACACAAAGCGGGCGCGCTGAATAAGACCTCGCTCGAAGCAATCGCGGCCGCGCAAAAATTGGGTAGCGATCTTCGCCAAACAGTATCGGCGGTCGTGCTCGGCTCGGGCGTTCAAGCGCTGGCGCAGGAAATTGCCGCTTACGATTTAAGCAAGGTTGTCTACGCGGATCATGCGCAACTGGCGGAGTACACGCCCGATGCCTACGCCGCGGCGATGGAACAGATCGTGCGCTCATCTGAAACGGAATACGTTGTCCTGTCGCACACCTATCTGGTGCGTGATTTTGCTCCCAAGCTCGCGGCGCGTTTTCGCAAAGGACTAATCAGTGACTGCATTCGCATGAGTGCCGGCGATCAGAAGGTCACTTTCACCCGACGCATCTTTCTTGGAAAGCTTGACGCTGACGTAATCTCGGATGGCGAGCCGCCGGTGTTTGTGACTTTTCAATCAGGTGCGTTTCGTCCTGAACAGGCAGTGAAGGGAAGCGGCGCTCCGGTCGAAACAACGTCTGTGGATATCGGCGAGATTCGCATGAAACCGGAAGCGCCGTTTCAGGAGGTTAAGGCCGCAGTAGATCTAAGCAAAGCCGACATCATCGTTGCCGTGGGTCGCGGAATCAAGAATAAAGAAAATATCGCACTGGCAGAAAAACTCGCCGAAGTTCTGGGTGGCGATCTGGCGGCCTCGCGACCGATTTGCGATGCGGAATGGCTGCCGATCGATCGCCAGATCGGATCGTCAGGACAGACAGTCGCGCCCAAACTCTATGTCGCGGTCGGCATTTCCGGCGCGATACAACACCTCGTCGGCATGAAGAACTCGCGGACGATCGTAGCGATCAACAAAGACCCGGAAGCACCCATCTTTGACATCGCAGACTATGGAATTGTTGGTGATCTGTTCGAAGTCTTGCCGGTGTTGACTGAAGAGATTAAGAAGCTGAAGAGCTGACTTTTCCCGCCATTCTGTTCACTTTAAGACCAACGCTCGCAGGTCCGCCAGGACGTCTTCCGGCTTCCAGCGGTTGTTACGATACGATTTAACCAGTTTGCCGTCTGCGTCAATTACCGCAGTTCTCAACGAATGAATCATCTGGTCCTGGCCCGACTCGGTATCATGGAAATACTGAAGTCCGAAATACTTCGCGATTCCCTTGACCTCGTCCGGAGTTCCGGTCGCAAATTCCCAATGCTCGAATTTCTCGTTGCTGAATCGGCCAGTGAAGGCGGCGCCGTAACTGCGCAGGACTTTCGGCGTGTCGTAGTCCGTGTCAAAACTGATGCTGAGCAGATGGGTCTTAGCATAGAGGTCGGGCTGCTTCTCAAGTTCCTGATCGATTTGATGAAAATTCTCGCTCATCAAAGGGCAATAGTCCGGCAACGGACAGCGCGTGTAGATGAAAGTCAGGACCAGCGCCTGGCCCCGGTATTGTGACAAATGAATTTGTTGCCCGTCCTGATTGACGAGTTTAAAGTCGGGAACTTCCTCGCCGCGCTTGGGTTCGCCGGCTACGTCGACGTTGGGATCGTCGGGGACATCGTCAGCAACAGTCAAGATTTCGATCCACGATGATGGTCCGTCAATGACCAGGTCGGCCGTAATTAAGTTTCCCGGCTTTAGTATTTCTAAATCGCTGTCCTTCTTTACAGAAAAAGGCATTGTCATCGCCGGCATGTAACCTCGAATTTCCTCGTGCGCGATCGTGACCGTGCGAGCTGTTTGGTCCACGGCGATGACCTTTCCTTTCAGGTCGTAACGCTTCTCATTCGGCGAACGTCCGCTTTTGCAAGCAAACCCAATTGCGATCGCGCCTGCCAAAACCAGGCTCAGGCAGATTCTCAAGGAGATCGTTTTACTCATGCTCGCGATTCGATTTTACCGCTCGACGGAAGACAACTAGGTTAACGACTTTGGTTTGCGCACTCAAGTTGTCGCGTGAAAGCACAATGAAAGCGGATAAGCTTGTGCTACGATTGCTCAAATGGTTTCCGTGGCGACCAGGCATGCAGAGATTCTCGATGGGCGACCGCTGGCTGAGCAAATCAAGCGAGAAGTTGCCATCGAAGTCGCACGACTGTTTCAGGAGGGCGCGGAGAAACCTTGTCTGGCGGCGGTGCGCGTCGGCGAAGATCCCGCCTCGGCGGTTTACGTCCGCAATAAAGTTCGCGCGTGCGAAGAAGTCGGGCTGGCATCAGAGCTTCACGCCTTGTCGGAGTCGACCACGACTGAGCAACTCCTGGAGTTGATCGGGGGGCTGAACCGGCGCGAAGAGATCGACGGCATTCTGGTGCAGTTGCCACTGCCCGAGCAAATTGACGAACAAAAGATCATTGAAGCGGTTGATCCGTCTAAAGACGTTGACGGTTTTCATCCGATGAATGTTGGCTTTCTCGCGATGGGGCAGGCGCGATTCGTGCCCTGCACTCCCGCGGGAATAATTGAGCTGCTGGAGCGAAACAAAATCGAAATCGCCGGAACCGCTGCGTGCATCGTCGGCCGGAGTCAGATAGTCGGACGGCCCGTCGCCAGCCTGCTTTTACAGCGGCATGCTACCGTCACAATTTGTCATTCACGCACGCGCGATCTTGCGGCGGTAACTCGTCAGGCCGATATTTTGGTAGCGGCGATTGGGCGGCCGGCGCTCATTCGAGGTGATTTCATCAAACCGGGCGCGACGGTAATCGATGTTGGAATTAATCGTGTCACCGATATCGAAGCTGCTCACGAGTTGTTCGGCAATGAAGCCGATGATCGAATCGACGCGATCAAACGTCTTGGTTACACGCTGGTCGGCGACGTGCATCCGGCGGAAGCGGATCTGATTGCGAATCGCCGAACACCAGTGCCCGGTGGAATCGGTCTCTTGACGGTGGCCATGCTAATGCGCAACACGTTGCAGGCCGCGAAGTGGCGAAGAGGTCTTGACTGAGAAAAGCGCCCTTCTCCCGTTGGGAGAAGGGATGGGGATGAGGGCGCGAAGCGTAGGCGTGCTAAGCCCTCACCCTAACCCTCTCCCAAAGGAGAGGGAAATTCCAACCATGCTCAAAGTCGGTCTCACGGGCTCGATTGCCGTCGGCAAGTCTTTTGTCCTCAGAATCCTTTCCGAACTCGGTTGCCATGTACTCGATGCCGATAAAACAGCTCGCGAAGTTGTGGCCCCAAACACGCTGGGTCTGCAGGCCGTCATCGAAGCTTTCGGAAAAGATATCCTGAAAGATGACGGCACAATTGATCGAGCAAAGCTCGGTGCCATAGTGTTTGCTGAGGAAGGTAAACGCTTGCGGCTGAACTCGATTCTTCATCCGTTCATTATCGCCGAACAGGACAAGCACTTGAGGGAATGGGCGCAAGCTGATCCGAAAGGCATCGCCGTCGTTGATGCGGCCCTGATGATCGAGTCAGGTGGTTATCGCCGCTTCGATAAATTGATCGTGGTCCATTGTCGTCCGGAAGTTCAGTTGAAACGATTGATCGCCCGCGATGGAATATCGATTGAAGAAGGTGAAAAACGGATCGCGGCCCAAATGTCTCAGGAAGAAAAAAAGAAATACGCCGATTTTCTAATTGACACGTCCGCAGGCTTCGAAACAACGCGAGAACGGACAAAAGAAGTGTTCGCGGAATTGAAGAGCGTGAATGGATAATCTGGCTCACTCGTTGGTCGGGCTAACGGCTGCGAAAGCCGGGTTGGAACGCTTATCACCGTCGGCGACTGCCGCTTGTATCCTCGCCGCGAACGCGGCGGATAGCGACTTCATTTCTTTGTTCTTCGGAGGGCGCTGGACTTTACTACAAAATCACCGGGGCATTACTCACTCAATCGCCGGAACCCTGGTTTTGGGCATTCTGATTCCGACAATGTTTTGGATGGGCGATCAAGTGATTGCCGGTTTGCAAAAGCGAAAACCGCTGATTCGTTATCGCGGTTTATTGCTGGCCTCGGTGATCGCCTCTGCGACGCATCCGTTGATGGACTGGACAAACAATTATGGCATCCGATTGATGCTGCCATGGAGTAGCAAGTGGTTTTATGGCGACCTGATGTTCATTATCGATCCTTACTTTTGGCTGATTGTTGGTAGCGCCGCTTTTCTGCTGACAAGCGATCGCACTTCAAAACTTATCGCCTGGTCGATCCTGGCAACGGTTGTTTCGCTGATCGTGTTTTCAGCGTCGAGCCGACGCAGTGAGCTGGTGCATCCCAACACGGTGCGAGTGATTTGGTTTTCAGCTATTTTCGCCCTCGCAATTGCCCGAACCGCAAGGCTCGGCGCTAGGCTTGGCAGAGGCTTGGCATTCGGATCGTTTGCCGTGGTTCTGGTCTACTGGTCATTTCTTGGTTGGGCGCATTCGCGCGCATACGCGCAAGCCGTCGGAGTGGCGACTCAAGTTGCTTCTCAACAACAAGAGCGCGTTATTAATTCCGCGGCGATGCCGACCGCAGCAAATCCTTTCCGCTGGTTATGTGTGGTGGAAACCGATCGGGCAATGTACCGGTTCTCAGTTGGCGTCGGCGACAATGGGCTGGTACCAAATCAGCCTGCCTCAACAAACTCGAGCGCAATGCCCGGCGTTCAGCGCTACGCGAAGCCGGTGAACTCGGACGAGGAACTGGTTTCAGTCGCCGAGCGCGACCCTCGGGCGCGGATATTTCTGGGTTTCGCAAGATTTCCGTTAGCCCGCGCGAAAGATGACAATTGCATCGGGCAGACTCTCGTGCAATTCGCCGATTTACGATACACTGAACCGGGGGCGCAACCGAGGGGAACATTCTCGCTCGAGGTCCCCGTGGAGTGTCCGCAGAAATGACACGCCGGTCTTAGCACATCGTATTCATCATTCCGGATCGGGATTACTCGGAATAGAACTCAATGAGCAGCATGTCATCAGATCGAATCCGCGACGCGTTGACGGACACTGCTCTCAAAGTCTCGGCCGGCAACAAACGAACAAACCTTGCCAGTGTGCGTTCGTCGCCTGGCGCCTACCTGGCGTTGGCAGCGGTGGCAACTTTCTTGTCGCTGGTGTTGCTGCGAGGACAATATGATTTTGCCGCCCTGGCTCTAATTATCAGCACGTGGATCGCTGTTCCACTGCTGGTGCTTACCGATCGCCTAAACTTCGACGGGCAGACACTCTCGCGGAGAGGTTTGATCGCCGCACTTTCCCGGATCGTTCGCGGCCGCACTATCCGTATCGCCATCGACGAGATCGAGGGAATAGAAATCAGCGCATTGCGAACCTTGCGGCGCGGCGGCAGCGTTCGTTACCGTTATCGAGTCGAAGTGACGGCAGACCAGATGGCGTTGGTTTTCTCGTCGGGCGGGAAGAAATTCAGACGAATGACGGGGCAGTTATTGCCGGTAATGCCTGATGCCAAGCTGGATGCTCGCGCTTTGGAACTACGGGATCATCTCGTTGATCCAAAGCGGTTGCGATCAGAGGCAAAACAACTGGGAATCGCCTCAACAATGGTGCTCGACGCAAGTGATCTTACCGCGCACGGCAAGAGGCGGCTTAATTCCGACGCTTCCGCCAGAGACGAAATGATGGCGCCGGATTTTGAACGTGGCCGATCGCTTCGCAAAGCGGCGAATGACTTGCGGGTAGCCGGCCGCTTGCGTGAATCAGCCGAGGCTTTCCGTCGCGCGCTTTTGATCACCCCTCGCGATGCCCCGCTGATCTATGAATATGCGCGGCTATTGAAGTCGCAGGCCAGCGCGTTGGGAGATGCGAGCTTGCGCGCACGCGCTCGCGCCGCGCTGCGGTTGGCGGCGATGCGTGATCGGGGTGATGCGGATTTGTCGACGCGAATCGGTGAGAGCTTTCTTGAGCACGGCAATCCTGAGCGAGCTAGAAAATCATTCCAGCGCGCACTGGAGATTGACGAACGGGCGTTTCGCGCGCAACTGGGTCTTGCCGAAGCTTCGTTGAGTGAGGGAAAGTTAGCCCACGTGATCCATCACTTCGGCGAGGCTGCGCGAATCGCGCCTGACAAAGCCACAGCGCGGCTAGCGCGACGCGAGGCGGATTATTATTCGCGACTCAACGATGACGAAGATTATCTGGCTGCTGAGTTGCGCCGAATGAACTGGCTGCAAAATGCCGCGCGCATACAGCAGCTTGCCGCGCGCGCGAGTTTCGCAAGTTTGCTGCTTGCCCTGACTGGTTCGTCCATCAATCAGTTCGTGGCCGGCGTGGGCTGGGCGCTGGCGTCCTCTTCGATCATCGCCTGGTCAGCCTCGCTGATAGCCACGCGGCTGCTGGCGACGAGAAGAAAATCGCCGGCGCTCTCATAAATTGGCAACATCTACAATTGGCGAGGTCTAGGCGCTCTTGCTTTTCGAAGACGCGCGTCCTTTCGGCTTAACCGTTCGCGCAGTTTGTTCGGGCGCTGACGCCACAGCGTTCGTGGTGATGGGTTCAGGGTTTAGCAGCGCATCCCAGCGATAGCGTGGGCGCTCTCGCGGTTCACGCAAACGCTTGAAGACTAAATTCGTGACTGCTTCCGTTACCCAGTTGTGATAGAACTCGCCGACTGAAGCCAGCTCGGCATCCGGAGCCGGATTCATGAAATCAATCGCATAGGGAATTTCGTCCTTGATAGCGAACTCCACCGTGTTTATGTCATAGCCGAGCGCGGCGCACAGCGTGCGAACGTCACTGGTCACTCGCTGCCCCAATTTTTGCCCCAGATAGTTCGGGTCGTAGACGTATTGTTCGCCGGACAAGTAAGGCTTGCGAGGATCGTAAGGCATGATCATGACTTCTTCCTGTCCAATGCAATAGCAGCGCACGAACTGATCGAAGTCAATGAATTCCTGCAGCGTCATGCAGAGCGTTCCGGTCTTGTCGTACTCGGCGATCAGCTCTGCAAGAGAATTCACCCGCGAAACATTCTTCCAACCTCCGCCGTCGAAGGGCTTCATGATTGCAGGCATCCCAACATAGTCAACGATGGCTTGCCAGTCGAGCGGGAATTCCAGGTTTCGCAGGCTTTCGCCGACGATTCCTTCCATGTATTCTTTCTGAGGCAGCAAAACTGTCTTCGGCACGGCGACGCCGAGCTTTTTCGCCAGCGAGTAGTTGAAAAACTTATCGTCGGCTGACCACCAGAATGGATTATTGATGATGATCGCGCCTTCGAGCGCCATCCGCTTTAGCGTGGCGCGATAAAAAGGGACCTCGTGTGAAATGCGATCAATTACCAGGTCATAGGCTGGAGGCGCGTCGTGACGGACACCGCCCAGCTTAATAAACTCAGCCAGGACCTGGCCCCCGCTTCGCTCGTTCACTCTCTTAATCAGCTCGTCCGGAAAAGTCTTTTCGCGGCCAACCAGGATACCAACTCGTTTCATAATTGAAATTTCCTCGTTTGACGAATATTGGGGAAAGCATTACTTTTGCGCGGTGGATAGCTGCTTGTCAAACCATAGTTTCAGTCGAGAGACAGACGTGGCCGCACGACAGGCATCCGCAAAGCAGCAGAAGGCATCAATGAAACGGCAATGGCTGGTTCTTCCTTTCGCTGTGTTACAATCTGCCAGAAATTTGCCAGGCGGCGCCTTATCAATAAATCGGAAAATCGTCAGGTTATGAAAACCGCTTTCTTCAGTCGAAATATTCTTCGATTCATTCCGGCGCTGATGCTGGCGGGCGTTACGCTCTCGAGTCCATTAGCTCGAGGGCAGGAGACCAAGCCCCCGGCGAAAGCGCCCAAGACCCAAACTAAACCGGAACCATCACCGGTCCCAAAGCAAGACGCAAAGAATTTTAATCCCACTGCAGAACAACTCGCCGAAGGTACGATCGTGGCTCAGGGTGGCCGCGGCGCCTTGAATCAAATTCGACGGAACGGGATCGAACGTGGACGGTTGTCGCGGGTCACGGACGCGGGCCTCGCGGAAGAAGGCCGCTACGAACTACGATTCGTGCGCGGCGAAAGCACTGCCAAGGACAAGGTGCGCCTTGATCGAAAGACCGCGCAGACGGAGTACTCGTTGATTTACGGTGGCGGCGGCCAGATTTTTGGCGTGATTAACGGCGCGCCATTTATTCCACGGGCGGAGGCGACTGCTGATTTCCTTTCGGATCGCACGCACAGCATCGATGCCCTGCTTCGCTACAAAGAGAACGAATCCAAACTGAATCTGGTTGGCAAAGACAAGCAGCAGGGACTCGATCTCTATGTGCTTGAGCTGACGGACAAGGACAATCACAGGACTCGATATTACATCAGCGCAAAGACTTTGCGGATATTATGGCTCGAATACGAAGAGACAGCGCCCGGCTCATCAACGCCGGTGAAATACGCAAAGCACTTTCATGATTACCGGGTTGCTCAGGGGACGTTGGTGCCATATAGAACGACGCTCGTCGTCGATGGCAAACAGACATTGGAGACCCGAATCCTCACGGTGACTTATGGCGTCAAGATGGAAGACGCTCTCTTCCAGAATCCGAACGAAGCCTCCGCATCCAATCCGTGAGACGTCCTGCCGTCTTCAGTCGCCGGAACCCCTTCCAAGAATTCGGAACCACCGCCCGTCTCGCGCGTGTCTAGTCTGGGTGGTCCCGGGCAAAGTGTATAATAATTCAGCTTAAACTGACTGCCCGCGACCGGAGCGGTGACAATAATTTATTGAACGCGTTAGATCGCTGAGAGCCTACCTGCCCGATGAGAACGCTGAGCTCGGTTAGAGACCTCGATTTCGCCACTGGGGCGATGCCCGCGCACATCGTCGTTGCTCCGCTGTCGGATCATGCGCTGTTGGAAGCGACGCGTGCCGGGGACGACGATGCGTTTGCCGAACTGGTAGGACGTTATCGCAATCAGATCACGAGTTACATTTATCGGATGACGAACGATTACGAAGAGGCAGTCGACCTTGCGCAGGAAACGTTCGTGCGGCTCTATCGGGCCGCCGGACGTTATCAAACGACGCACGCGTTTTCGACGTATCTCTATCGCATCGCCACGAATCTGGCGATTAGCGAGTTGCGAAAACGAAAGCGCCGGCGACTGGTTTCCCTGACTGGTTTGTTGAATCCCGGCGACGGCAGAGAAGCCGTCGATTTCAACCCGGTCGACGAACGGCCTTTGCAGGACGTGAATCTGGTCGACACGGAAAGGCGTGAAGCAGTCAAGCGAGCGATTAGCACCCTGCCCGAGAAGTATCGAGCGCCGCTGGTGCTGCGCGACGTCCAGGGTAAGAGCTACGACGAAATCGCCGCTATTCTTTGCACCAGCGAGGGAACGGTGAAATCAAGAATCAATCGCGCGCGCAATTTTCTGCGCGACAAGATGCATGCTTACTTGTAGGTAACAACCATGAGGATATCCAGAGAATGTCGCGCCACGCGACGAGAGATTGAGGAAACCGAAATAAACGGACGACTTACTATTCAGTCGGTCGAACACCTGGCGGGCTGCGCCCCGTGCCGTGAGATTCACGATCAGCGCTCGCGTTTGCGCGAACTGGTGGGCAGTTTGCAACCGGTGAACGCGCCTGCCGATTTTGATATCCGGCTGCGCGCACGCCTGGCTGGAGAGGCCACAGCCAGAGCTAATTGGTTTTCGTTTCCGACGGCGATTTTTGGAATGCCGGCGTTGGCGTTAGCCGCGGCGCTGATCGTTCTCGTCGGGGTTGTCGCCTTCCTGGCGCGGAGCGGTGTGATTTCGAGGCCTGCTGATCGGGCAAATACAATGTCAACCTCTCCTCAGCCGGAAAAGCGTTTGGGACCGCAGATCGTCGCCGCAGTTCCGAGCGGTGATCAAAGTAATCGAAGTGGCGACGGTAAAAACATGGTAACCTCGCAGAAAGCCGCGGCGAATTTTCCTAAACAACCGAGGGACTCACGTCGAAGCGTAGCTGTAAGACCAAATGAGATCAGATCGAACGATCTCGGTTTGCAGCCCGCGCTGGTGTACAGACAGAATTCCACCGAGCCGAACGCGGCGGAGATTTCGTTGAGCAAGCCGTTCGAATTTTCTTTGCAGGATGGCCGCGGTGTTACTCATAAGATTTCACTGCCACCGGTGAGTTTTGGCTCGCAGCTTGTTCAAAACGGAAAGCGTTTTCAGCCGGCGAACTATTCAGCGAACCGGATATGGTAGTCAATAGGAATTAGGTCCATTTTCATGTTCATGCCTGGAAAGTTAAAGTGGGTGATTCTGACTTGTCTCTCTTTTGCCGTCATGAGTGGGGCCGTGTTTGCTCAGAAGGCCACCACGCCAACCGCTAAGCCACCGGAAGAATTCCCGCAAGAAAAATTGCGCGAGGTCAGCAGGCGGCCCGCAGGGACAAGTGCGCCAACTCGCATCATCGTGGCTGGTCAATCAGAAACCAACGCGCCACAAGTGGTCACCGTTGTCCACCAGTTAAGCGTGCTCAAGATTCTCAGTCTTTTGCTTCGTCAAAGGGGAGACAAAGATGCGGTCGCGCTCATGAGTCAACCACTGCCGGCCACCGATGTGCATACCAATATTATCGCCGGCCTGGCATTCGATGACGGGCAAACGATTGCCGTGTGGTTGCCGCAGGCGACCGAAGAGATTTCCGGGCCCGTAATGCCTCCTGAAATTCTCAGCCAGTTTCCAGAAACGGCCAGGCCGATGGCTATGGCCGCAACCAGTGCTCCGAATCTGTCGGTTGTGCTTGCCGATGGAAAGCGCCTCCGCGTTCGGTACGTTGGCCTTGATGGCGCTACTGGAATCTCGGTACTCCGAGCAAACCTGGCCGGCGGCTCTCTGGTCACGCGTGATTCCGGTGATAAGTTAATCGAAGGAGAGCGGATACGTCTGGTCGCTCCACAGCGGTCAGAAGCACCCGCCAATCTTCCGGCGAGAACGATCTATGTGCGGATCGGTGAAAAAGAAGTAAAGCTGAGTCAAATCAGACGCACGTCCGCGGGAAGCATTGAACGGTTCATTGTTACTGCTGCAAATCTGTCGCCCGCGTTCGTTGGTGGAATTGCTCTGAATAGTTCGGGCCAGACCGTTGGAATAGTTGAAGAGATCGAGGGCGACCGAGCCCAGATTGTCCCAGCGTCGGTGATTGATGCCGCAGTGCGGCGAGTACTTGATCGGCAAGCCAGCGTGCCTCGTCCGTTGCTGGGCGTGCGCGGCGAGCCGGCCGACCTGATGTCGCGCGCGTCCTTTCTTGCTTATGGATGGAGTGAACAGAACCTGAGCAAGTTTTTCGCAAAGCCCTCGGGGATGTTTGTTACCTCAGTGCTCCCGGGAACGCCGGCGGCCCTGGCAAATCTTCACCCCGGTGACGTCATAGTTCGCGTGAACGAAGGCGACGTGAAAAGCGTGGACGATTTTTCTTTTATGCTTGGCCAGGCCGGTAGCGGCGCCCCGGTGCAATTCACGGTTGTGACTCCAAATCACCCGACGCCTGAATCGCTGACAGTCAAGCTCGGCGGCTCGTTTCAATCAGATGTTCAAAAACAGTTCTTCACTGATTTTGCATTCTCTTTTGACGGCCCTCTCGCTTCACTGGGAATTGAAACCGTCGCTGTCAATACCAGGTTCGCTCCCGAAGTGAAGGCCCAGGACGGTCTACTGGTGATCGCCGTCCGCGCCCAAAGCCCGGCAGCTCGGGGCGGCGTGCGCGAGGGCGATATTATTGAGTCGATCGACGGAAGAGCGGCTGCCCGGGCCACGACTATTCGTCCACAAATTGGCAGTGAGAAAAAACACATATTGGGCCTCCTTCGCGAACGGCAACGTCTGGAGGTCGTCCTCGAGCCAGTCACTCCGAAAGGGCCGTAACGGCTTTCAACGATCGAAAGAGATCGGCCACCCACCTCGCCTTCCATTCCTTGCTTTGCTCTTCGCGAACTGTGTTACTCTAGGCCCGCAATCAATACCTATCCCGCTTATCAGTAGCTTAAAAGATGCCGCGCGAAGCCATCGCCCGCTATCACGATCTGCTTACGAGTGAGGATCTGGCCGAAGCCTCTCGGGCAATTCTTGACGAAGGTCTGGAACGCGCCAGGTTGATCTTCGGCGGCCGGCGCCTCTCGCCTTATCTGCGCCCGCATTTCGTAAGCGAGGAAGATTTCCGCCGCGCGGCGCAGGTTTGCGAGCTTGTCTGGGGCGCGATCGAGAAAGTTAAAGACGCCGCGATCGTCGATCCTTCGTTACTCGACGAACTTGGACTGACTGAAACCGAGCGGAAACTTGCCGGCATCGACCCCGGTTATCGCGCCGTCGCGCCCACGGCGCGGCTGGATTCTTTCTTGACTCAAGACGCGTACAGTTTTGTCGAGCTGAACGGCGAAAGTCCCGCGGGCATTGCTTATGCCGATGCTGCTTTTGAAATCTTCGCGGAGCTGCCGGTGATGAAGCGTTTTGCTCAAGAATATAATCTGCGGCGCTTTCATGGCCGGCCGCTGATGCTCGACCTCTTGCTGAGATGCTATGAAGAGTTTCTCCAAAATGAACCGCAGCGGCCGCCCCAAATCGCGATCGTCGATCTGAAAGGACTGCCAACGCAGAAGGAGTTTGAGCTGTTTCGTGAGTACTTCGAATCACGTGGCCATCCTTCGGTCATTTGCTCGCCGCAGGAGCTCGAGTTTAGCGGCGGGCGCTTGCGCTTTCGAGATTTCGAGATCGATATCGTTTACAAGCGCCTGCTCTTCAATGAGTATTTGCCGATCATGAATGATTTTCCGGCGTTGCTTGATGCATACCGCGCCGGCGCCATCTGCATGGTTAACAGCTTTCGTTCAAAACTGATTCACAAGAAAGCGCTGTTCGCGGTCCTGACCGACGCGCGGCACGCAGCTCTCTTCAACGATAGCGAGCGGAGCGCAATTCGAGCGCATGTACCGTGGACGCGGCGCGTTCGCTTTGGAGCGAGCGATTACTACAATAAGCCCATTGATTTAATTGAGTTCATTGCCCGGCGGCGAGATCGCCTGGTGCTGAAACCTAATGATGACTATGGCGGTCACGGAATTTACATTGGCTGGAACACGGACGAGATTTCCTGGGCTGAAGCGATTCAAAATGCTTTGGCCAACGGGGATTACCTGGTGCAGGAACGCGTGCCGACCGCGCGCGAAGTGTTTCCTGCTTTAGGCGATAATGGGTCTATTGATTTCACGGAGCAGCTCGTCGATCTCGATCCTTTACTTTTCAATGGCAAGGTTGGCTCGGCGTTTACGCGTCTATCGTCGACTGAGTTGGCAAACGTAAGTTCCGGCGGCGGCATGGTTCCAACATTCGTAATCAGCAGAAAATAGCCGCGTGGTTCAACGGCACGGGTCTCGCAACCGGGAACTTGTTTCCGCCAGGGAATAAGGCTTTAATTCTAACTCGTGAAGGAGTCAAGCGTGGTCGAAGACCCTGAAGAGGATTTATCTCGAGATGAGCGTAGGCAATTCGATAGATCCAGGCTGATCGTGGATGTTTATTACGATGGTGGTGATGCGACCGGCGTCGCGAGCACAAAAGACCTGAGTCTGGGTGGTTTGTGCATGAGCACTCAGGCAAACATCCCGGTTGGGACGACTTTGACGGTGCGCATTCCCGTCGGCATAGAAAGGATCGTAGTTAAAGGCGACGTTGTTTATAGCAATCCGGGCCGAGGTGTCGGAGTGCGATTTCATCGGATGTCAGAAGACGCGCGCAAAATCATGGAAAGGGAATTGATGGAGTGATTTCTCAGAGAGCGAAAGCCCGCAGCAGGGTCCGGCGATAAGGTGTCTCAAAAACTGTCGGGCACGAAAGCCGCAATATTGTCATGTCGAACGAATTCACACTTGGCATCGAAGAAGAATTTCAGATCGTCGATCCGGAGAGTCGGCAATTGCGATCGCACGTATCTGAAATGCTGGAAGAGGGCCGAATGTTGCTCGGCGAGCAGATCAAACCTGAGATGATCCAGTCGCAGGTCGAAGTCGGCACCGGCATCTGCCGGAACATTCAGGAAGCGCGTGCCGACATTTCACGTTTGCGATCAATTATCGCCTCCCTGGCCGGAAAAAACGGTTTGAAGATCGTAGCGGCTTCAACACATCCCATTTCGCGCTGGCAGGACCAGAAGATTTTCGACGACGAACGGTACGAATTGCTGATTCAGGAATTGCAAACCGTGGCTCGCTCGTTGTTGATTTTTGGGCTGCATGTTCACGTAGGCGTTGCGGATCGCGAGCGGCAGATTCACATCTTGAACGCGTCCCGCTATTTTCTGCCGCACGTGCTGGCGCTTTCCACTTCCTCGCCGTTCTGGATGGGGCACAACACGGGCCTGAAATCGTACCGCTCGGAAATCTTCAAACAGTTTCCGCGCACGGACATTCCCGATCATTTTGACTCTTACCAGGGGTTTCAACGTTACGTCGATCTGCTGGTCAAGACCGGCTGCATCAATGACGGAAAGAAAATCTGGTGGGACTGCCGGCCGCATCCATATTTTCCGACGTTGGAGTTTCGGATCTGCGACATCCCAACTCGCGTCGATGACACTGTCGCGATCGCGGCGCTGTTCCAGGCGATCGTGGCAAAACTGTATAAACTAATCGATAAGAATCTGGGCTTCCGGCTTTACCGAAGGATGTTGATTCAAGAGAACAAATGGCGCGCGGTGCGCTACGGCCTGGACGGCAAGATGATCGATTTTGGCAAACAGAAGGAAGTGCCGGTGCGCGATCTGATTCGCGAGCTGCTTGAGTTCGTTGACGATGTGCTTGATGATCTCGGCTCAAGAAAAGAAGTGGAGCACATCCATACGATTCTCGACCGCGGCACTTCCGCTGACGAACAGCTTCGCGTCTATCGCGAGACTAACGATCTGAACAAGGTCGTAGATCGTTTGATTGAGCTAACCGTTGAGAATGTGCCCGTGAACACCGAAGTCAGCGTCGGCCAGGCAACGACAGCGCCCTCAACAATCGCAAAGTGAGTGTGGCAGGACGATTCGATTAACGGCGGACCGCCGCCTGCCGGCTAACCAGAGAAAGTAGCGACCCCCAACAGATGAAACGATGCCCAAAATGCAGTCGCACCTACGCGGATGACACCCTGAGATTCTGTCTTGAAGACGGCGCGCGTCTGATCGACGAGAGTGTTCCGCGCGATCCGCACGACACTGTGCCGGTTCGCGATCCGAATCCTCCGCCGACCGAAAAAATTATTTACGATCATGCCGCGCCCACTCTCAAGGTTTCGGGCACGACGAGTCCGTCATTCGGGGCCGGGGATCCAAGACCCAGCGAGAGCCGGCAGGCGAATACGCTCCTGACGGCGGGCGTGATCTCAATTGCGATTCTGCTTCTGGCATTGGTTGGCATTGCCGCATATTTTGTTTTGCGGCAATCGGGAGGCGTCGAATCCGCCCGGGTTAATCCAAGCGCTAGTCCGGTGGGCAAGCCGAGCTCGTCTCCAACTCCAAATCGCGGCGTTAGCCCGCCGGCGCCGGACAATTCTGAAATAAGCACGAACGCCGGGCTAAAGATCACCGCGACTGCGTCTTCGGTGAGATATGCGGTTCAGAACAATACCTATTACGCGGCCAACGCGATTGATGGAAAGCGAAGCACGGCGTGGATGGAAGGGGCTGACGGTCCGGGCATCGGCGAATGGATTCGGTTTGACTTTGACCGCCAGATTACGTTGCATCGAATCCTGATCCAACCTGGCTATTTCAAGAGCCCGGAAATATGGGCCGGCAATAATCGTTTGGCTACGGCGACTGTGTCCTTCTCTGACGGCAGTTCGCGCGAACTTAACTTTGCGGATGTAATGCAAAGCCAGAAATTCGACGTTGGATCCATCAGGACAAAGTGGGTGCGATTCACGATCAAAGAAGTCTATTACGGCAAGGATCAAGACACCGCGATCTCGGAAGTTGCGTTTGAATGGGAGCCCTGATAGACGTAGTTACCATCGCGATAAGCGGCGCCGCGTCATCAACAGCCGCAATCCAGGGCGGCATTTCTTACCTCGTGAAAATCACGGCCAGATCGTCTTCATAAACTTTCTGCCAATCGCGATCATCTCTTAACAAGCTGGCGAGCGGGACCTCGGGAGATATCAGCGCGGTGCGAATTCCATAGCGGTCGAGCGGCTCGCGCCATCCGGCGCGACCATCGTAAGTATTTACCATCTGGAAAAGGAAGTGGTCCCCGTACACGTCGGCGCGGCCATCAACATAGACGCGATATTCCGGATAGAGCCTGTAGATCAAATAGCCGCCCCAGCCATACCTGTTGTAGATCGGTCCGGGTAAGTGACTCGCCCGGATGAAATCCACTGCGGCAATCGGGTTCACCTTTGCCTCGTATGCGTGTTGATGCGAAACGAAGTGCCAAAACTGAAAGACAGCGAGAGCAACCGGCGCCACCAGGATTAGCAGACTGACGAGAAGTCTTCCCGGCGTAGAAGGAAGTTCGCGTGCGAAGCCCTGGTCCCAACCGCGAGCCTTCATTACGTCGCCGAGATGCTCGGCAAAGATGGGCGCGGCAATCAATGCGAAGATGGGAATGTGTCGAGACGACTGCAGTCCGCCGAATGCGGTAACTAATAGTAAGAAGAACTCGCCGGGACGCGGTGGCCTCGGTGCAAATGCCAAGATGCCGAAGGTTAGCAATAACAATGCAGCGAAGGCTAAGAACATTGGCTGGTGAAAATCCGGCGATGACCACTCGTCGATCAAAGCGGCCATTGAAGGCGAGGTCAGAGTTTTAAGTGGATACAAAAATATTCGAAACTCGTTCGGATTGAGGGGCACCACGAGTGCGCACACCACTCCGGTCACCGCCAGCGGGCGCAGAAGTTTCCACTTGCGATCGAGAGCCAGGCTGAACAGGTAAAGCACAATTAGTCCAAGGCCTAAAGCAAAACCGCCGTGGAGATTCACCCACAAGACCATTAATGGCGGCAGCCACCAAAGGACGCGGGTTTGCCCTGCGCGCGCGAAGCGGTCCAGCAGAGCGAGATAAACGCTGGCCAAAAGCAAAGTAATCATCTGGACGCGAATGCCAAAAAGCGGTGTCGAAGACAAGGCCGCAAGTAATACCGCCAATCCCGCCAGATAGGGCCGTCCCGGAGAGCGCCGGTAAACGATCAGAAAAGCAATCGTGATCATGCCTGAGAAAACAAAAACCAGTCCGCCTAAACCCGCGGCCCGATAAATGCCATACATCAAGATCTCAGAAAGCCATTCGTGCGTTATCCATTCAGAACCGGCTTTGGTGAATGAATAGTTGTCCGTGTGTGGAATGCTTTTGGTAGCAGCAATGTCTTTGCCGGTTCGCAGATGCCACCACATATCCGGATCGAGCGTGGCGGACTGATGGACCGCCAGCATGAAGATGATCACAAAAAGCGCGACGGGAACCACCACACGGAAAGCGAGTAGCTTTGCTGGTCGGCTTCTCAAAGAGGCGTTACGCTCCAAACTCAATTACTGTACCTGCTTTGCGGAACCTGGCTGCGCTGGCGCTCTAGAATCTGATAGTAGCCGAACAGCGCTATCACCAGCGTGTAGATCTGTAGGCCTGTGGCGCGAGCCAGCGGTTGAGTAATCCACGGGGTGATGTAAAGCAGCAATAAAATATATTTCTGGGCGGGCGCCAATGTCGGTTTATCTCCACGCGCGGTTCTGAGAAAAAGATCGCTGGCAAGTAGCGCCGCGAGCACCAGGAGACAGCTATCATAGATCCCCATGTATAGATTCAAGACCGGAGTCCAGGTCAAGGTCAAGGCCCAGATTCGGGCTGGTCCATTCGCTCCTTCTGGTTCAGGCCGATACCAGGCTTTGATGAGAAGTGGAACCACCAGGAGAAACGCGCTGACAGTCATTACCCACCTTAGATTTGCGTGATTAACCAACAGCAGCCGAAAAAACGAGTTGACATCAACGTACTTCCACGAGCGCAGACCTAACGCGACACTGGTGGAAGCGTTGGTAAAATACAAGAGAGCTTTGAGGTAACCGATACATCCTTGCCAGCCCACAGCGAGTAATGAGGCAACAATCAGGAGGCCGTTGCCGATGATAAAGCCGAGGAATGTCATGAAGCGCCGGCTAACTAAGAGCATCGGCACTATCAGAAGCAGCAGAGTCGGTTTGTAGGAACACAAAGACAGGGCGGCGCCGCTCAATACCTGGTTACGCCTTTCGCCATTAATCGCCAGCGCCAGGAAAAAGAATCCCCAGGCGGAAGTTTGCCCGCCCGCCAGACACTCAGCCAGGAACGGCATGAACGATACGGCCAGTAACAACGAGGTCAACCACGCGTCTTTTGGAATCGCGTTCAAAACTCTCCAAACGAGAGAGAAGCCGGCAATGTAGAGGCAAACCGAAAGCAACAGCCAGGTCAGGAAGGCCCACGAGTAAGGAAGCCTGGCCAGAAGAGCTAACGGTAAAATAAAGAATGGCGCATTGGCATAAGGCAACTGACTATCAGGCGGCGCATCGGGAAAGGCTTCGCGGTATAGCTGCTGGTGCAGACCAGCGTCGTAGATTCGATCTGGAGAATGCGTGTCATAGATCTTGCCGGCAACGTACAGGGATCCAAAATCAGCGCCGAGAAAAGGCCCAAAAACGGTCCGCCCTCTTTTGCCGCCGAGAAACGAAACTATCAGCGCCGTCAGAAACGCCAACAGAAAAAGGATGCAAATGGTTTGAATGTAAGACCGGGTCAGGCGGCGGTCGATGAACTGTCTCGATCGTTCGACTAGTGAGCTCACTGGCGTGGTTATTCTAACGAATCACTCAGATGACTCTACCATAAACCAGCGGCCGGTAGTGGCCATTCAACTTGTATTTTGTTTGCAGCCGGAGAAATCTCGACGAGCAAGCATAAGGTGGCGCACAATCGGACACGAAAACCGCGTCACCTCACCGCCGACAGATATTTTCTGATCTCTTTTGTGAACTCGCTTTTCGGCGCCCGCTTGCGATCAGGTTGCGCTAGCCTCGATTGCTTCACAGGCTTGCCCGGCTTTAAGATGGACGATGCCCAATCCGGGCGTTACATGACCGAGAGTTCAACTCAATCACCAGACATGCCTTCTGATTTTCCCGGAACAGATAAACGCGTAACCATTCTGGGCGTGCCGCTGGGATTCGGCGCCAGCATGGCCGGCGTCGACATGGGACCGTCCGCGGTGCGTGTGGCCGGACTGACACACAGAATCGCTGCCTTGGGATATGAAGTTCGCGATCTCGGCGATTTGCACGTGCCACGACCCACATCGCTTCCCGGGTTCGAAGACAAACTCAAGTACCTGACAGAGATTCACGCGGTATGCAAAGAATTGGCTTCGACTGTCTACGAGGTTTTCGAAGGAGAAGAATTCCCGATCATTCTCGGCGGCGATCACTCGATCGCAATCGGATCGTTTGCGGGCGCGGCACGTTACTTTCGCGAACGCGAAGAAACTCTGGGACTAATTTATTTCGACGCGCACGCCGACATGAACACTCCCGAGACGACGCCCTCAGGCAATATTCATGGAATGCCTTTATCGGCGCTGCTCGGGTATGGCGCGCCTGAGTTGGTAAATATTGGTGGCTTTGCTCCCAAGCTTGATCCGAAACTGTGCGCTCATGTTGGCGCACGCGACATCGATCCCGGAGAGCGAAAGTTGATCAGCCGGCTCGGTGTTCGCTTTTTTACGATGCGGGAAATCGACGAACGCGGCCTGAGCGCATGCATGGATGAGGCTATCCACATTGTGCGGCAGGGGACTGGTGGTTATGGTGTTACCTTCGATGTTGACGCGCTGGATCCGGGCGACGCGCCCGGCTCAGGCACGCTGGTGCGCGGAGGATTGACTTATCGCGAAGCGCATCTGGCGATGGAGAAGATCGCGGAAGCGGACGGCATGCGCTCGCTGGAAGTTGTTGAGATTAACACCGCGTTGGATGTTAACAATCGCACCGCCGAGCTGGGAGTGGAATTGATTCTGTCGGCGTTGGGAAAAACAATCTTGTGAAATTGTACTGTTTAGAGTCGGGCTACTGCCCGACCAAGCGGCGGTAGCCCGCTTCTAAACGATGTGAATTCAACCGTGACAAAGAAACTTCGCATCGGCGTGATCTTCGGTGGCCGCTCGGGCGAGCACGAAGTTTCGGTGCGTTCAGCGCGTTCAGTGATTGAAGCGATGGACGCGTCAAAGTACGAAGTCATTCCGATCGCGATCACGAAGGAAGGTAAGTGGCTCGGGCCTGGGCAGGCGGCGAAGCTCCTGCCGGAAGAGACAAAGCGGTCGTTACCTTCTCGTAAGAGTCCCGATCGCGAAGCGGAAGTCGCTATCGTCGGCGATCCTTCGCGCCAGGGTCTGGTGAAACTTGACGGGGCAAGCCAGGCGTCAGAGCCGCTCGATGCTGTATTCCCTGTGCTGCACGGAACGTACGGCGAAGACGGTACGATTCAGGGATTACTGGAGATGGCGGCGGCGCCTTTTGTCGGTTGCGGCACGCTGGCGTCGGCGTGCGGCATGGACAAGGTCACGATGAAAGCATTGTTTCGTGACGCCGGTTTGCCAATCTGCGATTACACCTGGTTCCTGCGATCGGAGTGGGAAGCGAATTCAGAGAAATTGCTGCGGCGCGTTGCGAAGGAGATTGGTTTTCCCTGCTTCGTTAAGCCCGCGAATCTCGGCTCTTCGGTCGGCGTCTCGAAGGCGACTAATAAAACATCATTGCAGAGCGCGATTAAGCTGGCGGCGCGCTACGATCGCAAAGTGATCGTCGAAAAGTTGGTCGACGGACGAGAGATCGAGTGCGCGGTCATGGGCAACGACCAACCACAGGCGAGTTTGCCCGGCGAATATGTCGTGCACGATGAAGCCGCGCGCTTTCTTGATTACACGGAAAAATATTCAAGCACCGGCCACGTCGAATTCGTCGTGCCCGCACGCATCTCAAAGACTCTGATCGCAAAGATTCGAAAGATGGCGGTGCAAGCTTTTCAGGCAATCGACGGCTCGGGCCTTTCGCGCGTCGACTTCTTTCTTCGTCGAGACAATGAATTGATTCTCAACGAAATCAATACCATGCCCGGTCTCACCGACGTTTCCGGTTTTCCCAAAATGTGGGAAGCTTCCGGAATTCCTTTTCCTCGCGTCATCGATCAACTAATCGAGCTTGCCATCGAGCGCCATCGCGACCGCGCGCGGAATGAAACGAGTATTTAGTTCGACCGCCAGGGTACGTGCTCCGATTGCAAGGGGCGGTATTATGGTTTACGTCTAAGCAGAGGTATAGGGGAGTTATACGGAACGAGTCCGTATAATAATTAGTTCGCGCGCATCGCTTGCCCGGTACAGAACCGCTTGCGGTAGCAAGCGGGTTAAAGACTCAAGTTGCGTGTTGGACCCCGTCGCTACCGCTCCGGGTTCTGTAACATTGGCCGCGCGGCTTGCGCTCAGACAAACTTGCTCATTAACGAACGACGCCGCGCTCCCGCGTTTCTCTTAACGACAGACCAGTAGCGCGTTACAATCTGGGGCGCTCGAACAAATCGTTGGACGCGAGCGCGGATGCTTAGCTGATCGCTATCAGGCTGATAGCTGTCAGCCAGTTCGTAATCGCCGCGCCCGGTCGACTCTGACGTTGGGGGCGCTGTTACAGAACCGCGAGCGGTAGCGAGCGGATGCTGTCACTCAACTGCGTAATCTGTGGCCCGCTAACGCGGGCTCCATAATTTTAGGGGATGTGATCCCCGGGTTATGCTCGCTGGGCTTCGCTCACCCGGGGCTACAATCTGCCGCCGCTCCGCGGCTGGTTGAGATTAGCCAACACGTTGACTGTATGATCCCGTCGCTACCGCTCCGGGTCGTGTAACGACCCTTTACTCGACTCACTAAGTTGGATGGCTGGACCCCGTCGCTACCGCTCCGGGTTCTGTAACGAACTGTTTGTTCTTAGTGGCGCAATCGAAAACGCCGAATCGAGCGAAGCGTGCTCTGATTTGATTACCCGCTCCCTACCGCGAGCGGTTCTGTACCCGCATCTAGCCTTTTGCGGCGCGATAGCCTTTGCGTGTGCGCACGGTGGCGTCGGCGCGGGAGAGTTTCACTTCCACGGCGCGCCACTTTCCGTCGCGCTCGCGGTTGCTAGGTCGATAAACAAGAGTGTATTGATGACTTAGCTCCTCTAAGATTCCCGCGAAGGCATCACGCAGAGCCTGCCCGCCCGGGCTGGAAACATACGTGCCGCCTGACTTGGCTGCGAAGTTTCTTAGAATCATCGCGCCCTGAAGATCGCGACCCGGTCCTTCCTCGGACATGTTCACTGCATAAACTGTCGCGTTGGCTTTCAAGGCATGCTCCAGCGCTTTGTCTGATGTTGCGCGGCTAAAATTTTCGCCGCCGTCAGAGAGCACCACAATCGCGCGGCGCTTTTCGGTTCGTTGTGTAATGTCATCGGCCGCCCGCAGCACGGCGTCGTTGAGGACGGTCATTCCTTTTCCGTGAAGACCGAAAACTCTCGGCGGCAAATCCCGCCCGGGTGAAAAGTCCTGCCATCGCTCCACCTTGTTGTCAAAGCTGTAAATGGCCGCAACATCTTCATCGCGCAGCCCTTCGAGAAAACTAATCGCCGCGCCGCGCGCGAGCGTCATCCTCGTCTCCATGCTTCCCGAAGTATCGATCACGATAGCGGCGGCGAACGGAGTTTCTTCCGCGCTAAAAATGGAAAGTTTCTGCTCCTGCCCATCTTCAAACACGCGGAAGTCAGATCTCTTCAAGCCGGAAACAAATTGTCCCTGTTTATCAAGAACGGTCGCATTCAATACCACGAGATCAGAGTTGACGCGAACTACATCGTCGTCTTGCTGCTGTGCTCGAGAGTTTCCGACGGGGCCGGACGTTGACTTAGCAACGATCGAATTAGCGGTAAACAGCGAGCCGGCGATTAAGGGAAGAGCAAAGACAAACGCGATAGATATTTTGATGCCACGGTAACTGGGCTTGAGAGAAGGCATGAGGGAAATTCTATTGGACTAGTTTTCGTACGTGCTGGATCAGCCCGATCAAATCGTTGGCGCGATCGATGACCACTGCCGAAACCACGTGTCGCGGCGTTTTCTCAACGTCTTTTCGTAGCTCGCTGGTTAGATCAGCCAGGCGCTTGATCAAGGTCTCCAGCGTGCCTGGCAGATCGCCGGTTTGTTCTTCCTTATTGAGCCCGCCGGCGTCATTACGAATTCGCTTAACCAGCTTCTCCAGCCGCTCGAGTTTTTTGGCTTCATCAACATTGAGCGCCTTATTTTGTTTGTAGGCATCAAGCAGTTCCGTGCCCAGATCGGAAGCCTCGCGCGCTCGAACGAGCGTTTCCTCGTGCTGCTTTTGATCGGCCTTAATCGCCAGACGCACTCGCATGTCCTCTTCCGGATCGGCGCCGAAATCATGCCTCTCGGGTCTGTCAGGTTCGGAATTAATCGGAGGCATCGGCGGAGACGGCGCGGGCCTGGAACTCTGGGCATCGACGGCCGAAGCTCCCAACAGAAGCAAGGAGGAAACCAGGAAGAATCGAAAAGAAAAACGGCGCATGAGTTCGTTCACACCAACATAAGATAACCGCAGCTCAATCCTAGCCGAAAAATTATCGCGGCTCAAAGCCGCCTCAGCAGTCGGAGATCTCCTTGTTAGCCGGACGATAGTCTAAGACGATCGCTTCCTATGACGAAGCTTTCATTATGAAAGGTTGGCTAACCACGAGAAAAGTTCGGTTGTCACTTCCGCGGTACTAGCGTATGCGCTCGGGTTTGTCCGGAGAGTTGAGAAATTGTTCGCCGCGCAGAGCGGGCCGGGTAACGACTACTGTCTTGCTGCCGGGCGGCGGTAAGGGCGGACGTTGCGCGCCCGGCAGTGTCTTGAAAGGAATGTCAGCGCGATTGTCTCCGGCCACCACGCGTCCTAAAACCGCGCTGCTGTAGTCCTTCGCAGATACAGTGAGCGAGTAACGAGCCACGCCATCGGGCGACAAATCAGACGGATTGGCGGGAACTGCTCTGGTTTCGACGCCCGCGCCGGCGCGACGACGCAACAAGAGTTCTACAGACACATTATGAAACGCTTCATTTGAAATATTATGCAACGTTCCGCCAAGGACCGTGTCCTTGTCTTTTAACATTGCATCGTCGACGAAGATCTCGATCTTAGCCGGCAGAGCCTTTGGCTTTTCGTTTGCCGCGGCGACGCGCGCAACTTCACCGTCATGGCGTTTGCGAATATAAAGATAGCCGCCAAGAAGAATGCCGGTAATAATGAGCGCGCACAGAACGCCTACCAGGAGGCGGCGGGTATGTCTTTGCTCTTCTTCTTCAAAAGGAATCGGCGCCGTTTCGAGTTCGTTGAGGGTTTGCATAAATCAATGAGGTAATTGTTTTTCGCGACTTGAGCACACAAAATCTCTCAAGGTTGCGGTTTCTCCGCGGGGCTCGCCCCCGTAATATGTTCGATTAGCGCGCTAAGAAATTCCTGCTCGGCCGTTCCGGTGCTTTGAAGAGTGATCCACTCGGCGCCGGTTGGCCCATCGGTCCTTCCTTCGATTTTTGCGTTAACTGAAACATTCGAACTGATGCCGTCGATTGGTTGCACTTCGACGATTATGGTGTAACGCGCGCGGGTCCAGCCTCGGGCGTCCGCATTCTCGACATTGGCAAATCGATTAAGTTCAGATTGAGTGACTACGGCGCCCTTGATAAAGGTATAAGGCTGGCTAACGATAATTCCCTGGGCCGTTTTCGAGGCGGCGTCGTCAAGGATCAGTTTTCGATCTCGCATCACTTCGGCCACCGCGCTCAAGAGCGCGTCGCGACGCGCCGTCAGTCGATAAGGATTCGGAATCAGCGGCGTGGCATGTCCTTTTTCCTTGCCGAAGTTTATGCCGCTTCCAGTCGTCCCGGTATCCTGCTTCGCGCCATTCACGCCCGGCGTTCGGCTGTTACCGGTGTCGCGAACCGCGCTGTTCTGAGTGTCGACTCCTTTGCCCTGTCCCCAGGCGTTTGCCGCGATTATCAATACGCAAGAAAATGCCGTCAGCACGAGTTTCATGACTCCACCCCTTTGAACGACCGAAACACCACAGGGAACGTATCGAGAATAAATCACTGCGAAAACAATTACAAGGCAAGCATTTAATTACGCGTCTTCTCCCATGCGCGAAGCGCTTGCACGCCCTTTTCAAAGTCGGCGCCGTTCGTATAAAAGTTGTGTGCGCCGTCGTCGCGCGCAGGGTCTCGAACGTAATAGAGGTAATCAGTGACGGCGGGATTCAAGGCCGCGTCGATAGAACTTTCGCCCGGCGAGCCGATTGGTCCAGGAGGCAAACCAAGGTACAGTCGCGTGTTATACGGAGATCGGCGTTCCACGTCGCTTTGATAAACCTTGCCGTCATTGCGCCATTTGCCGGCCAGTTTGGATGCATAAATGATTGTCGAGTCGATGCCCAGGGCGGTGCGCTTCTTTAATCGATTGTAGATGACGGAAGCGATCAAGGGGCGCTCTTCTTTCAACTTCGCTTCGGTCTCAATCAGCGAAGCGATCGTTACAATCTGGCGCGGCGTCATGTTCAGCGCGCGCGCACGTTCAGCGCGCTCGGGCGTCCACTCCTGGCGGAAACGTTTCACCATTCCCGCCACCACGGCCTCAGCTTTTGTATCGAGAGGAAAACTATAAGTTGCCGGAAAAAGATATCCCTCCAGATTCCTGGCTGATGGATCGATGTCCCGAATGGCGCTCGTATCATCCATCATCGCCAGAGGAATGTGGGCATCTGCTAAATTCAACTCGCTTACGTGCGCCAAAGAATCGGCAATGTCCCACCGGGTCCATCCTTCAACAATCGTGAGCCGGCTAAGACGCTGTTCGCCCTCTTCCAGTTTTCTAAGTACTCCCAGCGGCGTAATCGGAGAAGGGAAGCGATAATCACCCGCCTTGATCAGGCGCGCGCTTCTGGTGAGTTTGATGTAAAAGAGGAAGGACCACTTCCTCTTTAGCACTCCTTCGTTAACAAGCTTCGTAGCAATTGCTTCGGGAGAAGATCCCCGTGGAATCTCGATGTAGTCATTTGCTTTGGTGTGCGCAATCGGCTTGCGCAGGTCATGACGAAGCCACAGCGCAAAGCATCCGACTGCCGCCAGAACCAGGGCCGGAAGTATTAGGAACTTACGTCTCATTAGGTGAAAAAAGTGAACAAATACAAAAACAAGTTCTGTTATTCGCGACGCGATCCGCGCTCAAGGTTCTTTATTCTCGATAAAGTCGCGCAAAATTATCGCCGCGGCTTCGCTATCGAGGCGGGCCGCAATCTGGTCGGAATCATTCCCTTCGGCTTTGAGGTTTTCTTGCGCACCAAACGTGGTCAGCCGCTCATCCTGCAAATGCACCGGAACTGTCAGCGACAGGCGGAACTTCCTTGCTATTTCTCTCATATCGATGGCGGCGTCGCCTTCCGTTCCGTCCAGCCTTAACGGAAGCCCGATGACGATGGCCCGCGCTCTTAGCTCGGCAACCAGGTGCTTAACGTCCCGCAGTAAATGCTTCCAGCTTCCACGCTTGATCGAAGCCAATGGTCTCACCGAAATTCGAAGTTCATCAGAGACGGCCACACCGACGCAGCTCGAGCCAATGTCGAGAGCTAAAATCCGTCCTCGCTCTTTTTCCTCGATTGTACTGTCCACGAATTCCTGGGCTGCCGTCACTATGGATAATCAAAGATGCGAAGTCGAAACCTCAAGGTTGGTTGGCAGCTTGGCCGCTTGCGTGCTCCTGGTCGTGACGGTATGATACAAGACGTTTGGTGAAACTTGTAATCGCCGAATTTCTTAATACAGGTTTTTTGAGGTTCCACTGATGTCTTTCAAAAGCAAATTCGCGCTGGTTGCGTTGTCTGCAAGCCTGGCCATTTATGCGATTGCCGGAGGCTGGCTGGCGACCCGAGCTCAACAACCGGCAAACGATCCCAACGCTCAGTTTCGCATCTTTGACAGCGTTCTGCAGCACATTCAGAACGACTATGTCGATGAGCCGAACATGGAAAAAGTTCGCGCGGGCGCGTTGCGCGGTTTGGCTTACGGTTTGGATCCATATTCGACTTACTTGACCGCAGATCAGGTGCGGGACTATCGCGCCGGGGCCAGGAACAATCAGGTTGGCATCGGCGCTGAGTTGTCCCAGGTCGCAGCGTTTCCCTATGTGATCGCTCCCGAGAAGGGCTCGCCCGCGGATCAGGCCGGCGTGCGCGCCGGTGATGTTATCGAATACATCGACGGCAAAGCCACCCGCGACATTTCTTTGTACGACGCGCGACAACTGCTTAGCGGCCCTTCGGGAAGCGAAGTTAAGCTCCGAATTTTCCGCGCAAATGCGCGTCCGATGACCATTGCGGTTCGCCGCGGAGCCTTTAAGGCGCCTGCGGCCGAAGCGAGAATTGATGCGGGCAAGATCGGAATCCTTCGCATTAACAGCCTGGACAACGGCGAAGCTGCCGATGCGCGTGCTCGATTGCAGGACCTGCTAAAGCAGGGCGCGCAGAAGATCGTTATCGATCTGCGCAACGTTGCCGGCGGCGAATTGCAGGAAGGCGTCACAGTTGCGAATTTCTTCATCAAGGACGGGACAATCGCGGAGACTGTCGGGCGCGAACAAAAGGTACTGAAAACTTATCCGGCAGATCCCAAGCTTTTCTTGTTTACAGGACCAATCGTCGCGCTGATTGACAACGGTACGGCTGGCGCGGCGGAAGTTGTTGCTTCTGCTTTGCTGGAGCGCAAGCGCGGCGATGTTGTCGGCGAGAAGAGTTTCGGCGCAGGCGCTGAGCAAGAGTTGTTCACGCTACGCGATGGTGATGGCTTACTGTTAACGACAGTCAAGTGGGCATCGGCGCAAGGCAAGCCCTTTCTTGGCGAGGATCGCCAGCACTCGGGCATCGCGCCGTCCGTCGAAGTCAAGCGGCCCGAAACTTCCGAGCCTGACGTCGAGGACTTAACCAACAACGAGGACGAAAATCCTCCAAAGCCGAACCAAACGGAGAAACCGCCAGTGGCTCCGCCGGTGGTTGCGCCCAAGCCTCAGCCCGAAGATACTCAGCTTAAGAAAGCACTCGAGCTGCTGCGCGAAAAACCGGCTGGGCAACGCGGCGCGTAATCAAAACCTGCATAGTCTTTGGAAGGCCGGTGGACGCGGATTTCGTCAACCGGTCTTTCGTATTCTTGAACGCGACCTTTGAACGGTTCCATGCATTTATTAGTCGGACTTTCTGGCGCTCTCTTGATTCTGATCGTTCTGTGGGAGGCTTTCGAAACGATTGTCCTGCCTCGTCGTGTCACGCGGCGCGTGCGTTTGACTCGCGTGATCTATCGATCGACCTGGGCTCCCTGGTCATCGGTTGCTCGCCTGATAAAGCGAAAAAAGCGTCGCGAAGCCTTCCTCGGATTCTTCGGTCCACTGTCTTTGTTATTTCTCTTAACAATCTGGGCCGTAGGACTGGTCTTCGGGTTCGCGCTAATTCACTGGGCCGTCGGATCCAGGATCGGCTCTCTCGGGGTCCCGTCTGGGTTCGGCACCGATCTTTACATGAGCGGCACGACTTTCTTCACGCTGGGTCTCGGTGACGTAGTGCCCATCGGGTCGCTGGCGCGCAGCGTTACAGTGGTTGAGGCCGGCATGGGCATCGGCCTGCTCGCACTGGTGATCGGTTATTTTCCGGTCCTCTATCAGGCGTTCTCACGCCGCGAAGTGCGGATTGCGATGCTCGATGCGCGAGCGGGCACGCCGCCGACCGCCGGAGAACTCCTGCGCCGTCATCGTGAGGGCGATAATATCAACGCCCTGGAAGAGTTATTGCGAGATTGGGAGAATTGGTCGGCGGACTTGCTTGAGAGTCATCTGTCTTATCCAGTGCTCTGCTTTTTTCGCTCGCAGCACGACAATCAATCGTGGCTGGCGGCGCTCAGCACGGTGCTCGACACCTGCAGTTTGGTCATGATCGGAATAGACGGCGTGCCTAAATGGCAAGCTCAGTTGACGTTCAAGATGGCTCGGCACGCGGTGGTCGATCTGGCGCAGGTATTCAACGCCTCTCCAGTGAAAGACGGCGGCGAGCGGTTGAGTCTTGAAGAGTTGGAGCAGTTGCGTGCAATCCTCGCGCAGGCTGGCGTCGTCCTGCAGAACGAAACAGGTGCTGACAAGTCGTTAATCGACCTCAGAGCAATGTATGAGCCTTATGTGAAAGTCCTTTCCGAGTATCTGATGATGCCTTTGCCTCCCTGGCTGCCGAAAGCGAAAGTAGTAGATAACTGGCAGACGAGCGCGTGGGAAGTAACTTCGGCCGGGCCTGATTCAATACGCAAGTGTATGCTGCGCAACGCGCCCGCCGAAGCCGCGCGGGTTGCCAAACCTTCCGGCACTACTGTCCTCGATTAACCGCCAAGTCCCCAAATACCGCACCGCTTTTTTACAGACAGTGATGATATGGAATGTCGCACGATCCCAAATGGGGCATCCTGCGCCCACACGTTGTCCGTCTTTTCTTGCCACTTTCTTCTAATTCATTTGTAACACGTCGAATCATCAGCGCCCGGAAGAGATCTGGATTATGATTAGTCAGGATTCGAGGGATGTCAGCCACTTGAGGCATGCATGTTGCGGTTATTTCCCGGCGAGGGCGAAAAGATTTTCTTTAGATTCGGAATTCAAAGCTGAGAAGGAGTGAAGAGTAATGCTTATTACCAAGAAAATGCTATTGGCGTTAACACTTGTTGCGGCCTTAATTGGCGGAACAGTTGGGGCGCTAATCACCCACTCATCGGCCAAGGCTGATAACGAAACGGCTACAACTTCGACGCCGTCGTACGATGCAACCCAGGCTGCCTACAAATCCGGCAACACAACCCCGGATCAGGTTGCCGCAAACGCTGCGTTGTTTAAGACGCCGGCAGAGCAGGCGGCTTACCGGCAGGGCTTTAATGACTGCTCGCAGAATATGAACGGAACCGCGACCAGCGCGTATGCGCCGTCAGCCGCAAGTTATCGTGGATCAAGTGGCCGTTACTACAGCAGCAGTCGTCGTGTCTATTACGACTATGGCCGGCCGCGCGGACGCACATTCTGGCAAAAGCATCGGGACAAGCTGACGCTGGCGATCGGTACTGGCAGCGGCGCGCTGATCGGTGGTTTGATCGGCGGTAAGAAGGGTGCCGGTATTGGCGCACTGGCCGGTCTCGGCGGTTCGGCGCTTTACACTTACAAGCTGCGTCACAGAACTCGTCGTTACTAGCTGCTTGTGAGGAGCACAGCTTTAAGACGAGCGGCGACGTTACTGCTTAACCTGATAATTGGATCGTGGGCAGTTCCTTATGGGACTGCCCATTCATTTTTTCAATCCCGATCTATTCCGACTGACATAGCCCGATCGCGCATGCCGATTCCTCACCCGGTTAACTTCCGTGATGTTCACGGTCGTGGCTTGCTGGTCAGAACTTGGGTTAACTCAGTCGGGCCATTCACTTTTGCAATTGATACCGGGGCCGGCGCCATCCTTCTGTCTCAACAATTGGCGAGTGAGGCTAACGTCGCCATCAAACGCGATCGCGGAAGTTCAATTTCCGGCCTCAGCGGTATTTCTGCTTCAGTGCACGAAGCCAGCATCAGCAGACTCGCAATTGGAGACAATGAAAATGTCCTTCCCGGAAAAGGATTGGTCATCGTGTCGAGCGGGCTGCCCAGTGGAGTTGACGGCGTGCTGGATCCGACTGAGGCGTTTGCGCCGTTGGGCTACGTCATCGATATACCGCGCGCCGAAATCTCCGCCTTCGAACCACGTGACGCGCCGGTGCGATTGAACGCGCCACCCGTGGATGGCGCGGTCGTTCAGTGGTTGCGCGAGGGCCGCAGCCGGAGGCCCTTTGTTAGGCTCGATAGCGGTGAACGGGCGTTGCTCGATACCGGATCGAGCCTTGGATTCGCCATCAGGAATCGCAATTCGACGAGTCGGGATCAGGCGGATTACGTTATTCGGGACGTGGGTGGTGGAAGCGTGTCAGCGCGAAGAGTTTCACCTACGACGATCTCGATTGGCTCGCTCACGCTCAGGAAAATTCCTACTGATGTAGTCTCTGGAGCAGAAGCCGACGCGCCGCTGCTTTTGGGACTCAGCGCACTACGGCCGTTCAGGCTACGTTTCGATCCACTACATTACCTAATTGAGATCGGGCCGAATAAAACCAGGCGCCGATCATAAGTGCCTCAGCAGGCAATTTCCCGGCTCCCAAAATGGGTTGTCATTTCACCCAAACGCTGAGCGCAATTATCCACGGCCATCTGACTAGGCGCCGTGTCTTAAGAAAGAACCCGACCCAGTAGTCCACGGCCCCTTGTCTCAAGTTCTCTGCTGAGCCATGCGATTAACGCGCTCGCCGCGCTCCGCCCAACTGACGATTGGCTGAGGCTCGACGTCGGTGATTCTTCAGAGACAGACTCCTGAACGGGTTGCGACTTAAACTGGACCTTGCTATCGACCGAGCTGTAAATCGACAAGTACATTTGCGTCTCGCCCGGAATCAGTGAACGCCATCCGGCCCCGCCGTTTTTCAGGTAAGCCGGCAGATGCATCGGATTCGAGTTATAGCCGGCGGCCAGGAGCTCAGCCTTTGTAGCAATGCCAGTGCGCAGTGCGTCCTGAACCTCCGGGCTCTTTTGCAGGTAGTTCCAGGTATCGTTGACATAAAGCAGCATCGCTTCGAGAGCATTCGCGTGGTCGCGCATGCCATCTACGAATTCGGGTTTCAGATTGACACTCGGATGCTGCTGGCGAATCCCCGCGTAAGTTTTCGGAATCATCTGGATCATGCCACCTGCTCCCGCGGAGCTTACCGAATATCGGAAAGTATTACCTTGATTGAGGGCGTAGAGCGAGAGAATTTCAGGGTATATCTTGCCGCGATCTTCGTTTAGAAAGCGCTTGTGATCGGTGTGCTCGACAATTACCAGGTGCTCGGCGACATTCACAATATCCGGCGAAACGCCCACGCCCTCGTCGGCCAACCGTTTGGCCGCGGTCTCAAGCATCGTGGCCACATAAGTATTTCCGGCAGACACAAGACCCGGCGACATCAACGCTGGATGAGCTGAGGTATAAAAAGCAGTTTCCGTCAAACTGCCGGCCTTCACGATCGGATATTCCACCACCAGCGGCACTAACGTGCGGCCGGTCGCGATGTCGGTTACGGTCACCGCCGTATTCACGCCGTTTGCGCTAATTACATTCAGGCGCACTGAACGACCAAGCTGCGTCGTTGCCTGAAGATTCGCGCCTTTGACCAAAAACGAATCCTTTGACACCGAAAAAACGTTTATTTCCGACGTCTCGGGATCCAGCGCTGCCATCGTCACGACATCGATATTCATGGGCGTCTGATGCGATTTCAATAGCTTTGTTGCATCGGCAATTTCCCGCGTGACTTGCGCGCTGGACAGACTGGCCACTCTTGATGAGTCTTCAATGGTTGAAGTCGCGACAGTTGAGGACTGGTCGACTTGCGCCGGATTGATCTCCCGAGACTGGCCCGACGCGCCACCGGTGATGAACGCGCACACAAATACCCCTGCGAGGAACGTGAAGACTTTTTTCATCTCAACTCCTACTGCGTTTTTATGAAGACTAGGTGTGCCGGGAATTCGCTTGTGGCGAACATCTATAGATGCTGTTGCGCTTTTGTGAGTTGCGCGGCGGTCGAGATGGAGCGTCTATCAATTAGACTGCATTGTAAGGGGACAGGTTGTTGTAAGGCCGCGCTGGATCGGGGCAGTAGCCCGACCGTGAGGGAGGGCGTAATACTTAGTCTTGATCCAACCTAATCTTAATCTGATCCAAACTGACGGATCCGATGCTACGCCCTCTCTGACGGTCGGGCTACTGCCCCGTCTCACGACGGTCTCGACGTATCGATCCTCGTGCGAAGTCAAAACGTCACAATGGAATGTTCCCGTGCTTCTTCGGCGGGTTGGTGTCGCGCTTGTTCTCGAGCAGCGCAAGTGCGCGGATGAGTTTGGGTCGTGTCTGGGCCGGTTCGATTACTTCGTCGATGAAGCCGCGCTCGGCGGCGACGTAAGGATTCGCAAACTTTTCCTCAAACTCGTTCACGCGGGATCGGCGGGCCGACGCTTTATCCTTGCTTTCGGCAAGTTCGCGGCGATAGAGAATATCAACGGCTCCCTCAGGTCCCATCACGGCGATCTCCGCGGATGGCCAGGCGAAATTGATGTCGGTGCGAATGTGCTTCGACCCCATCACGCAATACGCGCCGCCGTAGGCCTTGCGCGTAATTACAGTAACCTTCGGAACGGTCGCTTCGGCAAAGGCATAGAGAAGTTTCGCGCCGTGCTTGATGATGCCGCCATGCTCCTGTGAAATGCCGGGCAAAAAACCGGGCACGTCTTCGAAAGTCACGATCGGAATGTTAAAGCAATCGCAGAAACGCACGAAGCGCGCGCCCTTGATCGAGCTGTCGATGTCCAGCACGCCGGCGAGATAAGCTGGCTGATTCGCGACGATGCCGACCGATCTTCCGTCAAGTCGCGCAAAGCCGACGACGATGTTCGGCGCGTAGTCACGATGCACTTCAAAGAAGTAACCGTCGTCAACGATCAAGTCGATCACTTCGCGAATATCGTAAGGTTGATTCGACGCTTCGGGTACGATTGAATTCAGCTTTGGCTCGATTCTTTCTGCTGAATCAGTCGGCGCGAGATGCGGCGGGTCGTCAAGATTGTTCGAAGGAATGAACGAGAGCAGTTCGCGCACCATCCGGAGCGCGTGCTCGTCTGAATCAGCGGCAAAGTGGGCGACGCCTGACTTGCGATTGTGCGTCGAAGCGCCGCCGAGTTCTTCTTTCGTCACGTCTTCGTGGGTCACGGTCTTGATCACGTCCGGGCCGGTGATGAACATGTAGGACGTGTCTTTGACCATGATGTTAAAGTCTGTAATCGCCGGACTGTAAACCGCGCCGCCCGCGCACGGACCCATGATGCAACTGATTTGCGGCACGACGCCGCTGGCCAGGGTGTTGCGCAGAAAAATATCCGCGTAACCGCCGAGACTAACGACGCCCTCTTGTATACGCGCGCCGCCGGAATCGTTCAGGCCGATGATCGGCGCGCCGACCTTCATGGCCAGGTCCATGACTTTGCAAATTTTTTCGGCGTGAGTTTCGGAAAGGGAACCGCCGAAGACGGTGAAGTCCTGGGCAAAAACAAAAACTTTGCGGCCGTCGATCAAGCCATGTCCGGTGACAACACCATCGCCCGGATAAATCTCTTTCTCCATTCCAAAGTCCTGCGAACGATGCTCAACCAACTTATCGAACTCCTGGAAGGTGCCGTCGTCGAGCAGGAATTCAACTCGTTCGCGCGCGGTCATCTTGCCGGCGGCGTGTTGCTTCTCGATGCGCACGGCCCCACCGCCGGCTGCTGCGCGTTGTTCACGCTTGCGAAGTTGATCGAGTTTAGAAGGCTTCGCGGGTTGTCGTTTTTGCGATGACATCAGTGGTCACGATTTATGGACGCGCGATCGTTGTTACCTAGGCCTTAGCCATCGGAATCGTCACTTCGGTTAGCCGGTTACCAACTTTAATTGTCAGATTAATCTCGACCGGATCTTTCAAAGCATCGCCGAGAGGCTTTCCCAGCTCCCAGTCTACGTTGATTCGGCGCATTTCTCCGGGCGGAACGGTCACCCAGGCATTTTCGCCAAAAGGTACGGCCATGTATTCTGAGCCGTTGGCCTTGAGAATTGCGCGATCGATAACGGCAGGCTGATCGCCTCGATTGTTAATGGCAATCTCAGGCAACAGACTCTTGTGCGCAATCATCCCACCGACTTCCGTAATCGTAATATCGATCAAGCCTATAGTCTTCCCGAATTTCCGTTCGTCTACTTTTGACCAGTCCCTGGGTCTGTATTCGATGACCGTGTCGCAGGCTAAGCCAAGAATTGCCATCAGTGCCAGGGCCATAGCGAGGCTGATCGATTGGTGCCGGGATTTCAACTGCATTGAATCTACGCGACCATCCTCTTTCGCAAACTTCTCAACGCCCATTCGCAGGCCACAAGCGCAGATATTACCAGATAAACTGCTTCGTACGCGTGGCGGGGCAGAAAATGACCGGTTAGCAGCGCGCGCGTCAAATCGATTGATTCAGTTAAGGGGACCGCCCAGGCTACGACTCGCAGCCATGCCGGCAGAAGATTAACTGGGAACCAACAGCCGCAGATCAGCATGACGGTAAAAAACGCGGCCAAGTAAATGTTGAAGGCGTCGATATCGTGGACGTGCGCTGTGATGGCCAGCGAGAAACCGGCAACAAAAACGCTGCCAACAAGTAACGGCAAAGGCGCAAGCACGGCCCAGGGCGAAGTCGCGGCGCCAAACACCACCAGGACGATCATTATGATTAATGTATCGATCAGCGCATGCGTTACCGCCCAGAGAATTTCAGAAAACGCGAGCGACTCAGCATCGACAGGCGTGGCCAGAATTGCGTCATAGATGGATTGGTAAACCATCCGAAAGTACGCGGCATACGTCGTCTCGAACATTGCGCGCATTAGAACCGTGAGCCCGAGTATGCCGGCGCCGACGAACGAGAGATAAGAAATACCGGCGACTCTGCCGGCAACCAGGGCGCCGAGCCCCCAGCCAAACGCAAGCACGGAAAAAACCGGCTCGATCACCGGAGCGATCAGATTCATTTTCCAGAGACGAAGGTGCACTTCGACGTTGCGCCGCCAAACGGCGAGAACGTCGCGAAGATTAATCTGTGTTGCCGCCAGTGTCATAAAGTCTAATTAACCACAGAGGCCGCGGAGGAAGACGAAGCATTCTCGATGAAAGGGAACTGGCGCGTTTTGATCATTGAGGTAAGTTCGACGACCGCCGCTTGCGCGTTTTTCTTAACCTCGTCGGAATAATCGTAGCGTTGTGCATTCGCTTCAAATTCGTCTGAATCCAAAACCTGCAAGGAAAGATTCGGCTGGACCAAAATATCGATATCAAGGTCAATGTAACTGAGGACGCCGTCTTCAAGCGCCGGCGGCATGTTGATGTTGCAGTAGTAAAGCCGGGTAGTGCGGTCGTCATTTAAGAAGCGAAAGATGTTATACCAGCGATCGAGCCAGTAATATTCAATCGTGCGAGTCCCGCGCGCAATCTCTCCGAGCAAATGATGGTTTACCTCGATTTCGAATTCAGCTTCGAGCACGATCAGCGCCTCCTGGCGACGCGACACCCGCGCGTTCCAGCGACGATACTCCGTGCCGTCGTATTTTACGACGCGGACGATGATTTGATCTGACGCCCTAACGGTCATTGCTCCGGAGTGCCGCAGGCACGGAGTGTTTATAGCCAGGTCGCTTTCTTAATTTAATTCGCATGAGCGAAGGCTTCAGCTTTCGCTCATGCGAAAGAAGGAATTTTATGGTTCTCTTTCCCATAAACATTTCGCGCCCGATGGCGCTTTGCTAAGGTTCCTAAGTCGAATGTGTTCACCAAGCGGACTGATGGCCAATTGGCTAACCACCATCGTCGTTATCGCTTACCAACTGGAGAAAAACATCCTCCAGATTTGACAACCGAATCATCCGGCGGCGCCCCTCGTATGCTTTCATGATCGGCGTTAGGGTGTCGGCGTCAGCAGCAAAATAGAAATGTGCATTATTGCGAGCGACGGCGCTGACTCCGTTTCGCGTTGGGCGCAGGGGCAAATCGCCTGCATCGCGCACTTCCAACGCGTATCTCGAAACCTTCGATAGCACTAAGTCACGCGGACTGCCCGTGGCAAGAATCTTTCCCTGGTCCATGACGACGAGGCGCTCGCAAAGTTTTTCAGCCTCTTCCATGTAATGCGTAGAAAGCAGAATCGTCACGCCGCTTACTCGCCGCAGCTCTTCCAACTTCTGCCAGATTTCCTGACGCACCTGCGGATCCAATCCCGTAGTTGGTTCATCGAGAACCAGCAAACGTGGGTGGTGAAGCAGAGACCGCGCGATCATCAGACGCCGCTTCATTCCACCGGAAAGATGATCGATTTTGGCGTCAGCGCGTTCGGTCAAGCCCATGAGATCGAGCAATTCGTCGGCGCGCTGCGCAGCCTCTGTTTTCGGTATGCGGTAATAGCTGGCGTAGACGATTAAGTTTCGGCGAACGTTCAGGTCAGGGTCGAGATTGTTTTCTTGTGGAACAACTCCGATGGCGGCGCGAATTTCTCGTCCCTGGGTGCGAACGTCGCAACCCTCGACAAACAGATCGCCCGAGGTGAGTGGCGTTCGACAAGCGATCATTCGCATGGTCGTAGACTTGCCGGCGCCGTTAGGCCCGAGAAGCCCAAACGTCTCGCGGCGCTTAACCGAAAAATCAATCGAGTCAACGGCGCGCTGCTTAGCGTAGATCTTAGTGAGACCGCGAGCCTGAACTACAGAGGTCAGAGGTCGGAGATCAGAGGTCAGCGAGTCCTGAAGAGATGAGAGCACATCCGATGCCAGCGGCGAGTTGCGTTCTAATACTGACATCTGCGATCCATCCTCGGACACCCACGTTCAGTCAAATCCGCCCGTCTTGGCCTTCCCCATACTCAATGCGCCTGTCGCCGCTGCCATCTTCTTCCAATCCGCGAGAAACTGGTCCTGACCCTTGTCCGTCAAAGGGTGCTTGAGTAATTGTTCGAACACCTTGAAAGGCATCGTGCCAATGTCGGCGCCCAGACGAGCTGCTTCGATGACGTGAATCGGATGGCGCAGGCTCGCCGCCAACACTTCTGTCTTCCAGGAGTAATTGCGATAGATTTCAACGATGTCAGACAGAAGCTCCAAACCGTTTTCGCCAATATCATCCAAGCGTCCAAGAAACGGACTAATGAACGACGCGCCCGCCTTAGCCGCGCAGATCGCCTGCGCTGCCGAAAAGCAAAGGGTGACGTTCACTCTAGTTCCTTCGTCATTCAGAATTCGCGTTGCCTCCAGGCCGTCGGCCGTCAGCGGGCATTTGATAACCACATTCGGCGCAATTTTCACATACTCGCGCCCCTGCCTGAGCATTTCATGCTTGTCTGCAGTCGTGACCTCGGCTGAGACGGGGCCGGAAACGATTTTGCAGATTTCCGCTATGTGCTGCTTAAAATCGACGTTACCTTCTTTTGCGACCAGCGTCGGGTTGGTCGTTACCCCATCGCACAGACCCAACGCCGCAGCTTTGCGAATCTCGTCCAGATTCGCCGTATCTAGAAAGAACTTCATAAGCGCCTCCTGATTTCGGTTGTGAAGTAAATATAAGCGAAACGCGGAGAGATTGACAGCTAGAAGACCTCGTTTGAGGCTGAGCTACTCTGTTTTGCCCGATACGGTTTATTGAATGACCATATCGTGTCATCTGAGATCGCACGGCATTACTCCAACGGACAGTTTTCATCCCTCGGTTAGTCGGAATAGTAATTGCCCTAAGTCTGGCGCAAGCGCTTTCCCCTCAGCCAATCCATGGAGGTAGTTATGGAATCCAATTATTTGAAGAGGTCCGCGATGGCCCTCACCATCAGTGTCGTGTCTCTAACAGTCCAGAGCGCTTTGGCAAACGCTCAAGGGCGCTGGGACCGGCGCCAAAAGGACAATGACCAACAGTCTCAGTCTCAACAGCCTCAGAACGATCGACGCCGCGGCGGCGGCGATGCTCAAAATGAACAGCGACGGCAAGCCGAAGAGCAACGTCGAGCAAATGACCAACAGCAGAGGCAAGCTCAGGAACAACAGCGTGCTGAACAGCGGCGTCAAGGGGAGCAACAGAGGCAGGCTCAGGACCAGCAACGTTCTGAACAACGACGTCAATGGGAAGCACAGCAACGACAACGCGATGACCAGAGACGTTCGCTTGAACAGCAGCGTCAAGCGGAAGACCAACGTCGTCGCGGTATCGAAGACCAACAGCGTCAAGCCCAGGACCAGCAACGCCAATCGCAGCAGCAGCGCGATGAACAGCGACGCCGAGGCGATCAGCAAAGACAAGCTGACGAACAACGACATCAAGCCGAACAGCAGCGCTTGCAGCAACAGCGCCAGTGGGACCTTGGACGGCGGCAAAATGACGAGCAACGCCGGATGGACGAGCAGCGCCGTGTAAATGAACAGCAACGCCAGACCCGTGGCGCCGATCAGTGGCGCAACCAGAACCGCGGTCGCGGCCAAATGCGCCTGCCGTCGGGTGAGAAAGCGCAAATCGATCAATGGCGACAGCGAGAGCAGGAAATGCAACTGCAGCGTCAGAACGAATTTCGCCGGCGTGAAGACGAGCGGCAGCACTCGTGGGAACAGCACGAGCGATGGCTACAGCAACAGAGACGCCTGAACCAGTGGCGCTTTCAGCAACGATATTGGGAGCGTCTGCGTCAGGATCAGCTCCGTTTGCAAAGCTTCAATTATTATGACTACGGCGTACCCAGCTATTGCTACTATCGCGGCGGGCAAACCTACTACTTGAATCAGTATGGCGCCGACATGTTACGACGGGCCGTGAACATGGGTTACGAGGAAGGCTATCGCGCCGGGCAGGCCGATCGCGAAGATGGTTGGAGCTTCGATTACCAATCGTCGGATGCGTTCAGCGATGCGACCTACGGTTATGACGGATACTACGTTGACCTCGCCGAGTATCAATATTATTTCCGTGAAGGCTTTCGTCGTGGGTATGAAGACGGTTACTACTCTCGTTTTCAGTACGGAGCTTATTCAAACGGCGGGTACAATATCCTCGGAGATGTTTTGAATCTGATCCTCAACTTGACCCGATACTAAGACTAAGATGAGATGCTGGCCCGATCTCTAGCGACGGCCCGGCAATTTGATTGGCCCGGTTTCACGTTCAGTGGACCGGGCCTCTTTCATCGCGTCCTGGTTACCGGGTTCGACAATCTTCCGATTCTGCTAACTTCGACTTCGACGAGATCGCCACTCTTAAGCGCTGATACTCCCGCAGGCGTACCGGTGGAAATCAGATCGCCGGGCAACAGCGTCATGATTCTTGAAATGTAACGAACGAGGAAGGGGACTGAGAAGGCCATCGCTGAAGTGCGGCCATGTTGTCGCACTTCTCCGTTGACGCGCGTGGTTACTTGCAGATCGTCGGGATCGATGTCAGTCACGATCGTCGGACCGACCGGACAAAATGTGTCGAATGATTTCGCCCGGGTAAATTGGATGTCTTTTTTCTGTAAATCGCGGGCGGTGACATCATTAACGCAGGTGTAACCCAGAACGTAACTGAGCTCGTCCTCGTCGTCGCGAAGATTGCGAGCCCGGCGACCAACGACGACACCGAGTTCGCCTTCGTGCTGAACATCGGAAGACTCCCCCGGCAGAATAATCGTCTCTCCGTCTCCAATTATCGCGGAAGGCGCCTTCAGAAACAGCAGCGGTTCCGGCGGCATGGGATTACCAAGCTCGGCAGCGTGATCCTTGTAGTTGCGTCCGACACAGATAATCTTCGACGGCGCGGCCGGAGCAACGAGCTTCACGTTTGAGATTGAGATCGGTTTATCTGTGCGCAAAGACGGGAAGGACTCAATCGTCTCGCCTTCGGCGAGCGGAAGAATCGAATCGCCTTCGATGATGCCGAAGCGTGGTGTGGATGCCTGTGGCGTTGTAAAGCGACATATGCGCATTTGAATTTAGAACTCCGTTACAGAACCGCTTGCGGTAGCGAGCGGGTGAACCAGACAAGACGCACAGCCTGAATATCAAGTCAACGGCTTAGAGTACCAGCCCGCTATCGCGGGCGGTTCTGTAGCTATGGCACAGTCTCCGACACAACGTCGGACGGCAGACTTTGATTGCCGGCATTATCTACCGCGATGATGTAGTAGTAATAAGTTTTGCCCGCCTCAACATTTTCATCCGTGAACGTCGTCCGCGTGTGCAAAGTTTGCGTCAGCCTGGTCCAATTATCTTTGGGCCGATTCGGATCCATCGATCGATAAATGTTGTAACCGGCAACGTCAGCTTCAGGATTAGCGGGCCAGAAAAGCGCCAGTTTACCGGGCGCAGGCGCGACAGAGGGCGGGCCTGGTTTTGAGGGCGGAAAGATGTCAACAGGCGCAAGCTCAATTGAGTTGGAGTTCAAGCTTTCAACCTGCCCGCCTTCCGTTCCCAGAGAAACGGCGCGCACGACGTAAACATATCGCTCGCCGAATTTAAAGTTCTTGTCCTGATACTGATTGCCGGAGATTAGCGATTGATTGATCGGCGTTTGGCTGATCTCTTTTTGCGATGTGGTGACGCGATACAAATTGTATCCGAGCAAATTCACCGGCGTGGAACCATCGATGTTCGTTTTGGGCGCCTCCCACGTGAGAGTGATGAAACTCTCTGAAACTTCCTTCCCGGTTTTAAGAAACACCGGCGGCGCGGCGACTCTGGCAGCCGGCTCGATGGTGAGAAAATTAGAAAAAGCCGCGCGCTCGCCTGCCGCGTTGACATAGCGAATTGCATAACGCAGACGGGCGGCCTGTCCCGCCAGCTCGAGCGTATCCGTGTAAGTAAGGTTCTCGCCACCCTTCCTGATCTCTTCATAGGTGACAGAGCCGACCAGCGTCGCACGCGCAGCGAATTCTTCCTCGGTCAAGGGCGGCGCGTTCGGCTTTTCCGCGACGCGATAAACGTCGATTCGACGAATGCTCTGCACGCTGCTGCTCGGGGCGTTCCGCCTTGGCGCCGGCCAACTCAAGATCACCTGGTTTCCACGCTGGACACCTGACAGGAGTTCGGTACGCTGCGGGATTCTTTCAATCGGCGGCAACGGCGGCTTGCGCTTCCCGCATGTTGGAGCCAGAGACAACGCCGAGATCGCCAACAATAAGAAGAGGATTCGAGGCGAGACCCTTTTGCGCTGATTCGAAAGTGGCAAGTAAGGTGGCACGAGAATTTAGAATGAAGGGGCGATTCGTCAGAGAATGTAGCGGCTCAGATCCTGATCCTTCACGGTGTCGGCCAGCATCGCGTCGACATACTTTGCGTCAATCGATTGATTTTTTGGCTCGAGGTCGGGTCCTTCGAAGCTAATCTCATCCAAGAGCTTCTCCATGATCGTATGCAGGCGTCGAGCACCAATGTCTTCGGTTTGCTGATTCACGCGCGCGGCAAAATTAGCAATTGCGGAGATGGCGTCTTCGGTGAATTCAATCTTAACGCCTTCGGTTTCCATCAAGGCCCGGTATTGCCTGACCAGAGAATTCTTCGGCTCAGTCAGGATGCGTTTGAAATCTTCGACGGTCAACGATTCGAGCTCGACCCGAATGGGAAATCGCCCCTGCAGTTCCGGAATCAGATCCGAAGGCTTGGAAACATGAAAAGCTCCGGCGGCGATGAACAGAATGTGATCGGTGCGCACCATGCCGTAGCGCGTGTTGACGGTCGTGCCTTCGACGATGGGCAGAATATCGCGTTGCACGCCTTCGCGAGAAACATCGGGGCCATGGCCCGACTCGCGGCCGGCAATCTTGTCGATCTCGTCGAGAAAGATTATTCCCGCCGACTCGACCCGCTCGAGCGCCGCGCGCGCCACCGCGTCCATGTCGATCAAGCGCTCTTCTTCTTCCTGCATCAAATATTCCATCGCTTCATCGACGCGCATCTTTCGGCGTTTGGTGCGGCCCTGAAAGAGATTGCCCAGCATGTCTTTCATGTTGATGCCCATCTCTTCGACCCCCATTGGCCCGGCGAATTCGATTGTGGGAAAATTCTTTTCGCGCACTTCGAGTTCCAGCAAGCGATTATCGAGTTTGCCCGCGCGAAGTTGCGTGCGGAGCTTTTCCCGCGTGCGGCCAAAGTTTTCGTCGATCGGCGTGGGTTCGTTTACCGCCACCGGTGTAGTACTGTCCGCCGATTCAAAGTCAAAGAAAGGGCCGGCACTCGACGATTTGGGCGGCGGCAGCAACAAATCCAGGACCCGCTCTTCGACGTTTAGCTCTGCTTTGTCGGCAATCTCTTCGATCTTCTCTTGCCGCGTCATCTCTACCGCGATTTCCGTCAAGTCGCGAATCATGCTCTCGACATCACGGCCGACGTAACCGACTTCAGTGAATTTTGACGCTTCCACCTTTAGGAAAGGCGAGTTGGACATGCGGGCAAGCCGGCGCGCGATCTCGGTTTTCCCGATGCCGGTCGAGCCAATCATGATGATGTTCTTGGGAATTACGTCGGCGGCAAGGTCAGGGGCAAGTTTTTTGCGGCGCACGCGGTTGCGCAGAGCGATCGCGACCGCGCGTTTCGCCGCGCGCTGACCAACGACGTGCTTATCCAGTTCGGCAACAATCTGCCGCGGCGTCATCTCGTCGAGACGCGCTTCTTGTTCTTCAGTTTCGCCCGCTAAATAAATAACCATTGGGAAATCAGAGAATACGAAATGGACGCAATAACGAACCGGGAGCTAAAGCTAATTTTCAGCAGTTCAGAGTTCTTCCACAACTATCTTGTCGTTGCTATAGATGCAAATATCGCCGGCAATCTTCATGGCTTCAAGGGCAATCTCTTTCGCCGACAACTTCGTATGGGTAAGCAAAGCTCGCGCCGCGGCCAGGGCGTACGAACCTCCCGAGCCGATTGCCAGCACGCCCTCATCGGGCGAGATCACGTCGCCATTTCCTGATAGCAGGTAAGATCCTTTCTCATCCGCGACGACCAGTAATGCTTCCAAATGACGGAGCACTTTGTCAGTGCGCCACTCTTTGCTCAACTCGATCGCCGCGCGTTCGAGGTTACCGTGATACTGTTCAAGTTTTCCTTCAAAGCGCGTCAGCAACGAAAACGCGTCGCCGGTCGCACCCGCAAATCCCGCCAGAATCTTATCGTTGTATAGCCGCCGCACTTTTTTGGCGTTAGCTTTCATCACCGTCTCGCCGACGGTCACCTGGCCGTCCCCGGCAAGCGCCACGCGTCCATCACGGCGCACCAGCAAGACAGTTGTGCTTCGCACTTTCGGCGATCTTTTGTCACTCATCAGCGAAATAGCACTATAGGAACTGGCAGGAAGATTAGTCAAGCGACGCCCTGAATACCCTTGATGATGATAACGGCGGGCGCACTTCGGTTGGGAACCCACGATGCGTTTGCGCTATCATACCGGTTCCAACATGTACGCACAGAAAAATATATGACGAACGAATCACGACCTCGCATTGGTATTACGACGCGGATCGAATTGGAAACAGATCGATTCTATCTCTCGCGGCACTACAGCGAAGCCGTCGCAGCCGCCGGAGGCGTGCCCCTGCTAATTCCCTTAATTCCGGAAGCGAATTACATAAAACACGTAATGGATTCTATCGACGGGGTCCTGCTTCCCGGGAGCGACTCGGATATCGACCCGTTGCGGTATGGACGCGAACCGCATCCTCAGCTTGGCAGCGTTCATCCCATCAAAGACGAAACTGATCTACTTGTTCTGGCAGAGATTGAACGTCGCCGTGTGCCGCTGTTTGCAATTTGCTTCGGCGTCCAGGCACTGAACGTTGCGCGTGGCGGGACATTGGTTCAGGACATTCCCAGCGAATTGCCTAAGGCGCTGAAACACGCGCAGGGCGTGCCCCGCGATCGTCATTCGCACCGCGTGAAACTTTTGGAAGGAAGCATGGTCGCTCAGTTAGCGCGTACTAATAGTGCGCCCGTCAACAGCCATCATCATCAGGCGATCGACACGCTGGGCACGGAACTGGTCGCTACTGCGTGGGCCTCAGACGGGCTCGTCGAAGCGGTTGAAGATCCCCGCGGCGATCGATTTGTGCTCGGGGTCCAATGGCATCCGGAGCTTGGTTGGCGAGGGGACGAATTTTCGCGCGCGATGTTCGAGCGATTCATTGCAGAGGCGCGCAAGTCTGTTGAATCCAGGCCTTACGGGGAAAGCGTTGGAATGTTGACGCGATCATGAGAGTTGCCGCCAGGAAAACTTTGCATGGAACCAGCCCAATCGCTTTCTCTTAATCTGGAAGATAAAGTTGCCGTAGTTACCGGCGGCTCGCGCGGAATTGGGCGGGCTGCCGTCGAGTGCTTTGCGAAACTCGGAGCGCACGTGGTTGTCAATTACGTCAGCGATGAAAGCGCGGCCGCCGAAACAGCGCAGAATGCCGGGGCCGCCGGCGTGAAAGCAATCGCGGTCAAGGCTGACGTCTCGGTGCTGGCAGAGGCGACGCGCTTGATTAACTCGACGATCGAACGATTCGGCCAAATTGATTTTTTGGTTTGCAGTGCAGGCATCTGGGAAGGTGGCCCAATTGATGAGATGACCGAAGAGATTTGGGATCGAACTATCGATCTCAATCTCAAAGGCACTTGGACTGTCTGCCACGCGGCCGCGCCTTATATGAAGCGCAGGAAATCGGGGCGCATCGTGATCGTCAGCTCAACGGCGGGACAGAGAGGTGAAGCGAACGTCGCGAACTATGCTTCATCGAAGGGCGGGCAGATCGCTTTCACCAAGTCGCTCGCTGCCGAACTGGGGCCTTTTGGAATCAACGTCAATTCAGTGGCGCCGGGATGGGTAGACACAGACATGTGCGCAGACGTTTTTGCCGACGCCAATTTCAAGAAGTCGATCGAAGACTCAATTCCAATCGGACGCGTCGCAACGCCGCATGACATCGCCTGGCCGATCGTTTTCCTGTGTAGCGATTGGGCCCGGCATATCAACGGTGAAATCTTGAATGTTAACGGCGGATCTGTGTTGTGCGGATAGACGCCAGTGAAAAGTGATCATGCGCCACAATAATCGCCAACCAATCGTCCTCGGTGTTGAGAAGTTGCTTACGCAAAGGCTCGATCTCTTGCGCGGCGCTCGCGTCGGCCTGGTTTGTAACCAGGCTTCGGTCGATCACAACTTTCATCATGCCGCGGATCTATTTCATCAGCATCCCGACTTCAAGCTGAATGTGCTTTTTGGGCCACAGCACGGCATTCGTGGCGATGTTCAGGACAACATGATTGAGACGGCCCACGGGACTGACGCAAAAACCGGAGTGCCGATCTATTCTCTTTACAGCGAGACCCGGGAACCGACTGAAGAGATGCTGCGCGATGTCGATGTGTTGGTCGTAGACTTGCAAGGCGTAGGTTGTCGCATCTATACCTTCGTGTACACCCTGGCGAATTGTATGCGGGCAGCGAAAAGGCTCGGAAAAAAAGTGATAGCCTGTGACCGGCCAAATCCCATCGGTGGAGACCAGGTCGCAGGCAATGTTTTGGACCCTGCACACGCGTCTTTCGTCGGCCAGTTTCCGATTCCTACGCGCAGCGGCATGACTGACGTCGAGCTGGGCCGAATGTTCAATGAGCATTTTGGAATCAATTGTGATCTCGAATGCGTGACGATGGATGGTTGGTCGCGAGAGCTTTGGTATGACCAGACCGACGGGCCCTGGGTGCTGCCTTCGCCGAACATGCCGACGGTTGACGCGGCTTCAGTCTTTCCGGGCACCGTGCATCTCGAAGGAACTCAAATGTCTGAGGGCAGGGGAACCACGCGGCCTTTTGAAATCGTCGGCGCGCCCTACATTGGGTCCGAAGCGTTCGCGCAGGCGCTGGCAAAGTTGGATTTGCCGGGCGTTTATTTTCGCGCGTGCGTATTCATGCCGACCTTTCAAAAACACGCGGGGAAAGCCTGCGGCGGCGTTCAGATTCACGTCATCGACCGCGATGTGTTCGAGCCCGTTATTACCGGAGTTGCCGTCGTCAAGCTCGCTCACGATATGTATCCGGAGCATTTTCGTTGGAAGGATCCGCCGTACGAATATGAACACGATCGCAATCCTTTCGATGTGATCTCGGGCGGGCCTGCGCTGCGCGCGGCAATTGAGCGAGGAGATTCGCTGGAGACTATCCAGGCTTCCTGGCAAGCGCCATTGGAAAAGTTCAAGTCTATACGCGAAGACTTTTTGCTTTATTAAGTTTTGTACAGCAGGCTCGATATATCTTTAAGAGTAAATCCTAATCGTGGCGGCGCCGACAATTGACAGACTCGCTTAAATTTCTTAGAAGGAGATTGCTTTGGCATCGAAAGAAATAAACGCAAGAAGCACGGTCGCAACCCCCACCGGCGCCTGGCTGATCGGCGTGGCCTCCTGGGCCGTGCCCGGACTCGGACATTTACTGCAAAGACGTTGGGTCCGTGGTCTTCTATTAGGGGGCGCGGTTTGGATAATGTTTCTGCTCGGATTAGCGCTGGGAGGACACCTGTTCGCGATTAGTAGCAAAGATCAGGGCTTGGCAGCACTGGTCCAGGGCCTGCCAATGATTGCCAACCTCGGCGCCGGCCTGCTCTACATCTTTTGCTGGATCGCAAACACGGGCTTTGTAGAGAATGCCCAACTGGTAACCTCCGAATACGGGGACAAGTTTTTATTGGTGGCCGGCCTGCTCAATTATCTTGCCATGTTGGACGCGTTTGATATCGCAGCAGGGAGGAAGAAGTGAGACACTTTCTCTGGATGGCTGTTTTTGCGGCACTCACTGCGGTGGTATTCGGCGCGGTCGCGAAGGGTACTGGGCGTGACCGCGTGATCTATGGATTGAAAGTTTTTGGCGAGTTCATGTTAATTGGCCTGGTGCTCGGTTGGCTTCTCTATTTCTTACCATTAAGGTAACAGTTGAATCCGGCCACTCGGGAAAGTAATGGCACTAGTGCACACGGAAGCAATCGTCCTTCGCACCTATAACCTCGCCGAAGCTGACCGGATTGTGCTTTGCCTCACGCGCAGCGCCGGCCTCGTTCGAGGTGTGGCCCGCGGGGCTCGCCGGCTTAAGAGCCGATTCGGCGCGGCCCTCGAACCATTCACATTGCTCAGCTTAACGTTTTACGAAAAAGAGAACCGTGAACTGGTAACGCTTTCTCAGACTGAGATTCTAAAGTCGCACTTTGATCTCGCCGCCGATCCGGAAGCGGCAAATGCGCTTGCTTATATTGGTGAGCTTCTGGTTGAGTTCGCCCCGCCGCATGAAAGTGATGAAAAACTTTTTCGCATGGTTTGCGCATGCTTGAGCGCGATCAATGATGCTCCGCAAAACGTTCATTTGGTCTTGCGTTACTTTGAGGTGTGGCTGCTTCGATTGGCAGGATTTCTACCGGACTTTCGATCGTGCGCTGATTGTCGTGCTCGGCTTGCCGATCAAAGTATTTACCTCAACGCCGAAGGAAAACCCAGATGTTTTGCTTGCAGCCGCGGCACCGGCACCCCGATGCTCAAGAATACGCGGGAATCAATGTTGGCGACGCTGCGCCTTTCGCCCACGGAATTCGCAAACGCATCGACGGATCTGGAAGCAAGTTCCCGGGATCAGTTCGCGGATATCACCCACCGCTTACTAGTCGCGGTTTTGGAAAGACGACCGCGCACATCTTTGTGGCTGCAAATGGAAGCCGCCAAAGGAAAGGTCCCGTCTGCCGCAGGGACATAAGCCGTCTTCCCGAACAATGCGCAAACGCAAACTAATCGAAAGATACGTGATCGCGGCAATTTTGCCTTACAGCCTGTTGTCGCTCGTCCTGCTGACTGCAATCCTTTTTTTACAGCAAGCGGGCCGTTACACCGAGCTAATCTTTCATAGCGTTGTGCCGCCCGGTTTGGTTTACAAATTAAGCCTGGCGCTGTTGCCCGCGGTCCTCGTCTTTACATTGCCGCTCTCGATATTGGCCGGTACGATTATCGGTTTCGGCCGCATGGGTAGCGACAGCGAAATCGTCGCTCTGCGCGCCGCAGGCACCGGAACCTGGAAGATGTTGTGGCCGGCTCTCACATTAGGTTTCGTCGCGACTTTGGCGGCGTTCTATCTAAATATGACAGAGGCGCCACGAGCGCAACAGCTTCTGCTTCGCGTCGGCATCCAGGCCGCGCTGTACAAACTTGACTCTCCGGTCGAGCCTCGTTCGTTCACCACCGAATTGCCGGGCTCTGTGATCTATGTTCGCGATGGAGACAAGACAGAAGGGAAGTGGGGACGCGTCTTCATATATTCGCAGGAACGCGATAAATCCACGCGATTGGTGACGGCCCAGTCGGGACGCCTGGCTTCATCCGCGGACAAATCTGAACTTGTGCTCGAGAACGCGGTGATGACGACCCTGCCCGCCGACGGGACTGCTCAGAATAGCTCGTACGTCGTCGAACGTCTGTCTCAGCTTCGCATCGTTTTCGACACGGGCCGCAGCGATCTGATTGCGCGCTTGCAACAACCGAGGCTGAGTCCAGAGGAAATGGACTGGGGCGAGCTGCGAAAATCCCTGGCTCAAAGTGCCGGACGCGACCGACGCGACGCAGAAACGGTCGTTCACAAACGACTGACGTTTTCCATATCGCCGTTAATATTCGCTTTGTTCGGTTCAGCTTTGGCGCTGCGTGTGCGCCGTGGAAGCCGGGGCTTTGGCGTATTACTTTCGCTGGGTGTAGTCATCCTTTATTACCTGATTGCGCTCGCCGGCGATCAAATGGTACGCGCGGGGACATTGAGTCCGCTGACCGGTACCTGGATGGCGACCGTGCTCGTGCTGTTGGCCAGCGGAATTCTTCTTGCTTCCCGCCGCTTTCAGATCGGGACGTGGTTCAGGCCTCGAACCACGAGCGCAACGCAGCCGGGGGTCGCGGCGGAAGCCAGGGAGCGACGCAGTTTGCGCGCGCGACGATTGCTGGTTGGTTTTACCTTACTTGATAAAGACATCTTGCGCGCGATGACCATAAGTTTTTTGCTCGGCTTTGTTGGCTTGGTAGCGATCTTCAATATTTTCACACTGTTTGAGATGTGGCGTTTCATCACCTGGAATCGAGCGGGGATGACGCTGGTCGCGCAGTATCTCTTCTATTTGTTTCCACTGGTCAGTGTCGAAATCTCTCCTGGCAGTGTTTTGGTTGCCTCGCTCATTACCTATGCAATCATCGCCCGCCGCAGCGAAGCAGTCGCATGGTGGGCCAGCGGCCAAAGTGTCTATCGATTGATGGCGCCCGGATTGGCGTTTGCCATGGTTATTGGCGGAGCGATTTGGTTCGTGCAGGAACGAGCCATGCCCGCGGCAAATATTCGCCAGGACAGCCTGCGCGCCCGGATCCGTGGGACTATCGCGCAAGTAACGGCAAGTTCCGGCAGGCGATGGCTGGTAAGCGCCAGCGGCACGCGGATTTATTCATACGAGTTTGATGAGCAAAAACAAAGTCTGATTAAGCCGGCAATCTACGATTTTGACGACGCTGCTACTAACCTTACGCGCGTGACGATGGGCGAGGAAGGGAAGTGGACCGGCTCTAATCAACTCGAGATTAGCGCCGCGCAGATCGTCAATGTCGGCGGTCAGCAGATTACTCGGGAAACCTTGCCGCAAACTGAGATCAACGGCACCGATCCGCCAAACGTATTCAGGCCAACGATCGCGCGGCCATCTCAACTGAGCGCGGAAGCATTGCGCGGTCACGTGAAGGCGCTGAAACAGCGCGGCGCTGACACTGCATCATTGGCGGTGGCCCTGCAACGCAAGTACGCGGATCCGTTTAGCGTCACTGTGATGGCCTTGCTCGGAATGCCTTTGGCAATTTCCTTCGGCAGAAAAAGCGCGGTGGTGGCGTTGTGTTCAGCGGTGGGCGTGAGCCTTGCTTTTTGGTTGGTCTCAGGCGGCTTTGAACAGTTGGGCGATCACGGTTTACTGCCTCCGGGGGTCGCGGCCTGGACTCCGATCGCGATCTTTGCCGGCAGCGGGCTGTATTTTATTTCGCGGGTGCGAACCTAGACATTTAATAGGAACGTTTCTTTATTGACAGCCTAATTTGACAAGACTATATTTCGCTGCATTGGCGTTCGCTTTCGAGAGACTCAACACCGCGTAAGCCTCCCAGACGAACTTCCCAAAGATTAGCTTTGAGGTAAGTCATGCAGAGTAGTAATTCTGCAACGAAGTTCCGATCAAAGGGAATTTTCTGCGCCTCAGCCCATCCCGCATCGCCATCCCTTGCAATTCCGAAAGGAGTCCTCAACCCATGGCCAAAGAATTTCGCGAACACTTTATTGGTTTACTTACACTACTTCTTGTCGTGCTTTCGGTCTACGGCTTCATCAGGCTGAATTCACACGCCGCCGCGCGGTCAAAGGATGCTTCACCGACGGACACAACAGATCTCGGCGCCGCTGATCAGCATCTGTTCGCCGCCGTTTACACCACCACCGGCGGACAGACTTCGACACTCGGATTGAATAATTCTCAGAACCATCCGATGACGGCGCAGGTGACGCTTTATAATAAACATGGTGTGGCCATGGCGATTCCGCCGATCACGCTCGATGGACACAAAAACCATGCGTTTGATATCGCGGATTGGGTGCGCAATGTGGACGGATTCGAAGCCGGCAGTCTGGAGGTTTTTTATCATGGTCCTTCTATGGCTATGGGCGCGCAAGAGACGGTGACAGATGCAAATCACAGCTTGAGTTATGACGTGCATTTGCAGGAGCCCATGGATTTCATGTCGTCGCGAGCGGATGGCTTGTGGTGGGCGCTTGATGATAACAACGCAAATGCTCAAGTTTTCATTGCCAACACGCGAACAACCCAAAGCACAGTTACTCCGGTCTTCTACGTCGGTGGCACGGCTTATCAGGGTGATCCGATGGTGCTGAACGGCCACGAATCAGATGTGATCGACATCAAACAAACGCTTAATACTTTACATGTGCCGGGAAACTCGACCGTGGGCGGAATTTCTTTGACTTACACGAATGGGCCGGGCGGGTTGGCAATGGTTGGCGTAATCGGCAACAAGCAAACAGGCTTTTCCACGACGATGCGATTCATCGATCAGCATTCGCAACACACCACGACGCTGCATGGCGCGAACATTCCCATCGGGAAGCCGGAGCCAACCTTGGGATTTGCTGCGACGGTTCGATTCACACCACACGTCGTCGTGCGCAACAATACAGACCAGCCGGTACAAATCCAGCCCAGAATCAGATACATCCTCAACGATCAGCCGCACGTGATTAATCTGACGGCACTGACATTGACTCCGAATCAAGTGCGCGAGCTTGATCTGAGTTCAGCCATCGACGCGATCGGGAGCAACGTGGTTCAGGACTCGGGAATTGAAATTGAACACGCCGGCAATCCCGGAGCAGTAATGGCTTATGCCGCGAGCATCGATCAGAGCGGCAGCAATGTGCTCGATGTGCCGATCAAAGATCCAACCAGTGAGATGGGCTTCAAAGGCGGCAGCTATCCCTGGGATATCGAAGGCGACAATCGCGCGCTGCTGCACATCAAAAACGTTGACGTTCCGGGCGATGGCCAGAAGCGTCAGGCGATGGCCAAGCTTTATTTCGACGGCGGCGAATACAATCTTCCCTTGCAGGAAATGGATGCGGGACAAACCGTGGAAGTCGATATCAAGAAGCTGCGCGACGATCAGGTGAAGGATGTGCTTGGCAATGTGATTCCGTTAACAGTTACGGGCGGCCAGCTTGATTGGAACGTAAGAGCGAATAAGGGCGAGTTTATTGGTCGCTTAGTTCAATACAATCCGTCAGGCGCGATGGCGAGCAGTTTCAGTTGTGTCGGCGCTTGTATGTGCGACAACAGTTTCGGCAACGCGGTGATCTATCCCGGATTGTTCACGGGGTTTATCGGAGATACGTTTGGACTGCAATCCACGGAAACGGATGTTGATTGCAACCAGCAGGTTGTGTACACATACAATGTTGGACCCACCCAGAATCTTCAATACTCATCCAGTGATTCAAATGTCGTAACAATCAACAATGGCACCGCGACGCTCGTTGGCGCCGGCCATGGCGAGATAACCGCGAGCTGGGATGCACTTAACGTTACGCAGCATTGTTTCTTTTCCGCGGAGGGCGATTGCGTTGACGCCAGATGTGACACACGGCCGGTTCCTAATCCGATTGTGATTGGTGACGCGGTTGTCGTGCCAGTTAGGTTTACCAGAGTCGTAACTGACTACGATGTCGAAGACTTTGTACCTGGCACTTTAGGAAGTACCTTTACAGCGCAAATGTCACTGTCAAGCGATACTCCGATATGCAGTGGAAGCGCATTCAATATGATCGTCAGACTTCGTAAGGACAATAACGCGACGTTATACTCTCCCCAAGATGCGAGGAACATTGTTGACACTGCTGACGACAGTCAGTACCGAGTGAATGGCGGTGGGCTTCAGAGTGGCACGTCAAATGATCGAGAATTCGACATTAGGTTACAGCGCATCCATCCTAATAACCCGAACAGATACATCCGTATCAAAGTAGCGGGTTATTCCGATCAAGGAGACTTCTCGGCTACGGCTTACGTGACGATTATTTGTCCCTAAAGGAGATAATTATGAAAAATAGAATTCTTTTCCTGTGGACGATATGGCTTTTCTTTAGCGGCTCCGCAAGTGCTCAACAACTTGACCAACGACAGAAAGAGAAGTTCGTGATAGTGCCGCCGGAAAGCGTATTAATGACAATTGCGTCACAACCAGACTCACCGCTTCAGTTTGAAGAAGTGAGATTTCTTGCCAGCGTTGACGGTGGCGGTAATAGCCCAGCTTTTCATGTACGCAACATCGGTTCTAAACCTATTCGGAGTTTTACTATCGGCGGACCCGATTGGACCATGACATGGTCGGAAGATTTTACTAAAAAGGTGTTAATACCTGGCGAAAGAGCCCTCGCTACTAATGACGTAGAGATCGTGCCGTTAACGGATAAGTTGCGGGCTAACTTGAAACTAGACAGGCCGATGGCGGTGTTGGTAGTGATGGTCATCGAAGTTCAATATGCCGACGGAGCGATCTACAATGCTCGACCGACTTACCAAGCTTTACAAAAATATACAGAACGCTTAATGGGATTGGAATCTAGCGCAAAATCGAAATAGTGGCGGACTCCCTATTACTAATGGGCAAATCTCTACGTTCCGGTTTCCCAACTCGTCATATATTCAAGCTGCTCCGGAGTGAGAGTATCGATCGCGATCCCCAGCGCACGCAGTTTGAGCCCGGCGATCTCCTGATCAACCTCAGGCGGCAGAAGGTGTACGCCAGGAGCGAGCTTGCCTTTGTTCTTGACCAGATACTCGACAGATAGTGCCTGGTTAGCGAAACTCATATCCATGACGCTGGCTGGATGACCTTCGGCCGCGGCCAGGTTTATCAGGCGCCCCTCGCCTAAAACAATGATGCGCCGGCCGCTCGTTTGAATCTTGTATTCTTCGACGAAGGGTCTCAGGTCCACTGGCGCTTCGGACATTTCTCGCAGCGCGACCAGATTCAACTCGAGATCGAAGTGACCGCTATTGGCGACGATCGCGCCGTCTTTCATTTTCGCGAAATGCTCGCCATCGATCACGTGGCGATTGCCGGTCACGGTCACAAAAATGTCACCGATAGAAGCTGCGGCCGCGATTGGCATGACGCGGAATCCATCCATTACCGCCTCGACAGCTTTGATCGGATCGATTTCCGTGACTACCACGTTCGCGCCCATCCCGCGCGCGCGAAGCGCCACCCCCTTGCCACACCAGCCATAGCCGACGACAACCAGCGTGCGGCCGGCCAGGAGAATATTCGTCGCGCGAATGATTCCATCGAGCGTGGATTGACCGGTGCCGTATCGATTGTCGAAGAAATGCTTTGTTTGAGCATTATTGACGGCGATGGAAGGGAAGTTGAGCACGCCCGCTGATTGCATCGCCTGTAGCCGCACAATACCGGTCGTGGTTTCTTCGGTGCTGCCAAGAATTTTTTTGGCGTGCTCCGGCCGTTCTTTGATCAGGGTCGCAACTACGTCGGAACCGTCATCGATAATTATGTCCGGTTCGAAGTCAAGCGCAGTACGCACGTGACGTCGAAAGGTGTCTGTGGTTTCACCCTTCATTGCGAAAACGGGAATGCCACAGTCTGCTACCAGCGAGGCGGCTACATCGTCCTGAGTCGAGAGCGGATTCGAAGCAATCAACATCGAATCGGCGCCGCCGGCTTGCAGAGCACGCGCGAGGTTAGCTGTTTCACTTGTGATATGGGCGCAGGCAACCAGGCGAACGCCTTTTAACGGCTGCTCAGCGGCGAACCGTTCGCGGATCAGACGCAGCACAGGCATTTCTCGTTCGGCCCACTCGATGCGCCGCTTGCCTTGCGGGGCCAAAGATAAATCTTTCACATCATTTTCGATTGCGGGCATTGCACTACTCATTCTTTATTCCTTCGATTTGTTCGGTTGGACTTGCAAATATTTACCGCTAGATCCCAGCCGCCGCGCGGAGGACTTCTGCCTTGTCGGTTTCTTCCCAGGTGAATCCGTCGCCCGTGCGCCCAAAATGTCCGTATGCGGCCGTGGCCTTATAGATCGGACGTCGCAGCTTGAGTTCGTCAATAATTCCTTTTGGAGTCAGCGGGAAATGTTCGCGAATCAGTTTCGCCATTTTCGCCTCGCTGATCCGCCCCGTCCCGTGCGTGTCGATCGAAACCGACACCGGATCGGCAACGCCGATTGCATAAGCCAGTTGGACCTGGCATCGATCCGCGAGGCCGGCGGCAACGATATTCTTCGCTGCGTACCGCGCCATGTAAGCCGCCGAGCGATCGACTTTTGTGGGGTCCTTACCGGAAAAAGCTCCACCACCGTGAGGAGCGTAACCACCGTATGTGTCGACGATGATCTTGCGTCCGGTCAGGCCCGAATCGCCTTGCGGGCCACCCGTTACAAAACGGCCGGTGGGATTTATGTGATACTTCGTTTGATCGTCGATCAGATCGGCCGGGACAGTATGTCTGATCACGTGCTCGAGAATTTCTGATCGAAGTTGATCGTTGGTAACCTCGGGAGCGTGTTGGGACGAGATTACGACGGCGTCGACTCGAAATGGACGGCCATCGCGATATTCTACCGTCACCTGAGATTTGCCGTCCGGCCGAAGATAGGGAAGTTGTCCGGACTTCCGCACCTCGGAGAGTCTCATCGCCAGACGATGCGCCAGCTCAATTGGCAAAGGCATTAATTCCGGTGTTTCGTTGCAGGCAAATCCGAACATTAGTCCCTGGTCGCCGGCGCCGCCCGTGTCGACACCCATCGCAATGTCCGGCGACTGCCGATGAATTGCCGAAAGCACGCTGCAGGTATCGCAATCAAATCCATATTTCGCCCGGTCGTAACCAATCTCGCGAATCGTCTCGCGGGCGACCTCTGCGTAATCAACCTGTGCCTTCGTGGTGATTTCGCCCGCCACGATTACCATACCGGTGGTTAGCAGAGTCTCGCACGCGACCCTTGATGTCGGATCGACGGCCAACGCCGCGTCCAGGATCGCATCTGAAATCTGATCCGCAATCTTGTCGGGATGACCCTCGGTAACCGACTCTGAGGTAAACAGGAAACTTGAATCGTTATTATTGCTGCTCAATCCTCAAACTCCTTATTGCTGTGCATACATAGGTCGAAAATCCGTTAAGTAAAAGACCGCGTACTGTAGCAATCGGCCACTTGCGCTGTCAAGGGAGGTACTTACGCGGTGATAACATCAAGGGGTAATTTGAAGTTCACGACCTGTATCAGTATTCCGACCACCAAGACGCAAACGCGAAGTCCTTAACCACAGGGACTTTTCGGACAGAAATTCCGTTTGAACGAAGAGTCCCTCGGTTAACCGTGTTTTCGGGCCGCCCGACGCCCGGACTCCCGGACGGCCAGACAGCCAGACGGCCTTGCCTCAATAACCGCGGCTACCTCAAAAAGCCGACGTTTGCCCCAAAAGGCATTAACCGAAGACGATCCAAAGCGGTGTTGCCCGAAAAGAGGTTTACATGAGGGACGTTCCGTACAGATGAATTCCCGTCCGAAAAGTCGGCCAAGCTCAGGCCGCGTTAAAACCCCACCCGACCGAGTCACTGACTGGGCTATTGATGATAGGCTGGTGGCGAAATGCGCACCGTTCTTAAAGATCGTATCGCCGCTTTCTTTGATCCTCTGGTGGTGGTTACGATGATGACTACTCTAGGGCTTATCGTCGGAATCTTGGCTTATGCTTCATCTCCGGCCCTTAGTTGGAAGATAGTCATTCTTTGCTTTGCAATCGGACTGCTAGGTCTTCTGACGATGGCACTGCAAGTACGCGCGATCCTTAGAGGCAAGTACGTCCAAAAGAGATTGGCAGAGTTATATGCCGAGGGCCGTGGACTAACGATGGCCGTTCAGATGCAATATTCAAATAGTCTCGATCCATTCTCGGAATGGCGTACTCGCGTGATGACATTTCTTGGCAAGTATATGGATAGCTCTTACGTTATTCGGTTTGATACTGCCAACCTCGATGGCGTCCACGTGCTTCTTGAGTTCATCAAGGAGCGCAAATAGAACCCGGCCCCAAAACCAGCGCGTACTTACCGCGGCTTCGCCTTAACTGGTAATCGACGCGGTAAATCCACTTCATCGTCGACCAGCACGTCAATGACCACGCCGGCCAGTCTCGCATAAGTCAAAAGCACGGGCAGAGGCGGCTCCCGCCTGCCGAGTTCATAGCCTGAAACGGTACTCGCAAAGAGTTCCTTATCGAGGCCGAGCGCGACCAGCATTTGGGATTGTGACATTCCCAAAGCTTGGCGAATTTTCAGGAGCTTGGCGGGAAGCTTGCGAGGTCGCGGACGCGGAGACTTTCCCATCAGAACGTACCTCCTGACAGGAGTATCCCTTTGAGCTTGCAGGGGTACGCATTTAGATAGATAATGTCGCGGCTGGAAGGTAACGCGAGAGAGTCAGTGACGTGCTCTCTCGCGAGTCTCATCACCCTTTACTCAGGAGATAATGAGCCGTGAAGATCAAACCGTTTACCGCCATCATAATACTCGTTTTCGTTTGTGCTTTGGTAGGCGTCGGACAGAAACCATCGCGGCGGCCAAGGACGACACCGCCTCCCACGCCTGCGCCAACACCGAAATCTACGCTATCGATCGAGGCTGGCATTATTTACAAGAGCACGGGAAACCAGCCTGTTGCCCGCACAAAATTTCGCCTCTTGGATACCGATCTTGCCGACATCATATCGGGGATCGGGCTACCACCGGACTTCGAATCTAAGCAAGTGCTTGATGATCCGAGGGCAAATCTAATTTACAACTGGGCGCTGGCTGTGGAGTACTCAAACGACAAATCAGTAATAGTGAAGATCGCTTTAACGATAGGCCAGCATACCGTTCAAGATGCGACTACTGACTTCAACGGTAAGGCGGAATTTGATGACGTCAAGCCTGGGCATTATTTTATCTATGCGAAGACCGAAACGAGAGGCGGATTCGCGATTTGGAATCTACCAATTGAAATCAAACCTGGCAAGAATTCCGTCGCGTTGGATCAAGACAACGCAGCGGTGGCATTCTAACCACCTCAAATGAAGGAGAGAGAACATGGCCAAGAGAATTACCATTGAAGGAGAGAAGGCACCACGCGGCGAAAGAATGTCAAGAGGAACAGGTTGGCGACTCGCGGCCACCAAAGGACGTAAACGGATATTTGTCGCCACGCTGCTTTACACCATCAATACCGGAAACAAACGCATCGCCATCTTCAGCGTACCCAAGTAATCAAGAAATAGAAATTGATCTTTCCCGCCTGCTTTGCTAAGGTGTGCGTGACAACTTAATATCGCAGGCACATCGTGTGATGTCCGCTTAGTGCTGGTTCCCGCGTGGGACCGACCGAGCGGACTTTTTATTTTGGGAAGACGGATGACCGGGATGATCAACGGACCATAAAAGCAACAAAAGCGTCTTGACCTGGAACGTCAGACGCTTTCGTTAATCTTTCTACTTCGGGAACCGCCAGCAGTGGTTTCAGGCCCTCGAAGTGTGTCCATTATAGACGAAACCGGGATCGTGTCAAGAACTGATTTGCGACCGTCAAGAAGCAGGTTCTTTCGCGCGAAAAGGAGGTGAGCGTATGAGAAGAAAGGAAAGCCCTACTGAGGTTGTCGCCGCTCAGTAGGGCGTTAACGCCGAAAGGCTAGTCCTCAGAGGTTCTTGGTTCACGCCACCCTCTGAGGGCCAGGCGACCATTATACTTTGCTCTTGCGGGCTTTCTTTTTCAACTGGCGAGGTTTGTTCCAGTACGGACTCTTACAACGAGGGCAGACGTTTGGTTCGATCTTTTCGTCGCGTGGTATCCATTCGTGGTTGCAACGCTCGCAGCGATAGGCCCAGACCACCTTTTTGAACTTTGGCATAAGGCGACTATATGACTCTAAGTATATAACCGTCAAGCAAATACCTTGACCACCTATGTACCTTGTAGTAATATAGTTACACAATAAACAAGGCTCTGACGGCGCTAACCATCAGAGCCTTCTGAAAACCGAACGCGATTACTCGCATTGGCCTTCGACAAATCCATTGTGAGCCAATCGCCCGGAGAAAGGCAAGGATCACGATGGAAGAACGAGAATTGAAGGCGCTTGAGATAGCAGCGAAATCAAAGTTAGTCCGAAAGGGCAGTGAGTGGTTGGTTCCTTCTCAATCAACGCGCGGAGCGCGGTACACCGTTAATCTCGATCCGAAAGACCCGCAGTGTAGTTGTCCAGACTTTGAGTGTCGGAAACAACGCTGCAAACATATCTTCGCGGTCGAGTACACGATCCAGCGAGAGCAGACTAATGACGGCCAGACCGTCGTTACGGAGAGTGTTAGAGTCAGCCGACAAACTTA